>Ga0209415_10014046_pt1 | contig 13110 bp, 14 predicted proteins | sample PeaSoiSIISIP2007_FD_187696 | JGI IMG/M metagenome (GOLD analysis project Ga0209415, IMG submission 187696) | Peat soil microbial communities from Weissenstadt, Germany - SII-SIP-2007 (SPAdes) (version 2) | ecosystem: Environmental > Terrestrial > Soil > Wetlands > Peat | place: Germany... | reverse complement strand
GCACGGAATTGGCGACGAAGCCGCTGGCGGACCCGTGGTCGAAACCCCCACCACGGGGGGAACGACCTATCCCGGCTGGCGCGGCGTCGAGCGAGTCGACAACGACATCCTGATCGTCGCCACCTACCCCGGCACCGCGGCCAGCGTGGAAACGCTGTTGGCACGAGGGGATGCCGCGCTGCGCTCGAAATCGCCGTAAACACCCTGTGTTGTCAGGCGATTCGCCCCTCGAGATGAGCGAGCCCATGCCCCACGAGTACCTCCCCGACGGCCCGATCGAAGCGAGCTTCTTGGCGCAGCCCGTGCCCAGCCGCTCCGCGACCTGCACCCCAACCTCTAGCGTCCGCCTGGATGACCCGATCTGAGGATCTGCCTTCGGCTGGGGCGCTCGAGGAAGTCCGGCGCCTGGCTGGGCCGTCGGCGGTGATCCTGGACGTCGAACGCCTCGAGGGCGGTCAGCACGCGGACACCTGGAGGATCGACACCGATCGTCCCGCGTTCACCGCCGTCATCCGCCAGTTCCCGACGGCCGACCCCGGCGCCCGCCTGGAGCAGCATGTCCTGCGAACCCTCGACGGACTCGGGGGACTGGCTCCGGTGCCGCTCGGCGGCGACCTGGCCGGCCGCTTGTCGGACCACCCGACCTCCTTGATCAGCTGGCTCGACGGCGAGCCGGACATCACGCCGCGTGATCCCGAGGCCTGGGCGTGCGAGCTGGGTCGCGCACTCTCTCTGGTACACGGCGTGGGAGGAAAGCGTCTGGCGGGTCTGCCGAGCGTGTTCGACGGGCGAGGGTCTCAGGGCCAGTTGAAGGGTCCGTTGGCGCAGGAAGTTCGGTCTCGCTGGTCACAGATCGTCGGCTCGCCCGAGGTGCTCACCCACTCCGACTACTGGTCGGGCAACGTCGTCTGGCGTCACGGAAAGCTCACGGGCATCGTTGACTGGGCGGGTGGCGCACGCGGTCCACGCGGGTTCGATCTCGGCTGGTGCCGCCTTGATCTCGTTCTCCTGTTCGACGAGCGAATTGCTGACGTCTTCCTCGCGGCCTATGAAGCCTCGATCGGCCAGGCCCTCGGCGACGCGACTCTCTGGGACGGCTGGGCAGTCGCTCGCTCGCATGATGTGGTCGACACCTGGGTTCCGAACTACGCGCCCCTGGGCCGCCGCGACCTGGGCGAGCACGAACTTCGGCGACGCCATTCACTGTGGGCGGCCCGTCTGTCAGAACAGACGCCGTAGGATGTCCCTTCGCCTCGCGAAGGCTTGTCAGACGGGGCCGTCTTGCAAGCGGCTCGAGGGGAGCCCGAGATCTCGGCCAATCAGCCCGCGGTGCGGCCCGGATGGTGAGTGTCGAGAAAGTCGCGCGCGAGCGGCGCGGGCGCCCGTGCGAGCCACGCCTCCACGATCAGCTCCTCGAGCTCATCGAGCGCGATCCTCTCGAGCCGCACGAGTACGGCCGGGTAGTCGTCGAAATGCGGGGTCGTGAAGTAGATCCGCGGATCGTCGGCGAGCAGCGCCTCCTTGGCGCCCAGATGCTCGACTCGGGCGCCGAGAATCGGTCCGGCTGGCGCCGCGTCGCCGAGCGCCCGCAGGTCAGCCGCTCGCAGGGGCCGATCCCAGACGAACAGCTTGTCCCGTACCCGCCAGGCTGGATGGCCGTGAGAGGACTGCTCGGTCGTCTCGGGCAGTGCGAGCGCCAGCCGGCGCACGTCATCCCAGCTCGCCATGACGCAACCCTAGAGTGTTGACTCCACGACCACTGCGCCGCCGGGTAGCGTCTGGACGCCGCCGGACGGACTCCTCGATCGCGGCAGCGGCCCCGCCATCGCCGACTCGATGCGTCCTCGACGACGCCCCCTGCCACGCGCCGTCTCCCGTTCCAACTTCGCAGAGGACCCACGAGCCGGCCGCCGTGCACCACGCGCAGTCGGCGTCGCCGCCAACCATTCGCTACCTTGACGGCGAGTGACGCAACTCGATTTCCGCGAGCGTCCGGCCGACGGCGAGCCCGACGGGCTGCTCGTCCTGCACCACGGCCGGGGCGCGGACGAGTTCGATCTGCTGCCACTCGGCGAGGCGCTCGATCCGCAGCGGCGCCTTCACGTCGTCACCCCTGCCGCGCCGCTGCTGTTGCCCGGCCTACCGGGGCGCCACTGGTACGTCGTGCCACGCGTCGGTCACCCGGACCACGACAGCTTCCACGCGGCGGCGGCTGCACTCGCTGAGCTGCACGACGACCTTTGGCAGCGCACGGGGATCACGCCCGAGCGCACGATCATCGGGGGCTTCTCGATGGGCGCCGTGATGAGCTACGCACTCGGCCTCGGCCCCGGCCGCCCGGTCCCCGCGGGAATCCTCGCCTGCTCGGGGTTCGTCCCGGTCGTCGAGGGGTGGGCACCCGATCTCGCCGGCCGGCACGGACTGCGCACGTTCATCGCGCACGGGCGCCGCGACCCGGTGATCGCCGTCGACTTCGGCCGCAGCGCGCGCGACCTGCTGAGCGCGGGGGGGCTCGAGGTGTCCTACCACGAGTCGGACCTCGGTCACCAGCTCGACCCCGTTCACCTCGCCGCGGCGCGCGGCTGGCTCGCCGAGTCGCTAGTCAGTCGCTGAGGTTCTCCTCGTCGGCCTCGCCGTAGACGGAGTCGACCATCTCCTCCTCGTGCAGTTCGGCGTCGCGGATGATCCGCGAGGGCGTGTGCTCGTCGCCGTGCGAGGCGTGTTCGATCAGGTCGTGCTCGGCGAGCTCGAAACCCTCCGACTCGCCTCCGCCCGCCTCCTCGACGGCGCGGCGCTCCTCGTGACGCCGCCGTGACCTTTCGGCGTCGTGCTCGGGGTCGGAGTGTTCGCTCATGGCCTGACCTTACTCGCATCGGGTGCCGCGCCGCGGTCCCGATCGGGGGTTCGAGTCTGGCGCCGCGCTCGATCGGGGGTTCGAGTCCGGCGCCGCGCTCGATCGGGGGTTCGAGTCCGGCGCCGCGGTCCGGATCCGGGGTTCGAGTCCGGCGCCGTGCGCTCCGTCGGGGGCCACGCGCCGGCGCCGCGGCAGGCTCGCTCCCAGTCGCGGCTCGAGGCCGGCGCCCGCCGTCGGCGCCCTCCGGCCTCACCGCTTTGGCGAACGCTCGCCGACGCGGTCGAGCAGCCAGCGCGCGACGCGCAGCACGGCGCGGTCACCGTGCATCCGTCCGACCAGCTGCAACCCGATCGGCAGGCCGTCGTGCGTCCACGCGCCTGGCAGTGCGAGCGCCGGACCCCCGAGCATCGTGAACAGCCCGCAGAGGAGCGGGTCGCCGGTCGAGCCGCGCTCCAGCGCGGGGGGTACCCCGAGGGTGCTGGGGGCCAGCACGGCGTCGAGGCCGGCGAGCCGGTGATCCCAGCGCCAGCGCTCGGTGTCTGCGAGGCTCCGGGCGGCCAGGTAGTCCTCGCGGGCCACGGCCCGGCCGGCGGCGATGTAGTCGCGGAGCTCCGCGCTGACCAGCTCGCCGTGCCAGTCCGCCTCGCGGCCGAGCGCCCAGGCGGTCTCCGCGTTCTGAATCGTCGCCTGCGCGGCGGCGAGCAGCTCGAATGCGACCGGCAGCTCCACCTCCTCGATCGTCGCGCCGGCTGAGGTCACGGCGCCGAGATAGTCCTCGATCGCGTTGCGAGCGACGGTGTCATGGCGCTCCCAGGCCAGCCGCAGGAAGCCGATCCGTGGCGTCGCCCGATGCTCGTCGCGCAGCGGCTCGCCGGCGCCGTCGGGTGACCGGCTCGCTCGCGCGGCGGCCATGCCGGCCGGCGCCGCGGATACGGCGGCGAGCGCCAGCTCGAGATCGTCCACGTTGCGAGCGAACAGCCCGGCGGTGTCGAGCGACGCCGCGGTGGGGAGGACCCCGCCGAGCGGCAGGACGCCAAACGTCGGCTTGAGGCCGAGCACCCCGCAGTAGGCGGCCGGACGGACGATCGATCCGGCGGTCTGAGTGCCTGTGGCGAGTGGCACCATGCGCGCCGCCACCGCCGCCGCGGAGCCGCTCGAAGATCCGCCCGGTGTGCGCCCCGGATCGAGCGGGTTGCGCGTGTCGGCGGGGTGACGCCAGGCGAACTCACTGGTCTTGGTCTTGCCGACGACCAGCGCCCCGGCGGCGCGCAGCAGGCTCACGAGCGCCGCGTCCGCGCGAGGCTGGTGACCACGATAGATCGGCGATCCGTACTCGGTGGGAAGCTCCGCGGTGTCGAAGACATCCTTGACGGCCACCGGCACGCCGAGCATCGGCAGCGTCGCGGCGCTCTCGGGGGAGAGCTTGTCGAGCTCACGCGCTCGATCGATCGCGTGGTCTCCCGGGTCACTCGCGAAGGCGTGAATCGATCCGTCGAGCTTCGTGATCGCGACGTTGGCGGCCGCCGCCACCTCGACGCAGCTCAGCCGGCGCGCGCGGATCAGCGCCACGATCTCGACCGCCCCGAGCTGACCGTAGGGCGCCACGTCGTTCGCCACGCGCCGGAGCTTAGAACCTCTTTCACGATGAGGGTGGATCCGAGGCGGCCCGGGGGCATGACGGGCGCAGGGCCGGCGCGTCACAGATCACGATTGTTACCTGGGTGAGCGGCTCTCCGCTGCGCGCTCGGCTACGATGCGCGGTCGCCGACGGTCCGGTCACCCCGCGGAGCAGCCCACGCACGTAGATCCGTACATAATCCTCGGCAGCGCGGTGGTCGGGTTCCTCGTCGGCATGACGGGCGCCGGCGGCGGCGCATTGATGACGCCGATGTTGATCCTGCTGTTCGGCGTCACACCGTCGACCGCGATCTCCAGCGACCTGGTCGCCGCGGTCGTGATGCGACCGATCGGCGCGGGCGTGCACCTGCGGCGCGGGACCGTGAACCGCGGCCTCGTCCGCTGGATGGTCCTCGGCTCTGTGCCGATGGCGTTCCTCGGCGCCTACCTGCTGCACCTGATGGGCAACTCCAAGTCTGCGCAGCAGAACATCGAGATGGCGCTCGGAGCTGCGCTGCTGGTGGGCGCCGGCGCGATGGTGCTGCGCTACGTGCTGGATCGCCGCGCCGGCCAAACCCGTACCGGCACGGCCGCGCACGTCAGCCCCAAGCCGCTCCCGACGGTGCTGATCGGGATGCTCGGCGGCGTCGTCGTCGGCATGACCTCGGTCGGGTCGGGCTCGCTGATGATCGTGCTGCTGCTGTTCGTCTACCCGATGCTCGGCGCGAACCAGCTCGTCGGCACGGACCTGACACAGGCCGTGCCGCTGACCGTCGCGGCGGCGCTCGGCGCGGTGGCCTTCGGCCACGTCGAGTTCGGCGTGACGCTGTCGCTGATCATCGGCAGCGTGCCGGCCGTGCTGGTCGGCTCGCTGATCTCCTCGAGCGTGCCCGACCGCTACGTGCGCCCGGCGATCACCTTCGTGATCTTCGCCTCGGGCCTCAAGTACGCGGGCCTCGGCACGACCGCGCTCGGCTGGGTGCTCTGCGCGGTTCTGCTGACCGGCGCGGGCGCCTGGCTGCTCAGCGCGCGTCCGTGGACGCGGTGACGCCCTCACCGACGCCGCGAGCGGCGCGCTCGACGGCGGCGCGCGCCGCCAGCACCGCGTCATAGGCGCGCGTCACGTCGGCGCGGTCTGCCGCCTCCGCGACCGTCTCGAGGTTGCCGGTCTGCACGCGGCGGGCCTGCTCGACGAGGACGTCGCGCTGCGCGCCGGTCGTCGTGTACTCCATCACCTTCTCCAGCGCGTCGAGCTGGCGGATCATCACCGCAGGCATGCCGCCGCTGGCTTGGCGGATCTTCTCGTAGGCGCGCTCGACGATTCGCTGGTAGCCGACGGCGGCCGAGATCAGGCGGATCTGACCACTCTCGTCGCGGTGGATCTGCGTCGGCGCCCACTCGGCGGCGATCTTGCACAGGCTCTCGCCCAGCCAGTCGATGCACGTCAGGGCCGTGAAGGTGTCGTTGACCGCCGCGGAGAGGGCGCGGATCGCGATCTCGACGAGCTGGTCGACGGCGAAGCTGAGGTCCTGCGCGAGCGTGCGGTAGGGGCCGGTCAGATGCGCTCGCTCCAGGCTGCGCGTGACGGCCTCCGCCGCCTCCGGTGGCCAGACGGTCGCGAGCGGATGGCCCTGCACTAGGAACTGCCCCGGCCGGTAGTGCAGGCGGATCACGGCATTGGAGCGGCTGGCGATCCGCACGAGCGTGTCGTAATGCACGAACTGCAAATAACCGCTGTGAGCGGTTCGGACGACGTCGCTGGAGGCCGCCATCCGGCGCTCGATCTCGGTCAGCGACAGGCCGTTGGGCGGCACGCGGTCGGACTCGCCCCGCCAGCCCTCGGCGGCGATCGCCGTGGCCAGGTCGCGGGCGATGCTCGCGATCACCTGCGGCAGCTGGATCGAGCTTGTGATGTGGTTGATGAAGTAGATCAGCACGCCCATGTCGAGCACCAGCGCGAGCAGCGCGACGGTGATCGAGATGTTCGGCACGAACGTGTCGTGGGCGCCGTTGCCGATCGCGACCAGCGCCAGGAGTGAGTAGACGAATGTGGCGACGAACGCGCCCAGCGTGTGCTGGGTACCGCGGTCGCGGATGAAGTTGCGCAGCATGCGCGGACCGAACTGGGTCGAGGCAAGGGTGAGCGCGACGATCGTGATCGAGAACACGACACCGACGACGGTGATCACCGCGGCCGCCATCGTCGTCAGGATCTGACGCGCGCCGTCGGCGCCCGGCTGGATGACCCACGACGGCAGCCTGAAGTCGCCGTTGTGGGCGGCGTGATCGAGGGCGTATGTGGCGGCGAAGATCAGCACCGCCAGGAGCACCTCGAGCGACGGGATCAGCCAGAGATTGGTTCGCAGCGACTCGCGCCGCCAGGCGGGGATCCGCGAGGTCAGCGCGCGCATGACTGGGGAAGGTGGCGTTTCATGGCAAGGACGATCGTGCCGACCAGTCTTCCCGGCTCACCGCCGTGGATCTTACGGGGGCTCAGCGGCGGCTGTCCGGCCGGCGTCAGCACCGCCCGCCGCGGGCGCGGCGCCAATAACATCAGGCGGCGATGGCCCGCCGCCTGCTGCTCCTGCTGGTGCCGGCGTTGCTCACGCTCGTCGCGGGAGCTCACGCGGCCGTCTCGCAGGCGCCCGACATCACCGACACGCATTACAGCTCGGTCCTGGTGGGGGTTCGCCCGGTCGTGAAGGGGGTCAGCTGGAGGGTGATCGACCTCAACGACGAGATCGAGCTGATCAACCACAGTGGCCAGGCCGTGACGGTCTACGGCTACTCGCGCTCGCCGGCGAACGTCGCCTACGACGGAGGGCCCTACGCGCAGATCCTCCCCGACGGGACCGTGCAGGTCAACGAGGCCTCCCAGGCCTACTACCTAAACCAGAGCTTCTTCGCCGATTACGCGAACCTTCCGCCGACGGCCACGGCGAGCGGATACCCGCTCGATTGGGTCACGCTCGCCAGGACCGGCGAGTTCCTCTGGCATGACCACAGGATCCACTTCACGAGTCCCGCGACGCCGGCGGTCGTCACCAACGTGCATCGCCGAACGCTGATCTTCGACTGGTACGTCCCGATCCAGGTCGGCTCGACGCGGGGCTATCTCGCCGGCAAGCTGTACTGGAACGCCGAGAAGTCGTTCTCATTCCCGATTGCTGCGATCATTGCGTTGATCGTGGTCGTCTTGGGAGGAGCGGCTCTGGTGATCGTCGTGCGAAGACGGCGCGGTCCGGCGCCGCCGCGCGAGGCCTGGTGAACGGCCTCCTGTTCATGGCGCCGGCGCTGCTGTTCGCGCTGGTGCTCTTCAGCCGCCGCTTCCCGGGCGAGCGACGCATCCTCGCGCTGGCGGCGCGGCGTCGCCGCCGGGAGCCGGGCAGGGCGCCCCTGCGCGTGTCCGCCGCGACCCGCACGCTCCGGTGTCTCTTGCCCCGCGGCAGCGCACTGCTCGGCAGCGCGCTGGCAACCCGCCCGCCACCGGTGGCTCCCCAGTACTGACGGCGCCCCGCCCCGAGACCGGGAGGAGCGCTCGTTCGCTGGAACCGGTCCGAACAGGCAGGAGCCATGTCCCACCGCAAACGTACATTCCTGGTCGCGCTCGCGACGACGCTGTGCGGCGTCGCGCTCGCCCCAGCCGTTGCGTCGGCGCACGCGATCCTCGTCGGCACGCAGCCGATCACCGGCACGACCGTGAAGACCACGCCGCGCGAGGTGATCTTCGAGTTCAACCAGGCGGTCGGCGGCACGCTCGGCGCCGTTCGGGTCTACAACGGGACCGGCGCGGAGGTCGACAACGGCTCCGTATCGCACCCGGGCGGCAACGAGCACTGGATGGGTGTCGGTCTTCCCGCTCACCTGCCGGAGGGCACATACACGGCGACCTACCGGGTGATTTCGGCCGACACTCACATCGTCTACGGCGGCCTGGTGTTCAACATCGGTCGCGCCTCACGCTCGAGCCAGACGGTCGCCGGTCTGATCGGGCGAAACCGGGCGGGCTCCGTCACCAGCGTTGCGTTCGGCGTCGTGCGCGGACTCGACTACCTCTCGATCGCGCTCGTCGTCGGTGGCCTGCTGTTCGTCCTCTGGGTGACCCCGCCAGCCCTGCTCGGCGGCTCCTTCGAACGCCGCCTGTGGCGCCTGCTCGCAGCCGGCCTGGCGCTCGGCACGGCGGTCGGCGTGCTGGGGATCCTGCTGCAGGGAGCCGAAGCCGCGGGCCTTTCGCTGTGGGGTGCGCTCAAGTGGTCGGTCATCTCGAATGTGCTGTCGAGCCGCTTCGGCTGGGTGTGGGGAGTGCGGGCCGCGCTGTTCGCGCTCTCGCTCGCGGCGCTCCCGCTGCGGCGGCAGCGCTCCCACCGGGCCCTCCTTGTCGCGGCCGGCGCATACGCGGTCACGACGCCCGCGCTCGCCGGTCACGCCTCGATACAGGCTCCGGTGTGGGCGTTCTTCCCGGCCGATGTCGCACATGTGCTCGCGGCGAGCGTGTGGGTCGGCGGCATCGCCTGCATCGTCTTCGCGCTGCCGCTGGCAACGCGGGCGGTGGAGCCCCAGCGGCGCACCGCAATCCTCGTCGACGTGCTCGCCCGCTTCTCGCCCGTGGCGCTCGCCGCGGTCGGCGTGCTGGCGGTGACCGGGGTCGTGCAGGCCTACATCGAGATCCGCTCCACCAATGCGCTGACCCACTCGACCTACGGCGAGCTGGTCCTGCTCAAGACGGGGCTGCTGGGCGCGCTGATCGGGCTCGGCGCGATCAACCGCGAACGCGTGATCCCCACGCTGCGACGGCTCGTCGAGGCCGGCTCCACGCCCGGGGAGACCGGCGTGCTGCTGCGTCGCTCCACCCGCGGGGAGCTCGCGGCGATGGCATGCGTCTTCGCCGTCACCGCGGCGCTCGTCGCCTTTGCGCCGCCGATCGACGCCGCGACCGGGCCGTTCGCCTTGAACACGCGCCTTGGACCGGCGGAGCTCGAGGCCTACATCACGCCCGCGCAGGCGGGCGCGAACGCGATGCACCTCTACCTGATCCAGGCGACCAACGGCGCGCCCTTCACGCAGACCAAGCAGTTCATCGTCACCGCCGCGCTGCCGTCCAAGGGCATCGGCCCGCTCACCGAGAACGCCTACGTCACGGGGCCCGGCCACTACACGGTTCCCGACGCGATCCTCTCGCCCGCCGGAACCTGGTCGGTGACGATCACCGACCGCGTGTCCCTCTTCGATGAGTACAGCGTCACGCTGAAGGTGCCGGTGCGATGAGCGGGGCGCTCCTGCACGGCGTCCTCGCACTCGTCCCGGCGTTCGTGCTCGTGCTCCTGCTCGGCCTCGGGCGCTACCCCGGCGAGGCCGTCGTCACCCGGCTCGCTCGTCGGCGTTCCCGCGTCGAAGCGACGCCCGGCGCGCCGATCGTTGCCCCAGCCGGCTCCGCCGTGCGACGCCGGCCCAAGGACCCGCTCGCCTGCTCGCTCGCCGGTCGTGGCCCTCCCGCTGGACGGCGCTCCACGAATCCGTCGACCAAACCTGAAGGGAGCAGTTATGAAGCGACTCGCAAGCCTGATCGCGGCGGGTGCCGCGCTCGCATTGCCGGCCGCCGCGGCGGCCCACATCAGCCTGCATCCAAACGAGATCCCCGCCGGCGCGTTCGTGACGCTCAACGTGCGGGTCCCGGGTGAGCAGGCGGGCGCCTACGCCTACAAGGTAGTCATGCAGATGCCGCCCGGATTCACCGCCGTCGACATCGAGAACATCCCGGGCTGGACCGCCCAGGAGACGATCACCAACCTGAGGAAGCCCCTGGAGACGCCCGACGGACCGGTCGACCAGGTCGTCTCGCAGGTCAGCTGGACCGGTGACCGCTCGACGCTCGGCAAGCTCGAGAACGGCCATTTCACGCAGTTCCCGCTCGACGTCACGATCCCGTCGAGCCTCGCCGGGCACTCGCTGACGTTCAAGACGGTCGAGTACTACTCCAGCGGCCAGAACGCGTACTGGATCGGTCCGCCCTCGGCGACCTATCCGGCTCCGACGGTCAACATCACGAGGGCGGGCGGCGTGATCGAGGACGTCGCCGGCAACGAGGCCGGTCCACTGCCCGGCTTCGCGCCGACCGGGCAGACCACCGCCGCGGCGACCTCGCCGCGCTCCGCTTCGAACACGGTCGCGATCATCGCGCTCGTGCTCGCGGCGCTTGCGCTCGTGGCGGTGGCGGCCACGCTCGCCACGCGGCGGCGCGGCGCCTGAGCTGCTCGCGCTCGCGGCGCCACCCGGCGCCGCGAGCGCGGCCGTCGCGTGAGCGCGCCGCGCGCGGCTGAGCGCCGGCTCGCCGCGGGCGCGTGAAGGTATCGTTGCGTCCCCATGGCCACGGCGCTGAAGACGACAGTCACGGAGCTGCCGCAGTCGCGCGTGCGGGTCGAGGTTGAGGTGGCGCCGGAGGAGGTCTCGCGGGCCGCGGACGCGGCGGCGTCGCGGATCGGACGCGATCTCAAGCTGGCCGGCTTTCGCAAGGGCAAGGTGCCGCCGGCGGTCGTGATCGGCCGGGTGGGTCGCGAGGCGGTGCTCGACGACGCGGTGCGCGAACGCCTCGCGCGCTGGTACTCGGCGGCGATCGGCGAGTCCCGGATCGTCACCGTTGGAGACCCCGAGATCACGCTCGGCGATCTGCCCGCCGAGCGCGAGCCGTTCAACTTCTCCTTCGAGATCGGCGTGCGGCCCGTCGCCACGCTCGCGCGCTGGCGGGGCATCGAGGCGCCGCGGCGGGAGGCGGCCGTCACCGAGGAGCAGATCGACGCGCAGCTCGAGCAGGCTCGCGACCGCCTCGCGCGCCTGGAGACCGTCGAGCGCGCGGCGCACGCCGGCGACTTCGTCGTGGTCGACTACGAGGGGACGGTCGACGGAGAGCCGATCGAGGGTGGGCAGGGCCGCGCGCAGCTGGTCGAGATCGGCGCCGGGGGACTGATCCCCGGCTTCGAGGAGGGGCTGATCGGCGTGCTGGCCGGCGAGCAACGCCAGCTCGAGCTTCGCTTCCCAGACGACTACGGCGCCGCCGAGGTCGCCGGCCGCGACGCCCAGTTCGAGGTCACGGCTGCCGAGGTGCGCGAGAAGGTGTTGCCCGAGCTCGACGACGATTTTGCGCTCGACGCGGCCGGTCTCGACAGCCTCGCGGAGCTGCGCGACGACCTGCGCGCGCGGCTGCTGGAGGTCGATGAGCGCGCGGCGCAGGCCGAGTTCCGCAACGCCGTGGTCGAGGCGGCCGCCGATGCCGCGTCGCTCACGCTGCCCGAGTCGCTGGTCGACGCGCGCGCCCGTGAGGCGTTCGAGCGCAGCCTGCACCTGTTGTCGCATCGTGGCATCAGCAAGGATGCCTATCTGCAGGTCGTCGGCGCGACCGAGGAGGAGCTCATCGCGAACGCCCGCCCCAGCGCCGAGCGTGCGCTCCGCGGCGAGGCGGTCGTGGCGGCGATCGTGACCGCGGAGGGGATCGAGCCGACCGACGAGGAGCTGCTCGCCACGCTCGAGGGGAGCGCCCAGCCGGACGAGAGCGGGCGCGCCCCGGACCCGAAGAAGCTGCTCGCGCAGCTGCGCCGCTCCGGGCGCCTCGAGGAGCTGCGCGCCGATGTCGCCGCCGACCGGGCGCTCGAGCTCCTCGTGGAGGCGGCCGTGGCGATCACGCCGGAACAGGCCGCCGCGCGCGAGAAGCTCTGGACCCCCGGGTCCTAGATGGCCTCACGAAGCGCTCGGACGGCTCGCGTTTCCCACGCCTCCAGGCCACCGAGAGGGGAGATCTCACCCCACGGAGCGGCCAAGCCCGGTTGGTAGACTCGCTGCGGAGGCGGTGCTGCTTTGCACTTGCCGGGAGGAATAGAGCCGGGCAAGCGAAACAAAGCGAGGACCATGAGCCCATTGATCCCGATGGTTGTCGAGCAGACCTCGCGGGGCGAGCGCGCCTTCGACATCTACAGCCGCCTGCTCAACGAGCGGATCATCTTCATGGGAACGCCGATCGACGACCAGATCGCGAACCTGATCGTTGCGCAGCTGCTGCACCTCGAGAGCGAGGACCCGGACAAGGACATCTCGCTCTACATCAACTCCCCGGGCGGCTCGGTCTACGCGGGGCTGGCGATCTACGACACGATGCAGTTCGTCAAGCCGGACGTGCAGACGATCTGCGTCGGCATCGCGATGTCGATGGGCGCGCTGCTGCTGGCCGGCGGCGCTAAGGGCAAGCGAATGGCGCTGCCGAACGCCAAGATCCTGATCCACCAGGTCAGCTCGAGCTTCCAGGGCCAGGCGACCGACATCGAGATACATGCGCGGGAGATCATCGACGTGCGCCGGCGCCTCGACGAGATCATCGCGCTGCACACCGGCAAGTCGGTCGAGGAGGTCAAGACCGACACCGAACGCGACTACTTCATGAGCTCCGAGGAAGCCACCGCGTACGGGATCATCGACCGCGTCATCACGGAGCACTAGATGCTCGGTCAGCGACATTCCGGCGGGAAGGGCTAGGCCGCGGCGATGGCGCGTCCGACGGACTCCAACGAGCAGCTGCTCTGCAGCTTCTGCGGCAAGTCCCAGCGGCAGGTCAAGAAGCTGATCGCCGGCCCCGGCGTCTACATCTGCGACGAGTG
>Ga0209415_10014044_pt1 | contig 13111 bp, 10 predicted proteins | sample PeaSoiSIISIP2007_FD_187696 | JGI IMG/M metagenome (GOLD analysis project Ga0209415, IMG submission 187696) | Peat soil microbial communities from Weissenstadt, Germany - SII-SIP-2007 (SPAdes) (version 2) | ecosystem: Environmental > Terrestrial > Soil > Wetlands > Peat | place: Germany... | reverse complement strand
CAAGCCATCAACGCTATGGACGCTCGTCGGGCGGCGAAGGCTGCCGCCAGTCTGGGCATCGCCTTGGAACCGGACGAAGAGGCCCAAGCCGTCACCGTGGCCAAGGTGGTCAGGCAATATGAAACCGATCATTTCCCGGACAAAAAGGGCTGTGAGCGCGCCGACGGCCCGCATAAACGCAACGAGAAGGACAACTGTGCTACCCTCTTGGCGTTTTTCCGCGATGAGGCGCTGGTTGACGACCTGCGGCCCAAGTTGCTGGGAGAATACCATACCTGGCGCGTCGGGAATGTCACCAAAGGGGACGGGCACCGGACAACCGACTTGGAGTTAAACACCCTTAGCAATGCGCTGAACTGGGCCGTGCATGAGGAAGTAATCGAGCAGAATCCCATCAAGTTCCGCGTTCGGTTCCACAGTTCGATCGGTGCCCGCCATTGTCGGGAGCTGGCACCGGCAGACGTGGACGAGTTGCACGGCATCGCCCGCTTGCTCTTTGCGGACAGACGTAGCGAGACCCTTGGCTGGCAGGCCCTCTTCGAGGCATTAACGGGCTTGAGGACCAACGAGGCTCTGGCGATGCGAATGGACGCGCGCCCGGACGAGCCCGGCGGCTTGACCGCCGATGGCGGCTCATTGTGCGTGCGGCGGAGCAAGAAGGCGGGAAGGGACAACCCGTACATCGAGGTGCATGAGGGTCTGCGGCAACTCATCCCGGCGCATAAGACCTGGCACCAGCGGCGATATCCCAAGTCCCCGTGGTATTTCCCGGGCCGGGACAGGAAAGACGACTCGCCAGTGAGCAAAGGGGCGCTGACCAGGACCCTGGAACGGTTCTACCAGGAAAAGGACAGCAGGAAACCGCGTCTGAAGAAGAAGTTCATCAGCCATGGCATGCGCGCCTTCTATGTTCTGGTCCGCCGCTCGCAGGGCGCCAGCGATGCCCAGATCGCCTGGGGAATAAATCACATCGGCGGCGTGAGCACGCTGGAGAAGGTTTACGGAGGCGTGCCGCCGCACTGGCTCCAGGGAAAGGGGCCAAAACTGTCCTGGGTGCCCGAAGGCAAGTCGGCATGGACTGCCATCAAACAAGAGCCCGCCTCCAAGAAGAAGGCAAAAAGAGTGCGTACTCGGCGTTGATTGTGCCGTGCCGGGTCGGTCAGGGCCATCATTCCAAGAAGATCTCTCGATTGCCGAACACGACCCGCGACAGGACCGCGGCATATTCGCAGTACTTCTGCGAGCCGTCCGCTGACACGGAACCGTCGCGCTTGAGGTGATAACGCTCGCGCCAATAGCCGTCCGCCTTGGCCGCCCGGCACACCTTCAGCACTGAATCCACCAGACGGGCGCGGGCCTTCATCCGCCGGCACGCCACGGTCTCCAAATACCAGACCCGCCCCATGGCCGCCACGTCGTTGAGAGGGTCGCCGGGGCAATCCGCCGAACGGCTGAATTCCCATTTCTCGTAAGCAAAGGGCTTGGTGACAAGCTGCGTCGGCATGTCTCCGGCCCAGAACGCCGGTTCAGCCATCAGCCGCGGCCAAAGCCGTTCGAGCTTTTGCTCGTCCGCCAGGCCAAACGCCACCGCCGCCCAGTTCACGTCGGAAAGGCCGTGGCTGTCCACCAGCCCCTGCTCCGGGTGGACATACTCTGCGAAATGGTCTTCGCGCCAAAAGGTCTCCAGGAACGCCTTTGCCAGTTTATCGGCGGAGCCGGACCACTCGGCCTGCTTCGCCCTCTCTCCGGCGGCGCCGAACAGCTTCGCCAGTTGGCGGAACGCATGAACCGCGTAGCACTGCGTCATGCCGTCGCAACCTTCCCGCGGCGGCGCTTCGATGTAGAATCCCGAGCCCCCGATGAGCCCGCTGTCCTTGCGGAGAGTCACCAGGAACCTGGCGGCCGATTCCACCGAGCCAAGCCGTTCCCGAAGCCAGGACGTCGAGCTTGTAGCCTCAAAGATCTCCGCGGCCGTGAGCACGTAGCAAACGGGGCCCAGGGTGCTGAGCGGGTAGCCTTTGGTCTGCCAATGCTCGAACAGGCCGATCCACTGGCGAGTCTCCTGGCTGGACGCGGGCAACCCCTCGCGCCGGGGTGGTTTGTAAGTGAAGAGGTCATCCGGGTATTTGAGGCCCCGCAGACAGCCTCCGGGACGGGTGTTGCCGTTGAAAATGGCGAAGGGGATGTTGCCGTCGTTGCGTTGCGAGGCCCGGACGAACTCGAAGTAGTCCAGGACCAAGCGCGTGCGCCCCAACTGGAGATACGGCCCGACCATCTGCCAGGAGTCCAGCCCTGGCCACGTCGTATCGTTCCCGTAGCCGCCGCCGTCGGCGTTGATCGTGAAGTGGCCCGGATAGGCGCGTTCGGTGGCGGCGGGAATGAGGTTCTTGAACACGGCCGCCTCCATGCCGGCGCGGATTTCCGAATCGAGGATACCGTGAAGCCTATCCGGCTCGTTGGCGGATGCCTCCGTAGCGCGCACCGGGGATGACGGCAGTTGCAACCCGGCCAGTGATGTCAGGCCGAGACTGGCGACGCCAGACCGCTTGAGAAACAGCCGGCGTGAAAGGCGGCAGTCGGCTCCCCGCATCAGCGTCTTCATCGTTGGAGAGGCCCGCGATCCCGACTCGTATTTCGTTTTCCAGTTCATCGCAAGGGCCGGAGTGCAAAGGGCTCTCAAGGGATGAACCCACAGTCTTTGAGCCAAGCCACAAAGCTCTCCTTCCACAGGGTCGCGGATTCACCACGTCCGTCCCCCAGGTCGAAGCCATGGCCGCCTTTGGCAAAGAGGTGCAACTCGACTCGCCCGCCAGCCTTGAGCACCGTTTGGGCAAACTCGACACAGCGGCTGGCCGGCGTCAGCCTGTCATCGAGGGCGTTCATGATGAACAAGGGCGCCGGGCGTTTTGTTTTCGCCACCATCTCGCCAAACTCCTCCCGGAGCCCAGGATAAAACAATCCCGCAAAGTTGACGTTCCCGCTGACCGGGTTGGCGGCGTCGGCCGGTTCGGGGCGAAAGACCGTGTTGAAGGCCAGGTTGCCACCGGCCGAGAACCCGCAGATGCCGATTTTATTGGGGTCCAGATTCAGTTCGGCCGCGTGGGAGCGCAGGACGCGGACGGCCTGGCGGGCGTCAGCAAACACTGCCGGAAGATAGACCTCCCAAGGGTACTTCCGGTCGTCGCCTTGCCCGCCATTGTCGGTCCGGTACTTGAGCACGAGCGAGGTGATGCCCCTGGATTTCAACCACAAGGCAAGATCATGCCCCTCCCGGTCCAGCCACACGTCGCGATACCCGCCGCCTGGGCAGATCACCAGGCCCACACCGTTGGCATCGGCCTTTGCCGCCTGGTGAATGCTGTAGGTCGGCTCGGCGACATAGCTGAAAACCCGGTTTGACCCCGAGAGCGAGCCTTTGGAGGCGCGGTTGGGCCTCACGGTCTCCTTGACATCGTAGTGGATGGCATTCTTGAACTCCGCACCTGCCCAAAGCGGCTTTTCCTCGGGCAGTTCGGCGGAAAGCACATTGGTGCATAGGAGGAGAGCCGGCAGAAACCAGCCCTGCGGATTCCGAAAGCGGCTTGAATGATGCGCCATGCCGCGAGGATTTGAAAAAGACTTTAATTCGTCAAGCAGACGTTCAAGTTCCGTCGCCGTTGCGCTGGCTCATGGTTTTCGAGGCGAAGCAACCGGCATTGACCAGAGAGCGAACCGGCGCTACAAGGCAACCATGCAAGCACGCAAACTTGGAAAATCAGGACTGGTGGTTTCGACTCTGGGGCTGGGCTGCATGGGGATGTCGGAGTTTTACGGGCCAGCAGACGAAACAGAATCGATCGCCACCATCCACCGCGCGCTCGCTCTGGGTGTGAATCTTCTGGATACCGCCGACATGTATGGCGTGGGAAAGAACGAGGAACTGGTGGGTCGCGCCGTTCGCGGCCAGCGCGACCAGGTGATCCTCGCCACTAAGTTCGGGAATGTGCGCGGGCCCCAGGGCGAGTTCCTGGGTGTCAATGGGCGGCCTGAATATGTGAAGCGGGCCTGCGAAGCGAGCCTCCGGCGGCTTGGGGTGGAGCATATCGACCTTTATTATCAGCACCGGGTAGATCCGGAGGTGCCCATCGAGGAGACGGTCGGCGCCATGGCGGACCTGATTCGCGAGGGCAAGGTGAGATTTCTCGGCCTGTCGGAGGCCGCTCCTGCGACCCTTCGTCGAGCCAACCGGGTTCACCCCATCACGGCCCTCCAAACGGAATACTCGCTCTGGTCGAGGGACCCCGAAAGTGAAATCCTCCAGACCTGCCGGGAATTGGGCATCGGTTTTGTGGCCTATAGCCCGTTAGGACGCGGCTTTCTGACGGGGCGGTTCAAGTCCCCGGAGGACCTTCCCCAAGACGACTGGCGGCGGCGCCATCCCCGGTTCGAGGGGGAAAACTTCCAACGCAATCTGCATCTGGCGGCGACGGTGAGGCAAATCGCCGAGGAAATCCCTTGCACGCCGGCGCAGTTAGCCCTGGCCTGGGTGCTGGCTCAAGGCCCGGACATTGTCCCCATCCCGGGAACGAAGCGCGTCGTCTATCTTGAGGAAAACGTCGGGGTCTTGAACTTGTCCCTGACCCGAGACCAGCTTGGCCGGCTGGATGCGGCTTTCCCGTTTGGGGTGTCCGCCGGAGCCCGTTACCCCGAACAGGGCATGCGAACGGTCAATCTGTAGCCATGACGCAACCGGGAAAAGTCGCATTGGTCACCGGTGGCGGCCGCGGCCTCGGTCGGGCCATGGCGCTGGGCTTGAGCCGCACGGGCTTCCGCGTGGCAATCACCGCCGCACGCAACCGCGCTGAGATTGAAGCGGTGGCCCGGGAAGCGTCCCCGGGGCAGATTCACCCTGTGCTCGCCGACGTGGGTCGCGAGTCGGATTGCGCGGCCCTGATCGAGGAGGTTCAGGCCCGCCTCGGGCCAGTGGACGTTCTGGTGAACAACGCAGGCCGTGGGATGCGCTTCGTTTCGGAACGTTTTCTCGTCGAACCAACCCGCTTCTGGGAGACGGACCCCGAGACCTGGCGGATGATCATCGAAACGAATGTGAACGGCCCGTTCTTCATGTCTCGCGCCGTCGCTCCCGGCATGATCCAGCGGGGTTGGGTCAGGATCATCAATATCTCGATGAACCACCGGACCATGCGGCGGCATGGGTTCTCCCCTTATGGGCCATCCAAGGCGGCACTGGAATCCGAGACGATCATCTGGGCTCAGGACCTTGCCGGAACCGGAGTCACGGTCAACGCGCTGCTTCCGGGCGGCGCGAGCCTCACGGGCATGATCCCGGATGAAGTCCCCTCGGAACTCCGGCTGAAGTTGCTCTCTCCGGAGATCACGGTGCCGCCGCTGCTCTGGCTGGTTTCCGATGCTGCCAACGCGGTGAGCGGCAAGCGTTTTGATGCCTCTCGTTGGGACACTAACCTGAATCCGAGCGAGGCCGCCGCGAAGGCGTGCGAATCTGCAGGGTGGCCATCCGCGTGATCAGTTGACTGGACTCACGCCAGGCTGGCACAATGGACCGGTGCGGTTGACGGGGTGAGCCCCCCAAACCCAGGTAACGCCGAATGAACAGATCACGCCTCTCCCTGCCGCTCGCGGTGCTCGTTTGCTCGCTCGCGCCCCTGGTATATGCCCAGCAGGCTCGACCTGAAGTTCACCGCTACACCACCGAGGCCAACATCCTCTACCGAACCGAAGGCGAGCTGACGGATTACATGCGGGAACGTTGCCGCCTGGACGTTTACTATCCGACGGGCACCAGCGGCTTCGCCACAGTCGTCTGGTTCCACGGCGGGGGACTCACGAATGGGGAGCGATTTGTTCCGGACGGCCTGAAAGAAAGGGGGATTGCGGTGGTGGCGGCGGGCTACCGTCTCAGCCCGCGCGCCAAGTCCCCGGCGTACGTCGAGGACGCCGCCGCCGCGTTCGCCTGGGCCTTTGGCCACATCGGGAAGTATGGCGGCGCGACGAACCGCATCTTCGTCAGCGGCCATTCGACGGGCGGGTATCTGGCGAGCATGGTCGGGTTGGACAAACGCTGGCTGGCGGCTCACGGCCTCGACGCCAACTGCATCGCCGGCATCATTCCATTCAGCGGCCAGGCCATTACCCATTTCACGATTCGCCATGAGCGCGGCATCGGCGCCAAGCAACCGGTTGTGGACGACATGGCCCCGCTCTACCATGTGCGCAAGGACGCTTCGCCACTGCTATTGATCACCGGGGATCGTGAATTGGAGTTGCTCGGGCGCTACGAGGAGAACGCGTATATGTGGCGGATGATGAAGGAAGCCGGCCACCCGAACACGCAAATCCACGAACTCCGCGGCTTCGATCACGGGCGAATGCCCGGACCGGCTTATCCACTGCTGCTCCGATTCATCGAGTCCACTGCCCGATGAAATGAGCTCACGCACCATCACGTGGAGGGCTGCGATTAGGATTTGGTTCTAAGATACTGTTTCGCACGGGTGGCGCGTGTGGCGCAAACATCGTCACGACTTCGCCCCGCGGCTTTTTCAAAACCCATAGACGAAAGAAACCGAAACGCTCCGCCGCTACCCAGATTTCGCTTGATTGCCACGATCCGACGCGGTGGAACCTCGGAGAAGTATCAAGCCCAAGCGACCCAGCCGGGGAGTAAAAGAGATCGTGTGGCGTGGGGCGGCGCGTTATGTTTGGCCGCTGAAAGGCAACTTTTTCGCCATCGTTTTTACTGGCGCCGGTTGTCGTTGGTGAGCAGGCCCGCCGGAGTCTGCCGCGCGCCTCTCGAAGACCCTCGCAGTACATTCGGGTACAAATGGATTGCAACCCACCGGCCGGAAGGAGTAAAAGGGAACCGGCGGCCAGAGGAACGGGGGTCGTGGATCTGTCGGTATGCTGAAGTTTGTCGTTCAGGAGCACAATGCCCGGACGCACCACTTCGATTTCCGCTTGGAAAAGGAGGGCGTGTTCAAGAGTTGGGCTGTACCGAAGGGCCTCCCCGATAAGCCCGGCATCAAGCGCCTGGCGGTCCGGGTCGAGGACCACGACCTCGCCTATGGGGATTTCGAGGGCAGAATTCCCGAGGGGCAATACGGGGCGGGCGAGGTCCGGATCTGGGACAAGGGCTCCTACGAAGCCGAGGAATGGACGGACCAAGCAATCCGCTTCACTCTGCATGGGGCGCGAGCCTGCGGAAAGTTCAATTTGATTCGGTTCAGTCACGGAAAACCCAATGAGTGGCTCATCATCAAGCGGTCCCAAAGGCAAGAGTCGTAAAGGCGAGGTCCAACTGGGCTCCCTCGTCGGCTTGCTCGAGGAGCAGGATAAAGCGATGCGAGTCCTGTTCGCAAAAGCGCTCAACCTCTACGTTTCACCCGGCGCTGACGAAACGTCGGACAGCGAGAAACTCGACCGGCTGAAAAAAGCGATCGAGGAATCCCTCGGCTGACCCCGGCCATGATTATCAAGGAACTACGCATCTGCAATTTTCTGGTTTTTCCTGGTGAACAGGTTCTCGAGTTCCCGACGGAACAAGACACGAATCTGATCGTGATCCTGGCTCCGAACAACACGGGCAAAACGAACGTCATCCGTGCCCTGAAATTCCTGTTCTATGGCCATTTGCCTGATTGCTCAGACCTGACCGCCTACCGTCTCATCTACGACGGAGCCCGGGGCGCGACCCGCATCGGCGCCGAGGTGTCAGGCTGGGTGGAGGTCAGACTGGAGCTGGATGGGGAGGAGTTGACCTTGCGTCGCACCGTGAAGACGCGGCGGCAGAGCAAAGACCAGTTCACCACAGCCGAAGTGATGTTCACGAAGGTCCTGCGCGAGGGCAAATTGCGGTTGATCTTGGATTCAGACGGCATTTATCAGGCCAAAATCCGCACGATGGTGCCTGAGCAACTGTTCGATGCGTTCTATTTCAAAGGCGAGCCCTTGGACGGGAAGCTCCTGGGGGGTGTGGGCGCCATCCGAGCCTCCCTTGCCTCTTTTTTGCACGAGGACCGTTGGGGCGAAGTCGAGGAGGCCGCCGAGGCCGTCCGCCAGCAATACACCCGCGACCTGGGCCGGCTCAACGCGCGGAACGACGAGTACAACGAGTTGCTCGGCGAGGAAGATTTGGTTCGCAACTATCTGCTGAAGGAGCAGGAAAAGCTCAGGAAAGCAAAACAGGATCTGGAGGAAGCGACGGCCCAATTCAACGATGCGACGAGCCGTCTCCAGGAACTTGGGAGCGGAAGCGAGGCTGAGAAGCTTGTTGCCCAGTTGCGCGACGCCCGGGCCAAGCTCGATGCGGCCAAGAGGGCCCGCGAGCGGGCGGACGCGGAAATCGCCCGCCTGGTGGGGGCGTCCCGCGGCATCCCTTTCCTGCTGGGGGCATTGCCGAGCGCGCGCAGGATTTTGGCTCAGCTCCAGGAGGAGAATATTCTGCCCTCCGACGTCTCCGAACGATTTGTCAACCGGGTGCTGAGCACACGGTGCTGCATCTGTGGCCGCGAGCATGATGAGCAGACCCGCAAAGCCTGGACACAGTACAAGGAAAAGACGCTGAGTGTGGACTTGAACCGAGGCTTGAGCGACCTGCTCAGCGCCGTCCAGGACGACCACATGAACAGTTATGCGCGGCAGAGCCAGGAAACCGCAAAGAGACTGAAAGCGGCCATGGAGGCCCGGGGGAAGGCCTTGGAATACGTGGCGAAGAACGAGGTCGCTGGCGCCGACATCGAGAAGAGGCTCCAGAATTCGCCAATTGAGGAAATCCGCGCTCTGACGCAACAGGTCCGCCAAGAGGCCAACTCCCGCGAGCAGTTGAACGGAGAAATTGCTAGGCTGGAGGACTCCATTAACCTGACCCAAAAGAACTTGCGGAATCTGAAGGAGAAGCTGGAGAAGGCGCGGCCGCCGGGCGCAATGGCCCAGAAAGAAAAGGCTATTCAGGCCGCCCGGATGCGGGCGGAGAAACTGCGGTTGCTCATTCAGCAGTCTCGCGAAGTCTTGAACCGCTCCTTTCACGAGTTGCTCCAGCAATCGGTTTCCGAATATTACGATCGGGCCGCTTACGACGGGAGCAAAGCGCGCATTAACCGGGCCACGTTGCTGCCGGCCATCGAGGCCAACGGGCAGGTCCACGGCAACCTTGGCGGCGGACAGTCCCAGTTGTTGGCCCTGGCGTACATCGTGTCCCTCTCGCGCTTGCGAAAGAGCCTGCACAGCCAGATGAAGGCGCTCGGTGTCGGCTTCGGCAAGGTGGATGACCAGTCATTTTTCCTGGACTCCCCTTTCAATCACGTCAGCCAGCATTACGCGCACGCCGTCGCTCGATTTCTCGAGGGCAACGCCCGGCAGGTCGTCTTGCTCCTGGCGCGGCATCAATGGAACCTCGTTCGGGAGGTGCTGGAGGAGGCCCGGCCGCATATCCTCGTGTTCGAGCCACGCACTTTTAAGGAGGACATCCCCGCCCGGCGAGCTAGGATGCCTTGCGGTCGGAGAATCGTTAATGTCGGAACCGGTGCTCCCGATGCCATGCGAGATACTTGGTGTCTGGGCGCAGGGTGCATCCGCGCTGGAAAAAGAGAGAGGTGCCGTGGCAGCTGCGCAGGGAGAATCCGGTCGGGCTCCAGTCGGTAAACTTCCCCTCAGCGACAAGGACCTTGAACTCGTCGGTCACCGACCAAAGCCCTTCGTCGAACATCCAGTGGGCATTCTTGCACAGGGCCAGACCGTTCCGCGGATCGTCGTTCTTGCTGTCGCTTCGCTCGTGAATGTGGGCGGCATCGACGATGGACGAACCAGAGAGGGTCGTGAGGCTGTAGCCCGTGAGCGCGCACGTAAAGAGATATGCGGTAACAACCTGGATCCTGAACCTCGCGTCGCGCCCGGTCCGCCGCGCGGTTTCTCTCGCCTCCTCCCTTATTTCATCAGCGTCGGCCTGAGCCATTGCCGAGTCGGTTTTAGTTAAAGTTCGAAGTGCGATTTGTTCGAGGCGCGGAAAGTAAATATCAATAAGAACGGCCCGCATGCGGCGCCGAAATGCCTCGTCCCTGATCGCCAGCGCGAATGAGGGATCCAGCTCGACAACCTCGGTAGTACTCCGATGCCTGGAAGGTTTCATATCCGCGGTGAGCGGCCTCCAGAAGCCCTGGTTGCTGAGATGGTGAAAGGGCATTCGGAGGTCCGGCCGCGTCATCCAGCGGGAGACTACAATTCTCCAGAACGCCTGAAAGCGCAGTACTAGATCGGCGCTCAGGCGGAGGTATGGAGGATCTAACCTCCCCTCCTCGGCCAGCTCAAGGATGCAGAGCAGAAGCAGCGGCTTATGGGGCGCAAATCGTCCGCTCCCCGGGCCAAGGGCCTTGTTCACCGCCGGATTAAGTGCGGTGAGTGTCCTCAGCCACTCAGTCGTGGATTTCATCGTGTTGCCCCCTTGGCCTTGAACGCTCTTTCCGCAGCCTCCTCGGCGGGCAGCAATGGGACTTCCAAAGCTCGTTTGATTAGGCTCCCGGTGAGCAACACGTTCCCAAAGGCTTTTGAAACCCTGCCCGCGATTAGCGCCCGCCCCTCCCAATCCTGTGCATTTTCTCGCCTCCAGTCGATGTCTCTTAGGTTTTTCAGCCGGCTCTCCCAGTTCCCTGGGTCGTATAGGAGAAGGGCGTTCCCAGCTCTCCCAAGGGCTTGGAGCGCTAGGCCGTGGGCGTGGATGAAGCTGGCGCGCAGCTCGGAGGAGAGCATCTTGCCCGAACGCACCCGACGCCACTCAGGAAGGTTTTGCTCCACAACATTCCAGAACCGGACGGCTAGGTCGAGACGTTCACGACGAGAGCGGGCCTCCATCCGAGCTAGCAGTGCCTTGGTGCCCTGGTAGACAGCACTGAGCGTGAAGAGCATACGAGATCGTGGGGACAGCGTGCTATGCCTCACCTCGACAAGGCCTCGGAATGGCTTTGCTCTGACCACAAGCTCGCGCACCAACGCCGCGCAGTGGTCGTCTTCCGCGTGCAGCAGACGCCAGCTGCTGTCGGCGCGAACCGTGAGCCTCTTCAGGTCGGAGTAGATCCTTGAGCATCGTTTTAGACCCTCGTCGGGCTGGAAGACCACTGGAATTCGCTCGGTCCTGAGTTGCGGCGTTTCCTCGAGCACCCTTTCGACGGCTGCGAGCTCATGCTCACCGGCGTTCACGACGAGCGGGGCGCTCATGGGTACGTGAAGGTGCCCAAGCTCGTCGCAGCCCTCTAGGCTTACAAAACGAACCTTCGCGTCCACGGAAACGAGCAGGGGCGGAAGGACGTAGCTTCGCGGGTTCGAAATCAGGTAGCGCGCGATTCGCGCGACCTGATCTTCGTTTAGCGTGCGTCGGTTCCGGACGGCCTTCGGCACGGACTCCTCGTCGAACTGAAAGAGCTTGGCAGCCGTCTGGAGCGGGCACATCGAAACAAAAATGGGATGACCGGCCTGCTCTCCCCTCACGGCTGCGAACACGTGCTCAAACGCTCCTCTCATAAAGCAATCTCGCCGAGGTTCATAATGGCCAATGTCGCGCACAAGTGTACCGGGACGGGACGTCCAGGACAAGGAATCCTTCGGCCGCTTCGGACGGGGAAGTGGCGGCCCGCCAGGTGGCGCTCCCGAGCTGGCGCATGCCCCTCTCCACGTGCCTTCTGAAATATTCCGCCGGTTCGGGTGGCACGGGCGACGCGCCGTCTCGAGAAGCTGTTTCATCCGGTCAAGCTCGCCCTCGGTGTGGCGGAGTTGGTTGGCTGCTTCGCCGGATTTGGCTTCCGTCCGTTTTCGACGCTCCAGGACGACAAGGTCGGTTTCCAACTGCTCAACCAAGTCGAGCCCCAGCAGAGTATGAATCGCGGATCCGAGGATTGCGGCTGTGTGCTCGCCGTCGGCCAACTCCTTGATTTGCTCGGCGTCAAAAAAGTAAAGATGGGCGATTCCGTTGGGAATGTAGTTTTCAATATACTCATCCCAACGCCCGGCGAGATCGCGGTCCGGCTGAGAGTCTAGGAAGACATCCAGTTTTTCCTCGATCCCCTTGGCGGTTTCACACCAGGACCGAATCACCCTGTAGTTCTTCGTTTCGCCGTCGACCGACCGTTGAAAGCGCAACTCGATCGCCGCCCCTTCCGCCGGGTCGGCTCCCCGGTGAATCATCGCGCGGAGATATTCTCGGTAGGCCAATTTGCCGCGTCCGGAACAGCGGGCTCTCGACCCATACAGGACCAACTGCACGGCATCCAGAAGCGTAGTCTTGCCCCCCCGTTCATCCCACCGACCAACACAATTGGGTGATGGTGGTCCGGCGGGGTCAAGACCATGGGTTCTTGCTGCCCGCCATAGACGCCAAAGTCCCTCAGGGTGATGGAGTTGAAAATCATGGCCTCTGCGGAGCGGGACGACTTGAAGCAGATAACGGCTGAGATTCATCTTCTCCATCGACACCGACTGGGCGCCCCTGGCCTACAGGCTCCCATGCCTGAGCGTGTCGTCGAGCCATGTCGGTCGCATCCTGCTTGTTGTCGTAATAATGGCGTTCGATTGACTTCTCCAACTGTTCAAAAAGACCCGCCCGCCGCGCCTGGCATCTCTTTTGCCTTTCCACACTCAGGAGTTCCCGTGTCATTTCGTAATGCAATCGGTCTTCGCCGCAAATCTCGTGCAGGATCTGCATTTCGCTCTCGCCCAACACGAGGTTGTCATCGAGACGGGTCCCTGGGTATGGCTGCCCCGTCACCTCAGAATAGATTCGCGGCAGGGAGTCCTCCAGCTCGTGCTTTTCCATCACCCAGATTCGCCGGATCTCCTGGAGTTCCTTCAACGTGATCAGCTCCAGGTCGCGCACGTCCTTCGGGCCGTTCTTGTGAATCCACACCTGGGCTTCCAACAGCTTTCGAAGCCAATTTTCGCGAGACGGCTGTGTGTACGGTCCGGGAACCAAACGATCATGAAAGAGCATCAGGGGGCCTTTCATGCGGCGAAAATCGCGGAGGCTTCGATCCGAAGTGTCTTCATCGTTGGCTCCATGGCTTCGAAAATCCAATGCATTTCGAAGATCGAGCAAAGGGGCCATCCACTCCTT
>Ga0209415_10014043_pt1 | contig 13111 bp, 9 predicted proteins | sample PeaSoiSIISIP2007_FD_187696 | JGI IMG/M metagenome (GOLD analysis project Ga0209415, IMG submission 187696) | Peat soil microbial communities from Weissenstadt, Germany - SII-SIP-2007 (SPAdes) (version 2) | ecosystem: Environmental > Terrestrial > Soil > Wetlands > Peat | place: Germany... | reverse complement strand
CGAAGAAGCTTACAACTACGGTGGAGAGGAGGCGTCACTTGGCTGAAGGAGAGATCGTCGCGTCCGGACCGATCGCTACGCACCCGGAGTCGGTGCGCCACCACTTCGACACCGCCGAGCAGCAGTTCGACTCCTCCACGCTCGGCATGTGGGTGTTCCTGCTGACTGAGATCATGTTCTTCGGCGGTATGTTCGGAAGCTACACCGTATATCGCAACATGTACCCGGACGCGTTCGCCTCCACCAGCCACTTCATGAACGTGACCCTGGGCGGCATCAATACCGCGGTACTGATTTGCAGCAGCTTGACCATGGTCCTGGCGGTGCACTCGGCGCAGATCGGGAGCAAGAAGCTGCTGATATTGTTTTTAGTCTTGACCTTGGTTCTGGGCTGCGTGTTTCTGGGGATCAAATATGTCGAGTATCACGAAAAATGGGTGGATCATCACATTCCCGGACCCGGATTCCATTACGCCGACTCCCGTTATTTTCATCAGGCCCAGATTCTCTTCTTTTTGTATTTCGCGATGACCGGAATGCACGCTCTGCACATGATCGTCGGAGCTGGTCTATTGACGGCGCTACTCGTGATGGCCGCGCGAGACCGCTTCAGCTCCTCCTGGTACACGCCGGTGGAAATGATCGGTTTGTACTGGCACTTCGTCGATATTGTCTGGATTTTTCTATTTCCGCTTCTTTACTTGATAGGACATACTAAATGAGCCATTCCATCGTTCCCATCAGAGTGTATGTGGCCGTTTGGGCCACGCTGATCGTGCTCACCATCACCACGGTAGCCGTGTCGAAGTTGGAATTGGGCGAGTTCAACTTCGTGGCCGCCATGACCATCGCCGTGATCAAGGGCAGCCTGGTGGTCTGGTTCTTTATGAACGTCAGGCAGGCGACTTCAATGACCAGATTATTCGTCGGCGCGGGATTCTTCTGGATGGCGATTCTGATCGTGTTCGTGCTGAGCGATTATTTCAGCCGAGGATGGGTGCCGATCCCCACCTGGTGGAAATAGCCGGCCGACACCGCTTCGTTGGACGGCGGCGAGCGTCCGCGCACAAAGCAGCCGCGCACCGTGATGTGATGTAATGTCGCTTGTGCGCGCAACCCTGATTCTGGCCGTCACGTCGATCCTCTCTTTGCCCGCCTGTCAACGCGCCCAGCAGAGCGCTTTGGATCGGCTTCATCCTTGCAAGATTGAGGAGGGGCCCACTGAGGCCTTTTGCGGCACCTACAGCGTTTTCGAAGAACCCTCAGCTCATACCGGGCGCCAAATCGCGCTGAAAATCGTGGTCGCTCCCGCTCTCAGACGCGACCCTCTGCCGGATCCTCTGTTCATCTTCGAAGGCGGCCCCGGCGGAGGCGCGGCTACGCTGGCGACCATCGTTTTGCCCACCTTCCGCCGCTTCCAGTCAGACCGTGATATTGTGCTGATCGACCAGCGCGGCACTGGCGATTCCAATCCTTTGAACTGCGAGCCGGAAGATCGTAACGAGGAAGACTTTTCAAATGCCGGCGAATATCCGGTGGAGCGGCTGCGCACCTGCCTCGCAAAGCTCAAAGCCGACGCACGCTTTTACACCACAGCGATCGCGATGGACGATATCGATCAGGTCCGGCGTTATCTGGGCTATGGCCAGATCAATCTCTGGGGCGGGTCCTACGGCACGCGGGCCGCGCTGGTGTATTTGAAGCAGCATGAGGATTCGGTGCGCAGCGTCATCCTGGATGGAGTTGCGCCGCCCGACATGCGTCTGCCTCTGTTCATGGCGCGCGACAGCCAGCGGGCGCTGGATCTCATGATCGGGGATTGCGCCATGGACGCCGCTTGTAGCAAGCAGTTTCCCCACTTGCGGGAATCCGTGACGACGATGTTCGCCCACTCCGCCGCCAAGCCCCACATTACCTTCATCCATCCGCGCACCGGCAAGTCCGTGGAGATTACGGTTTCGCAGCGCCTGGTGGCATCCATCGTTTTCGCCGCGCTCTACGATCCCACCACGACCTCGTTACTTCCGCGGCTGATCACCGATGCAGCTTCGGGAAATTATCAAGGCTTGCTGACGCTGGGCTTCTCCACCGAGCTGCCCAAGGGTGCGATGAGTGAGGGAATGTTTCTTTCGGTGGTTTGCGCCGAGGATATGCCGCGCATTTCCGCCGACGAGATCGTGCGCGAAGCGAATGGCCGGTTTCTGGGAACGACTTTTTTCGACACTCGAATGAAGCCCTGTGAGTTCTGGCCCAAGGGCGCCGTAGCTGAAGATTTCTATGCGCCTGTGGTGTCGAACAAACCCGTATTGATCTTTTCCGGAGCCGACGATCCCGTCACGCCGCCCTCCTGGGGCGAGCACGTGGCCCAGTACTTGAAGAACTCGAAGCATTTCATTGTGCCGGGCGCGGGGCACGGCAGCACCGGGCGCGGCTGTGTGCCGCGGCTGATGAGTCAGTTCCTGGACCAGGCCAGCGTCAAAGATCTGGACCCCGCATGCTTACAATCGCAGCACCGCCCTCCATTCTTCGTCAACTATACCGGAGCTGAATAGCAGAATCGAAATCGCATGATCGAAATCGCATGATCGAAATTCAAGGTTTGCGTAAAAGCTTCGGCGCGGTGCAGGCGGTTCGAGACGTGAGCTTCAATGCCGCCGATGGAACCGTGGTCGGGCTATTGGGACCGAACGGAGCGGGTAAAACCACCACGTTGCGGATGTTGTCGGGACTTATGCGGCCGGATGCTGGAACCATTCGTGTGGACCACATCGATGTCGTGGCCGATCCAATCGGCGCGCAGACACTCATGGGTCTGTTGCCCGATTCGCGCGGATTGTATCCCCGTTTGACACCGGTCGAGCACATTGAATACTTCGGCCGCTTGCACGGTATTGACGGGCCCGCTCTCGCCGAACGCACCCAGGCGCTGCTGGCGCGGCTGGGACTGAATGAGGTGGCTAACCGGCGTGTTTCCGGATTCTCGCAAGGCGAACGTACCAAGGTTGCGCTGGCGCGCGCGCTGGTGCATCAGCCGCGCAACGTCATTCTGGACGAGCCCACCAACGGGCTCGACGTGATGAGCACGCGAGCCATGCGAGAGTTGATCCGGGGCCTTCGGCGCGACGGCTGTTGCGTGCTGTTTTCGAGCCATATCATGCAGGAGGTTTCCGCGCTGTGCGATCGCATTGTGGTGATCGCGCATGGGACGGTGGTCGCCGATGGAACCCCCGAGGAGCTGCGCAGCCAAACCGGCCACGACAACCTGGAGGACGCGTTCGTGGCGCTCTCCGGACTTGAGGCGGAGGAGATTTCGTGAAGACGCTGCGGCCGCTATGGATCGTATTGACTAAGGAGCTGCGCGACGGTTTGCGCGACCGGCGCTCTATTTTCTCCGTGCTGATTGGCGCGGCGCTCACGCCGCTCCTGTTCGGAGGTATGTTTACCGTCGTCGCAGGCCGTAACCGAGATTCGGAGGAGCTCAAGCTGCCCGTGGCCGGCGTCGAGTATGCGCCCGCTTTTGTCGATTGGTTGAAGCAGCAATCCGGTGTCGAGATTGTCGCGGCGCCCGCCGATGCCGAGCAGGCCGTTCGGGATCGGAAGGAGGACGTGGTTCTCATCATCGAGAAGGATTTCGCCAAGAACATGGCGCGCGGCATCCCTGCGCCGGTGCAGTTGATCAGCGACGGGACTCGCGATACCGCGCGGCCCAAAGTGGCCCGGGCCAAAGCGCTCCTCACCGACTATTCCAGCCAACTGTCCGCGTTGCGGCTGATCGCCCGTGGAGTGGCTCCGTCGATTGCGGTGCCGGTACGGGTGCAGGAAGTGGAGGTTTCCAGCGCCCAGGAGCGATTAGCATCCTTGCTCAACATCCTGCCCCTCATGCTGGTATTGGCTGCGTTGACCGGCGGGATGCAGATCGCCATCGATACGACGGCTGGCGAACGCGAACGCGGTTCGCTGGAACCGTTGCTGCTCAGCCCGGTGCCTCGCGCCACTTTGGCAGCAGGCAAGTGGCTGGCGGCGTCGGCGTTCGGCTGCGGATCGGTCGTATTCTCGATGCTGCTGACGGTGAATGTGCTACGCCGCGTGCCCTGGCACGATCTGGGAATCCGCTTTCGCGTATCGGACGGCGACTTGATGAGTCTGCTGGCGCTGGTGCTGCCGCTGGCCTTGTTCCTAAGTGCGGTGGTGATGTTCGCGTCCACCTTCGCCCGGTCGTTCAAAGAGGCTCAGGGCTACATTGGATTGCTGGTTCTATTGCCGATGCTGCCCGGCTTGCTTTCCACGCTGTACCCCTTGTCGAACCGGCCGTGGTTGGCGCCAGTGCCGATTTTTGGCCAGTATGCGCTCGCAGCCGATGTCCTGCGCGGCAAGCCGCCCGCGGTTGCCTTCTATGTTCTGGCCGGCGTCTCTGTACTGGCCTGCGCGCTGATCTTAGTGGCGCTCACCTCACGGCTTCTGAAGCGAGAGAAGATCATTTTTGGCCGGTAGCCGCTTGCTGCGCGTGCGGTTCAGTAAGCTGTAACTTCACCGCAAGCGCAGCCATCCAACATCCATGCGCCGCCACATCGCGCCCGTTCTGATGCTGATGAGCATGCTCGCGAGCGCCCAGAACATTTTCACCATCGCGGGAATTCCAAAGAGCCATCGCGATGACGTCGATAGCCAGCAGGCCTTGAGCGCGCCGCTCGGCTCGGTCTACGGACTGCTGATCGACAAGACCACAGGGCGGCTGATCTTCAACGACCAACTTCTGGTGCTGCGGCTGGAGCCGGACGGGTCGCTGCTGACTCTAGCGGGAAACGGAACGGGTGGTTATAGCATGGCGCCATTGGCGCCGCTTTCGGGCGGTTCCGGCAGCAGCATGCTGGCCAGCGCCCTCACGGTGTCGGTGTGGAGAGGCATGGCTGAGGATTCCTCGGGAGCCTTGTATCTTTCCGATGCGGGGGCGGGGCGCGTCTACAAGGTCACGCCGGCGGGAATCGTAACCACATTTGCAGGAGGAGGTAGCCTGCCTCCTGGAGCTCAGAGCGATGGCGGACCGGCCACTTCCGCGGCCCTAATCTCGCCGCGCGGATTGATGTTCGATTCCAAAGGGAACCTCGACATCGCGGAGGTGTTCTGCAGTTGCATTCGGCGAGTGACGCCCGAGGGCATCATCTCAACCGTGTACACGCTTCCGCTGCCTCCCCTCGGAGGCGAGATCCCGAATATAGAAGGGCTGGCGATCGATTCGCAAGACAACCTTTATTTCACGGAGTGGTTCGGACACACAGTACAAAGGGTCGCGTCGGACGGTTCGGGAGCGATCGTCATCGCCGGCACGGGCTCCCCGGGATTCAGCGGCGATGGCGGTCCCGCGACCGCCGCGCAGTTGGATGGACCCAGCGGAGTGACGCTCGATTCCAGCGGCAACATCTATATCGCCGATACAACCAACAACCGGATTCGAAAGGTCGCGACGGATGGGACAATCTCCACCGTTGCGGGCAGCGGCATCGAAGGGACCGCCACCTTCGGCGGCTCGGTGGACAACTGCGGATTCTCGGGTGATGGCGGACCCGCGCTCAGTGCGCAGCTGTGCGAACCAGCCGAAGTTCTGTTTGACCCTTCGGGGAATCTGCTCATCGCGGATTATGGCAACCGCCGCGTGCGCGCGATCGCGACAGGGGGGACGATCACGACCGTCGCGGGCAGCAGCCAGACCGATCCGGCTCTCTCATTTCCGTTGCCGAACGGCAACGGCGGACCGGAGATCCACGCGGCATTTGGATCGATGGGTGGCGCCGCGTTTGACGCTGCCGGGAACCTGTACGTCAGCGACTCGAATACCATTCGCAAGATCGCGGCGAGCGGCGCCGTGAGCACCTTTGCGGGCACGGGCCAACTAGGGTACAGCGGAGACGGGGGACCTGCCATCCAGGCGCAGCTCTCCTATCCCGGACCTCTTTCTGTTGGCCCGGACGGCTCACTATACGTAATCACGGACTACAGCCGGGTTCGCAAGATCACGCCCGATGGAATCATTCACCTGGTGGCTGGCAATGGAACTCCAACGTCGCTCATTTCCGCCGCCCAGGGAGATGGCGGACCCGCGGTGAACGCAACGCTGAATGAACCCGGAGGGGTGGCTTTCGATCAGAACGGCAATATCTATATCGCCGACACGTCGAATGCGCGTGTGCGTAAGGTGGATACCAGCGGCATCATCACGACGGTAGCGGGCCCGGGGCAACCGGGAGTCGATTACTACAATGCGGTCGCGGTCGATCCAAAGGGGAACCTGTACGTGGCGTGGACTCACTTTTTGCCTCCGGCCGTAACTGCTACCGTGAATCTCGCGAATCCGAATGGGTCGTTGACTCCGGTCGCAGGCAACGGCCAGCCGTGCACGAATGGACCGGGGCAAATCACAGATGGAGCGCCCGCGTTGCAGGTTCAGTTATGCGCGGTGGTTGCGATGTCGGTGGATCCGAACGGACTGCTGAATCTTTCCGAGGGCGAGTATTCGCTGGTGCTGCGCCTAAATGCCGATGGAACCCTCCAGCGTGTGGCCGGGCAGACGGGGGCGATGTATGTCGGCGATGGCGGCCCGGTCTTGCAAGCCAGTCTGGTTGGCGGGGAGGGCTGGTCGCCGGAAGCGGTGACATTCGATCCGGCGGGGAACATGTATATTCCGGAGCCGGGGCTGAACGTGATTCGCCAGGTAACGAATGAAACATACGCTGCTGCGTTGTCGCCGAATCAGGAGAACTGGCTGGCTTCGATGCCGCAGAACGTGAGCATTGCCACATCGGCAAACTTCGCGGAGCCGTTTCCGTACGCCGTCAGCGTGAGCACCACAAGCGGAGGTTCCTGGCTGAGTGTGAATCGCACGACGGGACTGATGGGCGAATCGATCACGGCAACTCTCAACCCGGCGGGTCTCGCTCCGGGCACTTATCACGGAACGATTGCAGTGGTGGTTTACATTAGCGGGAGTTCGCAGGAAGTTGACGTGCCGGTTACGCTGATTCCCCAGTTTACCCAGTGATGTTGCAGCGCTGCAGCTTCTCGAAGGAAATGCCGGTGGACGACGGAGCGGCCTACGGAATCCCCAAAACCGGTCTAAATAAATGCCGGCGTCTGATACCCGAACGTATTCAGATTCGGGAAAACGTAATCAGTGTCCGCTGACTGAAGTCCGAACCATTTCGCCAGAGCGCCCATGTACTGGTCCTCCGACGTGCTGGGAACCCAGGTGCCGCGGTTACCGGAATCGTCCGGGCCGCTCAATGCCAACGTGGGATAGGTGCCGTAGAGCGCTCCACCTTTGACCGCGCCGCCCATCACCAGGGCGTGGCTGCCCCAGCCGTGGTCGGTGCCGGCGTTGCCGTTCGGTTGGAAGGTGCGGCTGAAATCCGATTCCGTAAATGTGGTCACGCTGCTCTGCACGTTGAGCGTGCTCATGGCCTGGTCAAATGCCACCAGCGCAGCCGCGAGTTGGCTGTACAGCGTCACGTGCTGAGCCAGTTGATTCGAATGCGTGTCGTAGCCGCCCTGACTACAGAAAAAGATCTGGCGGCTGGCGCCGAGCGACCCACGCACCTGGATCAGCTTGGCCACCTGGCTTAGTTGCGAGCCGATGGAGGTATTCGGGAAGGTGACGCCGATGCTGCCGCTGCCACTGAGCGCTGAGTTGATTGCGGCAGCCACCGACACGGCGTTCTTCAACGAACTCTGGGCCGCCTGTACCAGCGTGGCCCCGCTGTCGAGACCGAGCAGACTCTGCAAAGCGGTCGACCCCGGATCGCTGGCTGGGGCAATCAGTCCGAAATTCGTGGTGGTGACCGCGGAAGGCTGCGTGTTTTGTCCGACCAGGAGCAGGGTGTTGCCGGCAAGCGTGATGGCTGGCGGAACGACGCCCCCGGAAGCCGCGGCGACTCGATCCGACAGGCGGCCCGCCCATCCGGTAGTGCTGCCGCCTTGCGGAGTCGCGTCCTGCCACTGAACCTGCTGGTCGGCGTGCGAGTAGAGGTTCTGCGGCAAAGGCACCGAGTTGAGTTGCGGGAGGCCGTTCGATCCACGCGGCACCGGCTGCAACAGCGTGCCCACGTTCATCATAATGGCCAGGCGCTGGTTCGTTGTATATAGCGGCGCGAGAGGCGCGAGACTAGGATGGAGCCCATACGTGGTGCTGCTGGCGGCGTCGTGAATGCTCACCAGCGATGCCTGGGGAATAGCCAAATTCTGGCGGATCTGGGAGTAGTTGGCGTAGCTGGCCGTTTCGTTGGGGATCAGCAGATTGTTGGAGTCATTGCCTCCAAACAGGAAGATGCACACCAGTGCCTTATAATCGCTGGAGCTTTGCGCTCTTGCGGTCATCAGACCGGCCCTGTGGAGCGCCGCGGCGGCGCCGGCAGTCGAGAGCGCGCGGCAGCCGAGTCGAAGACATTCGCGGCGCGATTTAATAGATTCGAGCTTCATGACGATTCCTCTCCTGTTTACTGCTGAACCTGCCTACTGCTGAATCTGGTACTGCGGCGAGGCCGCCGCGGCATACAGCGCGCTGCGCACGCGCGCTGACAAACTGGTGGAGGCGCTGGCGGCGGTGGTTAAAATCGAGCGCACGTTGGCATCCATCTCGCCCCGGAACAACGCCTGGTTGATCGCCTCGACAAGATCGGCCGGATTGTTGGCCAGGTCCTGGAGATTCGCCAGGTTGATGCTGATGCCGCTCGATAACGCGTTTGAAACCGCGTCCCAGGCGAAATTCGCGCGGGCCAGCGCGGTAGACGCATTCAGCGTTTGGAATTCGGGCGCCAGCGTGGTGGGGGTCAAATTCGGGATCACGTAAGCGGGCGAAAAGAAGCTGAAGACAGTCGGAGGCGTGAGCGGGGTTTGCCCCATGTTGGTGCTCTGACCGGTAAGCACGTCGGGAGCAGTGATCGTGGCGTTGAGCGCGCGCAGCAGGTTGGTTGCGTAGAGGAACGGTTCGGTCAATTTGCCGGTGCCGGGGGTCTGCGCTTCGGGATCGGTCAGAATGGCGGTGATCACGCTCTGGAGACTCCCCGCGGACGTCTGCCAGGCGTTGGCTACGCGGCTGACATATGCCTGCGACGGGCTGCTCTCCACGAAATGCTGGATCAATCGGAAGGCTATGTTCGGAGCCACATTGGCCTGCTGGAAGATGCAATCGTACGCCGCGCTCAAATCGCTCTCCGCGGTGCCTCCGGCTGCGATGGTGCAGGGTATCGGGAAATTGAGGGTCTTCGCCGTGGTGTCGTGATAGTTCTCAAATGCGATCATCGGGCCGAAATAATATGGCATATTCGTCCAGATCGACGCGTAACCGGGAGTCTCGCCATAGGTCCAGCCAGTCATTACCTTGGCCATGGCAGCCACGGTTGCCTGATCGTATTCGGGAACCGTGCTGCCGTTGGCGATGACCGCGAGACCGTTCGGCTGCAGCTGCACCAAGCCCAGCGTGAATAATTGCATGGACTCGCGCGCGTAGTTCTCGTTGGCCGACGTGGTGGCGGTGGCTTTGGCATTGTTGACCATGTTCAGGTAATCGCCCATCGCGGCATTAAGAGTCATGGCGCTGAGCGCGTTGCGGTAGGTGTCGAACGCGTAGCCGCCCAGCGTGCGCTGGTACGCCACCATCTGTTGAAACGTGGTATCGGTGACGGCGGAAACCACCATAAGCTCGCCCAGTGCCAGCGCGATGCGCTGCCGCAGCTGGTCGCCGCCGGTCAGCGCGACGTTCCAGAAGGCGGTCTGCAAGCGCGTCACGTTTTCGGTGGCGCTGTCGGGATCGGGCCACGTGCTGGCGGCTTGGGCGAATTGCGCGGCGAGCCAGGCGCTCATCCCCATGCTTTGCAGATTCACCACGTCCTGCGGCGTCGGCCCCCAGGTGGCCATCTGGAGGAAGCGGACCGCGGTGGCGTAAGAGATCGCCTCATTGGCTACTCGCACCGGAACGGCCAGCGGCACCGAGGTCGCTGTTCCGGGATTCGGATTGGTTACCTTCACGGCCGCCAGACGCCCGACCGGCATTGCGATCGTGCCAGTGGCCGTGAGTTGGGTATCGGACACGAACGTGGTCGGCAGAGCGGTGCCGGCAAAAACGATAGAGGCTCCCTTCGCAAACCCGGTTCCGCTAACCGTGATGGTGGCGCTGCCGGGATTCACCGGGTTTGGATTTACCGCCGCAACCACCGGCACCGGGTTCTGAAGATTCACGGTAACGCTGGCCTCAGCCGCAGGGTCGACCAGGCTGACGGCGGTCACCGTTACCGCCGCGGTGCTCGGCAGATCGGCGGGCGCAGTGTAAACGCCGCCGGCCGAAATCGTCCCTACGGTAGGACTGCCTCCCACTTGTCCGTTGACCAGCCAGACTACGCCCGAATTCGTGGTGTTGGCCAGCTTGGCAGCGAGCGACAGGTTAGCGCCACAACGAACGGTGCCGTTCGCGGGCGTGAGCGACACCGTGACGGGCGAGCCCGCCCAGTTCTGGATCGGAAGGGAGATCCCGGCCTGAGTACTGACCCCGGCGATGGTTGCCTGTATCGGCTGATCGCCGTTGGCCAGGGGCGGAACGATCACATTGACCTGGTACAAGCCGGGGAACGTAACGCCTGCGAACGTCACCGTGGCCGCGGCGCCCCCGATGGTCACGTGCAGTTGGGTGAGGTCCGACAGGGGCGCGGGGCTGCCTACCAGTTGGCCGGCGGAAACCGCGGGCGTCGTGGGACCCAAGCCGGTGGCGTAGAGCTGAAGCGCTTCGCCGGGTTGAGCTGGAAGCGACGCGACCGCGCTTCCGAAATATCCGGCCGGCGCGACGTAGAGGCCATCGCTGTTATGCAACGCGGAGGCATATTTCGCATGCGCCGTGAAGAACGCCGGCGAGTAGTTTTGAAGAGTTGTCGTCCCGGTGGCAGTGCCGGCTGAGTTGGTGACGACGACCGGCACCGCCCCGATCGTGGTGTCCGCGGGCGCTTGAACATTCAGCATTACCGGGCTGATATAGGAGATCGCGGCTTTTTTGCCGTTGATCAGGACGCTCACGTTATCGAGCGTCGTCGGAAGGTTATTGCCGGAGAAGTCGGACGCCTGCCACGACCGCGTGGTTGCGGAAAGGCCGCTCCCATAAATCGAAACCCACGAGCCGCTTTCAATGGAAGGCGCACCGCTGGCATTGTTCGAAACACCGGTAATCACCGGCCCGGCGGTGGGGGTCTGCCCGAGCAGGGAGAACCCAAATGCGAAAAACCACGCCGATAGAAACAGTCGTTTCACCCGACCCATTCCGGTCGATTCTATCTTCATCCCCGTTACCCTTTCATTCGTAGGATTGCCTACGACATTGGAATGAGTATATTCCACCACGGAGCCGCGCGCTAGCCCTCCCCCTTGCAATGCCCCACAATCGGCTTCGATTGGGTTCGTTTGAAGGCGGCATGGATGGCGGTTGGTGAACGTAAGTCACTCATCACGACCAGGATTCCTTTCAGACGTGACGCCGGAATTGGCTTCGCTAGAAAAATCGTCATCCCAGGTTTCGGTGGCGAGCTGAAGGGGCGGATAGGTAGGCGGGGTGGAATCCGGGGTTTCGCGGAGCTTCAGAAGCATGGCGAGGGCGCGGTTGTATTGGCGGTCATAGGAGGCTTCGAAGCGATGCTGAAGGGCGAGGGCTCGGGAGTTGTCGGCGAGGGCGCGAAAGGTGATCGCGGCGAGCACCGCTCCCGATGCGGCAGGAGAGCCGGATTGCTGAAGGGCCATTTCCAGCTCAAAGCCGGCGGTTTGAACTCCCCACATGCGCAGCAGACGCCAGCGGGCAACGGTCATGGTCTGGACCAGGGATGCTTCTGCGGAATCGCGCGGCTGAAATTGGAGAATGAGAGCCGCGGCGAGGTCGTTGAAGCGGCGCATGGATTCGCCTTTGAGAACGACGGTGCCGGAAACGAGTCCGGGAAGCGCCGCGTTCTGAGAGGAAATTCGTTTGCCTTCCGGGGTGACGGGTCCGGTGGATTTCGCGGCGTTGGCGCGATTGGATTTTATTTGACGTTCAGTTGCCATACGACTTACGGTAAGTGGCGGCGGGGATGCGGGGTGGTGGATGAGAGCGGGAAAGGGTTGAGGGGATAGGGGATGGGGTTTGGCGAGAGTGGGGAATGGCGGGGATTGGCGGGAGGCGGCCGGACGCAAGCGCGTTTCTGGGGAGTAATGCATCCTAGTAGTCATCCCGGAACCGACCCGATCAGCGAGGTGGTGCCTCTTAATCAGGCCGGACAGGTCCGACTTTCTTGGTCTAGCATTGAAAGTGTTGGCGACCCGAAAGCGACACCCGACGCCCACCGTTAGCTCGAATGCGTTCGGGCTCTTCCTGCCCTTCGCGCCCGGCGTAGGGATGACACCGCAGCCGAGCGGCGGCCCTAATCTGGGCAAATACTTACTTCACGCACCCAGTTTGTGGTAGGCTGGGCTGAATGGGCAAGTCGCGCAATCCAGGGAATCAGGGGCCAACGAAGCAGCCAAAACAGCCGAAATCGTCAAGCCAGCCAGCCAACACCGCAGCACCAAATGCGTGGACGGCTATGTCAGAGAGCAATCTGCTTTGGGGTGCTCTTCCAACCGGACTCGGAATTGTCATCACGACGATTGCGGCAACAATGAAGGATCTGCGCTGGCTGCTATGGTTAGCTTTACCGTTCTTTATGCTCAGCGCGTGGAGTGCTTCAAAATTCTTTTCGCGTAGCAAATTGGGAATTATCGTGATAACTTTCGTTTTATCCCTTATAGTTTTCGGTGGCCTGTGGTGGCTCAATGAATATCTAAAACCTGAGGCAACAATAGCAGAGATCGGAGATTTTGGGAACGAGATAGTCGTAGCTATTCAGGCAGATGATGGCAAGTTTTCAAATACCGGCTTTTGGGCTGATCGGCCACACTACTTACTAGTCACCTGTTCAGAGGCCGTCGCTAGCGAAACAATTCAATCGTCCAAGAGGGTAACATTGGCGTTGAAGTACCCAGTATCACAGGCGTCAGACGGAAGTTTCCAGATTTCGAACGTATTCACGGCCTTCGGTATCGCCCATTTACTTGGCCAAGTTGGTCAGATCGCGGT
>Ga0209415_10014041_pt1 | contig 13113 bp, 8 predicted proteins | sample PeaSoiSIISIP2007_FD_187696 | JGI IMG/M metagenome (GOLD analysis project Ga0209415, IMG submission 187696) | Peat soil microbial communities from Weissenstadt, Germany - SII-SIP-2007 (SPAdes) (version 2) | ecosystem: Environmental > Terrestrial > Soil > Wetlands > Peat | place: Germany... | reverse complement strand
ATCCTGTTCATTGACACTTCTCATGTGAGCAAGATCGGGAGCGACGTGAACTGCATTTTCTTCGACATCCTCCCGCGGTTGAAATCGGGCGTCGTCGTTCATTTCCACGATATATTCTATCCCTTTGAGTACCCCAGGGAGTGGCTCTTCAAAGGGATGTTCTGGAACGAGGCCTATTTGTTGCGGGCCTTCCTCATGTTCAATCCCGGCTTTGAAATCCGCCTCTTTAACAGCTTCCTGAACCACTCCAGCCCCGCTTACATCCGCTCCCGCTTTCCTTTGTCCTGGGCCGACCCGGGCGCCAGCCTGTGGCTCCAGCGAGCCTGAGCAAATTGCTTTGCCATGCCCTTTCACAAGGGTCATACTCCCGGCCATGTCACGTTGCAAATGAGTTTACGCCTAAGGGAGCGACTCTATAAGGGCCTCCACGAAAAGAACGCCATTCAGAGATTCCTGGCCAGGCGGTTCCTCTTTGGAGTCGGCCAACGCCTCGGGTTCCACATCACGGGCGACCATTTTTATGAGATCGTGCCCAATACCCGGACCGTGGCGAAGCTCTACGCCGCCGGACCTCGCCCGCTGACCGGAATCGATTGGCGGTTCGCCCAGTGCGAGCAACGCGCGTTGCGGCTCATTGCGCTCTTCGGCGCGGAGTACGCCGAGGCCTGCCGGACGCACGGTTTCAGGGAGGACAATCCCTACTTCAAGGGTTTCGACGCGCTGGGCCTCTACCTGATGCTTCGCGACTTGAAACCGGACAAGCTCATCGAAGTGGGGCAAGGGATTTCAACGCAAGTGGCCCTCTGGGCCTTGCAACGGAACACTCAGGAAACCGGCCGGTCCGTCGAGTTTGTCTCGATCGACCCTTACCGGCGCGCGGCCGGCCTGCCGTGCCCCGAGCGGGTCCGGCTGACAATCCTTAACCAACCCCTGCAGTCGGTCCAGTTCGACGCGCTGCTCGAGGGCTGTCGCTTTGTTTTTATCGATTCCAGCCACGTCTATAAGTTCGGCAGCGATGTCGCCCTCGAGTTCGTGCAAATCTATCCGCGCCTGCTCCCAGGAACCATCCTCCATTTGCACGATATTTATTCGCCTTACGAATATCCGCTGGATTGGCTCGTCTATTGGAAACGCTTCTGGAACGAGCAATATTTCCTGGAATGTTTCCTCATGTTCAATCAGGCCTTCGAGGTCCTTTTGCCGATGAACCTGCTCACCGAGCAATCCCGTGCGATGATGGAGGCGGCGCACCGGCTGCCCTTGGCCGAGAACTTCCGATTCCGCGGGAGTTCGTTTTACCTGCTGCGCAAATGAGCCAACATACTCCGGCGACGTTCCTCGGCGCGATGCTGGCCCGCGTGTACCTTTGGCCCTCGTTGCTCTGGCGATGGGAAGCGCGCTTCAAAGGGGTGGAATTCCAGGGCCGTGCCGTCTTCCTGGGCCGGCCCTTGCTCAGCCGGGCCAAGGGAGCCCGCATCATCCTGGGCGACGGGGTTCGCATCGCCAGTTCCGTGCGCGCCAATCCGCTGGCGTGTTTTCAACCCTCTGCGCTCCGGGCCATGGCTCCCGGGGCGCAGCTCAGCCTGGGCCGCAACGTGGGCATCAGCGCCACCGTCCTCTGCGCCGGCGCCTCCATCGAGGTTGGCGAGGGCACCATCATGGGCGCCGGCGCCATGGTGCTCGACCACGACTTCCACCGGCCGCTCGGCGAGTGGGACTGGGCCGACGAACACCAGGCCAACGCCCGGCCCGTCAAGATCGGGCGAGGCGTCTTCGTCGGCGCCCGAGCTATCGTCCTCAAGGGCGTTACCATCGGGGACCGCGCCGTCATCGGCGCCGCCGCCGTCGTCACCCAGGACGTGCCGCCACGGCACCTGGCAGTCGGCAATCCCGCGCGCGTCATCCCACCGAAGTAGGCAAGTGGAAACGCAAGGGGCGAGGGTCGAGGGGATGAAGCGCCGCCCTCGCCTCTCCCCCCTCGACCCTCGACCCCTTCCCCTCGCCTCACCCCCACTGCCGTCTGGCGAGGCGCTCGTGAAGCTGTTGCTGGACGACCCTCCAGCCCCAGGGAAACCGTTCGTGGTGATCCCACCGTTTGAAGCGGGGATCATCCACCTCCGGCACCGGCTCGCGCGCAATCTCGCGGAACTCCAATACCAGCCGGCGTTCCCATTCGTCAGGCGTTGTTCGCGAGGGCACCAGCAGGACGAGCAACAGTCCCAGGGAGATGATCGAGGCGAGCAGGATTTCCAGAGGCGCCCCGGTGGGAAAAGCCGGGATGAACGAATAAGCATGGCGCAGGTTGTATAGGGTCCACAACAGGATCCAGAAGAAGCGGGAAGTCCCCGCGGCGGCGAGCACGGGCCGTCCGCAATTGAGGCCCACCCACATCGCCGGCAACGACGCGCCCCAACGCGAGCCCAGGCCCCAGGCCCATGCCAGCAGCCAGGCCCAGGTCGCGAGATACACCCCGAGGGCGCCGGGATTCCAGTGGCGCAACGCCAGGCCCGCGAGCATCATGGCCGCTTCGAGCCCCAGCACAAACCGGCTTATCGCCCGGAACTGCCGGCGCAGCGCCTCCATCGCGCCCCAGACAATGTCGCTCGGCAGCAAGGGCGTGGTCAGCAGCAATTCGTAGGTGCCGTCATGGCGGCCAAGCGCCAAACTCTTGGCGGCGGTGTGGCGAACGACCCACTGCAATGTCCCGTTGAGCAGGGTCGCCGTGAAGAATAGATTCGGAACGCTCGTCCAGCGCCGCGGCCAGGCCGCCCAGCACAGGAGCCAGACGGCGCAGATGCCGCCCACCACGGCCCAGGCCAGCGCCATCGGCTGACGATCCCGGGCCGCCAGCCACACGAACGGATTCCCCCCGAGCCAATCCGCCGCCAATCGCCGGCGCTGGGCCGCATCGCCGTGAATCAACGCGCCCCAGCGCTCGCGCCACGGGCTATCGGGTCCGCTCGCGGGGCGTTCCCGCCAGAGCAGTTTCAGCGCCACTCCCGCCGCGCTCAGAGACAACAGCGACCACCCGAGCGTGAAGCCAAAATTGCTCCAAAACTCGCCTCCCGGGAAAGGTCCGCGCGCCGTCAAATTCAGGTACGCTCCGTAGGCCGGACTCAGCCGCAGCCAAAGGAGCGACGGTTTGGCGGCGGCAAAGTGAGCCTGCGCCAGGTAAAACGCGGGCGTGACCGCGCACAGCAACAGGCCCAACACCACGGCCAGCACCACCGCCGCGCCGTCGTCCTGGGTCAAAACCGAAGCCAGGAGCGTGACGGACAGAGCGAAGAGCAGCAGGTTGGGGAGCGAGCAAATCGTGGCCAAAAACAAATCAAACGAAACTCCGCCGAGCAGGAACGGCAACGCCAGCATCGGAAACATGGCCAGCAACTGCGTCAATGCCACCACGGCCGCGCTGAGCACCTTGCTGGCGAACACCTCTCCCGCGTTGAGCCCGCTCAGGAACAGCAGCCCCAGCGTTTGATTGCGCCGTTCTTCGGCAAACACGCCTGCGGTCAGCGGCACGGTCTGTAAAACGGTGTACAACCCCGCCAGGCAAAGCGCCTGCTGCAGGATGCGGCCTACGCCGCGGCCGCCGGCAGGAGGGGCGACCAGTAGAAACAGCACCGTTCCCGCAACGCAAACGTAGCCCGTGATCACCCGGCTCCGCACCGGCCGCTTTTTCCGCAGTGCCACCCGAAGCTCGCGCTCGATAATCGGCAGGGCCATGCCTCGAGCTTAGTTGCTGCTTGACACTGCGCGCAATACTTTATATGCTGCGCGGGTAGTTTGGTAGAGTAGTCGTTTGCAAACGGAGATCGCCATGCATATCACTCACTTCGTGGGAAAACCTCTTGCCGCCATCTTTACGCTTTCATTCCTGCTCGGCTCTGCGCCCGGTGCTCCATCGGATCAGGTCCAATCCCTGGTGGATAACAACACCGCCTTCGGCCTGAACCTCTACGGACAACTTGCGGCCAACCCGGGCAACCTGTTCTTCTCCCCCTACAGTATCTCAACCTGCCTGGCGATGACCTACGCGGGCGCCCGTGGCGACACCGCGCAGCAGATGGCCCAAGTAATGGGCTTTGGCGCGAATCAGCAACATTTCGCCTCTGCCTATGGCCAGCTCCAGCGTGAACTCGAAGCGGCCAGGACGCAGAAAGGCATCGAACTCAACATCGCCGACGCGCTCTGGACCCAAACCGGCTATCCTTTTCTGCCCGCCTTTCTGAGAATCGCTACCGACCAATACCAGGCCAACCTCAACCAGGCCGACTTTATCACCCAAGCGGATGCGGTCAGGGCCGAGGTCAACCATTGGGTGGCGCAAGAGACCCTAAACAGAATCCAGGACATCCTGCCGCCCGGCAGCCTAACCGCGCTTACCCGGCTGGTGCTGGCCAACGCCATTTACTTCAAAGGCGCCTGGCTCTACCCCTTTGAAAAAACCGAAACGGTGAGCCAGCCGTTCCACCTCTCGAGCACGAGCCAGGTGGCTGCGCCCCTCATGCACCAGCCTTTCGTTTCAGTCAATTATATGGAGACGAGCGATTTCCAGGCGGTGGAACTGCCCTACGGCGGCAACCGGCTTTCGATGGTGATACTGCTGCCCGTGCAAATCGACGGCTTGGCGCAACTCGAGCCGCAGCTTGACCCCGCGTTGCTTTGGTCCGCCCTTGCGCAAATGACCCAGCAGGAGGTGGAGGTCTTCCTGCCCAGGTTCACCCTCGGGTCCGGCTTCGAGCTCAACGACACCTTGGCTGCCATGGGCATGCCGGATCCCTTCACCGCGGGTATGGCAGACTTTTCCGGCATGGACGGAACGAGGCGACTCTCCATTTCCCACGTCTTCCACAAGGCCTGGGGGGCGGTGGACGAAGCCGGCACCGAGGCGGCCGCGTCAACCGTCGTGACCGTCACGACCACCGCCATCCTGGCGCCACCTCCGTCTCCTCCCGTCTTCCGGGCCGATCATCCCTTTCTCTTCTTCATTCGCGACACTCAATCGGGCAGCCTCCTCTTCCTCGGGCGGCTGGCGGACCCAACGCAGTGATGCCTTTGGAGCAGGCCCAGGAACTCCAAGTCGCCTTAGGCTCAATCCGCACCACCCGCGGTCACTTCGCGGACAAGCTCCTGGCCATCGACCCGCACCGGCTCAAAAGTTACACCCGGCGCCGCATGCGCCTGCATCCCTTGAGCGCTCAATTCTGCGATTGTCTGACGGGCGGCTTTGCGCAATATTGGCCGGGCTTATGGCTTTTGGACGCAAGCAGTACCCGTTTGATTTGATCGAGCCCAAATGGCAGCGCCGTTGGGAGGAGCAAGAGACTTTTCGGGCCTGGAACCCGGGAGAGCAGCCGCCTGCCCAGCATCCGTTTGCCGTCCGCCACGCGCCGGCCCGGCCGGAACAACTGCCCAAGTTCTACATCCTCGACATGTTCCCTTACCCTTCGGGCGCGGGGCTGCATGTCGGGCATCCGGAGGGTTATACGGCCACGGACATTCTCGCCCGCTATCGCCGGGCGCGCGGCTATAACGTCCTGCACCCGATGGGCTGGGACGCCTTCGGCCTGCCCGCCGAGCAATACGCCATCAAGACCGGCCAGCATCCGCGCCGAACGACGGAGGCCAACATCGCGAATTTCAAGCGCCAGATTAAGGCCCTCGGCTTCAGCTACGACTGGAGCCGCGAAGTCGATACGACCGACCCGCGCTATTTCAAATGGACCCAGTGGGTTTTCCTCAAGCTCTACAACTCGTGGTTCAATCCGGCAACCGGGAAGACCGAGCCGATTGAGACCTTGCCCTATCCGCCCGAGCTGCGGCCGGGGACGGCGGAGCCGGGACGGCGCGCTTACCGCGATTCGATGCGGCTGGCCTACGTGACGGAAGCCCCGGTATGGTGGTGCGAACAGCTCGGCACGGTCCTGGCCAATGAGGAAGTGGCGGAGGGCAAGAGCGAGGTGGGCGGTTTTCCAGTCTCGCGCCGTCCGATGCGCCAATGGATGCTGCGCATCACGGCCTACGCGGAGCGGTTGTTGCAGGACCTCGACACCATCGACTGGAGCGACTCGCTCAAGGAGATGCAGCGCAACTGGATCGGGCGCTCGGAAGGGGCGGAAGTCAGCTTCCCGGTCGAGCGGCCGGGCCAGGAGCAGCGCGCAGAACAGGTCGCGCGCGGCTTCTCCCTCTCCCCCGGGGAGAGGGCCGGGGTGAGGGGCCAGGAGCAGCGCGCAGAGCCGCTCGCTCGCGACGGTTCCGTGCTGGTCGTCTTCACCACGCGGCCCGATACGCTCTTCGGCGCCACTTACATGGTGCTCGCCCCCGAACATGGGTTCATCGATGTTTGGCTGGCGCAAGGGGTCGTGCCCGGCCAATGGCCCGAAGGCACGCCCGCCCAATGGCGCGGCGACGCGGCGACGCCCCAGGCCGCGATCGAGCACTATCGCCAGTTCGCCGCCCGGAAAAGCGACCTCGAACGGACCGAGCTGGCCAAAGAGAAGACCGGCGTGTTCACTGGGGTCTATGCCCTCAACCCCGCCAACGGCCAGAAGATCCCAATCTGGATAGCAGATTACGTCCTCGCCAGCTACGGGACGGGGGCGATCATGGCGGTGCCGGGTCATGACACGCGCGATCTTGAGTTCGCGCAGAAGTTTCATCTGCCGATTGTCCAGGTGGTCCAGCCGCCCCAGGGCAAAGATTGGCACGGCTACGTCGAGGACGGCATCGCGGTGAACTCGGCCAATTCGGAGGTCTCCCTCGACGGCCTGCCCACGCCCGAGGCGAAGCGGGAGATTACGGCTTGGCTCGAGGCGAAGGCGCTTGGCCGAAAGACGATTAACTACAAACTCCGCGACTGGCTCTTCAGCCGCCAACGTTACTGGGGCGAGCCATTCCCCATCGTCTGGAAGACCGGGCCGGATGGGCAGCCGTATCACGAGGACCTGCCGGAATCCGCCCTGCCCCTGGTGCCGCCGCCGCTTGAGGACTACAAACCCACCGCCGACGGCCAGCCGCCGCTGGCGCGCGCGCGCGATTGGGTGAATTTGCCCGATGGCTCCCGGCGCGAGACCAACACGATGCCCCAGTGGGCCGGGAGCTGCTGGTACTACCTCCGCTACCTGGACGCCCGCAACGGCGAGCGATTTGCCGACAAGTCTGCCGAGAGATATTGGATGGGCCACGCAAACCTGCGCATCCCAGCGAGCTTGGAGGAGTTGGATGCGGCAATTCAGGACCTGATAGAACTGAGCTACAGCAGCCCGGGCGCAAAACGCCGGCGAGTTGGGTTTGGCCAAGTGACGGAGGACATAGCCAGCAGGATCCGACTGGCCACGAACCTCGAACTAAACGGCTACATCCACGTTCTGGACAACTACGGCGTGCGGCACACCCGCAAGGAGCACGGAGATCCGGGCGCCGAGCGGCGGCGTGGGCAAGAGGCAGTGGACGATGCGACTTTCTGCCTCATTCCTTGGGTAGTGCTGGCACCTGATTCCATCGAATACGGGGGCAAGTCCTCAACCGGCCTGCCTGTCTTAAGGTTCAAGAAGCAGATCAATGGAGTGATGGTAGTGGTCGAGGAAGTGCGGGCGAGCGCAAATCTGCTTGCGGTAGTGACCGTATACAAAATGCGGGCGGCGGGCGATGCCGCCATAGGGGCCCCGCCCGGAACGTCTGATGACGACCGCCGTAAAGCTACCATACGGCAACACCTGCCCAAGGTCAAGCTGCCCACGCCCGGCGTTGACCTTTACGTAGGCGGCACCGAGCACGCCGTGCTTCACCTGCTCTACGCGCGCTTCTGGCACAAGGTGCTCTATGACTTGGGCTATGCCTCGACCCCGGAGCCGTTTCACAAACTCGTCAACCAGGGCCTCATTCTGGGCGAGATGGAGTTCACCGCGTTTGCCTTCGCCGATGGACGGCCCTGCAGCGCTTCGGAACTGCGGGACATCCAAGAGGAGGTTGGGCCTGCGGGGCGGCGGATGGTCGGCATTCACAAACCGACCGGCGAAAAAGTGGCTGGCCGGCGCGTCCCTCAAGAGGAAGTAACCAAGTCGGGCGACGGCTTTTCGCTCATGTCCGATCCCCGGATTCGAGTGGATGCCCGCAGCTTCAAGATGTCCAAGTCGCGCGGCAACGTCATCAATCCGGATGACATCCTGGCCGAGTACGGCGCCGACGCCTTCCGTCTGTATGAGATGTTCATGGGCCCGCTCGAGATGGTCAAACCCTGGAGCACGCGCAGCGTCGAGGGCGTTTATCGGTTCCTGGGGCGGGTCTGGCGGTTGTTCATCGAGGAGCGAAGCGAGCGGGAATTCGAGCAGGGCGTGACCGTCGAACGGCAGCGCGCGGCAGAGCTGCTCGAGAAGGTTCAGCTCAGCCACGCCATCCGCCCCCTCGAACCGTCTGCCGCTCAACTCAAAGCGCTGCACACCTGCATCAAGAAAGTCACCGGGGACCTGGACGGCTTCCGTTTCAACACGGCCATTTCCGCCCTCATGGTCTTCATCAACGAAGCGATGGCGTGGCCGACTCAGCCCGCGTCCGTGCTGCGGGATTTCCTGATCCTCTTGCAGCCCTTCGCGCCGCATCTGGCGGAAGAGCTCTGGTCCCGGCTCAATGCGGCGCTCGAGGCGCCACCCGCGTCCCTGGCCTACGCGCCCTGGCCCCAGTTCAACCCGGCCTTGCTGGCCGAGGACACGCTCGACATCCCGGTCCAGGTGAACGGGAAGCTCCGCGATGTCGTCACCGTGCCGGCCAACGCTTCCGGGGCCGACCTCGAAGCCGCCGCCAAGGCCTCGGAGAAAGTGAAGCCCTTCCTCGAAGGCAAGACGATCCGGAAGGTGATCGTAGTGCCGCGCAAACTGGTGAACATTCTCGCGACCTGAGGGAGCGTGCGGGTCTTTCCGGGTTTTCTTTTCCGCAGGCCTGGCCAAAGCGTCCCGATTCGGAATCGGGACGCGTTCCAAAGGCTTCGCGACGTCGGCCGCGCCTCCGTGCCTCGCGAAGCGTTTGGAGTGCGCGCTGCTCCTTACACGGATCTTCGCGCGCGTCAGTGCAAGCTCCGGTAGGAGCGACATATTTATAGCGCAACGGCCGTGCGGCGCTGCCAAGCTCCGTAGGAGCGGCATGGCTCGGCTGCAATCCGGTTGCCCGAGGCTCCCCAGAGCCCTCCATGCCGCTCCTACGGAGCTTGAACGTGGGTTTGCACGGCTGGCTTGCTATAAATATGTCGCTCCTACCGGAGCTTCGCCAAGCGGCCGCCGGACTCTTGAAGATCCGTGTAAGGAGCTGGTGTTCCCGCGCTTTGGCCCCGCCCTTCGAAGAGGTCGTTACTGCTTTTGCAGCCGGTAGAACTTGTGGCTGGCGGCCGGCTGGAGAATGACCTGGATGGGGTCGACGCCGGGCACCGTGCTGACGGCCAAGTTGGACCAGGTCATTATCGGCGCTGCCAAGCCGTCAGCCTCTTGCAGGGCGTAAATGCCTCCCCCTCTCGGCCAGGACAGGGTAACGCTTTGGGCCGTGCGGGAGATCGACAGGGTGGTCTGCAAGACGGTCAGCACGGCATTGGAGCTTCCAGCGCAGCCGGCAGGGCACACGAACCCACCGGTCACGGCAAACGCGTACTGGCCCGCATTGGTCAACTGGACGTTGTCCAGGGTGAGGGAATAGGTTGTCAGTCCAGGGATGTATGCTGAGGTGCCGGCCGAGCCTGGGACCTGGCTGCCATTCAAAAGCCAACAATACTTGAATTCTTCCGGGCTGCCGACCTCGACCGCGAAGGTTGCTGTGCCTCCGAGCATGCAGGTGCAGTCTGCCGGTTGGCTGACAACCATAGGCGGCCGGCCGTCAAGAGGGGGGTAGAGAACCAAGTCCTCATTTACGCCCCAAGCCATCGGCGGCGGTTTGGGTTGCGAAGGCAAAGTGTAGTCCGTGGTTGGCTGCCGGAAGGCAATCGCACCGACCACGTCCAAAGGGAAAGGGCCAGTGGCCACCAGCACCACCGTGACGGTACTGCCGGGAGGGGAGACATCCGGCATCTGGCAAGCGCCAAGCTGAAAGATGCCGTTTATCATCTGGAAGTTGTAGTCAGCCTCGCCGGGGGCCTCCCAAACATTGGGGTTGGGTATTCCTGCCCAGTTGATGGAGTCCACGAGGCCCGGGTCATCGCCGGGGAGTATGAACACTTTCAGACCAATGGAACCACTGTACAAGTAGCCTGGCGAACCCACGCGATTGGTCAGCCCCGAGTTGTCCAATTCGAACCACCCCTGGCCGAAGGCCTGACAGGCGAGGCCCGCGGCCACGACTGCAAGTGAAAATGCTTTCATCGAAAGTTCCTTATTGTTGTCCCCACTTAGTCAGAAACCGGTCTCTCACTCCTCGCGAATAGAGAAGGGTTAGCTTATGGAGCACCCAATAGACGGATTCTATCGGGGTAGTGACCGATGTCAAGCCCTAAATCCGAGCCACGCCGCGCCGCAGGCAAGGAGCGAGAGCATCGAGATGAAGATGCCCCAGGAGAAGGCCTTATCTTCATAAACCAGGTTGACCTCATGTTTGCCCGCGGGGACCTCGAGGGCCTGGAACGCATAGTTGGCCCGCCAAAGCGGCACGGCTTTGCCGTCCACGTAGGGATGCCAGCAATGATAGAACGTCTGAGCTGCCACAAGCAGGGCCGGGGCGTCCGCCACGACTTCGGCGCGCAAGCGTCGCGCCGAGAACTGCACCGGGCCGAGCCGGACCTCGGCCGAGCCGAGCGAGTGGAGTTGGCTGCGGGCCTCCAAGGGGAGGTACACGACGCGGAGGGGGTCGAAGTCGTTCGCGAACAAGCCTCGCAGCGTATTGGGGCTATCGGCAAAGACCGGTTTTTGGCCCGCGGTGACCAACGGAAGAAACGAGCCGCGGGCAACCCAATCCACCACATTGGTTGGATTGCTGGTATGGGAGATGCCAAGGAAATCCTTCAATTTCGGGGCCTCGTTCGTGGTAAAATAAACGTGCTTGAATACGTCCAGGAAATCCTTGAGGTCCAGGGCATAGAACCCGTCGAACTTGGGGACGCCGTCGAGGAGGTTAAGATTCATGAACAGCGAGAGCCGGCGTCCGGTGATGTCCGCCTGCATATCGGGGGTGCCGGTGGAGAGCAGGCGCCACAAGGAGGCCTTGCTTTGCATGGCGCGCGAAACGCCGGCGCCAAGCTGGCCGTCCCATTTGAAGAACTGCCGGATGGCGCCCGGCTCAAGGGCGGAAGCGGCAACCGTCGGACTCAGATTGGAGGAGTGCGTAAAGACATCGAACCAGAACACGACCAGGAGGCCGATTTGGACCACCCGTTGCAGTTTCCGATCGGTTTCCGGCCGGAGCAACGCGAGGCAAGCCAGCAGCATGGCCAGGAACAGGGCGCGGACGCAGGCGTTGCCGATAGTAATTGCCAGGGGGGAGCCGGGGAGCGGGTTCTTCCAGGCGAACCAGAGGATAGCGGCCATCACCGCGGTCAAACCCAGGGCGAGACCGGCCAGGTCGCGCCATGCTCGGGACCGGTTTGGCGCCGACAGGGCCAGGAGCCAACTCAGACCGAAGGCGGCCAGGAGTGGGAGGGCGAAGGTGGCCAGTATGAGGAACTTGACCGGGAAGCGGATGAACCCCAGGACCGGGAGTGGGCGTTTGAGGGCGTCATAGAGAAACCCTCGAGGGCCTAAAGCCATGAGCAGGCTGAACAACACCACGGCCGCCAGGAACCAGACCCGTCGATCTCGCGCTCGCCAGGCGGCCAGGACCGCCAAGGCCACCGTGCCGGCACCCAGATAGTAGGAACCGATCCAACTTTGGCCCGCTTGCACAAACACGCCATTGTCATTGCGGAGGCAACGGAAGAGCGGGACGAGGTAATTGATCCACCCGGTGACGGGCATGGCGGCAATCCCGGCCATGCCGCCGCTGGCATAGCCGGCGCCCCGTTGGGAATGCGCGAGCAAATCGAGAAAGGGCAGCAGTTGTGCCGCGGCCAGACCGGCGGCCAGAGAACCAGCCGCCAGCGCCCGGAGCGCCATTCTCCAGGCGGGAATGTCGCCGGCGAAGAGTTGGCACAACCACAGGGCCCCGAGAAGCAGCCAAGTCTGGAGGATGACCTCCGCCCCGCCGGAGAGCAACTGGAGGCCACCTGTCAGGGCCGCCACAACAATCAGGCAACGCCCCTGCCGCCAGGCAGATTCCATGGTGAGCACCACCCAGGGCATCCAGGCAAGCCCGGCCGCAAGGTGCGGCCACATCAGCCCGTACCAGGTAAAGCCATTGAAAGCGAAGACGGCGCCCGCGACGGCCGCCGCCAGGCGATTCCTGGCCCAGCGGTGCGCCAAAAAGTACATCCCCAGGCCGCCCAGAAAGAGGTGGCCGAGGCAAAACACGCCGAACGACCAGGGCAGCGGCAACAGCAGATAGAATAGTGACAAGGGATAGAGGGTCAGCGTATTCCACTGGGCCAGGAAAGGGATGCCGCAACTGTTCAACGGATTCCACAGGGGGATCTCGCCGCGCCAAACGCATCCTCGATGGTAAAAGGCAACGGGATACGCAAATTGGCCGGCATCCCCGTAAGCGAAGGCCTCGAGCCCCGTGATGACCAGGGGGAAGCTGGCGACCATGAGCAGGCCCAGCAAGGCGGCAAAGCGCCCCGGACTGAGCCACTCACTCTCGCCCTCTCCCGGCGTCGAGGCGCTGGCAGGCCGCCCTGAAGTCATGGCCCGCAACCTAACATTGGCGGCCCGGCTCAGGGAAGACCAAATACGGCGAGCCCGGGACGGGGAGCGTGAGAGCGTGAGAGCGTGAGAGCGTGGAGCGTGAGAGCGTGGAGCGTGAGAGCGTGGAGCGTGAGAGCGTGGAGCGTGGGAGCGTGGGAGCGTGAGAGCGTAGGAGCGTGGAGCGTAGGAGCGTGGCGCGTGAGAGCGTGGCGCGTGAGAGCGTGGCGCGTGAGAGCGTGAGAGCGTGAGAGCGTGACGGCGCCGTAGCGCAGGTTTCCAACCTGCCGTATCGCCGGCTTCCAGCCGGCAGGGCTTCGGAAACGCCCAAGCTGCCGGAATGGAGGCACGGCTGCGGATTGGAAAT
>Ga0209415_10014040_pt1 | contig 13114 bp, 13 predicted proteins | sample PeaSoiSIISIP2007_FD_187696 | JGI IMG/M metagenome (GOLD analysis project Ga0209415, IMG submission 187696) | Peat soil microbial communities from Weissenstadt, Germany - SII-SIP-2007 (SPAdes) (version 2) | ecosystem: Environmental > Terrestrial > Soil > Wetlands > Peat | place: Germany... | reverse complement strand
CGCGCCCCGCCCTAGCCCGGCGGGGTCTGCAACCCCTCGTTGATGCGGTTGGTCCAGTTCGCGGTGGCGATCGTCACGACGAGCTCGACGATCTGCGGCCCGCTGAGGTGCGCCCCGATCGCCTCCAGGTCGGCCGGATCGACGTTGCCCGGGCGACTGGTCAGCAGGTCCGTGAAGCGCAGGACCGCGATCTCCACGGGGGTGAACAGGTTCGCCCGCCGCCGTCCCTGGGGCTCCTTCAGCGCGGCGACCTGCTCGTCGGTGTACCCGCGCCGCTTCGCCGACGCGGCGTGGGCGATCACGCACCGGTAGCACCCGTTGAGCAGCGAGGCCCGGAGAAACGCGAGCTCCTTGAGGTTGGCCGGCAGCGCGCCGTCCGCCCAGAGCGCGCGGTTCAGCGCGTCGAACGCCCGGAGGATCTCTGGCGCGTAGCCCAGCATCTTAATGAAGTTGGACGGCCGGGCTCCCGTCTGCTCGATCGCCTCGTAGATCGCCCTCGCCTCCGGTGACGCCTGCGCTTTCTCCAGTGGCTGAATCGCCATGACCCTCGCTCCCTCCTCGGTCCCCCCGACCCGGATGTCGTCTTCATCCCGACGCCGACGGTTCCCTTGTCCGTAGCGGCGCGTTGGGCCGGGTTGACGGTGGCGCCGCACCGCCGGTATAGTGACCCACGGAAGGCCTCGGGCACGACGCGGCTCGCCCGGGACGGAGGGCGTTGGGGTGACGCAGAAGGTCGTCATCGTTGGCGGCGGGGCGGTCGGCAGCTCGGTCGCGTACTTCCTGACGAGCCATCCCCGGTTCTCCGGCGAAGTCGTCGTCGCGGAGCGGGACCCGACCTATCGCCGGGCCTCCTCCGCGCTGTCGGCGAGCGCGATTCGGCAGCAGTTTTCGACGCCCGTCAACATTGAAGTTTCCCGCTTCGGCATCGACTTTCTGCGCCACGTCGGCGAGCATCTCGCGGTGGACGACGATCGGCCGGACGTCGGCCTCTGCGAGCCCGGCTATCTGTTCCTCGCGACCGACGCGGGCGTGCCGGTGCTCACTCGGAACCACCGGGTGCAGCGGGATCACGGGGTCGACGTCGCATTGCTCGGCCCGGGCGACCTGGCGGCGCGGTTTCCGTGGCTCACGACGGCGGGCATCGCCGCGGGGTCGCTTGGCCGTTCCGGAGAAGGCTGGTTCGACGGGTACAGCCTGTTGCAGGCGCTTCGCCGCAAAGCGCAGGCGCTGGGGGCGAGGTACGTGTCGCAGGCCGTCGCCGGGTTTGTGCGCGCGGGCCCGCACGTCACCGCCGCCGTCCTGGCGGACGGCTCGACGGTGGCGTGCGACGCCGTGGTAAATGCGGCGGGCCCGTGGGCCGCGGCGGTCGCGACGATGCTCGGCATCGACCTGCCCGTGCGCGCGCGCCGGCGGTGCGTCTTCGTGGTGGCCTGCCGCGAGGCGTTGCCCCGCTGCCCCCTGGTCATCGATACGTCCGGCGTCTGGTTCCGGCCGGAGGGCCAGTACTTCATCTGCGGCGCGTCCCCCGCGGAGGCCGAGGACCCCGACGACGCCCCGCTGGAGGTCGACGAACGCATCTTCCACGGCGTGATCTGGCCCGCGCTCGCGGCGCGGGTGGCGGCGTTCGAGGCGCTCAAGCTCGTCCGCAGCTGGGCCGGGTACTATGAAATGAACGTCTTCGACCACAACGGCATCGTCGGCCCGCACCCATCGCTGGCCAACGTCTTCTTCGCGAACGGGTTCAGCGGGCACGGTCTGCAGCAGGCTCCGGCGGTCGGCCGCGGCGTCGCCGAGCTGATCGTCGACGGTGCCTACCGCAGCCTCGACCTCACGCCGCTCTCGTTCCGGCGGGTCGTTGAGGGACGGCGGCTTGTCGAACTGAACGTGATCTGAGGAACGCGCGGCCGGGCGCCTCCGGAGTCACGCGCCGCGGCGGTCCACGCCGGCGGCCCGCACGCGCTGCCAGCGCGGTGCCGGGGCCGGCATGCGCCGGCCCCGGCCAGTCGTCTACTTCTTGATCTGGACGTCGGTGAGCACTGGATACGCCGAGTAGTTGCACTTCGTGCCCGTCACGTTGGCGTGCACGACCCAGACCGACAGCTGGTCCACCAGCGGCACCGTCACCGCCTGGTCCACCAGGATATGTTCAAGCCGGTCGTAGATCGCCCGCCGCTTCGCTGGGTCGGACGTGGCCTTGCCGTCGGCCAGGAGCTTGTCCACGTCGGCGTTCGAGTAGCACGACCAGTTGAAGTTGCCGCCCACGTTCACGGAGTCGAACAGCGCGAAGAGGCCGTCCGGGTCCACGCTTCGCAAGAACATCACCGGCCCGTTGGTCGCGCAGTGGTAGTTGTCCTCGTACCACGGCGGCCGCGCCTGGTTCTTGATCTGCGCGTCGATCCCCAGCGCCAACAGCTGGCCCTGCAGCAGTTCGACCTCCGGGGCGTTGCCGTTCCCGTAGTTGATCGAGTTGATCTGGAGCGTTGGGGCGACTTCACGGTACGGCGTGACCCTGATCGGCTGTTGGTGGCCGGTCTGCTCTTTGACGAGATGTCAGCGCCCGAGGATACTTCGTTCGCGTTCACCACCACGGTCGGTCGCACGGCCCTGTTGTTCCCGCAGGGCGGGGGCCGCGTCAGGACGTACCTCGTCTACCAGCATGGCGACCATCGGCTGCAGGGAGCGTCCGATATTCCAGAATTCGTTAGGGAGTCAATCCGAGCCGGCGCGCCGGCTGAATACTACGCAGCCGCCCGGCCGCTGGCCCACTCGCCACGTTCGATGGCGCCGATACCTGGGTGGACCACCCCGCTCGGGATGGCGTCGTACTCATCGGGGACGCGGCGGCATCCAATGATCCGTCATATGGGAAAGGGTTGTCCCTCACCCTCCGCGACGTGCGGATCCTGCGGGACAGCCTGCTGCGGAACCCCGACTGGGCTACTGCGGGGCAAGCGTATGCGGAGGAGCATGACCGCCACTACCGTGTCATGCACACGGTGACAGGCTGGGACGGGGACGTCTTCTATGCGGTGGGACAGGAGGCCGATGCTCGTCGAGCGCAGGCACTACCCTTGATCGCCCAAGACCCTTCGCGCGTGCCCGACCACATCGTCAGCGGACCGGACCTTCCGTTGAGCGAGATCACGAGAAGGCGGTTTTTTGGGGAAGAGTCGTAAGGCGTCGAGTTGACGCTTGAAGCGAGCTGGTGTCGCGTCCGAGAGATCGCTGGACGATGCATCGCGCTGATCTCATTGCTCGCCTTCTTCGCGCGCGACGAGATGCACCCGGGGGCAGGGCGCGCGTCACTGGCCGGTGATGTATCGGACCGTACGCTAGTACGTGGCACGGCCCCCAGAGATGTCGAACACGGCGCCGGTCGAGAACGAGCACGCCTTGGAGGCCAGCCAGGCGACGAGCTCCGCGACCTCCTCGACGGTACAGAACCGCCCCATCGGGATCCTCGACAGCATGTACTGGACGTGCTCCCGGCTCATCTGCGCAAAGATGTCGGTCTCCACGGCGGCCGGCGTCACGCAGTTGGCCAAGACGCCCGTGCCCGCGAGTTCTTTGCCCAGCGATTTGGTGAGCCCCATCACGCCAGCCTTTGCCGAGCTGTAGGCGACGGCGTTGGGGTTGCCCTCCTTGCCAGCGATGGACGCAATGTTGACGATCCGACCGTAGCGTCGCGCGAGCATGGAGGGGACCAGGGCGCGGCAACACAGAAACACACCGGTCAGGTCGACGTCGAGCACCCGCCGCCAGGCGTCCAGCGGATACTCCCACGTCGGTCCGTTCGGGCCGGCGATGCCGGCGTTGTTCACGAGGATCTCGACGCCCCCGCGGTCGAGGGTCTCCCGCGCGGCCTCTTCGACGGCGGAGGGATCCGTGACGTCGACCGTCACGACGTGGACCTCGCCGAACTCGCCGAGCTTCCTGGCGGCCCCGACCGCCTGCGTCCGGTCCACGTCCCACACGCTGACTGCCGCCCCGCCCGCCAGGAGGCGTTTCGCGATACTGAACCCGATGCCCCGCGCCGCACCCGTGACGACCGCCCGCTGTCCCGCCAGCTCCGTCATGATCGACCTCCCCTACGGTACACACAACGTGGTACGCAACCCGCCCGCCGCCGGTCGGTCCGCTGACCGCCCACCTCCGCCGCGTCCCCAGACGACAGCGCGACATCCAAACCACGGGCGCGCGGGCACTCACAAAGGACCGCGGCCGGACGCACCGGCGACCGCGCTACGCTACAATCGAAGATGGTCGCGAAGTCGGCGCGCCTAGAAGCGGCGCGCCCCCAGATAGCGGGCGAAATAGTACGGCTCCATCATCGAGGAGATGACGACGCCGTTCGAGGTGGAGGCGTGAATAAACCGCTCGGCCCCCAAGTAGATGCCCACGTGGGACGCTCCGTATCCGTACGTGTGGAAGAACACGACGTCGCCGGGAGCCAACGCCCACCGGGGCACCGAGAACCCGTCCCGGAACTGGGCGAACGACGAGTGCGGAACGGCAAGCCCCATCGCGGAGAAGACGCGAAAGACCAGCCCAGAGCAGTCAAACCCGTGATTGCCGATGCCGGCCCACTGGTACGGTCGCCCCAAGAAGCGGACCGCGATCCGCACCAGCCCCGACGTGAAGGCGACACCGCGAGACGGGAGCAATGTGCGCACCGGCACCGGCACTGCAGCGGGTCGCTGACTGATGGCGTGCAGCGCGGCGGGGTGGCCCGCGGCGGCGGCCGGAGCCGGGGCGGCCGGGGCGGACCCCGGGACACTCAGACGATCACCGGGATGGAGCGTCGCGCCGAGCGAGCGGTTCGCGGTCTCGAGTTGCTCTACGCCGACGCCGAGGTGGCCGGCGATCGTCCACAGCGTATCCCCCGGACGGACCACGTACGTCGCGGCGTGCGCGGGAGGAGACGACGGCACCGCGACGCGCGCGGGCGTCGCCGGGCCCGCGTCTGGTACGCTGAGGCGGTCACCCGGGTGCAGCGTGGTGCTGAGCGAGAGGTGGTTTGCGGCTGCGAGTTGCTGCGCGCTGATCCCGACGCGGCTCGCGATCGCCCAGAGCGTGTCGCCTTGGCGCACCACATACACCGACGCCGCGTCGGCGTGCGGGATGAGGAGCATCGCGCACGCGCACAGCACCAGCGTGGGCCAAGCATGCCGCCTCGTCAATCGGTCCCCCCCATCTTGCGGTGCCTACGCGACTCGAGGACTCCCTCGGTGGGCGTATTCGGGTCCCACCTTGCGCTCTCCTGCCCCGGCACTATCTGTTACATGCCCCGCGTCGGCGTCGGGCAGACCTTGCCCGGGCCGTCCCGCGGTCGCGCCGGCGCCCACGCCCACGGACAAATGCGCCGCCGGCCGGTCCCACCGTCGCCGATCTGCGGACGCCGGGTCATGCCGCGGCCTGCGGACGGGGCAAATGCCACACTCCACCGAACGCGTGTTGCTAGATTTGTGCCGGCGCGCGCGCCTCTAGCGCGCGCCGCTTCACCGTCGCCGTTCGCCCGCAGCATCTGCGCGAGCGGCAGGCGCTGAACGTGCGACCGCCACCACGGACGCACACTCTGCACCGCCGCCGGATGTCCCACGGCGGGCGACTCTGCTATAATGGGGGCATTCGGCGGCGACCGATGAAGGCCGTGCACGCGTCACACGCCATTCCGGAGGGCCAGCATGATCTGGATGAGGGTGCGCACCGTGGCGATGGACCAGCAGATGAACCCTGTCGTGCTGCTCGTCGATCAGGCGGAGTCGCTCGCGCTGCCGATCTGGATCGGCACGCCGGAGGCGCAATCGATCGCGCTCGAGCTGCAGCACGTACGCATGCCTCGCCCGATGACGCACGATCTGATGCGCTCGCTCCTCACGCAACTCGCCGTCAGCGTCAGCCGGATCGTCGTCACGGACATCCAGAACGGTACGTACTTCGCGGAAATCCACCTCACGAACAACGGAACCGAGGTCGTCGTGGATTCTCGCCCGAGCGACGCGATCGCGCTGGCGCTCCGCACGGAGGCGCCGATCTACGTGGAGGAAAAGGTCGCGAAGGCCGCCATCCCGCTGAAGAAGGCGTTCGACGAACACGAGGTCGAGGAGTTCAAGAAGTTCCTCGAGCGCGTCACGCCCTCGGACTTCGAAAAGAAGCAGAAGGACCGGAAACTGGACGAATCGTAAGCGCCGGGCCGCGACGGCTCAGACCATCACCACGCCGCCGGATAGCACGAGCGTGTGCCCGGTCATGTAGGCCGCGCCGTCCGACGCGAGAAACACCGCCGCGCGCGCCACTTCCTCCGGCTGGCTAAACCGCTTCAGCGGAATCCGCGCCGTGATCTGCTCACGCTCCGAGATCGTCCGGTCGGCGTGAAACGCGGTCTCAGTGTAGCCCGGGGCGATCGCGTTGACGCGGATCTGCGGCGCGAGGTCGCGCGCCAGGCACTTCGTGAGCATCAACACGGCGGCCTTGCTGACGTTGTAGTGGAGCGGCCCCGACCCCGGCTCGATGCCCCGCATCGACGCGATGTTGATGATCGCGCCGCCGCCGCCGTGCTTCAGCATCACCGCCGCGGCCGCCCGGCTGGCGAAGAACGGCCCGGTGACGTGCACGGCCATCATGCGGGCCCAGCGCGCCTCGTCGATCTGCCAGAGCCCGGCCCGGTCCACGATCCCGGCGTTGTTGATCAGCACGTCAACCCGTCCGAACGCCTTCACGGCTTTGGCGATCAGGTCCTGTGCCTGCGCAGGGTCGCCGACGTCGGCCACCACCGCGACCGCCCTGCCCCCGCCCGCGACGATCGCGTCGGCGACGGCGCGGGCCTCCGCGGCTGAGCGGGCGGCGTTCACCACGACGGAGGACCCGTCGCGGGCGAACGCCTGCGCGATGGCCCGCCCGATCCCGCGGCTGGCCCCGGTGACCACGGTCACGCGGTCGCGCGACGGCTTCACGGCGCCCCCGGGGCCGGCGCGAGGAGACTCCCGTCGCGCGCGAGCAGCGCGCGGGACGCCGCTTCAACGTCCCGCGTGACCCGGCCGTGCTCGCGCAGCACGCGGTCGCGGGCCGCGGCGATCTCCGGCAACCGCGCCGCGGCGGACGCGGGCACACGATCCTCGTCGAGCACGCGCGCCCGGCCCTCGGGCGTCACGAGAACGTCCACCTCCAGATCGTCCCACTCCAGCCGGTCGGGCGCGATGCGTACCGGCCCGCTCAGGTTGAAGTAGTACGCGAGCGTGGCCCCGTCCGGAGCGAGCCAGTGGTAGACGTTGTACGGGCGCGCCGCCCAGTAGTAGGCGACCGTCAGGGTCCCGGCGGGCAGCATGGTCTCGTCCACGCGGGCGGGCCGGTCCAGCGTGTAGAGCAGCACCGCCCGATCCGCAGCCACCTCGGCCGCCCGGCACGCGTAGGTGCGCACCTCGCCCCCTAGCGTATGCTTCACCTCGAGGACGTTCACACCGGAAGCATTCCGGGAGGCCGCCGATGTCCCCTTCGTTCGCGGCGGCACGGACGACGCCACGCCACGACGGGGCGCGCGGCGCGGCCGGCTACGTCGAGGAGAGACCCCGGCGGTCGTACGTATACACTTTGCCGTTCGCGCGGAGCTTGATGGGGTTGCGCCAGAGCGCGTACACGGACTTGAGAAACAGCCCGACGCGCTTCGGCTCCAGCTTGCGGTCTTCGTCCACATGGGCGAGGAGCAGGTCCCGGCCCTCGGACGCGGAATCGACCTCGATCCGCGGCTCCCCCTTGTACAGTTTCTGGGTGATCAGCATCTCCTTGACCTTCTGCAGATCGTAGCTCTTCCGCTTCTCCTTCGGGTCGTAGACGAAGATGTCGAGGCGCTGCACGAGCTCGTCGGTCAGCACGACGTCGATCAGGCTGACGTCCTCGTAGAACCGCCTGATCTCCAGGGCGCGCGCGAACCCGTCGCGGTCGCGCACGTGCTTGAACAGCGTATAGCCGATCGTGTACGGTGCGGGCCGGTTGCACAGCTGGACCGACAGGCTCGCCCACTCCCGCACGGTGAGCAGGCGCGTCAGCAGCTCCGCTTCGACAAACGTGGCCCACCCCTCGTTGATCAGGTGGGTCCGCTGGATCAGGTCGAAGTACTCCGCCTCCTCGCGAATCGCCTCCAGCAGGACGCGCTCGAACTCCTCGAGCGGGGCCCGCTCCTCGAGATAGTAGATCAGGCGCTTCCGGCGCTCCTGGGGGCTCCGCTCGAACGCGTTCACCGACGTCGCCACCGTGAGCAGCGCGTCGAGGAGCTGGCCGATCCGCTCGCCCCCGTACTGGCCCTCGTACGCCCGGATGAGCCGGGCGTGCTGTTCCGTGGCGTTCAGCATGTTCTTGTTCGACTTGCGGTACCAGTGGTTGTTCGCGAAGAAATCGGCGTGGCCGAACACGTGCGCGATGACGAGCACGTTTTGAAGGTAGGTGTTCGCGTTGCGGAGAAACGCGTGCGACGGTGCGGTGTTCAGCACCAACTCAAGGATCGTGAACACGTCCTTGTTCTGCTGGGTCACCAGCTCCTTGTACGCCCCGCCAAAGTACCAGTGGATGAAGCGGTTGGGCAGGCCCATGCTGGCGACCTCGGCGATCTCGTCGCTGTCGGTGAGCCGGAAGACCACGGGGTCGAACACGAGCCCGCGATCGTGGGCCAGCCCCTCCAGGCGCTGGATGACGTGGTCGTATTCGCTCAGCATCGTCGCACGCTCACCGCGGCGCCGGCGCCGTTGTCCGCGTGTCGAAAAAGGTCAGGAAATCCCGCATCGCCGACCGGATCGTGTCCAGGTCCACCAGGTTCGCAAACGCGGCCCCGGGGCGCGTCCGCACCGTCTCCTGCACGAACTCGCTGAACCCGCCGATCCCACGGCCACCCGGGTTCACGTGCCCGTAGGTGACCAGGTCGAACGCCCCCAGCGCGTCTTCGTAGGCCTTCTTCGCCAAGTCGAAGTCGCCGGAGCTGGTCTCGCCGTCCGTGAACATAAACAGGAACTTGTCGTACTCCGTCGCGCCCGCGAGCAACTCCACCGCCTTCTGGAAGCCGGTGCTGATGTGCGTGCCGCCGCTGGACTCGACGCGGAAGAATTCGTCTCGCGACTTCTCCTCCGCGACGTCCTGGAACACGACGTACCGGCGGAGGTTGGTGGGATAGCGGCGCTCCAGGTAGTGCCACAGGACGAAGATCGTCTTGCGCACGAGCGCGAGATACTCGCCCCGCATCGAGCCCGAGATGTCGAGCACGTAGACCTCGACCGACCGGTGGTTTTGAAACGTCGCGGGATCCTCGACGAAGTACCAGGCGTCCTGCTGCACATCCACGTCGTAGTCGAGGAGGCCGCGCTCCCGCGCGTTCCGCAGCAGGCTCTGCGTCATCGTCTCCTCGAGGTTCAGGTCGGCCCGTATCCCGATCCGGTCAAGGTCGTCCAGCTCGGACGGGTCCTCGGTCTCCATCTCGCCCGAGCGGGTGGGCTCGTGAAACGCGGGCAGCCGCAGCTCGTCGATCAGGACTTCCTGCGCGAGCTTGACGAACTCGTCGAAGTCGAGCTCGACCGTCAGCTCCTTGCCGTGATGGTCACCGCCCAGCAGGCCGCCCAGGGCCTGCACCGGATCGCCCCCGCCGCCGGTGCCGCCGCCGCCCGCGCCGCCGCCCTGGGCGAGAAACTGGGTCTCCTCGCCGAACTTGAGCGTCGGCAGGTCAAGGGTCGCGATCTGCGTCTTCACCTTGCCGTCGATGATCAGCTCTTTCTGCTGGATCAAGTCGTTGAGGTTCTGCTTGAGGTAGTCCCGCAGCAGCTGATCGTGCTTGTACTGGGCGATGCGCCCACGGTGAATCTTCATCGCGCGCCCCGGCGGCGACCCGCTAGAAGCTCCGCCCGATGATCTTGAACAGCGCGCGGGCGCACAGCGGGCAGTACCCGTGCTCTTCGATCGCGCTGCGCTGGAGCACGTCCAGCAGGTCCCGGCTCTTCGCGTCGATCTCCTCCGTCTTGTCGTAGATGCGGAGGCAGTTCTTGATCTTGTTGAAGACGATCTCGTTGATCGCGCCCGCGAGATGCTCGTGGTCGCGGTAGCTCATGCGGCGCAGTTCGTCCCGGCGCTCCAGCAAGACGTTCTCGAACGCGACCCGGCCCTGCCGGCTGATCTGGCGCTTCTGCACAAGCACGCCCTCGAGCTCGTCGAGCAGCTCCTTCTCGCTTTCGGACAGAGCCTCGCCGAGGACGCTGCGCGCCGCGACGTCGAGGTAGTTCAGGTACAGGTTCTGCCCGTAATCGTAGAAGTGCGTCGGGACGATCTCCTCGACGATCAGGTCCACCTTCTTGTTGATGAACTCGACCTTGGTCTCCTCGAACAGCTTGAGCAGGTCCTTTTGGTTCAGGTCCTTGATCGACTGGTGCGAAAACGTCTGCTCGATCGCCTCGGTGATCACCTCGAGGTCGATGCAGCGCCCGGCCCGCGTGTAGGCGAGCGAGAACGCGTCTTCGAAGAACCGCGGGGAAAGCCCGCGCAGTCCCTGGGACTCCTGCCGCGTCTTCACCGCGTAGGTCGCGGCGAGCACGTACACGTCCTGGGGGACATGCTTCTCCTCGCCGCGCACGCGGTTCGCCCGCTCGACGAGCCCGCGGTAGATCCGCATCTCGCCGCCGACATCCACGTTGTACGGGTAGTCCACCTTGTGGATCCGCCCCCGGAGCGGCTCCATGATGTCTTCGGAGAGGAAGACGTTGTACTCCGGGTAGTTCGTGTGCCCGATGACCACGGCGTCGACGTGGACGGTCGGGAAGTTGGCAAGATCGATCCGCTTCGACTGGATCAGCTCCAGGAGGAGCGACAGGAGCTGCCGACGGCTCTTGAACACCTCGGTCCAGTCCAGCACCCCGCGGTTCGCCCAGATTACCTTGCCCTCGAAATCGTACGCGTCGGGGTCGTAGGTCGATCCGCGCTCCTTCAGCATCGCAAAGTTGATGTTGCCAACGAAGTTCGTGATGTCCTCGCGGCGCAGATCGGTCGGCGTGTGCTTCGCGACCCCCACCTTGTCCCGCGCGGAGATGAAGATCCGGCGGACGGGCACGTTCCGCCACCCTCCGGCCGCCGCGACGGCGCGCTCGCAGACCGGGCACGGCACGGCCTCCTCGTGCCACCAGATCCCTTCCTGCTCCCGCGCCTCGGCGGGGATCAGGTCGAACGGGTGCTGGTGGAACGGACACCCCGTCACCGCGTACAGCACGCCGTCGGGCTTGCGAGAGTATTCCTCCAACCGCCGCTTCAGCTTGTCGACCGTCATAGACTTCCCGGAGCCCTGCGGGCCAACAAGGAGCAGGAGGCGGCGCTCCATGCTCATCGCGTACCCCCGGAAGAAGTCGACGATCTCGTCGAGTTGAGGGTCCATCCCGTAGATTCCCTCGAACACGCGGGCCTTGCCGAAGTAGTCGATCATATCGGCGATGTAGTGCAGGGTGGTTCGCGCCAGGCGCCGATCGCGGCGGCTCTCCGTCAGGTACGTCTCGACCGTCGTGACATCATTCATGTACGCTCACCCGGCTCGGACCGTCCTCGGACGTTCCCCGGGACGATCGTGGCCCTGTAGTCTCTTCCTGCCCCATCCTGTCCCCACTCTACGCCACACTCTACGGAACGACGGCGCGCGCCGTTCACTCCGAGACGAACCCGTTACGCAAAACACCGAAGCCCAGCGCGGGAGCCTGGCGCGCTCCCCGGGCTGAGCCTCGTCGTCCGCCGTCCTCTGGTACCACGGTATCCAGGTCCGATGCCGCTCCGTCGTCCGCTGCCGCGTCGCTCTGGTCCGACCTCGGTGCTCCCGATGTACGCGTGCAACCGCGGGATTGGGCTGCGAACGTTGAAGAGAGTATAGCGGCGGCGGTGTACCCTGTCAATCAGCCATCCGGACGGGACTATGGACGCCGTGTCGCTGTGCGCAGACGAGCGACGGGCCAAACTGCTCCCTGCCAGAGGTCCGAACTGGGTCGGCAGGCAAATATCAAACTGACCGACTCCCGTCCGCCTGTTACTCGGTGAATGCAGCGAGGTTCTCGAGGGTTGACCTCAAACCCGTCTCGTGATCGCTCGGCCGTATTCCTTCGGGTACGTCCCCGCAACTGATCGTGACGTCGGTACCTCCCGGGACATCGGCCAGGGTCCACGTGATCGTCATCGCGCCTGCGAACGCAGGGTCGTTCGACTCGAATTCGATCAGCTGCACGATCCGCTCGTCCGGGATCAACTCCAGGAATCTCCCTCGGACCACGTCAGTGTGTTCCGAGGTCTTGCCGCGCGGCGAATGGTCCGATTTTAGATAGGTGAGCGACATTCGATAAGCCCCGCCCTCGCGCGCGTCGAACTCGTAGACGCGGCCTTTCATCGCTTCCGGCGGAAGCCACGAAACCAGGGCTTCCGGGTCGAGGAATGCCTGATATATGGCCCGACGCGGTGCCTTGATGAACCGCGAAACGCGAGTGTTCCTCTCCTGACCAGACCCGGTCGCCATGGCGCTACGCTCCTGGTGAACGCGCCGGCACACCCTCGCGCATACGCCGTGAAGGTCCGCGTGCGACCCTTTGCAGGCATTCAAACTGACCCACTACCTTCGGACGGCGGGCGCGCGGCGGGGGCGCCGCCGTCCTCAGCATCTGGCTTGGGAGCGCGGACCAGCAGGAGGGGTCGAGGAAACCGACTGGCGATCCTGGACGCGACGCTTCCGGACAGCACTGCGTCCAACCCGGTCCGTCCGTGCGTGGCCATGACGATCATGTCCACGGCCGCCTGGGCCGCGACGTCGAGGAGCGTCTGCGCCGGATCGCCTCGCGCGACCGCGGCGTTGACGCGGTACCCGCCCGCACCGAACTGGGACGCGAGGTCGGCGATGTAGCGCCGCGCCGCCTCCTCCTCCAGGTCGAGGGACGCCGCGGCTGCGGTCGGGACCAGGCGCGCCGCGCTCGCCAGGTCGCCGCCCAGCGTGGCGAGCGTCGGCACAACGCGCCGGAGCAGCAACTCCGCGCCGTAGGCAGAGGCCAACGCCGCGGCGTACGGCAAGGCGGCCTCCCCAGGCGGCCGGCCGTCCAGGGGCACGAGGAACCGCTTCGGCTCGGGCGGC
>Ga0209415_10014039_pt1 | contig 13114 bp, 10 predicted proteins | sample PeaSoiSIISIP2007_FD_187696 | JGI IMG/M metagenome (GOLD analysis project Ga0209415, IMG submission 187696) | Peat soil microbial communities from Weissenstadt, Germany - SII-SIP-2007 (SPAdes) (version 2) | ecosystem: Environmental > Terrestrial > Soil > Wetlands > Peat | place: Germany... | reverse complement strand
CCGCCGGACTGGAAACCTTGCCAGGTAAGCCCAGCCCAGAACAGTGGAAAACTTGCCGGGAAACCGCAGGTCAACCAAGATCAACTGGAAAAGTGCACCGGGAACCTACACGGCCCGCAGACCAAGCATCCACCGGCACCCTCGCTTGAGGGTGCCCGTTCGGCGCATACCGGGCTGTTCCTCGTGTCCTCGCGCGGCGCGGCATGCGTGCTATGCCGCCCCCGCGCGACACCCTGGGCTTCCCACGGTCGTGGCGTGGCTCAACGCTTGGCGCGCTTCGGCCCCTTGGGGAGTAGGTCACCTGGGCCGCGATAATGCAGCTGGATACCGGTGTTCGTGCGGAGCCGGCGAGCACGCAAGACGCCTTGGCGCTCTGGGTTGAGGCGAATGGCTGCTTCTCCCAGGAGGTTGAAGCCAGTTGACCAGATCTCGATCTTGCCCGGTCCGGCGTCAGTCACGCGTAGCCAGGTATCCGGCTCCGGGATTGCGTCGTACCAGGTGACGTCATCCACATCCTCGGCCCGGCGGGTCCATTGACGTGAGCGCCGTGTCTGCGCGCGGTATGCAAACGCCTCCCACGCTGACCGTGATTCGGGTGTCGGCCAGTCTGGGCTGAAGGCAAGTGCTGGGTCAAGGTCGCTGATCCACTGGCGCATGCCAGCCGCCGAGTCGAATGCCGCGCCGGTACCCGTGACTGCTGAGATGGCCGCGAGACGATGGTCGAAGCCGGAGCGGATGAGGATTGAGGCTGCCCGACTGAATGTTCCTGTCTCGATGGCGGTGACGGCGGTGCCCGTCAGCGTGTCAGCGTCCGGGTTGTCTTGGGCGGCTTCGAAGACTCTAGCCGCTTCCATTCCCCACACGAGCCGGTAGATCACGTCGGACTCTATGAACTGCGCCAAGGCGACGCGGTCGCCGGACAGGTCGCCGAGGGGAAAACCTTGAACCCAGTGCTTCAACACGTCCTGCCAGTCAGCGAGCACCGTTCCGGGAGCGAAGGCCTCAACGGCGAACACGGTGTTCGCGATCGTGACAAGGTGATCAGCGGCCGTCTCATGATCTGCGTCGAGGATGGCGCCTTCAACCAGGTTCGCCAAGGCAATGATGCGTCGGGACACCTGGGAGAGTCTGGATCCGGCGTCAGCCCCGAGTCCGGCCAGGAACCAGCCGCGGCGTTGGGAGGGTGAGGACGTCCGCCACATGTGCCTGGTCCGGCTGTATACCAGCGCACGGACGGCAGCCGCTGCGAGGTCGTTGGAGCGGCGGAGCTGTCGATCCCAGAGCGAGTTGAGCAGCGCATTGGCGACGATTTGTGTAGCGGCGTCAGCGTCAGCGTCTTGGTCGCCGTCGCCGACGATGCTCAGGATCCCGATGTCGAGTAGCGCGAGGTTCGCCTGCCAGCTTGCGGCAGCGGCGGCACGCTCGTCCTCTGTCTCCTGGGACACGATGGGCAAGGACCAGTCCGGGCCGCCGGTGAGGTAGTCGATGAGGGGCTCTACGGACCTGAACCCGGCGGAGGTATACATTCTACGCAGGAGTGCGATGCCGACCTCGATGAGTCCCGACTGCAGGGCCTTGCCGCCATCTCCTTGCGTGAGCTGGAGCCATTCCTGTCGGCGTACCGGGGTGGGCTGGAAGATTGGGTAGAGGACAAGCCCTTCGGTGTCGACGAACGCGCGCCCGGCGCGCCCGATCACGTTCGCGAACTCGGAGCCCTTGAGCAGGTCCCTACCGCGTCGGAGCCCGTGGAAGAGCACCGCGGAGGCGGACAAGTTCAATCCCTGAGCAAGGGTTGGTGAGGCAATAGTGACCTTCAGGCTGCCCAGCTGCAGGAGTCGCTCTACCTCGCGCCGGAAGGGACCCGGTAGCGCTCCGTGGTGGATCGCCACGCCCAGTTGGAGGCATCTCAGAATCGGATGGTCGGTGCCGAACCATTCCGCACCTACGGCGAGCGCGTCAGTCAGGTCAACGTCGGACGGCAGCACGGAGGAAACGAGACCTTGGTCATGGAGCTTAATGATCTCGCGGGCATACGGTTCGACAGACCGCCGCTCGGGGCAGAAGACGAGGGCGGACTGGCCCTCTTCGACAAGGCGCCACGAAGTGGCGATGACGAGTTCACGTTGGTCAGCCGGAAATGTCTTCCTCCGCCGACCGGTCGGACGCCTGGCCTCAAAGTAGCGGGGGATGAACGGTTGGTCAGACCCGAGGGTAATGGTTAGTCGGGCATGGTCGTCGCGCCACTCGACGAGACCGAAGCGTTGCTGCGTCGGGCGCCAGGTCTCCCGGTGAAGCCCGTCGGGCTCGTCGTCGGTGATCCATGCAACGAAGTCGTCGAGCTCGCTCCCGGAAGGAAATACGGCCGAGAGACAGAGGATACGGCGCGTCGGCGCGTCTGGTCGGCGTAGCAGTCGCTGGATCTGGGCTTCGTAGCGGACTTCACGCTCAGAGGCTCCAATCATGTGCCCCTCGTCCAAGACGACGAGGCCGACGTCATCCAGCAGGGACGGGTCAGATCGAAGCGCGAAGTCCAGCTTCTCCGGTGTCGCCACGACGATTCCGCTGGAGCGCAGCGTGTCCTCGTCGACGTCGCTGACTCCCATGCTGCCGTAGAGGGACGAGACGCGGATGCCGAGTGGCGAGAAGGTCCGTGCGAGGATCTGCTCTGTCTGGGCAGACAGGGCCCGCAGTGGGGTGACGTAGACCGTACGTCTGTTTTGCGCAAGGCACGCCAAGATCGACAACTCGGCGATGCGGGTCTTCCCGGCGCTGGTCGGCAGCGCGACGACGAGATCCCGCCCGTCCTGAAAGATACGGTCGACGACATGGATCTGGGATGGCCATAGGTCGATTTCGGAACGGCCCCGCGCCGAGAGCGACTCGATAAAGGTGCGACGGAGATAGCGCCACCGCTTGATGCGGTCACCCGCCCCTGGCGGTGGTTCGTCCGGGATGTTGATTTCAATACTCGTGTCGAACAAATCCCCCAAGAGACGTCGGGTGAGCCGGTAGACCCACCAGGGCCCGGGTGCGCTCACGTCCAAGGATGCCTGTTCGCCAAGCTGCAGTTCCTCAAGAGCACTCACGAGAAGCTCCCCGCTACCGACCTCGATCGCAAACAAAGCGGCCGAGACCGCCGCGAGGTAGTTTTCGCTGAGGAGAAGGACGATAGGGCCGACCTCACCCGGCGGCGAGAATTCGTCCGCGCCTTCATCCTCCGCGGTGAGGGACGCTAGTAGAACGTCATCGGAGACCTGGGGCGAAGATCGCAGCGATCGGGTTCGCTGCTCGATGGAGTTCAGGTCGCGCATCGCAAGGTCGGCCAGCGTCTGCTCCATCGGAGTCAACCTCCCCGACCGTCGGCTCGCCTGCATCAGTGAGAACGCCCGAGCTGCATAGCCACCGAGATGGCTGGCCGCACCAGCGATGAGGCCGTGGAAGGCCAGGTCTTCTGCGGGTGCTGCGTTCCGGGTAGCCGCCTCCAAGGCGTAGGAGCTCTGGATGAACCCTTCCCGCGCCAGGGTGATCTGCGCGGACATGTCGTCGTCACTTTCCGCGGCCTCCAACAGATCAAGACTGGTGGACAGCATCGCGTAGCCGTAGTTGAGCAGGTCCGCGTCCAGAAATGGACTGAACTGGGGTGCGTCCTGAGGCAGAACCCCGGCACGTCGAATCATCGATTGGGCCTGCCCGCGGGACAGCAGGCGCCCGCGAAAGCCGGAATCGGTGGCCGCAGCGAGACTCTCGGCGAGGTCGGCCGCCTCACGAGCCACCGGTAGTCACCCTATCGTAAGCGTCCTTGATGAACTCCTGGTGGCCCATGACCCGTAGCGTGACCGTCAGCTGCGACACGCGTCCGGAGTACATGTTGAGATCCGCTGCTACGTGCGCACTGGGGTCGCTGCCAGTGAAGAGGAACATCAAATGACCGACGTCGTTGGGACGGACGCCGTCCGACAACTGCATGGTTAGCACGGCTTCGCCGATGTGGCTGTCAGGCGTCGGCAGGAGCCGCTCGGCGAACTGGGTTAGCGAGTGCGGAGATGGCAATTCATCGTTGCGCGCCAAGCCTTGACGAGCGGCCTTGACAGTGCTGTCGCCCAGGGTCGCGCGGCTCTTTGCCTCTACCTTGGTGATGTGTAGCCGCCCTTTGGAGTCGAGCATTGCCCCGAGTGCGTCGTCCCCTCTCATCGCCCACTCTTGATGGTCGCGCTGGATGAGTCGGCTCGGCCCGACCACGTACCCGCGCTCTTGGTGGAGGTAGGCCGTCGCGAGGATCTCGCCCGTGTCCCCCGAACGAGCGCTGGCCTTGGTGGGAAGCTTGTTGCGAAGGAACTTTGCCACGCTGTCCTTCCCGAACCGCTCAGCAACCATCGCGAGTGAGTCCGATTCGGCGTAGGCATTCGGGAGACTTGCGGCGAGGGTGGCACTGCCTTTCGCGTCGTCGTACGACTCGAGTACGGCAGCCTGATGGCCGCCAATGGGTATGAGCGTCCCAAGTGTGCACCAGTCGTTGAACTTAGTCATGTCCCGCCTCGCCCGCACGTGCACCTCCAGGCCGGGTGTTGGGTGATTGAACTGTATCTATGATGGGCGGCCTTCTGCCGCGTCTCTCTCGGGATCTGGTGCCGTCGAGTCCGACGTGGGCCCAAAAGGCTGAGAAGCACCATTGAACTCTCGGCCGTGCACGCTCATCGGCATTATGCGCAAATTTTAATGCCGCCGGGATGCGGTGATGTGAAACGGCCGCAATAACTAGGCTTGTCGCGATCAACGGCGCCTCATTAAAACTTATGACATTTGGTGTCCTGGCGCCCGTCTCAGGGCCAGTATTAGGTGTACGTCAGCTACAGAGGAGTGGCGTTGCGGGAAATGCCACTCCGAGAACCTCGGCTGTCGGCCTTCCGACGGAACTGGATAACTGTCGCGTCCGCGTTCGGATCCCAGTTTGACCAGTCGTCAAAGTAGGAGCGGTGGAGTCCGACGCGCTCGGCGGCTTGAGCATTTGGGTCGTCACCGGGGAAGCGTTGGAGCAGCGCCTTGATGAGCCAGATGGCACGCTCGTTTCCAACCTCGACAGGTTCGTCCTTATTCCAGCCGCGGGCAGAGATCTGTTTGTATAGGCTCCGTGCCTGGTCCATGTCGATGCGGTGCAACTGCTGCAGTCGGACCACCATTGCTTTGACGGCCACGCCCCACCGCTCCTTCAGTCTTGCAAGCGTGGCGAGAGTTACCCTTCCTCCGAGTTCGTCGAGGTCGGCGAGGAAGGCGTCGCCGGGAAGGAGGAAGGCACCGGCGAACCGATGGGCCTGCTTCTCAATTGCCTTGGCTTGGTCGGCCGTCTCTGGTGGTGGGCAGGAGGCGTGGAGCGTCACGTGGCCGAGCTCGTGGGAGAGCGTGTGGCGCTGCCGGTCGCCAGGGACGCCGCCGCCGGCGGATGGCCGACTGACTCGGATCACGGGGACTCCGTCGACGAAGAGCGACATGCCCAGGTGCTTGCCAAGTTCGTTGTCCATCGGCAGCACGAGGCATCCAAGTCGCTCGGCGGCTCGGGTGGCATTCGGAACAGCCTGTCCAGGGGGCACGTCAGCGGCCTCGCGGACCTCTGCAGCGAACTCCTCGATCTCGTAGTCGTCGTTGAGGTCGCCCGTGAATGCAGGCAGCCGTTCGGGTAGCCGCTTGAGGCGCACGTCCTCGAAGGACTCCAGAGCAAGCAAGGTGTCGGCGACATATTGCTCGACGGTCTTCTTCGGCGCGTCGGCGTAAGCACGTAGCCATGGGCGAGTGTGAAGCAAGTCCGAGGTCGGCCGGTTCAACAGGCAGACGTTGCACGCGAGCGCCTCCGCCAGGCGCTGGGCGTCGGCGTCGTCGATCGGCAGATGTCCACTCAGCATGCGCGAGAACGCGCTCGCAGGGAGGTTAAGCCGTTCCGCGAGTTCGGCCTGTGTGAGACCGTGCGCAGTGCGCATGCGCTGAATGCGCCCGTAGTCTAGGTAGACGTTCACAGCTTGGCGTCCGTTTCGCTCGGATATCCGCATCTACGAGGTGGGATGGCGGGAGGGTCTTGGCGGGTCAGGACGATCGGCTAACTGGCATCAGCCTCGCCGGTACTGTCGCCGAATCCTTCGTCCTGTCCAAATTCGCCGCCAAGGTCGTCTTCGTCTGCTGGCTGGAAGCCGCGGCCCGACGGCGGCGTCGGCGTGCCGCTGGTACCGAGAAGCGTCAATGCGCCAAGCACGAGACGTGGGACCGCATCGTCGGTGATTCCAAGAACCCGTCCCGGCGAAGATGTCGACGACCATGCCCTCGTCGTCGACTGTGTAGCCGAGCACCCATCGTTCCGTCGGAATCAGCGACTCAGGCTCCGTGTCGGTAACGACCAAGATCGAGTCGGACTTACAGATGATGTCGTATTCGCCGGTTTCGGGGTCGATGTCGGCCTTGCGGACGCGGAAGCGGCGATCGGTACCGTCGACCAGGTCGATGACATCGCGACCACCGCCGCTGACGGACTGACAGCCCAGTCCGATGCGAGTGGTTGCTTCCTCGATTGCGTCGAGGACTAGATCGCGCCCGAGAGAAGACCGCGATCTGCGCGTCTTCCTGAACGCCAGGTCGAGTTGCGTGGCCTTCTCGATCTTCCAGCCGCGATCCTCAAACGTCTCTCGGATCTCGTCAGCGAGCTGGTGCATACGCTTCATGGACGCCAGTGTGACATACGCGTTAAACAGTTTCAAGCATTTGTCACACCATCGGGCCGTCAGCTCCCTGACCGGGCGTCGGGCGTATCGACCGTGAGGACTGGTTCGCGGACCGCCGCGCGGAGCTTGGGCACCCGGGCGGCCAGCAGCGCGACGGCCTTGTTCACGTACCGCCACGCCGTCGTGGTCCCGACCTCGAACCCGGCCGCGAGCGCGGCGAATGACTCGCCTTGCGCAGGTAGGCCAGGACGAGCAGGGCCTGCCGCCCGGCGTTCAGCTTCCGCCAGGGCGAGCCGATCGCGGTCCAGTGGCGGCGGATGGTGCCAGATACGAAGGTGAGAGTCCGGAGGACAGCGGCAGCGCGGCACGGTAGAAAAGCATGGGAGCCCTGGTGGTGGTGAAGCTTTCTTGGTCGATCGCCTCACTTACCAGGGGCTTCTCCGGTCTCAGTGGCAACACGCCGCACAGTGGCCATCCTGTGACAGACGACCCAGACCAGGCAGATCAGGATGGAAACGCTCACTGAGTACAAGCGCGAGTCCGAGCGCGATCTGACAAGATAATTGCCCAGGCGGCGCAGACAGGTGGGACGGGCTCTGGGGCTCCGGGTGGCGGCAGGCGCGTGTCGGGTCTCAGCAGAGATGTCAGACTCGGCAACGTCGCGTATTCAGCTGTCGTGTATTCGTTGCCCGGCCGTGACGGCTGGCTCGCCGTTCCCGGCCGGGTAACCGGGGAAGTTTGCGTACCTGAGCGAGGCGGTGCTGATGAGCGGAGTGCTCCGCGCGCAGCTTGATCCTGATCAGCTGACGCTCCTGCGCGAAGTGTTCACGCCCTTTGACCGTTTGGGCGAGTGGCCGGTATGGGCATACGTGGATCACGTGATGGACGTGCAGGGACTCGTGGCCGCATGGGTGCTGGAATCACTGCCGGTCGCCGGGGACCAAGGCGGCGGGCAGATGCGATACGGGCTGACGTGGAGCAGGGATAGCCACCAGCCTCCGAACGCCGGGACGCGGCTGGCGCTCACGGTCGCTGGTATGTGGCATCTGGGGCCGGCGTCAGCGCCGCTCCTGGTGGCTTTCAAGGACGCTGTCCGGTTCCTCGTCCACCGCCAGCGGAGCATTACCCCCTCACCCTCGCAGGTCATCGAGGCCACAGCCACGAGTACCGAGCTGGCACGCTGGCTGGCAGGGGCCGGACCGGGGAACCTGCAGGGCCCGGCAGCAGACGTGATCCTCCGGAAGACCGGGCAGTTGCTGGAGCACGAACCGTACCTGTGGCACGGGTTCAGCCGTCCCGCGGAGGACAGTGAGCAGTGGGAGCTGAAGATCCCGGTTCACATACGCGACTACCGCGACGTCGCGAGCGTCGAGGAGTACATCGACGTTGTCGAGTCGCGCGTGACACCGCCAGAGCCGCCGTCATGGCCGCTGTCAGCCGCTCCGCTGGACATCCCGTACGCGGTGAGCTTCGCCGACGCTGTGTGGCAGAGCCGGACCGGCTCCCCGCTGTTCGCCCGCCCGGACCCGGCCAGCATCGCGCGGCTAACACAGCCGTGCGACAGCGAGGGCACGTTCAACTCACTGATGTCGGCGCTCGCAGACGTACTCAGCCAGGTCGCCAAGCCCGGGACCGGAAGGGCACCCCGATCCGGAGCACTCGAGGAAGTGCGAACCTACCTGAACCAGGAACTGGACCCTCCCGCAGCGGCACGCTGCACCGAGGCGATCGCGACCCTCATCAAGGTGCGCACCATCCGGCACAGCATCGAGCACGGAGACGCCCGCGCCAAAGCAGTCGCCGCGTACGCCGAACTAGGTCTCACCTTTCCCGTCGCAAGCTGGCCCGAGGCGTGGGCACAGGTCTCCGCAATCGCCTGCGGTGCGCTAGACGCGCTGCGAGAAGAAGTCCACGCGGGCCTATCGATCCCGTGAGAATCCACCTCCGTTGGCGGCAATCAGGATCCGCTCGATTACGGCCATGGAGATGGACCGGTCTCTATAAAAAAGCGTAAGTGGGCTCCCTGAATCACCCGCTGTGAGGGTACTGCAGAACGCCGATTATTTCTGCATAGCGTCAGGAGCTTTGCCGCATGACAGTTTCGCATAGGTGCTCCGGTTTTGTGAGCCCGCCCGGCTGTTTCACCGTCTGGTAGTGCTCGAAAATCAGAGGTATATGCCTGCATCTATCGCGCGTCCGTGGTATCCCACGGGGTGCCAGCCCAGCGCTTGTAAACAGCAAACAAGAAGGCCTTAACTAGAGCGTCCTTACGGTTGCCTGCAGGGAATCTGCTGCTCATACCATTATCATCTCGCAGTTCAACCTCGTAGCCATCAGGGCCAGTGGGACCTTCGTGCTGATGCTGTGGTAGCCGAACAATGCGGCTGTACAACTCGGCCTCCGAGAGGTTTTCAGCTGCGGCGGCGTATTCTTCATGTTCCCTAAGCCAGGTACTGAAGGCCTCATGATCTGTCATGCCTCTCCTCTGCCGATCTGCCGGAATTTCTAATATGCGAAGCGCCCGATCGTCGATGCCTACTTTAGGTTACCACTCGTCTGGCGGCGATGAGTAAAAGCACGACGTTGATGCCACAGTAATCAGTCTGACTCTGAAGAACTCGGGTGGGCATCGTCGCCGATCGGCTTCAGGTTGCGGCATCAATCAGCCGCTGAACCATCGGGCGTGCGGCCTCCGCCGCACCAAGATCCAACGCGGCAGATGACGCTGCCTCGTCTGGTTCGACATGCACGAACTCCAACTGTCCGCGTCCGGCGAAGGTGGCCGATCCCCGAGAGGCTATCTCTGAAACCACGCCAACGGTCGTGAGCGAAGCCGGGTCAATACCTGCCGCCACGGCAATATGGTCCGTATCCAGGATCTGGAGTCGACCGGTGAGCCGCAATGCCTCGGTGATTTGGGAAGCCAAATTGTCCGGATCTAGAACGCTCAGAGCCAGCCTTCCGCCTCTGGGCAAGGTGTACCACAGCGAGACCTGCTTCGAGGTAGATACGCGGATGCCACATAGCTTTCCCATGTCCACCTCATCGAACCTTCTGCGCGTCTCCGGCAACCGGATCACTACAGCTTCAGACGGTTCCCTGACAAGTTCCAACCCGACTTCCGGGGGAACTCCTCCGATTGTACGAAGAGCTACCAGAAGGCTATTGCTCAATTCGTTCATTGCCCGGGCCGACATCCTCGCAGGTGTCGGGACAGGCAGAACGTGCACCTCCAGGCATGCAGTCAGCCCAAGTCCTGCGGCCATCGACGACCAGTCCCGCCGCCATTCAGTTGTCACTGGCCGTGGGAGGGGGATGAAGGTCAGCGGCTCCTGCAGGTCCTGGACCCGCTTTATCGCCCGGACTACCTTTGTCTGAATGTCCGTTGCATCAGCGAAGATGTCCCAGAAGACGCCGGTGCCATAATCACCGACTAGCTTGATGAAGTCCTCTTGCTGTGGATCGAATTGAACTCCCGTCTTCTGTAGAACGATCCGCGGTATCCCCTTTTGTTGCGCAGCGACGAATTCATCATGAGTCGCCGACTGGCCGGTTTCGGGGAAAACGTGACCGTAATGCGGGCCGAGGATGAGGAGATAGACGTCCGATTCTTGCACCGCGCGCATGCATGCTTCGCGGCTTGGCTGAGACAGAGCGCTGAAGTCCTCGAACCGGATAGGGGTATGCCCCAGCGCCATGATCAGACCCGTTAGGGCATCCCGTTCTGCTTCCAGCCCTCTCCGGACTGAGCTGATCATCACCTTCACGGTTCCAGCATGCCAGAGGCCAGGGGAGGACGCGCTCAGTCGAGCTGAACTGGCGCAATGGACCTACAGCGCTTCTGGATATGTTCTGGGAACCATGACAAAGAGGCACACTCGGCGCCGTTTGGCTGCAGAACGCTCGTCCTGTTCAACGGGGCCAAACGCGATTGCTGGGCGTCATGGTCGACGGTAACGGCGGCTACGCGTGGCGGTCATCGGAAAGAAGCACCACTCTGGTCGGCCATAAAGGCCCGCAGGCATCATCCTGCAGCCGAGCGCAACTCCATCCGGTCGGGCTTGATGTCAACGCTGAAGTCTTCACTCAGCACCTGCGACAGCCTTGACAGCGTCGCGAACGATGGCTCGTGCTCCCCCGCCTCCAGCCGTGCAATCGCTGGCTGGTGCATCCCCAGCATCCTGGCCAGTGCCGTCTGAGACAGGCCATGCTCGGCCCGGTACTTGACCACGCGGACGGCGACGTCGTTGGCGAACCGCGTCCGCTCGTATTCGCGGCGGTACTCCAGGGATTCGCGCATATGGCGCTCGTGGATGGCGCCGGCAGAGAGTTCGTCGGTCATCGTCGTCACCTTCCCTCGTTTTCTTTCCATTTGGCCAGGCGTTGGCCGCATCCAGGCAAGCCCGCATGAACTCGCGTGGGTTGGTCTCGCCGTCCGGGGCGATGGCAGCGATCTTGAATTCGTTCGCACCGATCCGCGTGTAGATCGGCCTCCAGGGACAGTTACCGCGCCGTGGCCGTAGCTCCCACCAAGAGCCCTCGACGCCCTTGACGGGGGCGCAATGCGGCGCTGGCAGGAGGATCCCCACCGCCTCTAGCTTCTCCACGGCATGCTGGATAGCCACTTGCTCAAGGGCCGGCAGGGAGTCCATCTCGTCCGCTGCCGCCTCAAGGTAGGAGACCTGCCACACGCCTGCAAGTATAACACGATTGTTATTACGGCGGGCCGTGCACTAGTCTTCGCTGCGACTGGAACTATTAGGGCGGCCAGCAGCGACTAACCGTCTCCCCAGACAAGATAGCGGGAGGGCTGACAGGCTAGTCATGTTGGGCAGCCGTCGGGCGGTCCGTCCTCTACCGTCGCGAACATTAACGTACAGATCAGTGCGCGTCGCCGATGACTCGCTAGGTCCTGTTTGGCCGCGCCGATCAGGAGGATGTCGCGCACCACTTCTCGGCCGACCTGACCATCTGTGACATCAGCCGGGGGCGGCCATACGCCGATTGGCGCTGCTAGGCCGAGCGTACCGGCGCCGGCGTGAGCATGGCGGAGACGCCAAAACGGACGGTCAAGCGGGCAACCGGCGCTCACCAGGTGTCGCAAGACGTTCCCGCCGAGCGTCGCATAACATTCGGGTGCTGCAGCCATCTGGTGCGCTGAGCCGTGCGTGCTCACATCATCAGCGGGTAGGGCCGCGTGGCTTGGGTGATGGCGGCCGTCGCACCGGTCCGCCCGGAGCCGGACCGGGCTGTCCCGGCGTCGCTAGTCTCCCAGCTGGCCGGGCTGACTGGGGGAAGGACAGCCCGGCCAGCTGGGCGGCGGCGGTGCTAGTGTGCTGGGCCGGGCGCGGATGTGCGGGCGGTGCCGGGCCTGTGGCGGCGTACAGCCGTTCGGCGGCGGTGTGGGCTGCGGCGGCCTGGGCGACATGCTGTTGGGCGTCGCGGAGTTCGGCGACGGCTTCGGCGAGCGCGGCCAATCTGGTGACGAGCAGGATCTGGGCCATGGACCCGTCGCCGGTCAGGAAGGCGAACGCGGATAGCAGCCGGGCAGCCTGGCGGAGCCGGTTTCCGGCCGGGGACGGTGGCGGGATACGGCCGTAGGGTGGGCGGGCGGCGCGGTCGTAGGCGTCGGCGGCCTGGCGCAGGGTGCGGCTGCCGAGTGCGGCGGCGGCCACGTGCAGGGTGTCGGAGGTGGCCCAGACAGCGTCGGCGGCGGCAGCGGGATTGGTCCAGGTCAGTTTGCGGATCTGCGCTGTGGCGTCGGCAGCGGCGTGGGTGGCGTGGTCCCAGATCGCGTTGCGTTCCTCGGCGGTGAGGGTCAGATGAGGTCGGCCGGGTGCGGCCCGGGGCGCGGTCCACCGCTGCCGCAGCTTGGGCCAGCTCAGGTCCGCCGCGAGTTTCCCGCCTCCGTACCAGACCGGTCCGCCGTCCTTGGTGGTGTCGCCGGGCAAGGCGACCGAGTACCCGGTGACCTGACCTGGGTTCTTGACGCTGAACCGCTGACGCACGAGCACCCCGGCCTGGTCCAGACGGGCGAAGAACTCGTGCTCGCTGCTCGCTGCCGCCGCCGCGGTGGTGGCCTGCCGCCTGAGCGTGATCCTGGATGCTTCCTCCAGGCCGCGGCGGGCGGCCTTCTCGCTCTCCGCGCGGGTCGGGCGGCGGGCGGCGGTGTGGTCGGCGGGCGCGGTGGGGCGCAGCCCACACCGCTGCTCGGCGGCCAGGCAGGCGGCGCGGACCTTGTACCGTTCCCACGACAGGCTGGGCTTGCCGCCGTCCTGGCGGGCCAGCATCGCGACAAGATGAATGTGGTCCTCGCCGTGCCGTACCGCGATCCAGCGGACGGCCTCGTCTTCCTGACCGTAGGGGGACAGCCCGGTGCGGTGCATGACCTCGTGCGCGATGGCCGCCCATTC
>Ga0209415_10014038_pt1 | contig 13114 bp, 7 predicted proteins | sample PeaSoiSIISIP2007_FD_187696 | JGI IMG/M metagenome (GOLD analysis project Ga0209415, IMG submission 187696) | Peat soil microbial communities from Weissenstadt, Germany - SII-SIP-2007 (SPAdes) (version 2) | ecosystem: Environmental > Terrestrial > Soil > Wetlands > Peat | place: Germany... | reverse complement strand
GAGGGACAACCACTTGACCGGGTATATTTTCAGGCGGTTCGCGCAGTCCCTCGTGGTGCTGCTGCTCGTGACGGTGATCATGTTCATCATGTTCCACCTGTTGCCGGGCAACCCCGCTCGTGCCGAGCTCGGGGTGAAGGCCCAGCCCGCCGCGGTCGCAGCTTTCGACAAATTGCAGGGCCTGAACAAGCCGGTCTGGTACCAGTTCTGGATTTACCTAGACCATCTGGCACACGGCAACCTCGGTTTCTCGTACGTCCAGAACGCCACTGTGGCCCAGCTCTTCGCCCAGCGGTTCCCCAAGACCATCATCCTTCTTGCGCTCGCTTACGCCGTCGCCGTCATGGTGGCCATCCCGCTTGGGGTAATTCAGGCGGTACGGCGCAACAAGTTCGATGACTACGTGCTGACGGGAGCCTCCTTCCTGCTCTATTCCTTCCCGACTTTCTGGCTCGGCATCGTGCTCATCGAGATCTTTGCCATTTCACTTCATGTCCTGCCGCCGATCGCGCCCGAGACTACGTCTATAGGTGGGATCGTCTCCGACTGGCGGGGGATGGTCCTCCCCGTGATGACTTTGGCACTCGTCAGCATCGCCTCCTACAGCCGCTACATGCGCTCGTCCATGATCGACAGCCTTGCTCAGGACTACATCCGCACCGCAAAAGCGAAAGGTGTGAGCCAGCGGGTCATATTGCTCCGTCATGCTCTACGCAATTCACTTATCCCGATGGCCACCCTAATCGGCCTCTCCATCCCCGCTGTGTTGAGCGGGGCCATAATCACCGAGTCTGTCTTCAACTACCCTGGTGTGGGGTTGCTGTTCATACAATCAGCCGAGAGCAACGATTTCTCCGTGCTCCTTGGCCTAACTCTGGTTGCGGCCGTCGGGGTGATAGTGGGGAACCTCGTGGCCGACATCGGTTACGCAGTACTCGACCCAAGGATCCGGTACTAATGGCTGACGTAGCACGACGTCCTGAGGAAGGTGCCGAAGGGCTCGACAAGGAGGCGCTTTTCCCGGCGGCACCGGGAGCGGTATCCCGCGCTCTTGCCCCCGGGGCTGAGCCCATGAGCCCCCAAGGTTTGCTCGAGGGCGGGGAAGCGCGTCCCACGGGCAGCATGTTGCGCCTCACAGTGGTGAGCTTCCTCGAGAACAAGCTTGCCGTCGCCGGGCTAGGCATGCTTGTCCTGCTCGTACTGTTCTGCTTCGTGGGCCCGCACGTCTACATCACGAACCAGAAGACGCTGAACCCAGTCATCAATAACCTTGGCCCGACTGGCTCGCATCTGCTCGGCACTGACGGCGAGGGATTCGATGTCCTCGGCCGGCTCATGGCGGCGGGTCAGAGCTCAATAGAGATCGGGCTGGCCGCAGGGCTCCTCGCCGCGGTCTTCGGGACTCTTTATGGAGCTGTCTCTGCTGTCGCCGGAGGGTTTATCGACGCCATCATGATGCGCATTGTCGACGCTCTGTTCTCAGTGCCTGCTCTTTTTCTCCTCATCCTGCTCGCGGCGATCTTCAGCCCCAACCTCCCGCTGATGATCGTCGTGATCAGTTTCATCTCCTGGCTTGGGCCGGCCCGCCTCGTACGCGGGGAGGCGCTCAGCCTCCGCACCCGCGAGTATGTGCAGGCAGTCAAGGTCGCCGGCGGTACTCAACGACGGATAGTGCTGCGCCACATCGTGCCAAACACCATCGGCACCATCATGGTGAACACTTCGTTCCTGATCGCCGACGCCATCCTTTTGCTGGCCGCCTTGAGCTACCTGGGCTTGGGGCTCCCCGACACCACCCCGACATGGGGCGGGATGCTGTCCAACGGGACCGAGGTCATCTTCGACGGGTACTGGTGGCAGCTCTACCCCGCGGGCGTCGCTATTGTCCTTACGGTCGTGGCTTTCAACTTCGTGGGCGACGCCCTACGGGACAGCCTCGACGTCCGCCTGCAGCGACGCTGAGGGCATCGCGGCCAGCTCTTCAGGCTGACGAGGCTGCGCTGTAGGCCGTCTGGTCGTCGTTGAGCGGTGCCTGGAGCGGGAAGTGGCACGCGGCGTGATGGCCGGTCCCGAACGGGCGCAGCGGCGGTTCTTCGTCCGCGCAGATGGCCTGGGCGAAAGGGCAGCGTGTGCGGAAACGGCAGCCGGTCGGTGGGGAAATGGACGACGGCAGCTCACCTTTGACCGGCGCTGACCGGTGCATCCTGGCGACCTCGGGGTCCGGGACCGGGATCGTGTCGATGAGCCCCTGGGTGTAGGGATGGGCGGCGTGCTGGTACACCTCCGCCGCCGGGCCGATCTCGACGAGCTTGCCCAGGTACATGACACCGATGGTGTCGGCCAGGTACTTCAGGACCGCCAGGTCGTGGGAGATCACTATCAAGGTCAGGTCGTGGCGCTCCTGTAAGGAGCGCACAAGGTTGAGGATCTGAGCCTGAATGGACACGTCGAGAGCCGAGACTGGCTCATCGGCAACGATGAGCTTGGGGTGCAGCACGAGAGCGCGGGCCAAGCCGATGCGCTGGCGCTGGCCACCGGAGAACTCATGAGGGTAGAGGTTGGCGGCATTGGGTGAAAGCCCGACCTCGGAGAGCACATCGGAAACGCGCTGGTCCCGCTCCCCGCGCGTGCCGATGTTCTGGATCCGGAGGGGTTCGGCGACAATCGACCCCACACGCATCCTTGGGTCGAGGGACGAATAGGGATCCTGGAACATGAGCTGGAGGTCGCGCCGGCGGCGGCGGAGCCGCGCTCCCTTCAGAGCGGATACCTCCTCGCCCTCGAAGTGGACCGCGCCACCGGTCGGCCGCTCGAGGCCGACCACCAACCTACCGATGGTCGTCTTGCCACATCCCGACTCGCCCACGAGGCCGAGCGTCTCCCCCCGTTGCAAGGAGAACGAAACGTCGGACACGGCCTTAACGGTCCCGACCTTGCGTTGCACGACCGCCCCGGCCGTCACGGTGTACTCCTTTTCAAGCCGGCTGACCTGAAGCAACACCTCCCGCTCCGCGCTGACGTCGCGGAGGGGTCGTCCCTTGGCCGGTCCGTCTGACAGCTCGCTGTGGCCGCCGGCTTGGTGAAAAGCGAGGCGTTCTGCACGGGTCGCCGCGACGGGATGGTGGCAGGCAAAGACGTGCTCGCTGCCCGATTCGGCGGTGAGGGCCCCCTGCGCAGACGACGGGGTGCTCGGCGCAGACGGGGTGCTCGGCGCAGACGGGGTGCTCGGCCCGGAGCCGGGCGATAGGACGGGCTCCAGCTCGGTGCAAACCTCCGTGGCGTACTGGCACCGAGGAGCGAACCGGCAGCCAACGAGCTCCGTGGACAGATCGGGTGGCACTCCGGGGATCGAGTAAAGGCGTCGCTCGCGGTCCTGGTCGAGACGCGGGATCGACTCGAAGAGCGCCTCCGAATAGGGGTGGCGAATGGTGTCGAAGAGCTCAGTGGTGCCAGCGCCCTCGACGATCTTGCCGGCGTACATGACCATAACCCTGTCGGTACGGGAGGCGATCACGCCCATGTCGTGGGTGATGAGCAGGACCGCCATGTCCAAGCGTTGCCTCAGCGAGTCGATCAGGTCGAGGATCTGCGCCTGGATGGTGACGTCGAGCGCGGTCGTCGGCTCGTCCGCTATCAGCAGCTTCGGCTCGCACGCCAGCGCCATGGCGATCATCACCCGCTGGCGCAGACCGCCGGAGAGCTGGTGCGGGTACTGGGTCAGCCGTTCCTCAGGGCGAGGCATGCCCACGAGGTTGAGCACCTCGACGGCGCGCCCCAGCGCCTCCTTCTTGGTTGCCCCCCTATGGATCCTCACCGGCTCCGCTATCTGGCGACCGATGGTCCATGTCGGGTTCAGCGAGGTCATCGGGTCCTGGAAGATCATCGCGATCTCGTTACCGCGGACCCGTCGCATTTGCCCCTCGTCGAGGCCGACGAGGTCGCGGCCGTTGAGGCGGACCGTCCCAGCCGTGATGTGACCAACCTGGGGCAGGAGCTTGAGCACAGACAGGCCGATCGTCGTCTTGCCGCAGCCCGACTCCCCCACCAAGCCCAGGCACTCGCCCCTGCGGACCGAGAACGACACCGTGTCGACTGCCCGGGCGGTGGCGTGGCGCAAGTGGAACTCGGTACACAGGCCGTCGACTTCCAACACCGGCCCCGACCAATTGTCGTTGCTCATTTCGCCCTTCGCGTCCACGGCTGAGTGAGCCGGCATTAAGTCAGGGTACCTAAAGGGTCCCTGTGGGCAACGTCGCCTGCCCTGCAGTCCGGCTCTACACAGCGTCCGTCGCGCTCACGGCCCAGGCCCGGTCCTTGCTCGGGCCGGCTATGCCCTCGACGGCGAGGCGCAACGCCCAGCCCGTTGAAGGTTCGCCGGCCCCCCATGCGTACCATCTGACCTGATGGAGGACCTCGCCGAGCTCGTCGGGAGCGAGCGGCCACTTCGCAGCTAGGTCGCCGAGCGCGACCAGGACCAGCCACGCAGCAAAGCGCCCCGGTGCCGCGCCGCGCCGCCGACCGTATGCGCCGGCGCTCGCCGCCGCCCACCCCATCGCAGCGAGCGCCATGGGCGGCTCGAGGTGGACGATCTCTCGCGGCCGCGCTCCGAGCGCGTCGATAGCCCCCAGGGCATCCCCGCGGACGCCGATGGCCTCAGCTCGCCCGTTCGACTCCTCCGTCCAGGTGCTGACCAGGTCCGCTAGGGAGCTGGCCACCCCGTCGGCACCGCCGCGACCGAACGGTGAGGCCCCCCGAGAGGCTCTCTCACTCCCCCGGGCCGTCCCGCGCAGCGGCGTCAGCGCTGGCAGCTTCGGCGACGGTGCGCCCATCCGGTCGGGCTCGTACTCGGCCAGGGCGTAGGAGGGCTCCCACGGTTGCAGCGACCAAGGAAGGTCGAGGACCTCGGGCAACTCGATGGCTACGGGGTCGTTGGTCAGGTCGTCCCCGCGCATCACCCTTTCGTGGGCTGCCATTGCCGCTTGGGGTGTCGGATGCAGGTGCGGTGAAAGCTCTTCCCAGGTGTGCGTCGAGGCTGCTACCTCGGGGAGAGGGCCGAGCGCAAAGCGCCCCGGGGCTGTCTCCAGCATCATCGCTGCCCAGCGGCCGGGTGCCTCCAAGGCGAGGCGGTACTCGATGTGGGCTGCCACAGCCCAAAGCTGCTTGCCGCGTTCAACCGCCAGGCGGCAACGCACCCTGAGCTCGGCCAACTCGTCCCACTCTGCGCTGGCAACAAGGCGGTTGACGTGCCGGGTGAGCTCGTCGAGGTCCCCGCGTTCGACGAGCTCGCTCGACGCAGGAGACAGTCCTCTCAGGTTCTCTTCGCCCCTCAGGCCCAGTTCGTCCCTCACGCTCGGTTCGTCCATGGTCAGGGCTTCAAGCTAGCGCCACCCTAATCGGCACGGCCCCTCCTGAGTGCCCTGAAGTCCAGCACTGCCCTGAAGTCCAGGCCTGCTCTGAAGTCCAGCGCTGCCCTGAGGTCAATCGCTCATTGACGGCACAATCGTCCTCGAGCTCAAATCGATCATTGGATCCGGGACCAAGTCAACGCCTGCATCGCCCGCCTGTAGGCGCGCGCTCCACTTCTCCTCGATGTGGCCGTACCGCCAGACCAACATGGCCACCGCCCAGGTCGCTATGAACATCCCAACTATCGCAAAACCCGCCGTGTTGATATTGAAGTTGTACATAAAGCCCCAAAAACCGTGCGACCGGCTCAGGCTGTGCACCTCCATCGGGATGAGGCCGAGCGTCTCCACACCGCCGATAAAAAAGCAGATCCCCACCGACAAGCCGGTGATCGCCAAGTTGTAGTACACCTTGCGCACCGGGTTGAAAAAGGCCCAGCCGTAGGCCAGGTTCATGAACAACCCGTCCGTAGTGTCCATCAGCGTCATCCCGGCCATGAACAGGATGGGCAGGCAGATGATCGCGTACCAGGGGACGTGGCGAGATGCGTACAGCGCCGTGGTAGCCAGCAGGGCCACTTCGGACGCGGTGTCGAAACCCATACCGAACAGCACCCCGACGGGGTACATTTTCCATTCCTTGTCGATTGCCTTCATCCAGCGACCAAAGAACCGGTAGAAAAAACCACGGTTGTCCAGCTGACGCTCCAGCGCCGCCTCGTCATATTCGCCGCGGTGCATAGAACGGAACACCTTGACGATGCCGGCCAGGACTATGAGGTTTAGCGCCCCGATCAGGAACAGGAACATCGCCGACACGATCGTGCCGAACACCCCGCCGAATTGTTCCAGCCCGGAATTGTTGTGGGAAACCGCGGTGAACACCGTCTTTTCAGCGATGATTATCCCGACCCCGATGACGACCACGATTGTGGAGTGGCCAAGGGAGAAGAAGTACCCAAAGCCAAGAGGGCGCGGCTGGTCTGTCCCCCGGCGCTCGTTCATGTTCTTGCGGGTCGTGTTGTCGATCGCCGAGATATGGTCAGCGTCAAAGGCGTGGCGGAGACCGAGGGTGTAGGCGAGGACGCTGACGCCGATCCCGAGGCCACGGTAATGGGCGGGGACGACGAACACGGCGAACACGAAGAAGCCCGCGGCGTGCATTGCGACGATCGAGCCGTACATCGCGATGACCCTGAAGCGCTCCTGGGGGGTCAACGTGATGAACGACAGCCGGAGCATGTCCCTGGTGCTCATCTGCGGTGCTTCCACCTCAGTTGCCATCCGGGCTGCCTTCTCCTCCGCTCCCGACCCAGCCTGGCATAAATGCGAGCTGGAAGCAATTAGGTCCTGCAAGCAGCACCAACACCGTCTCAGTCCCCATCGGGTCGGTCTTGGCCCCGTTTCGGGGCTGCTGCGACCGGTCGGGAAGGAATCGGGCGGGCAAGTTGTTGCAGGGACAAGCAATAAACTTGTAACAACATCACTTAGCCGGGAGATTGCATGTCACAACAGATGACCCAGACGCTGCCCCTACTGCCACTGACCTCGGGTGTTGTGCTGCCCGGGATGGTGTTCACCATGGCCCTGGAGACCGAGGACGCACAGGTCGCGACTGAAGCGGCGGGCAACGCCGGCGGCCGCTTGGTCCTCGTGCCCCGCATCGAGGGGAGGTACGCATCAGTCGGGGTCGTCGCCGAGATCGTCGAGCGCGGCGAGCTGCCCGGCGGGCCGCCCGCCATGGTGGTGCGCGGCCTAGAACGCGCTGCCATAGGCACGGGTGTCCCCGGCACCGGCCGCGCCCTGTGGGTCCAGGTGGACCCGATAGCCGAGGGCGAGGTGCCGGAGGCCGCCACCGAGCTAGCCCGCGAGTACAGGGCCGTGCTCGAGAACATCCTGCTCACGCGCGGCGCCCGCCAGTTCGCACAGCGGCTCAGGGAGGTTACCGACCCGTCGCAGATCGCTGACCTGGCCGGCTATTCGCCAGACCTGTCGCTTGCGCAGAAGGTCGAAGTTCTCGAGACCGTCGACGTCGAAAAGCGGCTACGGCTGGTCCTCGGATGGGCCCGTGAGACCCTCGCGGACCTTTCCCTGCGCGAACAGATCAAGACGAGCGTCGAAGAAGGGATGGAAAAGACCCAGCGCGAGTTCCTCTTGCGCCGCCAGCTCGATGCCATACGGAAAGAGCTCGGCGAGCTCGACGGCACCGCTGACGACGGCACACCCGAGTACTTCCGCGGCCTGATCGCGTCGCGCGAGCTGCCTGACGCGGTCCTCAGGGCGGTCGAGCGCGAGATCGCCAAGCTCGAGCACACCAGCGAGCAGAGCCCTGAGCACGGTTGGATCCGGACATGGCTCGAGACGGTGCTGGAGCTGCCATGGGGTGTGACATCCGAAGACCACCTCGACGTGAAAGAGGCCGCACAGGCCCTTGACGGGGACCACGATGGGCTGGAGGACGTCAAAGAACGGATCCTCGAGTACCTCGCGGTGCGCGCACTGCAGGTTGAACGCGGCCTCGTTCCTGTGAGCGGGCGGGGCGCCGGCGGGATCCTGGCACTGGTCGGGCCTCCTGGTGTCGGCAAGACCTCTCTCGGCGAGTCGGTCGCGCGGGCTCTCGGCCGCAAGTTCGTGCGCGTCTCGCTCGGGGGGGTTCACGACGAGGCTGAGATCCGAGGGCACCGGCGCACCTACGTGGGAGCACAACCGGGCCGGCTCGCCCGTGCGCTTCGCGAAGCCGGGACCATGAACCCCGTGATCGTCCTGGACGAAGTCGACAAGGTGGGTTCCGATTACCGTGGGGACCCCTCGTCAGCGCTTCTCGAGGTACTCGACCCGGCGCAGAACCATACGTTCCGCGACCACTACCTCGAGGTCGAGCTGGACCTGTCCAAAGTGCTGTTCATCGCGACCGCAAACGTGACAGAGACGGTCCCTGGGCCATTGCTGGACCGTATGGAGGTAATCCGGATCGACGGTTACACGGAGGCAGAAAAACGCTCGATCGCTCGTAACCACCTGCTGCCCCGGCAATTGGAGCGGACCGCTTTGCGGCCCGACGAGGTGGACATCACCGACGAGGCCCTTGGCGTCGTGTCGGCCGACTACACACGGGAGGCCGGCGTGCGCTCGCTCGAACGCGAGCTCGGGCGGTTGCTTCGCAAGGTGGCAACCAAGCTCGCCGCCGGCTCGGCTCAGGCCCCTGTAGTAATCGGTGCTGAGGACGTCCGCACCTGGCTCGGACGCCCTCGCTTCTTCTTCGAGGCCGCCGATCGCACGAGCGTGCCTGGGGTTGCGACCGGGCTCGCCGTGACCGGGGCAGGTGGGGATGTGCTGTTCGTCGAGGCGACCGCCATGGACGGGGCTGAAGGACTGACCTTGACGGGCCAATTGGGCGACGTCATGAAGGAGTCTGCTGAGATCGCGCTTTCACACGTTCGCGCTCACGCGACCGAGCTCGGCATCGACAAGGACGCCTTCAGTCACAAGCGGTTCCACCTGCACGTCCCGGCAGGAGCTGTCCCCAAGGACGGCCCTTCGGCGGGCGTGACGATGGTGTCGGCGCTGGTGAGCCTGCTCCTGGACCGCCCGGTGCGCCCGGTGGTCGGCATGACCGGCGAGGTGACCCTACAGGGCAGGGTGCTGCCGATCGGTGGTGTCAAGCAGAAGGTGCTGGCTGCGTACCGAGCAGGTCTGCAAGAGGTCGTGCTACCGGCACGCAATGGCCCGGACCTCGAGGACGTACCCGAGGAGGTGCGCTCGAAGATGACATTCACCCTGGCCGAGACCGTCGGTGACGTGCTTGCCGTCGCCCTGGCCCCGCGTTCGGGCGAAGCCCACAGCGACGAGCACCTCCCGCTGGCGTCCTAAGCCTCAACTAGAGGTTCTAGGTCTCAGCGAGTAAAGGACAGGTACTCGTGGACGGAGCGAACCGCGGCGGACCCTTCACCAACCGCCGCGGCTACCCGTTTGGTAGAGCCCGACCGAACGTCGCCGACAGCGAACAAGCCAGGGTGGCTGGTTTCGAACGGGAGCGGCGACCGGGCATAGATTTCCCATCGGTCGTCAAGGTGCTCCGGCCCGAGCGAGCGGTCGGTCAACACGAAGCCCCTGTCGTCAAGGGCGGCGCACCCTGCCAACCAAGCCGACGATGGGTCAGCGCCGATGAAAGAGAACAGGCCTGCGCAGGGAATTGCATCATCGCCGTCCTTTCCAGTGACCAGCACGCTCGATAGAGCCTGGCCACCGTTAAGGGCCCTGATGGACGTGCTCGAGCGCACAGCGACACGCTCGTGAGCTTCGACCCGGTCGATGAGATAGCGCGACATACTCGCGTTCAGGTCAGGGCCACGGATCACGATGGTGACGTGGCACCCCTTCTCAGCGAGAAAAAGGGACGCCTGACCGGCAGAGTTCCCTCCGCCGGCAACCACGACCGGTGAGCCTGCGCAGAGCCGGGCTTCCAATTCCGTCGCCGCGTAGTAGACCCCGTTCGATTCGTACTGGTCGAGGTGCGCGGCATCCAGCCTTCGGTAGCGCGCACCCGTGGCGACGATCACGGCCCGGCCGGCGACGGCGGTGCCGTCGGTGAGGTCGACCACCAGATGCCCCGCTTTCTCACGTAGCGAAACGGCCGCACACGGGTTAACTAGGTTTGCGCCGAACTTCTCCGCTTGCACCATCGCCCGTTGGGTGAGGTCTCCCCCGGAGATACCGATCGGGAAGCCGAAATAGTTCTCGATCCGGGAGCTGGTCCCGGCCTGGCCGCCGACCGCGATCTTGTCGAGGGCCAAGGTCCCCAATCCCTCCGAGGCGCCGTACACGGCAGCCGCTAGACCCGCCGGCCCGGCACCAACGACGACGAGGTCAAAACAACGGCCCGGAAGGCTTTCCACCGTCAGACCGAGGTACTCCGCCAACGCACCGGGGGTCGGGCGGCGCAGGACTGAGCCGGTGGCGATCACAACTGGGAGCTCTTCCGGTCTGACATCGAACTCACGCAGGACGTCTTCGACATGGGGGTCCTGGTCCGGGTCCATCAGCTCATGGGGGATGCGGTTGCGGTAGAGGAACTCCCGGATCGGCGTCAGCTCGGGCGAGAACCTCGACCCAACTATGCGGATCGCCGCGGAGGCGCCCTTGAACAGCTCCGACCGCCGAGCGAGAAAAGCGGCCAGGATCCTGTCGCTGAGCCTTGGGTCTGTCCTGATCATCTGCCGGAACGCGTCCCTTCCGACTACCAGGACCTCGCCCGGCTCGCTGACCACCGCAGACACAATCGTCCGTTGGCCGGTCAGCAGGTTGAGCTCCCCAACGAAACGTCCAGGGCCGTGGCGCGTTACAACCCGGTCCGCGTCGTCGGTACGCATCAATATGTCGACCGCACCCGACACGACGACGTAGAAGTCGTAAGTGGGATCGCCCTCCCGGAAGAGGTACTCACCGCCGCTGACCGACCGGCGGTTGCCTATCACATCGAGGCGCCCGAGCTCGGTGGCATCAAGGACGGGGAACGCGACCGCGTCGTCAGCCATGCACGCAACCTAGTTCCTAGTCCCCGTGTTCTTGGAACAGTTCCCAGGCCTGGAGTGCCCGGCCCGCGTTGTCGCGAAGGCCGGGCCGATGGGCTGTTAGGACTGGACCGAACCGGCGTTACAGGCTTTCCCGGCGGCGCTGCGCACTCCGCGCTGATCAGTAATGGGACAGAGCTTGACGGCGCTGCCGTCGATTGTGACGCTAGCGCCGTTCGGCACGACACCGACCGTCGGGCTGGAAGCTAGCGGCTTGATCGTTTTAGTAGGCCCGCCGTTGTGGCCGAGGGGAGCGAGATCAGAGGCACCAGGGGAAGTGACGTCGGTCTTCCCGGTGTCGACGTTGAGGCACGTCACGCTCGTGCTGACGTTGAACCCCTGGTCGAACCAGGCGCCCGCAGCTTGGTCGCAGCTGCCGCTGAAAATGTTGGCAGCGACCCAAAGGGCAGCGCTGCCCCCGTGGTCGCTATTGTCGACGGTGCCGCCGTCGCCGGTTGCGCTGTTCGCCGTGAACGTGGAGGCCCACACGCTGGCAGCAGCGCTCCCCCTGTCGCCAGTGTCGATGGCGCCACCGTCGGCCGACGCGACGTTGCCGGAGAACGTGGAGACAGATGCCTTGAGGGTCCCTTTGCCGCTGTCGGCGTTGTCGATGGCGCCGCCGTCGACAGAAGCGGTGTCGGCCGAGAAAGTAGACGCCGACAGCAACAGGTTGCCGCTGCCCTTGTCGCCGTTGTCGATGGCGCCACCGTCACCGTGAGCAGAGTCGGCCGTGAAGCTGGAGGTCGACACGGTCACGGTGGCGCTACCCCTTTCCCCGTTGTCGATGGCGCCACCGTCATGGCTCGCGATGTTGGCGTAGAACGTCGAGCCCGAGACAGTCGCGGTACCACTGCCGCCATTGTCACCGTCGTCGATGGCACCCCCATCGCCGGCTTTGTTTTGGGAGAACGCGGAGCCGGACACCGTAGCGGTCCCACTGCCCTTATCGGCGTCGTCGATAGCCCCGCCGTCGCTCGCAGCGCTGTTCCCGATGAACGTCGAGCCCGACACGACCAAGACGCCGCCCCCCTTGTCCCCGTTGTCGATGGCACCGCCGTCAACCGCCGAGTTGCCCGAGAAGGTGGTGGCGGAGACGGTTAGGACGCCACCGTCGGAGTTATCGATTGCGCCACCGTTACCGCTGCCGGCTGCGTGCTCGATGGTGATGCCATCGAGCACGACATGCACACCCGAACCTATGGTGAGCACCGGCCCACTACAAGTCTTGGTTTGGCAACCCCCGCGTTTTCCATGGTTGCCATCTAGCACCGCCATGGTGGTGCCAGGCGCCGTCTTGATCGTGAGGGGCTCTGCGACAAAGGTGCCCCCCGTATCGAGCGCCCAATTGCCGACGTAATGGCCCTTGGTGCCCGGGGTAGCCAGCTCAACGGTGGCGCCGGCAGCTGCATCAACGAGCGCTTCGGACAGGGTGCACCTCCTGGAGGGAACCGTTGTCTTCGGACAGGTGACGGGTGACCTCGCCCCCCCGCCCGCGTAGGCGTACCAGGTCGTTATCCCGGCCGACGCCGGGGAGGCCGTCACAACAAGGCTGAGCGCTGTGCCAGCTGAGAACACCACCGGGAGGCCCGCGGCAACGAGGCGCCGAAAAACCTTGGGACCTTTCGGCACAAGACGTGTCGTGGCGGTCGTACGCATGGCGGTCTGGTTCAAGGGCAGCATGCCGTGCTCCTTTTGTTGGGCGGCTCGTGAGTAGTTGCCAGCCCACCAGCGTTATAAAGCTGAGGGCTCGGCTCAGTAGACGCCGTTCTAGGCAAGATAGCCCGATGGTACCGGTTGGCCCACCACCAAGCGTGTGCGGAGCAATCGGGGTAAGTAGGGACCACAGGCCGCATTCGGCCGGCCGCTGGATTAGCGTCTCACATGGCACAGCCGGAAGATGTCCACTCCCGCCGCGACGCAGCCTGCTAATCGCGACCTAGGCCCATTATCGCGGTCGCGCGATTCCGCAGGCTGGTCATCAGGGAGGGCGCACAGCTGAGCGGCGACCTCGGCGTTCGGACCACCTACCTCGCCAAGCTTCCCATCACCAAGTCCAGCGTCCCCGACTGCGACTTCACGGTCCCGTTTGCTTGAGGCGCCTTAGCCTGGATGCACCGCCCCAGCTTCCCTACGGATTTT
>Ga0209415_10014037_pt1 | contig 13115 bp, 12 predicted proteins | sample PeaSoiSIISIP2007_FD_187696 | JGI IMG/M metagenome (GOLD analysis project Ga0209415, IMG submission 187696) | Peat soil microbial communities from Weissenstadt, Germany - SII-SIP-2007 (SPAdes) (version 2) | ecosystem: Environmental > Terrestrial > Soil > Wetlands > Peat | place: Germany... | reverse complement strand
CAACTATAGCTTTAAGGTGGTTTTCCGAGTTTTCCGAGATTTCCACAGTGTTCCGGTAAAACCGCTCTAATGTTCCGACTGGAACATTTTGTACGTACAATCGCAAATCGCTACTATGTTCCGACTGGAACACTCAGCCAATTCCCTCACCGCCCACCCCGCCAGTTAACCAACTCGCCAACGCCTTTGCTACAATCACCTCATCATGAGCCACCAAGCCTTTGCCGACGTCCCCACCGCCATCGAGGAGATCCGCGCCGGCCGCATGATCGTGGTCGTCGACGACGAAGACCGCGAGAACGAAGGCGACATCACCCTCGCCGCCGAGAAGGTCACGCCCGAAGCCATCAACTTCATGGCCAAGTATGGACGCGGCCTGGTCTGCCTCACCATGACCGAGGAGCGCCTCGCTCACCTCCGCATCGGCCCCATGAGCGCCGAGAACACGTCGCAATACGGCACCGCATTCTGCGAAGCCATCGACGCGCGCGCCGGCGTGACCACCGGCATCTCCGCCTACGATCGCGCCCGAACCATCCAGGTAGCCATCGACCCGGCCACGCAAGCCTCAGACCTGGCCCGCCCCGGCCACGTCTTCCCTCTCCGCGCCCGCAAAGGCGGAGTGCTAGTCCGCGCCGGCCAAACCGAAGCCTCGGTCGACCTGGCCCGCCTAGCGGGACTGATTCCCGCCGGCATCATCTGCGAGATCATGAAGGACGATGGCACCATGGCCCGCGTCCCAGACCTAATCGAGTTCTGCCACCAGCACAGCCTGAAGATGCTGACAGTCGCCGAGCTGATCCGCTACCGCATGGCGCATGAGCGCTACGTGCATCGCGTAGGCGAGGCCTTAGTCGACACACGCTACGGCGAATTCCGCCTCATCGCTTATGAAAGCGAAGTCGATGGCGGAGAGTCACACGTGGCCTTGATCAAAGGAGAAATGCCTAAAGGAGAGGTTGAGGGCAGCGACGCGCCAGTACTGGTCCGCATGCACGCTCACTGCCTGATGGGAGACGTCTTCGGCGCAACCGGCTGCGAGTGTCACGCCACGCTCGAGGGTTCGCTCCGCAGGATCGCGCAGGAAGGACGCGGCGCTCTCATCTACCTGCACCAGACTTCCCAAGGATTTTCCGTAGAAAAAGTCGGCGAGCGAGCCGCCCTCTCGTTCCATCGCGGCCGGAAGCTGCCGTCACTACTCGATAACGAACGCCAGACCCAGCGCGAAATCGGAATCGGCGCCCAGATTCTTTCCGACCTGAACCTGCGCCGCATCCGCCTGCTGACGAACCGGCCCAAACGTGTAGCCGCGCTCGAAGGATTCGGCATCGAAATCGTCGACCAGGTTCCAGTGGAGTTGAACGGAGTACAGGCGGGAAAAAACTAAGGGCCGCAGGGAGCGGCCCGTTTCTAGAACGGCTTGCGCACGACAACTTCGCTCTCGCGGATGAAGAATTGGGCAGAACAGCGCTCCGAGCCGCAGATGACAGGCATCAGACCGTTAATCTGCCGGCGCGTAATCAGCCCCAGCATGCCACAGGACGGGCAGGCCAGCACGGCCCAGTAGGGGTCTTCCTTCTCGCCGACTTCGCCGGCGTTTTCGAGGACAAAGATTGTTCCGGGCTGCATCTGTTCGGGAATCCATTCGTTCAGAATGTCCAGTTCTCCGACCATGCACTCCTCCTGTGTTCCGATCCCACGACGCACTACTTCGATCCGCACTTGCTGCCTAAGAAGCTTTTCTAGCACGCCGACGCACCACCGGCGATGTTACGGAGGTACTCGCCTTTCTTGCGACGACCTCCGCCCTTACCTGCCGCACCGCGTCACTCAGGCAGATACCTAGAATGGGCTGACTTGAATTCTTGAGGATGTCTACGATTTGCCGCGCCGATGTTTCCAGGTAAAGGTGTGTGCCGTCGGTGAGCAAGTGAACGTCGGAGTTGCAGCCGACGATTTCGGCCAGGCCTTTGCCGAACTCGCGCTCGAGGAAGCGCATGACCTTGCGGACTCCCTGCAGGGAGAAGCCTTTGCGGCGCAGCTCGCAGATGACTGACAGTTCCGTGAGGTTCTGCATCGAGTACAGACGGCGATGCCCGACCCTTTCCGGCTTGACCACGCCGCGCTCGTCCCACCACTGGAGCTGGCGAGCGGTGACCCCGGTCAGAGCGATCACCTCCTGCGATGAAAAGCTATCTGGCATGAATCCCCGTTCATGTTTGAAACAGTCTGCGAGTCGAATGTTTGAAACATTTTAGACTTGAGTTGGCGGGTGTCAACCAAGATTCTCAGGAAGAGGGTTAACTAGAAGAGTGCGTGGAGCTGCGAGAAGCTTTGCGGCGCGGCTGGAAGCCGCCCCTTTCAAGACGTAGTGCTTGCTAGCGGCGGGCCGTATCGCCCTCAACTTTTCCTGCCCTCGGTGCAAGAAGCGCCTCTCAAGCGGCCGCGAGATGCAAATTCTTGCAGCTTGACTGGGCAAGTACTAGCGAACATAATCTTTCGCACGTTTTGGGCACATCCACCCCTTCTCTGCTGCCCAGAGCCTAGTTTCCTTCCGGCTTTTTATTAAGCGTTCGGCCCCTTTCTAAGAACTAAGGTCCGATTCCCCGAAGGAGATGCCTACCATGAAACTCCGCGTCGCTCGTGTGATCGTTGGATTCCTGTCGCTGGCTCTTTCACTGACTCCACTGACCTTCGGACAGACATCTGCTCAAACCGCATCTGCCCTGCCTCGACTAGTCCGCTTCGGAGGCACGGTGAAGGACCTCAACGGTAGTCCGATGGCCGGCGTAGTCGGCATCACCTTCGCCCTCTACTCCGAAAAAACCGGTGGCGCTCCACTCTGGCTGGAGACGCAGAACGCAACCGCCGACAACAACGGCCACTACACGGTTCTGCTCGGCTCGACCAAACCAGAAGGCCTGCCCGCCGACCTCTTCACTTCGGAGCAGGCACACTGGGTCGGAGTGCAACTCTCAGGACAAGCCGAGCAGCCCCGCGTGCTGCTGGTCAGCGCTCCGTACGCCTTAAAAGCGGGCGATGCGGAAACCATCGGCGGACTTCCCCCCTCGGCATTCGTGCTGGCCGCGCCCGCGAACAGCGGCGGCGCAATCGCGAACGGTAGCGGCGCGACGGATTCGTCCTCGGCTTCCCTCCCGCCTCCTGCCTCGTCGGATGTGACCACAACCGGGGGCACGATGAATGCGATCCCGCTGTTCTTCACGGCGACGAGCATTCAGAACTCGCTGCTGACGCAGACGGGAACCGCGGCGGTGAATGTAGGCGGCAAACTGAATCTGCCGGCCACGGCGGCGGCTACCAAAACGGTGGGCGCCGACTCACGGCCGCTGGACTTCGTTGCGTCTTCCTTTAGCAGCACGAGCAGCACGGCGCTGAACCAGACGTTCCAGTGGCAGGCTGAACCAGCCGCCAACGATACGACCGCCCCGTCAGGCACGCTGAACCTGCTCTACGGACTGGGCCCCGTCACGCCCACAGAGACCGGACTGAAGCTCAGCAACAAGGGCGTCTTTACCTTCGCCACCGGCCAGACCTTCCCCGGCACCGGCGACGGTTCGGTCACCAGCGTTGCTACCGGACTGGGACTAAAGGGGGGACCGATCATCAAGACCGGTACGCTGACCATCGACACTACCGTGGTTCCGCAACTCAAGGCGGCCAACACGTTCACCGCCGAACAGACCATCACGAGCACCAACACGACCCAGATCCTCCACATCACCCAGTCCGGCACTGGCGGCGGGATAGGGGCAACCTCCACCAGCGGGCCCGCGGTGGGGGGCGTCAATACGACCGGGGGCTCGTTCTTTCCTTATGGTGTCTTGGGTGTAGCGCAGGCCACGAGTGGTGGTGGCGTCTTCGGTTGGGCCAGCGCTTCGTCGGGGGCTACGCTCGGAGTCTCCGGGGAATCGGACTCGACCGCCGGAATCGGGGTGCAGGGGACCGGGGGCACCGGTGTTGTGGGGGTGTCAAGCTTCGCCTCCGGTCCAGGCGGCAATTTTACTGGCTTCTCGGTCCCGTCAGGTTCGGGTTTGAGTGGTACGGATGGAATCGTTGGCGCAGGAGGCAACGGTGACCCAACGGTCCCGATGGCGGACGACACGTATGGTGGCGCCGGCATTTATGCTACCGGCGGCACTGGGATATTCAATTTAACCAGTGAAGGTCAACTTGGTGGCGACGGTCCAGGGGGTGTGTTTACCGGCGGCAACAGTGGGAATCCGAACAATAATAAGAGCGTCCCGCATGGCACGGGTGATGGAATAGACGTGTATCCCGGCAGTGGCTTGGCCGGGTATTTCCAGGGCGACGTCGAGATCAACGGCACGATCTATACCGGCGCGAAGGATTTCAAGATCGACCATCCGCTGGACCCGGCGAACAAATACCTGTTTCACTCCTCCGTCGAGTCGTCAGAGATGATGAACATCTACACCGGCAACGTCACCACAGATGGTCAGGGCCAAGCGACGGTGCAATTGCCGGAGTGGTTCGAGGTGCTCAACACAGACTTCCGTTACCAGTTGACAGTGATCGGGCAATTCGCCCAGGCCATCGTCGCGCGCGAGATCGAGAACAACCAGTTCGAGATCCGGACGAGCACGCCTAACGTGAAGGTGTCATGGCAGGTGACCGGCGTGCGGCAGGATGCCTACGCCAAGGCGCACCCGCTGGTGGTCGAGCAGGAAAAGGAAGCCCGTCTGCGCGGCTTCTATATCCATCCCGAGTTGTATGGGGCGCCGGCTGAGAAACAGATTGAATGGGCGCGCCATCCGCAAATGATGAAGCGGATCAAGGAAATGCAGGCCAAGCAGTTGGCTGCCTCGCAGAAGCCGGCGGTACCGCAGTCGGCTCCGCAAAAAAACTAGAAGGACGGTGGTACAAGCGCCTTGCTGGGCCGCCGGTGATCCGGGCGTGCAAGGGGTCCTTCGACTCCGCATCTGCTTCACTTCGTGAAGCAGATGCTCCGCTCAGGATGACCGTGTATTTAAGGACAAGCACAATCCAACAGCCGCATCAACCCAGCGCAGCCGCCGCCGACGAAGTGGACGATTTCGAGGCGGTCGCCGTCTTTTAATTGCGTCTGCGGCCAACGGTCACGCGGGACGATGTTGCGGTTGAGTTCCACGGCTATGCGGTCGGGCTTCATGGCGAGGGATTCGATCAGGACTGCAAGTGTGAATTGGGCAGGGGATGCGGGATCGGCGAAGGCACGCTCTTCTCCGTTGATGTAAATATTCATCAGGGGAGCTGATTCATCGGATGGAAAATGTCACGATGAAAATCGGCTCCCATCAGTTTAACAGCCCTTGGCGCGGTGTCGAGATCAAGACCCCCGCCCTGTCCCTCCAAAGAACGGAGGGCAAGGACGGGGCAGCCGCGCGGATTTATTCGGCTTTGCGCAGGGCGAATTTGCGGGTTACGGTGCGGCCCTGGTGGTTGGCTTGCACCATGACGGACGCTTCGGTCAACGCGGATTCCTCGACCTCGATGGAGATCTGGGCGGCGCCTCCGGAATCGGTGACGGCCTGCGTGTAGAAAGGTGAGGCATCGGGACGGGCGAACCGGAAGGTGAGGCGGGCGCTGGGCACGGCGGTGCCGCCTTCGGTCACGCGCAATTGCATGGTCAGGTTGCGATTGTTGTGGACCGAGGCGGCGTTTTCCCATTGCACGTCGAGTTGCTTGATGCCAGCCAAAGCATCAGTGTCAGCGCGGTCGAGGACGCTCTCCAACTTGCCTTCGCGGATGGCTTCGAGCACGAGGCGATGCTGATCGCGTAGTTGCTGTTCTTTTTGGGGATCGCCAAAGCCGACTTGCGCGGCAGATTTCGCATAGGAGATCGCCCGCTTGCCTACGCACCTGCCGCGCACGAAAACCTGGGTCTGGAGCAATTTTTCGCTCTCGCGTGCCTCGCTTTGCACGTGGTAGATGGTGTCGATGTGTTTCACATCGGTGTTAAAACCAAAGATCATTGAGGATCCTGAAATTCCTTTTGCCGAATTAGTAAATGCGCCGCCGGATCGCTTGACACTCCTGCTTACCAGCACCTAATCTAGAACGTTTAAGCAATGCTTGGCGCGAATTATATATAGCCCGTCCTATGCCCGACAATTATTTCGCTGGCTACCTGCCGTTTCTGATCCATATTTTGCTCGCCGGTGGAATTGCGACTGCAATTATCTCGCTTTCCTGGCTGATCGGGGAGCGCAAACCGACCCGGGCCAAGCTTTCTGCCTACGAATGCGGTATGACTCCCGTGGGGGACTCGCGCGGGCGCTTCTCGGTGAAGTTCTACCTGGTGGCTATGCTGTTCATTCTGTTCGATGTTGAGGCTGTCTTCCTTTATCCCTGGGCGGTGATTCTGCGTGATTTGAAGCACTTCGGGTTATGGGAGATGTTCGTCTACATCGGCATTGTTCTGGTTGGCTTCTTTTATGTCTGGAGGAAGGGCGTTCTGGATTGGGGCCCATCTGGCGTGCGATCCGATGTCCGGCGAGGAGAACGTTAGAGTGCCTTTAGTCCCCGCCATTACCGATATCGAGCAACTGAAGTCTCATCCAGCGGTGGCGCGGCTGCTGGCGTGGAATCCGTCGGCTGTCGCGGGAGTGAAGTTCGACCGCGACGAGATGACGATTTACGTGGATCGGGCGAACCTGCGGGAAGCTTGCGCCTTGCTACGGGACGACGCTGAGTGTGCCTTTAACTTCCTTTCCGATGTGACCTGCGTTGATTGGTATCCGGCGGAGCCTCGGTTTGAAGTGATCTATCACCTGCTTTCGATTCCCAAGAAGGAGCGAGTACGGTTGAAGGTTCGGCTGGATAGTGCGAGCCCGGCGGTCGAGTCGCTCACTTCACTTTGGCCCGGCGCAAACTACTTTGAGCGCGAAGTGTTTGATCTGTTTGGGATCCGCTTTACCGGGCATCCTTATATGCGGCGTATTTTGATGCCGGAGGACTGGGAAGGTCATCCGCTGCGGAAAGATTATCCGGTGGAGGGCTATCGCTAGGGTTGGTTATGGCTCACCTTGCGCCCACTCCCGTGCTTGAACCCGGCCAGGATCGGACCATGATCCTGAACATGGGGCCGCAACATCCTTCGACGCACGGCGTGTTGCGCGTGTTGCTGGAGATTGATGGCGAGACCGTAGTGCGGATCATGCCAGACATTGGCTTTCTGCATACTGGAATCGAGAAGACCTGCGAGGCGAAGTTTTATCAGCAAGTGGTGCCGCTGACTGACCGCATCGACTATCTGTGTCCCATGACCAACAATCTTTGCTACGTGCTGGCGGTGGAGAAACTGCTCGGGCTCGAGATTCCGCCGAAAGCGCAGTGGTTGCGCGTGCTGCTCAACGAGTTGACGCGCATCAACTCGCACCTGGTGTGGCTGGGCACGCATGCCATGGATATTGGCGCGCTGACGGTCTTTTTGTATTGCTTCCGCGAGCGCGAGGAAGTGCTGAAGATGTTCGAGATGGTCAGCGGACAACGCATGATGACCTCTTACTTTCGCGTGGGAGGGGTGGCGCTGGAACCACCTCTGGGATTCTTTGAACGAGTTCGCGAATTTGCCGGGCGCTTTCCCGAGAAGGTGGATGAATACGAAAACCTGCTGACGGGGAATCCGATCTGGATGATGCGGACCAAGGGCGTGGCGAAGATGACTGCGGAAGATGCGATTGCGTTGGGGGCGACCGGACCGACGCTGCGCGGAAGTGGAGTGGACATCGATTTGCGCCGCGATATGCCTTACTCGGGCTATGAGAATTTCAAGTTCAAGGTTCCGGTGGCGCAGGAGGGTGATGTGTTCGCGCGCTACATGTGCCGCGTACGCGAGCTGCGGGAATCGAACGAGATTGTGAAGCAGGCTTTGGACGGAATGCCGGAAGGGCCGATCAAAGCTAATGCTCCCGGCATTGTGCTGCCCGACCGGGAGAAGATGAAGACGCAGATGGAAGCGCTCATTTATCACTTTAAGATTATTACGGAAGGCTTTGCGGTGCCAGCGGGTGAGGTGTATCAGGCGGTGGAGTCGCCGCGGGGGGAGATGGGCTACTACATTGTCAGCGACGGAACCGCCAAACCTTATCGCGTACATATGCGGTCTGCTTGCTTTGCGAATTTGCAGACACTCGCCAAGATGTGCGAAGGCGGATTGATTGCGGATGTGGTGGCGGCGATTGGATCGATCGACATTGTGCTGGGAGAGATTGACCGGTGAAGTTTTCGGACGAATTCGAGGCGCGGTTTGCGGAGATGGTCCCGCACTATCCGACGAAGCGGTCGGCGCTAGTGCCTACTTTGCTTTATGCGCAGGATGAAGTTGGATTTCTGTCCAACGAGGTCATCGCGGAACTTGCTGGTCGACTTGATTTGACTGAACTCGAAGTGCGCAACGTGATCAGCTATTACTCGATGCTGACTACTAAACCGCGGGGGAAGTTTAATGTGCAGGTTTGTACGAACATCAGTTGCCTGGTACGCGGCGGGGAAGAGATCCTGCATCACTGCGCTAAGAAGCTGGGAGTCGGCCACAAGGGAACCACGGCTGACGGGTTGTTTACCCTGGAAGAAGTGGAATGTATTGGAGCTTGCAGTTGGGCTCCGGCGGCACAGGTTAACTACGATTTTCACGAGAACCTGACTGCCGAGAAGATCGACAAGGTGCTTGACGAGTACCGGAAGAAAGCAGCGCAGTAATCCCCATGGCTGACCTGGTTTCCCATCCCGATGAGGTAAAGGTCGTCTCCCGGCGGTTCGGGCAGGGTGCGACTAACATCGACCGCTATCTCGAACTGGACGGCTACAAAGCCGTGCGGAAAGCGCTTGGGATGGAGCCCGACGCCATCATTAATGAAGTGAAGAATTCCGGGCTGCGGGGGCGCGGCGGCGCCGGGTTCTCGACGGGCATGAAATGGTCATTCGTGCCCAAGCAATCGGCGAAGCCGAAGTATGTGCTGTGCAACGGTGACGAGAGCGAACCCGGCACTTGCAAAGACCGGCTGATCTTTGAACATGATCCGCACGCCGTGATCGAAGGAGTCATGATCGGCGGCTTGGCGGTGGGCGCGCGCAGCGGTTACATCTACATCCGTGGCGAGTACCGCTATCTGTCGAATATCATGCAGAAGGCGATTCGGGACGCTTACGCGAAGGGCTTTCTGGGCAAGAACATTTTCGGTAGCGGGCGCGATTTCGATATTTACTGGCATGGCGGGGCCGGAGCTTATGAAGTGGGTGAGGAATCGGCGCTGATGGAATCGCTTGAGGGCAAGCGCGGGATTCCGCGCATTCGTCCTCCGTTTCCTGCGGTGGTCGGTCTGTGGGGCGGTCCTACCGTCATTAATAATGCGGAAACTTTGGCGAGCGTTCCTCACATCATGCTGGGCGGGGCCGAGTGGTACGCGAAAATTGGCACGCCGAAGAATGGCGGTACGCGGCTGTTCTGCCTCAGTGGCAATGTGGCGAGGCCCGGCGTCTACGAACTGCCCATGGGGTACAGCCTGAAGAAGATGATTTACGAAGTTGGCGGCGGTATTCCAAGTGGGCGCAGGTTGAAAGCGGTTGTTCCGGGTGGGTCTTCTACGCCTTGCCTCACTGACGACGAGATCGACATCAACATGGACTTCGATTCGGTGGCGAAGGCGGGGTCGATGTTGGGTTCGGGCGGCGTGGTCGTGATTGACGATGCCCAGTGCATTGTGAAGTTCGCCCTGCGGACCATGAAGTTTTATCAGCACGAGAGTTGCGGATGGTGCATTCCTTGCCGTGAAGGCACGGACTGGCTGAAGAAGACGCTGGTGCGCTTTCATGCCGGCGGTGGGGTGCAGAAAGACATCGACAACATGCGGTATCTCTCGGAGAACATGCTGGGCCGGACGTTTTGTCCACTGGGTGACGCGGCGGCGATGCCGATGATCGCGTTCGTGAAGAAGTTCCGAAAAGAATTTGAAGATCACCTGGAAGGCCGGCCTTGCCCGTATGAGAAGGAAGGCGCGGTGGAAGAGCTGCCTGTGTTGGCGCACTAACTTTCCCATGGCTGACGTAACACTCACAGTTGACGGCAAGAAGGTCACGGCTCCCGCGGGGACGCTGCTGATCGAGGCCTGCAAGACCGTGGGCATTGAAGTGCCCTCGTTTTGCTACTATCCCAACCTTTCTCTGCAGGGCGCCTGCCGCATGTGCCTGGTGAAGGTTGAGAAAATGCCCAAGCTGCAGACCGCTTGTACCACCGTGATCAGTGAAGGGATGATCGTCACCTCGGATAGCGATGAGATCAAGCAGGCGCGGAAGTCGATGCTTGAGCTTCTGTTGGGGAACCATCCTTTGGACTGTCCCGTGTGCGATGCCGGGGGTGAGTGCGAACTACAGGACATGACTTTCTCCTACGGCGCCGCTGAGTCGAAGTTCATGGAGGCGAAGAATCATAAGGAGGAGCAGCAGTGGTCGCCGGTGGTGTATTTCGACCGGCCGCGCTGCATTCTCTGCTATCGCTGTGTGCGCGTCTGCGGCGAGGGCATGGACGTTTGGGCTTTGGGGGTGCAGAACCGCGGCGTGAGTTCGATTATCGCGCCTAATAAAGAAGATCACCTGGAGTGCGAAGAGTGCGGCATGTGCATCGACATTTGTCCGGTGGGCGCGCTCACCTCGGGCGCGTATCGCTACAAGACGCGCCCCTGGGAGATGAAGCACGTGGGCACGATTTGCACCCACTGCGGTGACGGCTGCAAGACCACGCTGGGCGTGCGTCGAGCAGATACCGGGATGGAGATTGTTCGCGGCGATAACCGCGACAAGAGCGGGACGAACGGTGATTTTCTCTGCATTAAGGGCCGGTATGCGTTCGATTTTGCGAACCATGAAGAGCGTCTCACGCGTCCGCTGATTCGCAGGGACGGCAAGCTGACTCCGGCCACGTGGGAAGAAGCGTTTGAACTGATCGGGAAGAAATTCGCAGAGGTTCGCGATAGGGATGGCGGGGCGGCGATTGGGGTGATCGGATCGACTCGCACTACCAACGAAGAAGCCTACCTGCTTTCCAAGTTCGCCCGCGTGGTACTGAAGACGAACAATGTGGACCATCATCGCACGGCGGACTTCCCTGCCCTGGCGGTTGGACTTCGCGGCAAAGGCGATGCCACGGCGAGCATGGCCGACGTCTTCACTGCTCCCGCTGTTCTGCTGATCGGCAATGATCCGACGGAACAACATCCGCTACTGGCCTGGCAGATTCGCAACAACGTTCGCCTGCACCGGGCGCGGCTTTACCTGATTAATTCCGCTCCAATCAAATTGCGGCGGCAGGCAACGAACTTCATGCAGATCTCTGCTGGAGCGGAAGGGCAGGTTGCGGCATTTCTCGCAGACAGCGACGCCGTCGCGGATGCGCTCATCAGTTCATCCACCAGCAAAGATGCTTGGATCGCGCTGCGCGACAAGCTGCGCGGCGAGCAGAATCTGGTCATCGTTTTCGGTTCTGAACTCCGTGGCGACGACCTTGCCAGCCTCGTGAAGTTCGGTTCCGGAATCTCCGGGGCTAAGTTTGTCTGCTTGGCCGATTACGCTAATTCTCGTGGCGCCTCCGACATGGGCTTGTATCCGGATCTTTTGCCGGGATATCACCCGACCGCCGGAAGCAGCAAGTTCCATCAGGAGTGGGGAGCAATCCCGCAGGCTGCCGGCCTCGATCTGGATGGCATGGTTGAAGCCGGGAAAGCGGGGAAGTTGAGGGCTCTGTATGTTGTCGGATCGAATCCGGTCGGCCGATTGAAGATCGACCCCTTCGCATTCTCCAAGAGCTTCGTCGTTGTACAGGATATGTTTCTGACTGAAACCGCGGTGATGGCTGACGTGGTGCTGCCGGCTGCGAATGCCTACGAAAAATCGGGAACGTTCACCAATACTTGCGGTGATTTGCAGCTGGTGAAGAAAGCCGGCGAAGTCACGGGCACGAAAACTGATTTCGAGATGACTGTGCGAATCGCAGATGCCATGGGCTTCGATGTGCGCAGGTTGGTGCCCTTCGGCGGCGGCACATATGCCGACATGGGACAGTCTCGCGGGGCGCAGTCGGGCGAGGCCGACCGTCATGCGGTGTGGCTTGAGGCGCATGGACTGGAGCCGAAGCTGAGCCCATTCGATCCGACGGCAATTCTGGATGAAATTCAGCGGCTGGTTCCCGGCTATGACGTGTCCCGGATGAATCTGCTGGCGGGCAACAGCCAGCATACGTCGCTGAGCCAGGCTGGGCCCGGGGTTGCGCATCGAACGGAATCCATTGCTCCGGCGAAAGATGATCTTTTCAGTTCAGGAACGCTGGGACGTTATTCGCGCGCATTGAAGTCGGTGGTGGAGAGTCACGAGGTCAAGCCCGCTGAAGTCGCGGCGGACTGATTCCAGCATTTGGAGAGCAGCGTTGTCAGTTGGCGTTTTCATACTCGTGTCGGTGATTAAGTCGGTGATCGTGCTCGTCGTGCTGCTCACTGCGGTCGCGTACACGGTCTGGCTGGAGCGCAAAGTTGTGGGCCACATGCAAAATCGCTGGGGACCGACGCGGGTTGGGCCGTTTGGGCTGCTGCAGCCCGCGGCTGATGGGCTGAAGTTTTTGTTCAAAGAAGATCTCACACCGCCGCACGTCTACAAGCCACTGTTTCTGGCGGCGCCGATGATGGCGCTGATCTTCGCGCTGACTTCGATATCGTTAATTCCGTTTGGCAACTCGATCACGATTTTTGGTTACAGCGTTCCACTGCAAATCACCGATTTGAACATTGGGCTGTTGCTGATTCTGGGCGTTACGTCGCTGGGCGTCTATGGTGTTGCGCTCGCAGGCTGGTCGTCGAACAACAAATACTCTTTACTCGGCGGACTGCGCGCCAGTGCACAGATGGTCAGTTACGAAATTGCGCTGGGACTTTCGCTGGTTGGAGTGCTGATTCAGTCGGGCAGCTTTAGTCTGCGTGTGATCGTCGATGCGCAGGGAGGACACTTTCTGGGGTTTATTCCGCGCTGGAATATTTTTCATGGACAGTTCATCGGCTTCTTTATTTACTTGATGGCGGCGTACGCGGAAACCAATCGCATCCCGTTTGACC
>Ga0209415_10014036_pt1 | contig 13115 bp, 11 predicted proteins | sample PeaSoiSIISIP2007_FD_187696 | JGI IMG/M metagenome (GOLD analysis project Ga0209415, IMG submission 187696) | Peat soil microbial communities from Weissenstadt, Germany - SII-SIP-2007 (SPAdes) (version 2) | ecosystem: Environmental > Terrestrial > Soil > Wetlands > Peat | place: Germany... | reverse complement strand
CGGTTGGGTCGACACCCAATAAGGAGGCGACAACAATGGATGAAGCGAAATCGGTCCGGTCCCGAAGGGTTGGCCGGGAGAGGGGCGTCTGCGGCGTTGCGCGGCTGGGACGTAGCGCCCACTACGTCCTGCGCCGCGCGCCTTGCATCCGCTCCCTCTCCCGCCCAACGCGGCTCACGCGGAATACTCAGACAGGCTCCTAGTGTTTACCCAATGCGCAAAGTGCGAAACCGTCTTTAAACTGTCGGCCGAGGACCTGCGTGCCGCCGGCGGTCAGGTACGTTGCGGACGGTGCGGCGAGGTGTTCAATGCGCTCGCCCGGCTGGCCGAGGATGCAACCGCATTTTCGACCGGCGAGTCGCCGCTCGAGATGGAAACGCGCGCGGACGAGATCCTGCATTCCTCCGCGCTGTCCGCGGAACCGCCGGATGCCGCGGAATCCACGGAAGAAGAGGCGCCGGATGATTTGGCCGCGGCAGACGTGGAGTTCGCGCAACTCCTGGTGCTCGAATTGTATGGCGACGAGCGGCGAGCGCCCACCGCCGCCACGCCCGCTGCACCCACTACGCCCATCGCGGATGACACGCCGATTGCGAATGAGAAGCACATCGCGCCTGACACGCCTGTCCCCCGCGCCACGCCCGCGGCAGAAGTTGACGAATACAGCCTGCTTCAAGAAGCTGCGCTCGAGTTCACGCTTCCTCCGGGTGAACTCGACCGAATTTTTGTCGAATCCAGGCAGCGTGTGCCGCAACCAACGCCTACCTCACTCGCCGTCGCACCAACGCTCACGCCGGAGAACGCGGCCGAGCAGGTTGAAAGGCAACCGAACCGCGCCAGTGGATTGGACGTATCCGAGGGGGTGAGGCGCGATGTGCTCGCCGGATTCGAGGAAATGGCGCTGCCGGATATCGCCGGCCGGCGCCGCCGTGGTTTGCCGTTTGCGGTCTGGCTCTGCGCGGCGATCGTCCTGGCATTGTGCCTGGGCGCGCAAGTGATTCGGGAAAATCGAGCATGGTTCGCTACGCATGCCCCTCTCGGCTCTCGCCTCCACGGCCTGTACGCGGCTCTCGGTGTCGCACTGCCCGACGCGGCGAGTCTATCGGCGTATCAACTGCGCCAGTGGGGCGTTACCGGCGATCCGGGGGCCAACGGTACTCTGCGCATGCGTGCCAGCATCCTGAACACGGCGGCGCAGGCGCAGCCCTTCCCGCTGTTGCGCGTCACCCTTGCCAATCGCTTCGGCGCACCGCTAGGCGCCCGGGATTTCGAGCCCGCGGAATATTTGGGGAAACCCGTCCCGCGCATGCTCGCACCGGGAGAGCGCGTCGATGCCACGCTCGATATATTGGATCCGGGCAACGACGCCGAAGGATTCGAGCTCGACGTATGCTTGCGCGGGGTCGATAGGAAAGTTCGATGCGCCGCCGATGCTGCGGCGCAGGCAAAGCCATGACACTGCGGATCGGACCGTACATTTTGCCCTCCAACATCGTGCTTGCACCCATGGCGGGCGTGACCGACCGTCCGTTCCGCATGCTGTGCCGCAAATTCGGCGCTGGCCTCGCCGCATCGGAAATGCTGTGGGCGGATGTACGGCTATGGGACACGCCGAAATCGCGCCGGCGCATGGACTTCGCCAGTGATGCGAGTCCGCGGGTCGTGCAAATCGCCGGCTTCGATCCGGCGATGATGGTGGAGGCCGCGCGGCGCAACGTCGATGCCGGCGCGCAAATCATTGATATCAATATGGGATGTCCGGCCAAGAAAGTTTGCAACCGGCTCGCAGGATCGGCGCTGCTGCAAGACGAGGCGCTAGTGGCTCGCATCCTTCACGCCGTAGTGAACGCCGTTTCGGTGCCGGTGACCCTGAAGATGCGCACCGGCTGGGACCGTGGCAACAAAAACGGCATTCGTATCGCGCGCATCGCCGAGGATTGCGGCATCCTGGCGCTGGCGATTCACGGCCGCACGCGAGCGGATATGTATCAGGGAAATGCTGAACACGAAACCGTGCGTGCGATAAAGAGAATGATCCGGATTCCGGTTTTTGCCAACGGCGACATCGACTCGCCGATTCGCGCCCGAGAAATTTTGGCGACCACGGGCTGCGACGGCATCATGATCGGCCGAGCCGCGCAAGGTCGGCCATGGATCTTTGACGAAGTCAATTATTTCCTTCGAACGGGTGAATTGCGCAAGGAGCTAGCGTCGGGAAACGTCCGTGATATTATGCGCGCCCACCTCGAAGAGCTGTATGATTTCTACGGCGATGCGACCGGCGTTCGGGTGGCACGCAAACACTTGGGATGGTATTTGCGGCAAAATCTCGGTCATGAGGCACTGCGGAGTCGTCTTCTGCGAATGGAGACACCGCGAGAGCAACTGGCCACGTTTCTGGAACACTATGACGCTCGTGTGCATCGAGCAGCATGAGCGCGCCAAGTTGGAAAAAAAAGAAGATCGCAAATTTTGGAATTTAGACATCTATGGTCGCAAGAAAGAAACCGAAGGCACGCAAAGAAATCTCGCCGGTGTTCAACAGGCGGACCCTCAAAGTCAATGGCAAGGGTGTGCCGCTGCGTACGCAGGCGGAGGAAGCCTTGCAATGCTATTTCGAGACCCTAAACGGCCACAAACCCGCGCATTTGTATGACCTCGTCATACGCGAGGTGGAGGAGCCCTTGTTCAAGGTCGTGATGGACCATGTGCAGGGCAACCAGAGCCGCGCAGCGACCATTCTCGGCATCAATCGCGGCACCTTGCGCAAGAAACTCAAAGAGTTCGGGATCAACGAGTAGAGGCAAGCATTGCTCACGCCTGTTCGCCGCGCACTGCTCAGCGTTTCAGATAAAACTGGGATCGTCGAGTTTGCGCGCGAACTGAAAGAGCGCGGTATCGAGCTGTTGTCCACGGGCGGCACCGCCAAATTGTTGGTGCGGCACGGCATTTCGGTCAAGGAAGTCGCCGAGCACACCGGATTTCCCGAAATCATGGGCGGCAGAGTGAAAACTCTGCACCCGAAAATACATGGCGGCCTGCTGGGACGCCGCGGCACCGATGATGCCGTGATGCGCGATCACGGCATCGAACCAATCGATTTGCTCGCGGTCAATCTGTACCCGTTTGCCGCAACGGTGGCTCGACCGGACTGCAGTTACGAGGAAGCCGTCGAGAACATCGATATCGGCGGCCCGGCAATGGTGCGCGCGGCGGCGAAGAATCACGCCTCCGTCACCGTGGTGGTGGATCCCGGAGATTACCGCAACCTGCTTGACGAATTGGCGGCCAACCAGGGGGCAACTCAGATTGCCATGCGCCAAAGGCTTGCCGCAAAGGCTTTTGCGCATACCGCGCAGTACGACGCGATGGTATCGGCGTACTTCACCGGCGCGGTCGGCGGCGGCTCGCAGACCTTTCCGGAGGACCTGAATCTGTCGTTTCGCAAACGATCGGATTTGCGCTATGGCGAGAACCCGCACCAGCAAGCCGCCTACTACTCGGATCCGCGTGCCATCGGCGCATCGGTGACTCAAGCGAGGCAAATTCAAGGCAAGGAACTCTCGTACAACAACATCGCGGACAGCGATACCGCGCTCCAATGTGTACGCCAGTTCGAGCAGCCGGCATGCGTCATCGTAAAGCACGCCAACCCCTGCGGTGTCGCCCTCGCCGCGACAATTGCAGAGGCCTATGCGCTCGCCTATCGTACCGACCCAACCTCCGCATTCGGCGGAATCATCGCCGTCAATCGCGAATTGGATGCCCCCGCGGTGCGGGCGATCCTCGAGCGGCAGTTCGTCGAAGTCATTCTCGCTCCCTCGGTGGCACCCGCCGCGCGAACCCTGCTCGCAGCCAAAGACGACGTACGCGTGCTCGAGGTCGGCGAGATCGGCAAGCCGGTTACCCAGTTGCTCGAATATAAGAGCGTTGCCGGCGGCTTGCTGGTTCAAACCACCGATGACGCCGCGGTGCGCGCCGAGGACTTGCGCGTGGTCACCGCTCGCGCACCTACTCCGGCGGAGCTCGATGATCTGCTGTTCGCCTGGCGCGTCGCGAAATATGTCAAATCGAATGCCATCGTTTGCGCCAAGGACAAGGCGACCGTGGGGATAGGCGCCGGGCAAATGAGCCGCGTGGTCAGCAGCAAGATCGCCGCCCTAAAGGCCCGGGACGAAGGGCTGTCGCTGAAATCGGCGTCGGTGGCATCCGACGCGTTCTTCCCGTTTCGCGACGGACTGGACGTCATCGCCGAGTTCGGCATCAAGTCCGTCATCCAGCCCGGCGGCTCGAAACGCGATGCGGAAGTGATCGGCGCGGCGAACGAACACGGCATCGCCATGGTGTTCACCGGGATGCGCCACTTTCGGCACTAGGCTCTTCGATGCCCGTGCTCCCATGAATGTCCTAATAGTCGGCGGCGGCGGACGTGAGCACGCGTTGGCTTGGAAATGCGCTGCATCGGGGCGCGTGCGGCACGTATTCGTGGCCCCGGGCAACGCCGGTACGGCGCTCGAAGCAAAGACCGGCAACGTGGACATCGCGGCCGACGATATCGATGCGTTGCTCGCCTTCGCCGAACGCGAGGACATTGCGCTCACCATCGTGGGACCCGAAGGTCCCTTGGTAGCCGGCATCGTCGACCGTTTTACCGCTGCGGGGCGCGCGTGCTTTGGACCGACCCGCGCGGCGGCTCGCTTGGAGGGATCCAAGGCGTTCGCCAAGGATTTTCTGCGGCGGCATCGCATACCCACGGCGAGCTACGCCACTTTCACACCCGCGAATTTCGATCCCGGCTTCATACGGGCGCAGCGTCTGCCGCTGGTCGTTAAAGCCGACGGACTGGCCGCCGGCAAGGGCGTCGTGATTTGCGAGACGCACGATTCGGCGATAGCAGCCGCGAAAGGCATGTTCGCCGGCAACTTCGGCGCCGCCGGCAACAACATCGTGGTCGAAGAATTCTTGCAGGGCGAGGAAGTGAGCTTCATCGTCATCGCCTCCGATTGCCAAGTGGTCCCGCTTGCCACTTCGCAAGATCACAAGCGGCGCGACGACGGCGATCAAGGGCCCAATACGGGGGGCATGGGAGCGTATTCGCCCGCGCCCATCGTCACGCCCGAGGTGCATGCTCGCATCATGCGGGAAGTCATTGAACCCACCGTGCGCGGCTTGCGCCTCGACGGTAACCCCTATACGGGATTCCTATATGCAGGGCTCATGATCGCGGCAGACGGGACTCCGAACGTACTCGAGTTCAACTGCCGGTTCGGCGACCCGGAAACCCAGCCGATTCTGATGCGGCTGAAGAGCGATCTGGTCGCGCTGTGCGAGTCCGCGCTGTACGGCTCGCTCGGTCGAATCGAGCCGCAATGGGACTCGCGTGCGGCTCTCGGCGTGGTCATGGCGGCGGGCGGATATCCCGAGAACTACCGCACCGGCGATTTGATCAGCGGGCTCGACGCTGCCGCGCGCCTACCGGGCAAAATCTTCCACGCCGGCACCCGCGCGAGCGGTTCGCAGCTCTTCACCGCGGGCGGCCGGGTGTTGTGCGCGGTGGGCTTGGGCCCAACCGTAGGCGCGGCGCAGCGCCAAGCTTATGCGCTCGTGCATGCCGTTCACTGGGATTCGGTGCAATATCGGCGCGATATCGGCTATCGCGCCATCGAACGGGAACAAGATATAAGTTAGCGGCACCTGGTGCGAGTTGGGTCATCAAATCCCAAGAGCAAGCCCGACTGCGGCCACGAGCGGAATTTCAGCGCGTCAAATTGCCTACTTGAAAGGTGTCCTTCACGACGTACAGACCCCGGGACTTTCCCTAGGACCCGCCGCTTTTGAAGTATCAGATACGTCAAGCGCGCAATTGGCACTCGCTGGTTTTTTCATCGCCTCACGGGAAGGGGAATCCGTTCTTTTTCCCGCCGCAAACATACTTTCCCTATAATCTTCGGCCTACGGGGGGCGTTGGCACATGACCACGGGGGACGATCGGCGCATACGCGAGCTGGCCGAGTCGGCGCGGCGAATGCTGCTGGCCGGTAACTGCGCCGGCGCGCGCGAGGTGCTCGAACAGGCCCTTAGGACCGATCCCTCCCATCCGTCCTTGTGGTTAAACCTCGCCGCCGCATTGCGCGGGCTCCAGCGCGCCGACGATGAGATGGCGGCGCTCGATAAGTTGTTGGCACTCGAACCGCGCAATCTGCGCGGACTTCTGCAGAAGGCGTCGCTACAGGAACTGCAGAACGACCCGCGCGCAGCGGCCACAACCTACCGCACCGCGCTGCAGATGATTCCCCCGGGCGTCGAGGTAGCTCCGGCGCTGCGCCAGGTCCTGCAACACGCCAGGGAAACGGTGGAGGCCAACAACCTGGCACTTGAGGTTTTCATCGAAGAGCGGCTGACCGAGCTGAGGGCACGCTACGCCGACGTGTCCTTGGGGCGCTTCGATCGCTGCCTTGCAACTCTCCTGCAAAGACGCCAAATTTACCGGCAGCAGCCGACGTTCATGTATTTTCCGTACCTGCCGACGATCGAGTTTTACGAGCGCGGCGATTTTCCGTGGCTAGACTCGATCGAGGCTGCGACCGACGATATTCGGGCCGAACTGATCAACGTGCTGACGGACGGCCCAACGACGCTTGACCCCTACGTCAACCTGCCAGACAGCGCAGCCCCAGAATGGCGGGAGGTCAACCACTCGCGCAGGTGGGGAGTCTATTATTTGTGGCGCGAGGGCGTCCCCTTTGCAGAGCACATCGCGCGCTGCCCCCGAACCGTCGCCGCCCTTGAAGCGTGGCCACGGTGGGAGGTGCCTGGTTGCGGGCCGACTGCCGTGTTTTCCATTCTCGATGCCAAGACGCGGATCCCGCCGCATACCGGTGTCACCAACACGCGCCTGATCGTGCACCTGCCGCTGATCGTTCCGCCCGGTTGTGTCTTCCGGGTCGGTGCCGAGCGGCGTGAGTGGCAGCCAGGGAACGCTTTCGTGTTCGACGACACTATCGAGCACGAGGCGTGGAATGACAGCGATGTGCCGCGCGCCGTGCTGATCTTGGACATCTGGAGTCCTTTCGTGAGCGAAGCCGAGCGGGCATTGGTTAGTGCCGCCACTGCTGGCGTGGGCGATTACTACGGCACCAAATCATATTTCGGTGTGTAGATTGCGCGAGGGGCAACGCTCGCTATCCGATCCCGCCGGCGCATTGCGGGCTTGGACCGAAGAGGCCGGGCTTCGATTGGTTCGCGGCGAAGTCGTGCCAAGCTGCCCATGGCATGGGATATTGTGATTGAGAAGCTCCAACTTCTTCCGGACCAGATTCCTAAGGCTGCTGTTGCTATATCCTTCCTATCCCGGACCCAGAGGGAGCGTGTTTTCGCTGCGCGTCTCTTCGATGCCTTTATATGCAGGCGAAGGTTATCGAGTCGGTCACCGAGGACGGCAATGGGCACATTCCTGACGTAGCCGCGCACTTTACACATCGAGGGATACTCTCGTGGCACACGCTCACCCCAGCACTTCCGATAAGCGTCGTACGTTTCGCCAATTGCACGAGGCCGGGTGCTTCGTCATTCCGAATCCCTGGGACGTCGGCAGCGCCCGCTACTTGCAAAGTCTCGGATTCAAGGCTCTCGCCACCACGAGCTCAGGCTTTAGCTGGTCGCAAGGCCGCCCAGACAATGGGGTGGCGCGCGAGCGGGTGTTGGCTCACCTTGCGGAAATGGCCGCGGCCACGGATGTGCCGCTGAATGCCGATTTCGAAAGCGGCTTCGCGGCCGATCCCGCCGGCGTCGGCGAGAGCGTGCGGCTCGCCGTCGAGACGGGCATCGCGGGACTGTCGATCGAGGATTCGACCGGCAATGCAACCGCGCCGCTGTTTGAATTGAATGTCGCGGTCGAACGGGTGCGCGCGGCGCGGCGCGCCATCGATGAGTCGGGCGGCGATACGCAGCTGATCGCTCGCGCCGAATGCTTCCTGGTCGGACTACCGGATATCGACATGACGATCGCCAGGCTGACCGCATACGTCAACTCGGGAGCCGACTGCCTGTACGCACCAGGGATTCGTTCGGAGGAGCACATCCGCGCGATCGTGCGGGCCGTGCACCCGAAACCCGTCAATTTGCTGGTGAGCGGCCCGGGAAACCTGTCGCTGCGCCAGATCGCGGACTTAGGTGTGCGGCGCGTCAGCGTGGGAGGCGCGCTCTCGCGCGCCGCCTGGAGTGGCTTTATGCGTGCATCGCGCGAGATCGCCGAACACGGCACTTTCGACGGTCTCGCCGACGCGGCTTCCGGTCAGGAACTCAACACGCTGTTCGGCGGCGGCTGACCCAAGTCTCACGCCGGCCGATTAGCGGCCGGCGGATTAACGGGAGTTTTCCTGGCGATACTGGTCGCCATAGTGACGACGGAAGCGAGATCCGTGAGATTCGCCGGCACCACCAAGGTGGTTCCCGACTGCGCCAATTTACCGAATTGCTTAACGTACTCTTCGCCGATGCGCAGCTGCATGGCCTCGATTCCGCCCCGATCCGAGAGCGCGATGCCGACCTGCCGCAAGCCTTCGGCGGTCGCGCTCGCCACCGCGAGAATCGCCTGCGCCTGGCCCTCGGCCTCGTTGATTTGTTGCTGCTTGTTGGCCTCGGATTGCTTGATCACCCGCTGCTTGTCGCCCTCCGCCGCGTTGACCTTGGCGTCGCGCTCACCCTCGGACGTGAGCACCACGGCGCGCTTTTCGCGCTCAGCGCGCATCTGCTTCTCCATGGCCGACAGCACGTCCTTCGGCGGCGTGATGTTCTTGATCTCGTAGCGCAAAACCTTGACGCCCCAGGCGACCGACGCCTTGTCCAATTCGCCAACCACATTGGCATTGATGACGCCGCGCGCTTCGAACGTGCGGTCGAGTTCGATTTTGCCGATTTCGCTGCGCAGCGTCGTTTGCGCTAGCTGCGAGATCGCGAAGCCGTAATTGGTGATGCCGTAGGAGGCGAGGTGGGGATCGAGAACCTGCATGTACAGCACGGCGTCGACCCCAACCTGAACGTTGTCCCGCGTAATGCAGATTTGTTCGGCGATATCGATCGCGATTTCCTTCAGGTTGTGGCGGTAGGCCACTTTCTCCATGAAGGGAATCAGAATATGAAACCCGGCATACAAGGTGCGGCTGTACTTGCCCAGATACTCGACTACGAAGGCACTTTGCTGCGGTACCACCGTCGCGGTCTTTGCCACTACGATGATCACGATCACCGCGATCGCTATGGCTCCATAGCTCAAGGGAATCTCCAAGGGATCTCTCCTAGTGAAACTCGAGTCCTATTGCAAGCCTATCCGTCGCCGTGAATGACGAGAGTTAGGCCGTCGATGCGTTCGATGCGTGCGCGCGCGCCGGCCGTGATGGTGGAATTCCCAGCGTTGACCGCGCTCCAGGAGCTGCCGTGGTACTCGAGCCGGCAGGATTCGCCGGGCGCCAGCGCCGCCGGCAAGATCACCGTTTCACCCTTCGGATCGGCGTTCAGGCCGGGCAAATGCCCGCGCATGCGCTCGTAGATCCGTCGCCGAAAACCGATCATCGATACCGTGGCGAGGACGGCGAATATCGTCCACTGCAGCCAAGCGGCGAGGCCTCCCGTCGCAAGATTCAAGAACCCGACGACGAGCGCGGCCGATCCGATGAACACCAGATAGAATTGCGCGTTGACGAACGTCAACTCCGAGCCCAACAGTAAGGCGCCGACCGCGATCCACGCCCACCATTGCATGATCCAGCTCCGTCCTTCTAACGCTTCATCGCGTCGAAGAAATCCGCATTCGTCTTGGTATCCTTCATCTTGTCGAGCAAGAACTCGATCGCGGCCAGTTCATCCATGGGATGCAGAAGCTTGCGCAAAATCCACATCTTGGAAAGCTCCGCGGGATCCGTGATCAGCTCTTCCTTGCGCGTACCTGAGCGGTTGATGTTGATGGACGGGAACGTTCGCTTCTCCGAGATGCGGCGGTCCAAATGGATTTCCGAATTGCCGGTGCCTTTGAATTCCTCGAAAATGACATCATCCATCTTCGAACCGGTGTCGACCAGTGCAGTGGCCAGAATGGTCAAGCTGCCGCCCTCTTCAATATTGCGCGCCGCACCGAAAAATCGCTTCGGCCGCTGCAACGCATTCGCATCCACGCCGCCGGTCAGCACCTTGCCCGAGCTCGGGACCACGGTGTTGTAGGCGCGCGCGAGGCGCGTGATCGAGTCGAGCAATATGACCACGTCCTTCTTGTGCTCGACCAGGCGCTTGGCCTTTTCGATGACCATTTCGGCCACCTGAACATGGCGGCTGGCGGGCTCATCGAACGTCGACGACACCACTTCGCCCTTCACGGTGCGCGCCATTTCAGTCACTTCTTCCGGCCGTTCGTCGATCAACAGCACGATTAGATAAACTTCCGGATGATTGGCGGTAATGGCCGTGGCGATGTTCTGCAACAGCATCGTCTTGCCCGCCTTCGGCGGCGAGACGATGAGACCGCGTTGACCCTTGCCGATCGGCGCGACCAAGTCGATGGCGCGCGCGGTCAGGTCTTCGGTCGAGCCGTTGCCCCGCTCGAGCTTCAATCGCTCGGTGGGGTGCAGCGGAGTGAGATTCTCGAACAGCACCTTGCCGCGCGAACTCTCCGGCGAATCGTAATTGATCTCCCCGACCTTGAGCAATGCGAAATAGCGCTCGCCGTCCTTCGGCGGACGGATCAAGCCGGAAATCGAATCCCCGGTGCGCAAATTGAATCGGCGAATTTGGCTCGGCGAGACGTAGATGTCGTCCGGCCCCGCGAGGTAGCTCGAGTCGGACGAGCGCAAGAAGCCGAATCCGTCCTGCAGGATCTCCAACACGCCGTCGCCGTAAATGTCCTCGCCCTTGCGGGCGTGCGCCTTGAGGATGCCGAAAATGATGTCCTGCTTACGGGAGCGGCCCATGTTCTCGAGGCCCATGCTCTCGGCCAGCTTGACAAGATCGCTAATCGGACGCTTTTTGAGTTCCGTCAGGTTCATCGAGCTGCGGCTGCGCGCCAAGTCCGTCGGCGCAATGATCTCTAGGTCATCGCCGCCCTCGGGCAGATCGCCGTAATCCTCGTGCGAGGGCCGGCCGCCGTTGGTATTGCCGTTGCGGTTGTCATTACGCTGGCGATTGGATCGATTCGAGCGTCCGCCGCCCTGGCCACCCCCGCCCTGCTGCCCGCCTTGTCCGCCGCGGGACTGATTGCCTAAATAGCCTCTCACAGGTTGCTGTCCAGAAACGCGGCGAGCTGCGACTTGGTGACTGCTCCCACCTTCTGGGCCTCCACGGTGCCGTTCTTGAACAGGATCAACGTCGGAATACCCCGAATATTGAACTTTGGCGGCGTCGCCGGATTGTCGTCGATGTTAAGTTTGGCGATCCTGATCTTGTCTTTGTATTGGTCGGCAATCTCATCGAGGATGGGGGCGATCATTTTGCAAGGTCCGCACCATTCCGCCCAAAAATCGAGCAGTACGGGCTTTTCAGACTTCAGCACATCCTTGTCGAACGTGGCGTCGCTGGTGTGAACGATACTTGGGTTACTCACTGCGGATATGCCTCCTTTTGGAGATTTGAGTTGATATTAGAGCGGGGTTATTTGTGGAAGAGCAGGGCCCCAAGCTCACGCGAAGTGACGATGCGCGGCCGTTCGGGCACAATACAGCGACTTTAGCGGTCTTGATTACCTTACAAGGGTACCGATGATACGGTTGATGGGAGCGGATAGACCAGCTCCGGATATGCCGTATTGTTAACCGGTCCCCATCATTTTGCAAGTATCTGCAATTCACAAAGCGAAAATGTCAGACGCACATCTCAGTCAGCTCACGTTTGATTCCCTCAACATCCCCGGGCCCGTGAAGCGGGGCATCGCCGAACTCGGTTACTCCCGATGTACGCCGATTCAGGCACAGACCTTGCCCTTGGCGCTCGCCGGCCGGGACGTCGCGGGTCAGGCGCAAACCGGCACGGGCAAGACGGCGGCGTTCCTCGTCGCCCTCTTTAATCGCCTGCTGACCGACCCGGGTTCCGCCAATCGACCGCAGAACGCGCCGCGAGCGATCGTCATCGCGCCGACGCGCGAACTCGCCGTTCAAATTCACTCGGATGCCGAAGGCTTGGGCAAATATACCGGCCTCAAGCTCGCCATCGTATTCGGCGGAGTGGATTACGACAAGCAGCGGCGCATCCTGGAACAGGGCGTCGACGTGCTCATCGGAACGCCGGGGCGCATCATCGACTATTTCAAGCAGCATGTGTTCGATCTCAAGCATATCCAAGTGGCGGTCATGGATGAAGCGGATCGCATGTTCGATCTGGGATTCATCAAGGACATTCGCTTCATCCTGCGCCGTCTGCCGCATCCCACCCATCGCCTCAACATGATGTTTTCGGCGACCTTATCCCACCGCGTGCTCGAACTCGCCTACGAGCACATGAACAACCCGGAATTGATTCGCATCGAACCGGACAAAATGACCGTCGATCAAGTCCGCCAAGTGCTGTATTTCCCCTCCACGGAGGAAAAAATTCCGTTGCTGATGGGTCTGTTGCGGCGTATCGATGCGCGCCGAACCATGGTGTTCGTGAATACTCGGCGAGTTGCCGAGGTACTGGAGCGCACCTTGACCGCGAATGGGTTCGTGGCACAAGCGATTTCGGGCGACGTGCCGCAGACCAAGCGCCTGAAGATGATGCGCGACTTTCACAATGGCGATGTCGCCGTTTTGATTGCAACCGACGTGGCATCGCGCGGTTTGCATATTCCGGACGTGAGTCATGTGTTCAATTTCGATCTGCCGAACGACGCCGAAGACTACGTGCATCGCATCGGGCGCACGGCGCGCGCCGGGGCCGAAGGCGACGCCATCAGCTTCGGCTGCGAGGAGTACGCGATCGCGCTGCCCGACATCGAGCGCTATATCGGTCACCAAATTCCGCGCGCGGCGATCGACCCCGCCGATTTGGCGGTGGTAACCGCGCCGCCTCCCGCGCAGTGGCGCGAACGCGCGCCACGCCAAGGCCAGTCGCGCGGCGGCGGCCGCGGCGGGCCGGGCGCCAGGTCCGGCGGGCCG
>Ga0209415_10014035_pt1 | contig 13116 bp, 12 predicted proteins | sample PeaSoiSIISIP2007_FD_187696 | JGI IMG/M metagenome (GOLD analysis project Ga0209415, IMG submission 187696) | Peat soil microbial communities from Weissenstadt, Germany - SII-SIP-2007 (SPAdes) (version 2) | ecosystem: Environmental > Terrestrial > Soil > Wetlands > Peat | place: Germany... | reverse complement strand
CTCCGTCGCCGCTGACCCCGGACGGCCGTCCGAGGATCGCCCGCCCGACGCGGATCGCCGCGCCGACCATGGCCGTGGCGATCATCAGGCGGGCCGTCACTCGCACCAACCGACGCACTGTCGTCCCTCCGCTCATGCTGGTCCGGATCCGTCCCCGCCGGGGCCAGGTACGACCGTCCCCCGATCGCCACTTCCTGGGGAGCGTAGCAATGGCGAACGCGCACCCGGTCGGCTCCGGCACAAGGGCATCGGCAGTGGATCGACCCGGTGTCCTTGACCGGGGCGCCATTGTTTGCAAGCATTAGAAGATCATGCGTGTGTACCAGTTCGTCACCGACCTGCTTCTTACCTGACGGCGAGCGCCACATCGCGCTCGCCGATACGCCCCCTGAGCCGAAAGGCCAGGGGGTTTCTTCTTGGGCCGACACGGCTGTGCCGGCCCGGCGAGAAGGCGATCGCAGTGGGACGGATGTCGAGACGGAGCAGGTCGCGGTGGCACGGGCAGCGACGACGACGAGCGAGGATGGATGGACATGACGAGCAGCGCCGAGAAAGCACAGAGCAGTTCACCGGCCATCGAAGGCGGTCGAGAGGCCGGTGACGGGCACCTTGTCGTCTTCGACACCACCTTGCGCGACGGCGAGCAGTCGCCGGGGATCTCCCTCGATGTCGCCGAGAAGCTCGAGATCGCCGAACAGCTGGCCCGGGTGGGTGTCGACTACATCGAGGCCGGGTTCCCCGTGGCCAGCCAGGGCGACTTCGAGGCGGTCCAGGCGATCGCCCGCTCGGTCGGTGCCGGTCCCGACGCCCCGGCCATCTGCGGGCTGTCGCGCACCCAGCTCTCCGATGTCGACCGCTGCTGGGACGCGCTGCGCGACGCCGACCGTGCGCGCATCCACGTGTTCATCTCGACGAGTCCCCAGCACATGGAGCACATGCTCAAGATGACCGAGGCTCAGGTCCTGGCGGAGACGCGCGGTGGTGTGGCCCGGGCCCGTGAGCACACGGGCGACGTCGAGTTCAGCCCTCAAGACGCCACCCGGACGCCCCTCGACTTCATGCTCGAAGTTCTGGCGGCGGCCGTGGAGGCGGGGGCGACGACCTTGAACATTCCCGACACGGTCGGCTACGGGATCCCCTGGGACTTCGGTGCGCTGATCCAACACGTCCGTAAGGAAGTGGCCGGGGACTATGTCCTGTCCACCCACTGCCACAACGACCTCGGTCTGGCCACGGCCAACACCCTGGCGGGTGTCCAAGCCGGGGCCCGGCAAGTCGAGGTCTGTGTCAACGGACTCGGTGAGCGCGCCGGGAATGCCGCCCTCGAAGAGGTGGTCATGGCCATCCGGATCCGGCCGGACCAATTCCCGGGCGTGGCCACGACCGTCCGCACGGAGGAGCTGGCCCGCGCCTCACGTCTCGTGGCCCGCTTGACCGGGTATCCCGTCCAGTACAACAAGGCCGTCGTGGGGCGCAACGCCTTCGCCCACGAGTCCGGCATCCACCAGCACGGTGTCCTGGCCGATCGCTCGACCTACGAGATCATCGAGGCCGCCAGCGTCGGGCAGGTCGGTCGACAGATCGTGCTCGGCAAGCACTCGGGTCGTCATGCCTTCGCCAACACGCTCGAGAAGATGGGACTCCACCTCCAGGGTGACGGGTTGAACCAGGCCTTCACCCGGTTCAAGGAGTTCGCCGACCGCAAGGTGGAGATCACCGAGGCGGATCTCGAGGCCATCGTGATCGAGGAGCTCGGCCACGACGTGCTGGAGGGTTTTCAGCTCGAGAGCCTGGAGGTGTCAGGCGGCACGGTGGGTGTCCCCCGGGCCAGCGTCGTCGTCAGCCGGGCCGGGGACAAGACGGAAGCGTCAGAGGAGGGAAACGGCATGATCGACGCCGCCTGCCGCGCCCTGCGGGCGGCGACGGGCGTCGACTCCCGTCTGATCGGGTTCAACGTGTCCTCGGTGACCGGAGGGATCGACGCGCTGGGCGACGTGGTCGTCCAACTCGAGGCGGAGGGGCTCAAGGTATCGGGCCGGGGGGTCTCCACCGACGTCGTCGAAGCCTCGGCCCGGGCCTATCTGGCCGCCGTGAACCGGCTCGTCCGTATCCGCGCCCGCAACGAGGAGCGTCAGGTCGAGATCGGTCCGTAACCGCGGCGCGGGGTGCGGGTCCCCCTCCCGCTGTTCACGAGGATGGCGCCGGCCGGGTCTCGGTTCGGCATTCGGCCACGGCCACATGGGGGGAGCGGACGGCGACGCCGTCGCGCCCGGACTTCTTGACCTGGTACAAGGCGAAGTCGGCATCGTCGAGGACGTGCTCGGCCGTGGGTGTCGACGGGTCCAATCCACTGACCCCGATACTGAGCGTCACGGACACCTCTGCGGCGACCGAGGCTTCCTGACGGATGCGCTCTGCCAGGTCGGCGGCCGCAGCGGGCTCGGTGTTCGACATGAGCACGGCGAATTCGTCACCACCCAGGCGACCGACCAGGTCGTAGGCCCGCGTATGGGTGCGCAGCATGGCCCCGATCCCGGCCAGGACATGATCCCCGACGAGGTGACCGAACGTGTCGTTGATCGACTTGAACGAGTCCACGTCGATCAACATGAGACTGAGGGGGTACCCGTAGCGCAGTGAGCGGGCGATCTCTTCCTCGAAACGCTCGTAGAACACCCGGTGGACGGCGCAACCCGTCAGTCCGTCGGTGGCCGCCAACTCGATGATCCTCTCGGAGAGCTGTCGCTCCCGTCCCTCTCGCTGGACCCGGTTCATCGAGAAGGTGACGGACAGGACCGACACACCGGCCAGAGCTCCGAACAACAGGAGGGCGTTTCCGTCAGAAAGGGTGATGGTTGGGTCGGTCGCCACGAGGAGTGACACCGAAGCGAAGGCCGCGCCTGCGCAGGCACCAGCAACCAGGGGCGTGAAGGCCAAGGCGGCGAAGGCAACGGGGAGGAACAGCAGAAAGATGAGAGGGCTGTCGATGCCTCCGTCGAGGCTGGCCACCACGCCGACGGCCAGGGCGGACAGCACGGTCCACACAGCCGACAGCCGAGGTCCCCAGTGTCGGGCGGCGATAGACGGTGCGAGCAGGAGGCTCGTCACGGCGCAGACGAGCCACGCCGTTGCAATGGCCCAGAGGAGTCCCCGGTGGGGTCCGTGAGGCGTGAGACCGAGGTAGAACAAGACGACGACCGTCTCGGCCAGAAAGATGCCGAATCCGATGCGCATCTGCCGGAGCCAGAAGTCGCCTTGGATGCCGGTCTGCGGATCCGATTTGTGCGACGCACTGTCCGAGGTGCGCCGCTCGTCGGCACCCGGCAATGTCATGCCGACCGGACCCGGTGCGCGGGACGACAATGGCCAGCGTCGAGACGCCGCTCCGCCAGAGGAACCCGAAAGTCCATACGTACCGATTCGGCATCCACGGTGACCAGCCGTAGGAGGCTGTATCAACGCTTCCACAACTCCGGGTGACCGGTGGAGGTCGGGTCGTTGTCGAAGACCGCTGGCCTGCGTGTCGCCGGGCCAGCGGTGCCCAGGTCAGGCGGTCGCCGGGGCGGTGGGCTGGACCTCGGAGGTGCAGAACGAACACCGACGGGCGGCGGCGGGGATCTCGCTCAGGCACTCGGGGCAGTCGCGGGTGCCGGGCTCGGCCTCCTCACCTGCCCGCCGGCGGGCCACCAAGGCGTTCAGGGGACGGACGACGACGAAGAACAGAGCCGCCGCCACGAGCAGGAACGAGATCAGGGCGTTCAGGAACAGCCCGTAGGAGAAGACACCGTGCCCCACCGTGACGGTCAGGTTCTTGAAATTCGTCTTCCCTGGGATCGAGACCAACGGTGTCAGGAGGTTGGACACGAACGACGTCACCACCGCCGTGAACGCGGCACCGATGACGATGCCCACGGCCAGATCGACCACGCTGCCCCGCAGGATGAAAGCCTTGAAGTCCTTCAGCATCGTTCCCCCTTCGTCTCGACCGGGCCCCTCCGCCTCCGAGATCTGTCGCCGGACCCTGGCTGTCGAGGATATGAGCCGGTGATCGGGAAGACGAGGATGGGCCGGGCTCCTGCCCGGTGCCGAACCAGTGCTCTACTACTCGTCGGGTCCTCGTCGGGGCCGAACAGGAGGAGTGAGGTGCGGCAGCTGATCCTGCATGGGCAGGGTGCGACAGCGTGGGAAGACGTGCCCGACCCCGTCCTCACGCATCCCGCCGGGGCCCTGGTCCGACCAATCGCCGTGGCCACCTGCGATCTCGACGTCGGAGTGCTCAGAGGTCGCTTCCCTCTCGAAGGGCCGTATCCCTTCGGGCACGAGGGGGTGGCACAGGTTGTCGACGTCGGTGACGAGGTCGGCACGGTGGCGGTGGGCGACCTCGTGGTGGTGCCCTTCCAGATCTCCTGTGGGGCGTGCGTTCCCTGTCGCCGGGGGCGGACCGGCAATTGTGCGTCCCATCCCCGCATGTCGACCTACGGACTCGGGACGATGGGTGGTCTCGCATGGGGCGGCTTCATGGCCGACTTCGTCGTCGTTCCCCACGCGGACGCCATGCTCGTCCCCCTCCCCCCGGGGATCGACCCGATCGACGTGGCCAGTGCGAGCGACAACATCCCCGACGGCTGGCGGACGGTCGGGCCCCCACTATCCGATGAGCCCGGCGCCGAGGTACTGGTGGTGGGGGGCGACGGCGGCCCCAATTCCATAGGCCTCTACGCGGTCGGCATGGCCGTGGCCCTGGGCGCGCCGCGCGTCGTCTATCTCGACCACGACCCGGCCCGACTCGGTATCGCGTCGGCGTTCGGAGCTGACGTGATCGACGGCTCTCCCCCCCGAAAGGTGGGAGCGTTTCCCATCACCGTCGATGTGAGCGGGACCCCCGAGGGATTGCAGTGCGCCCTCAACAGCACCGCCTTCGACGGCACCTGTTCCAGTGCGTCGGTCTACCTCACCGATCCGACTCTCCCCCTGTTCTCCATGTACTCGCGCTGCTGTACGTTCCGGATCGGCCGCGCCCACGTGCGTCCAGCCATACCACTGGTTCTCGATCTCGTCGGCGGGGGGTTCGATCCGGCCCTCGTCACGTCGGCCGTCGTCGACTGGGACGATGCCACGTCGGCACTGGCCGATCCGCCGATGAAGATCGTCTTCAGCCGCCCCCGAGCAGCCCCGCGCCCGACAGCTGAACCGAACAGGACAGTCAGCTCTCGGCGCCGTCCCGGCGCCGGACGGCCACGATGACGCCGCTCGAGAACGCCAGCTCGGCGCAGACGAGTCGGTCGTCGGCCACGAGCCGCTCACGTACCCGTGTCAAGGCGAGCCGCAGGTCGGCGTCGTCGTGACGCGTGACATCCATGTCGTCCACCACGAGCATCCCCCCGGGACAGAGGGCGTCGATGGTGTCTCTCAGACCCGTGATCTTCCCGCCCGGCGCATCGGCGAATATGAGGTCGAACGTGCCTAGACCGGGCACCAGATCCGCTCCGTCTCCCAATTCGAACCGCACGTACGGTGGCCACGGCGCGGAGCGGGTGTGAGCCTGGAGGGTCTCGTCGACGTCGACGCTGACAACGTGAACGTCCGTGCGCCCACCGAGACCGTGGACGAGCCAGGCCAGGCCGGTGCCCACCCCGGTGCCGAGCTCGAGGATCCGCCCCTCGGGAGCCACCGACGCGGCCAGGCACGCCAGGAGTGCGCCGACCTCCGGTTCACTCGACAGCACGAAGCCGGCCGCCTCGGCCCGCCGGTGGGCCTGCTCCACCATGGGGGGAAGAATCATCCCCAACCCTCCAGGCGACCGGTCAGCCGGTGGCGGGGAGCCATGCGGGCCGATGCGCCTCGTAGTCGGTGATCGACCCCGCATGGCGAAGGGTGAGGCCGATATCGTCCCAGCCGTTCAGGAGCCTCTCGCGAGTGAACTCGTCGAGCGGGAAGGCTCCCGCCAGTCCGGCTGCGGGAGCCTCGATCGTCCCCCGGGCGACGTCGACCGTGAGTTCGAGCGACGGGTCGCGCAGGACGGCGTCGAGCAGGGCACGCCCGAACCCCGGGTCCACCTGCGCCGGCAGAAGGCCCTGTTTGGTGCAGTTGTTCCGGAAGATGTCGCCGAAGCTGGGCGAGATCACGACCTCGAAGCCATAGTCCATCAGGGCCCACACGGCATGTTCACGAGACGAGCCCGTGCCGAAGTTCGGGCCTGCCACCAAGATGGTGGCCCCGATGAACTCCGGCTGGTTGAGGATGAAGGCACGGTCGTCGCGCCACTCGGAGAAGAGCCCCGCACCGAAACCGGTTCGTTCGACACGCTTGAGCCAGTCCGACGGGATGATCTGATCGGTGTCCACGTCCGTCCGGTCGAGAGGTACGGCCCGGCCCGTCACCACGTGCAGCGGCTTCATGACAGGTCCTCCGGAGTGGCGAAGTGGCCGGCCACGGCGGTGGCGGCGGCGACGCCGGGCGACACCAGATGGGTTCGACCTCCGCGGCCCTGCCGACCCTCGAAATTGCGATTCGACGTCGATGCACAGCGCTCGCCGACGGCCAACTTGTCCGGATTCATGGCCAGGCACATCGAGCATCCAGGCTCCCGCCAGTCGAAGCCGGCGGACAGGAACACCTGGTCGAGGCCCTCGGCCTCGGCCTGTGCCTTGACCCGGTGCGATCCGGGTACGACGAGGGCCCGCAGACCGGACCTCACCTGCCTCCCGCGCAGAACGGTGGCGGCGGCCCGCAGGTCCTCGATCCGACCGTTCGTGCACGACCCGATGAAGACGGTGTCGACCGGGACCTCCCGCAGCGGCGTCCCGGCCGCCAGGCCCATGTACTGCAGTGCCCGGGCCGCCGCCTCGCGCGCTCCCGCTTCGGCGAAGCTGTCCGGATCGGGGACGATCCCGTCGATGGCGACGACCTGGCCGGGGTTCGTCCCCCATGTGACGTGGGGACGCAGAGCCGAGGCATCCAGGGCGATCACCGTGCCGAACCGTGCACCCTCGTCCGTTCCCAGTGTCCGCCAGTCTTCGAGTGCCTCTTCCCACAGCGCACCCTTCGGCGCGTGGGGCCGGCCGTCGATGTAGGCGTATGTGGTCTCGTCCGGTGCCACCATGCCCGCGCGCGCTCCGGCTTCGATCGACATGTTGCACACCGTCATCCGGCCTTCCATGCTCAGGGCGCGGATGGCCGAACCCCGGTACTCGATCACGTGGCCGGCGCCGCCGCCCGTGCCGATGGTCCCGATGACGGCCAGAACAATGTCCTTGGCCGTCACCCCGGCCGGCAGGTCCCCCTCGATGTCGACCGCCATCGTCGACGGTTTCATCTGAGGAAGTGTCTGTGTGGCGAGGACGTGCTCCACCTCGGAAGTTCCGATCCCGAAGGCGAGGGCGCCGAAGGCACCGTGGGTCGAGGTGTGGCTGTCACCGCACACGACCGTCATCCCCGGCAGCGTCAAGCCGAGTTCGGGTCCGATGATGTGGACGATGCCCTGGTTGGCGTTCCCCATCGGATAGCACGTGATCCCGAATTGGGCGCAGTTCGCCGAGAGCACCTCGAGCTGCCTGGCCGAGATCGGGTCGGCCACCGGTCGGTCGATATCGACCGTGGGTACGTTGTGATCGGCGGTCGCCACCGTCAGCTCGGGATGGCGCACCGACCGTCCCGCCAGGCGCAGTCCGTCGAACGCCTGTGGTGACGTGACCTCGTGGATCAGGTGCAGATCGATGAAGAGGATGTCGGGCTCGCCCGCGGCGGCATAGACGACGTGGCGGTCCCAGACCTTCTCGATCAGGGTCTTCGGTTGGCCCGGCTGCGATGACACCGTCAGGATCCGATCCTCACGATCTCCACCCGGAGGGTGCCGCCCGGAGCCTCGTACTCGACCACGTCACCGGGTGACCGGCCGAGCAGAGCCTGCCCGAGTGGTGAACCGGGAGAGACCACACTCAGTTCCTCGTCGCGCTCCTCGATCGAACCGACCAGAAAGCGCTCGATCTCGTCGTCGCCCTCGTAGCGGATGGCCACGATCGAACCCGTGGCCACCAGGGTGTCGGGAAGGGTGGTCCCGTCCACGATCTCGGCATCGGCCAATGTGGCCGCCAGCTGGCGGATCCGCGCCTCCATCTTTCCCTGCGTGTCCTTGGCCGCGTGGTAGTCGCCGTTCTCGGAGAGATCCCCCAGGGCACGGGCGGCTTCGATGGCCCGCGCCACCTCGACCCGGCCCCGGGTGGTCAGGTCCTCGTGCTCTGCCTTCAGGCGCTCGTAGGTGGCGAGCGTCAATTGGGTGGGCTCGTCTGTCACGACCACGAGGCTACCTGTCCGCTTCGGGGCCTTCGCCAGGCTGTTTCGGGGGCGGGGGAGGTTGACGTCCAGGTCAGCGTGCGGGAGACTGGGGGGACGATGTCCGTGCCGACCGCCGCCGTCATCATTATCGAATAGGCGCACACCCGCCGGTGTGCGCCTGACCGACCGTCCACATGGTGGGCGGTTTTTCATTTTCGGGGCTCTCGGCGGGCGGGCGGCTCGGGCCGGCGATCGAGCCGGGCAGGCTCCGCCGGGGGGCGGGAAGGCCGAGACCCAGAGTGAGGCTCACGATGAGCAGACGCAACGGACACAGAGAGTCGAGGACCCGGTGAGCACGACCGCCAACCATCGCGTGGCCGTCATCGGGGGCGACGGAATCGGGCCCGAGGTGGTGGCCGAGGCCCTCAAGGTCGTGGCCGCGGCCGGGGTCCAGCTCGACACCACCCCCTTCGACCTCGGAGCCGATCACTATCTGCGCACCGGGGAGGTTCTACCCGATGACGTCCTCGACGAGCTGCGGGGATTCGACGCCATTCTGCTCGGGGCGGTGGGCCCACCGGTGGGCTCGACCGACGTCCCGAACGGTCTGCTCGAGCGCGGTCTGTTGCTCCGGTTGCGCTTCGAGCTCGACCTCTACGTGAATCTCCGTCCGTTCACGGGCACCCCGGGGGCGTCGGCACCGGACTGTGATTTCGTCGTCGTTCGGGAGAATACCGAGGGGACCTACGCCGGCGAGGGGGGCTTCCTGCGCAAGGGCACCCCCTTCGAGGTCGCCACCCAGGGCTCTGTGAACACCCGTATGGGGGTGGAGCGATGCGTCCGGTTCGCCTTCGAACTGGCCGCACATCGACCACGGCACCACCTCACCCTGGTCCACAAGACGAACGTCCTCACCTTCGCCGGCGACCTCTGGCAACGGGCCACCGCCGCGGTGGCGACCGACTACCCCGGGGTCAGCCGCGACTACAACCACGTCGACGCCGCCTGTATCTACCTGGTGGAGCAGCCCACCCGCTACGACGTGATCGTCACCGACAACCTCTTCGGCGACATCCTCACGGACCTCGCCGGCGCCGTCGCCGGGGGCATCGGATTCGCGGCCTCCGCCAACCTGAACCCGGCCCGTACCGGTCCGTCGCTATTCGAGCCGGTGCACGGCGCCGCTCACGACATCGCCGGCACGGGCGCCGCCAATCCGCTGGCCGCCATCCGGTCGGCGGCGCTGATGCTCGAGCATCTGGGCGCCACCGCAGCCGCCGACCGCGTCACCAAGGCGATCTCCACCTACGTGGCCGAACATCCGGCGGGCGTACCCTTCCCCTCCACCGTCGCCGTGGGCGACGCCATCGCAGAAAGGCTGTAGACCCGTGCCCTTCACCGCAGCGGACAAGATCTGGATCGACGGCGAGTTCGTCGACTGGGACAAGGCGCAGGTCCACGTCCTCACCCACTCCCTCCACTACGGGTCCGGCGTCTTCGAGGGCATCCGTGCCTACCCGACGTCGGCCGGGGTGGCCGTCTTCCGTCTCACCGACCACATCCAGCGGCTCTTCATGTCGGCCAAGATCCTCATGATCGACGTCCCCTTCGACGTCGCCCAACTGGTGGACGCCACCAAGGAGCTGCTCCGGGTCAACGCCCTCGACGACGGTTGCTATATCCGGCCCATCGTCTACCTGGGCTACGGCGAGATGGGCCTCAACCCGTTGCCGTGCCCTGTGAGCGTGGCCATCGCCGCCTGGCCCTGGGGTACCTACCTGGGCGACGAGGGGGTGGCCAACGGCATCCGGTTGAAGGTGTCCTCCTGGCAGCGCCACGACCCGAACGCCGTTCCCACGGCGGCCAAGAGCACGGGTATGTACCTGAACTCGTCGCTGGCCAAGGTCGAGGCCCTGAAGGCCGGTTACGACGAAGCCGCCCTCCTGGCCCCCGACGGGAAGGTCTCGGAGTGTACGGGCGAGAACCTCTTCATCGTCAGGGGTGACCGCATCTTCACGCCGCCGACGTCGGAGTCGGGGGCACTGGCCGGGATCACCCAGGCGTCGGTCACCACGATCGCCACCGACCTCGGATACGAGGTCATCAACGAGGCCCTCATCCGGACGGACCTCTACACGGCTGACGAGGCCTTCCTCACCGGTACGGCGGCCGAGGTGGTCCCGATCCGGGAGGTCGACGACCGGACGGTGGGTGCCGGCCGTCCCGGTCCCATCACCAAGCAGATCCAGCAGACCTACTTCGCCACCGTGCGCGGCGAGGTGGACCGGTACAAGGACTGGCTCGAACATGTCCGGTAGTCCGTCGGGACCCGGTCGAGCGGGCCACAGCCGAAAGAGCCACGACCACCAGGCCACCAGCCACGCCTTCACCTTCCCGTCCCTGCCCGATGCGGTCGACATCTTCGACACCACACTGCGCGACGGGTCCCAACAGGAGGGGCTCTCGTTGACGGTGGACGACAAGCTCCGGGTGGCCGAGCAACTCGATCATCTCGGCGTCACCTTCATCGAGGGGGGTTGGCCAGGGGCCAACCCCAAGGACGAAGAGTTCTTCGCGCGGGCCCCGGCCGAGCTCCGTCTGTCGACGGCCACCCTGGTGGCATTCGGTTCGACGCGGCGCGCCGGTGTCCGACCCGAGGACGACGAGGTCTTGCGCCACCTGGTCAAAGCCAACACCGAGGCCGTCTGTATCGTGGCCAAGGCATCGGAGATGCACGTCACCGAGGCTCTACGGACCACCCTCGACGAGGCCGTCTCGATGGCGGCCGAGTCGGTCGGCTTCCTGCGCGACCACGGGCTCAGGGTGTTCTTCGACGCCGAGCACTTCTTCGACGGCTTCCGGGACAATCCCGACTTCAGCGTCCGGGTCCTACGGGCGGCCGAGGAGGCCGGTGTCGAGGCGCTGGTGCTCTGCGACACCAATGGTGGCGCGATGCCCCACGACGTGGAGAGGATCGTGGCCGGCATCGTCTCCGATTTCTCGTGCCAGGTCGGCGTCCATTTTCACAACGACTCGGGCTGTGCCGTGGCCAACTCGATCGCCGCCGTCCGGGCCGGGGCCACCCACGTCCAGGGCTGCATCAACGGCTACGGCGAACGCACGGGCAATGCCGATCTCGCCACCGCCATCCCCAACCTCTCGCTGAAGCTCAACATCCGTACCATCCCGGCGGACCGGCTCGAGCGACTCACTCCTGTCTCCCACCACATCGCCGAGCTGGTCAACATCGCCCCCAACCCTCAACAGCCGTATGTGGGAGCCGCCGCCTTCGCCCACAAGGCCGGCCTTCACACCAGTGCCATCGCCCGTCGCCGTGACGCCTACGAGCATGTCTCTCCGGACGCCGTGGGTAACGGGACGCGGTTCGTGGTGTCGGAGATGGCCGGGCGTTCGACCCTGGCGTTCAAGGCGCAGGAACTCGGGCTCGACCTCGACTCCGACGTCCTCTCCGGGGTGCTCGACACCCTGAAGACCCTCGAGCATCGCGGCTACCACTTCGAGGTGGCCGATGGGTCCCTCGAGCTCCTTCTTCGTCGGGCCTCGGGCTGGGAGCCCGACTTCTTCACCGTCGAGTCGTTTCGCGTCATCGCCGACCACACCGACAACGCGGCCCACACCGGCTCGCACCTGACCGAGGCGACCGTGAAGGTCCGCGTCCACGACACCCGGGTGGTGGCCACGGCCGAGGGAAACGGACCGGTCAACGCACTCGACTCCGCCCTCCGCCAGGCCATCGGCTCGTCCTATCCGGAGCTGACCGGGATCCATCTCGTCGACTACCGGGTCCGTGTCCTCGATACCGGCCGGGGGACGGGGGCCGTCACCCGGGTTCTCATCGACAGCACCGACGGCGAAGTCGTCTGGACGACGATCGGTGTGTCGGAGAACATCATCGAGGCCTCCTGGCAGGCCCTGTTCGACTCGATCGTCTACGGTCTCGTCCACGCCGACGCGGTGGACGCCGGCACGGAGGAGAGATGACGCAACCCAGCTACGTGCCCATCGGCGAGGCGGACCAGGTTCGCCCGGCCTACCGGCTACGGACTCCGCTCGACTGGCGACAGGATCGTGTCGCCGAGCTCCTGACACCTGTGCATCCCCGGGGCCGCGATCTGGGTGTCCCGGGCCCTGACCAGGGCTATGGCCTCCTAGTGGCCCACGAGCTCTTCGCCGACCGCCTCGAGCTGAGCCCCGGCATCACCTCAGAGGACGCTCTCGTCGGTTGCGCGGCTGTCGCCGGTGCCCGGTCCGCACTGTTCGGGCGGGCCCCCGTGGGCAAGGACGTCGAGCTGGCCCTGGTCCTTTTCGGATTCCTCGGCGATACGCCCTCCGATCTCGTCGCATGGCGGTCACCTTTGTTCCAGGCGGCCGCGCACCACTACCGTCAGCAGCGCCGCATCGTCGAGGCCGTACCCGAATCGACGCTGCGACTGACACCCGACCAGGTGCGGTCCCAGCTGACGGATTGGCGAACACTCGTCATCACCGACTGAGCACCACCCAGACGATCGGTCCCTACAACTTCGAGGTGCCGACAGGCGTCAACGGCTCGATCCCACAGCGGTGCCACTGGAGCTGACCCGATTCCCCCTCGAGCACCTGGGCTGCCCGGATCGACCCGCCGACGGGTGGACCGGTGTAGGACCGGTCAGGGTTCGTGCCGACGCATGGGGAAATGGGAAACTGCGGGATATGGAACCACAGTCCTTCGCCCTCACCGACACCCACCGCGAGTTCCGTGCCTCCGTGCGCCAGATGGCCCAGGCGCGCATCGCCCCCCACGCGGCCGACGTCGACCGCGACGCGTCCTACCCCTGGGAC
>Ga0209415_10014034_pt1 | contig 13117 bp, 10 predicted proteins | sample PeaSoiSIISIP2007_FD_187696 | JGI IMG/M metagenome (GOLD analysis project Ga0209415, IMG submission 187696) | Peat soil microbial communities from Weissenstadt, Germany - SII-SIP-2007 (SPAdes) (version 2) | ecosystem: Environmental > Terrestrial > Soil > Wetlands > Peat | place: Germany... | reverse complement strand
TCCAAGGGACTGCCGCAACTCTCCGACGACGAAGTCCGCTTCCTGAGCCAGGTCCGCCGCTACGCCACCAACCTCAACGACAGCGACCGCAAGCTGGTCCTGGCCATGGTCAAGAAGATGGCGTCGAATTCCAGCAAGTAGCTGTCAGCTTTCAGCCATCAGCTCAATCCCAAGAACGCAGCCTTAATAGGATCTGCCAAGAACTCCTTCCATTCGCCGCCCCTCATGCGAACCCGTTTTGGCTGAAAGCTGAGAGCTGAAAGCTGAGTACTTTCGTACCATGACCTCGGTGACCACCGGGCACCTCGCCGCCACTCCGCCTTCTCACTACACTGTTGACTTGGAGATCCTTGAGTGACCACTGATGAAGAACTGAACCTGCTCGAGACCCAGCTCCGCCGGCTGAAGATCGAGTACGAGGTCTACTTCAGCAACCCGACCAAACGGCCGCCCACCGACGTCGAGTGGAAGGTGCTCTCCCTGCTGCGCAAGTTTTCTGACGGCGGACGCATGAGCTTTTCCCAGCGCTTCCGCTACAACGAAATGGCTCAGCGCTACGCCATCTACAGCGATCTGTGGCGCAAGAAGTCGCGCATCCGCGAAGAGGGCTACCGCCGCCCGCAGGATGCGCTGCTAGCCGTACAGGGAGTTCGCCCCGAAGTCGAAGAGCACAAACCTCATCACAATCCCGTCTACGGCTTAAGTCATGCCGCCGCAGCAGCCGCGGGCACCACCTCGCAGCCCTTCACCCTGCACAACGTGGATAAGAGCGAGCACGAACAGGTAGAGCGCCTCTACAACACTCTGGTCGCGGCCAAGAAGAAGGCGGGAGAAAATGTTTCCGGAAACCTCGATTCCTTCAACACCTTCGTGCAGAAGAAGACCCAGGAAATCCGTAAGCAGTACCACTGCCAGGACGTCGAATTCTCCGTCGAACTCACCGACGGGCATGTCAAGCTGAAGGCCAAGGCAAAAGCATAAAAGGCTCACCTCATCATGCAAGTTCGCCAGCGTTGAACGTTCCGGAAGAGGAGAGCGGGCTGCGGCGACGGAATACGCATGAGAAGAAAAGCCTTTCTGGTCACCATAGTCGTTGTTCCTTTAGCCCTACTTGCGGCTGCGCTGATCGTCCCTTGCATCTCGGTGGACAGCGTTCCCAAAATGCGTGAAGCTGTTCTACAGAACGACATATTCCAAATGCATGTCCTAATCTCTCAGTACACTCGCGACCTGCACAAGCGCCCTCAGTCAATTGATGACCTGGTGGCTGCCGGATATCTCAAACACATACCGATAGACCCACTCACTGGACGAAACGATACTTGGGTTGCGGAATGGTCGACTGACCCGGGGACGCCGGGCATTGTGGGCATTCGCAGTGGCTCCAGTCATCGGTGAGCCTCACTACAGGCAGACCGCTTCCGGGCTTTGCTGATAGAATCTCCGGTCGCTCCGCTCTCATCCTCTATATCCGAGGCCGATCATGTCCCGCAGCAGTTCCCGCATCCAGCGCGCCATTCTCAGCGTCACCGACAAAACCGGCCTCGTGGACCTCGCCCGCCAGCTTTCCGCCCTCGGCATCGAACTCATCTCCACCGGCGGCACGGCCAAGCTCTTGCGCGATTCCGGCATCCTAGTCAAGGACATTTCCGAACTCACCGGTTTCCCCGAAATGCTCGACGGCCGTGTCAAGACGCTGCATCCCAAAGTGCACGGAGGCATACTGCATCGCCGCGAAAATCCCGTGCACGTCGCCGCTGTCGGCGAGCACGGCATCCAGCCAATCGACATGGTTGTGGTAAATCTCTACGCCTTCGAGAAAACTGCCGCCAAGCCCGGCGTGGCTTTCGAAGAGTTAATCGAAAACATCGATATCGGCGGGCCGTCCATGATCCGCTCCGCCGCCAAGAATTTTCACGATGTCGCCGTCGTCACTTCCCCGGCCGACTACCAAGCGATCGCCGAAGAACTCGCACGCTCCGGCGGCGCGCTCTCGCTCGAAACCAGGTGGCGGCTGGCGCAGAAAGCCTTTGCCACCACCGCTGCTTATGATTCCGCAATCGCGTCGACTCTGGAAAAGATCCCGGCCGACTTTCGAATCCCCTTGCAAGACAAAGACGAAGCCCTCCCGCAAACCCTGCGCCTGTCATTCCAGAAAACCCTCGACCTGCGCTACGGCGAAAACCCTCACCAGAAGGCGGCGATGTACTCAGACGGCTCCAACGTAGGTGTAGCCAACGCCCGCCAAATTCAGGGCAAGGAACTTTCCTACAACAACATCGTCGACCTGCAAGCCGCCTGGGATCTCGCGCAAGAATTCGATGAACCAGTCTGCGCCATCATCAAACACACGAATCCCGCCGGCACCGCCACCGGAAAGACTCTCGCCGAAGCCTACAAGCGCGCCCTCGAATGCGATCCCGTTTCCGCGTTCGGCGGCGTGATCGGCGTGAACCGTCCCATCGACGGCGAAGCCGCCGAAGAGATGCACAAGCTTTTCCTCGAAGTAATCGCCGCGCCCGCGTTCGACGGCGCCGCGAAAGCCCGCTTCGCCACCAAGAAAAATCTCCGCCTCGTCGAAGTCGCAGCCGCGCCCCAGAAGTGGACTCTCAAAAACATTTCCGGAGGAATCCTCCTGCAGGACGCGGACTCTCGTCCTTTGCGAGACATCGACCTCAAAGTCGTCACCCAGCGTGCTCCCACGCCCGAAGAAACTCGGGCCCTGCTGTTCGCCTGGAAGGTCTGCAAGCACGTCAAGTCCAATGCCATCGTCTACGCCCGCGATGGGCAGACCGTAGGCGTCGGCGCTGGCCAGATGAGCCGAGTCGACTCGGCGAAGATCGGCGCCATGAAAGCGCAACTGCCGCTCAAAGGAACGGTCGCCGCCTCCGATGCTTTCTTCCCGTTCCCTGACGGCGTCGAAGAAATTGCCCGAGCCGGTGCAACCGCCATCATTCAGCCCGGAGGCTCACAGCGTGACCCCGAAGTGATCGCAGCTGCCGACCGCTTGGGGCTGGCGATGCTCTTCACCGGAGTGCGGCATTTCCGCCACTGAGGGGAAGCGCAGGGGCTTACTTGGCTTTTGGCTTCCAGTCGGAGAAATAGGAACCGTCGAGGAGATAGTTCACAAGTTCCGGGCTGTTTCTCGATAAGACTGTCTCCGCCGCACTAAGGCCGTCCTGGAATGCGTTCTGTAGGAAGAAGTACTCATGACCCGCTTCGAGTTCCATCTCGAAGCCACTCGCATTCTGCTGTTGAGAAACAAGGCGGTACTTTCCGGGGTCGAGATAGGCAAAGCTGTAAGTGCCCAGTCGGTTGACCGCGATGACCTCACCGTTGGCATACATCTTGAATTGAGCTCCTGATCCCTCCCGGTGGCCGGCTAATGTTGGGCAGACCACCACCACGGTTACCTTCTCGGGTTTTGTTTCTGGCAGAGGATGGCTTTTTTTATCGACCTTGACTACCTGCTTTGACTTCAGCTCCTTGAGATCACTTAATTTAGTATCAGCCGCCTTCTCCGAAAAACTCGCCAGACTCATTCGCGATCCAAAAACTGCATTGGCCTTGCTGGCGATTTGTGCAGAAGTTTTCTGGGGGCTCTCCAGGAGAATTGAGATAATGTTTTCGCCGCTTCGGTAGCGAAGGTAGAGCCAATTGCCATTAACACGAACGCTGGCCAGCGCGCTGGCCGCTATCACCCCAAAAGGCGGCTCGAGAAAGCTGACGACTCGGGAGACTCCGCCCCCCAGCATATGGGTCGTGACCTCAGAGACCACTTTTTCAACCTCATCATACGGAACTTCAATGTGGTCGTCAGCATACGGAACTTCATTGTGGTCGTCAGCATAGCCTCGGAATGCAAGTTTATGCGCGGAATCGTCGAAGGTGAGCGCGCCGTATTTGTCGACCAGCGGGCGCTTCTCGCTCCGGTGCAGACAAAGTTCGACGTTCTCGAAGACGGTTTTCTGCGCGGACAGGCCCGATGCAGAGAAGAACAGAAGGCAGATCAGGGCGCAAAGTCGTTTCATGCCATGACACCAGCAGCAATCCTGCCGATCGCCGAGCACAGAATTATACCCCCGCTGTTCCCCGACATTCCAAAGACCTTTACCAAACTTGACAATCAACCCTGCAAGTCCCCTCGGTCCCTGTACTTCCGCTTGCGCCCCAGCCGCGCGGGACGCACTGTTTTTCCCCACTCCGGCCAGTACCGGGTTAGAATTAAGGCACACTACCCCCACCGCTTTTGCATCCAATGGGTATGGTTTCGGGAAGTGCACGCAGCTCTAATACGATCAGCTCTAACAGAACCAATTCCAGTAGAATCGAGTCCAGCGTCCTCAGGTCGAGCATGAATAGAATCTTTCGCGCTGTTTTAGTGTTCTCAATCCTCGCAGCGGCCGCAGCCGCGCAAACCAGTCCATCCACTCCGGCGGACTCCAAATCGGCGCAAGCCTCGCCGCGCAAAGTGGACCGCGCCGCCGCCTATTACCACTACACGGTCGCGCACATGTATGAGGAGCAAGTCACGGTCTATGGCCGCAGTGAGTTGGCGAACAAAGCCATGGAAGAGTATCGGCTGGCCATCGAAGCCGACCCGTCTTCTGAGTTCCTCACCTCTGGCCTCGCCGAGCTATACGTGAAGACTGGGCGCATCCGCGACGCCGTGCTGCAGGCGCAGGACATTCTCAAGCGCGATCCCAACAATCTGGAAGCCCACAAGTTGCTGGGCAGGATTTACCTGCGGTCGCTCGGCGATCTGCCCGGCGGCGGTAACGGCTCCGAGAACGTGCTCAAGCTGGCCATCGAACAGTACGAACAGATCGTCAAGATCGAGCCCAACAATGTAGACGACCACCTTCTGCTGGGCCGCCTCTACCGCCTCAACAATGACTTGCAGAAGGCGGAAACCGAACTCAAGACCGCCGTGCAGCTCGATCCCGACTCGGAGGAAGCCGTCACCACGCTCTCCCTGCTCTACAGCGACGAAGGCGACACCACTCACGCCCTGCAGGTGCTCAGTTCCGTGCCCGATACCGGGCGCTCCGCCAAGCTCTACGCTGCACTGGGCGCCACCTACGAACAGCGCAAGGATTACAAGAGCGCGATCGACGCTTACAAGCATGCCATCCAGTTGGATCGCGACAATCTCGATGCCATTCGCGGCCTGGCGGAAAACCTGTTGAACGATGGCCAGATCGACGCCGCCCTCGATCAGTACAAAGTCATCGCCGACGCCAATCCGGAAGACGCGCAGACCTACCTCCGCATCTCTGAGATCTACCGCCGCCAGGGCAAGTATGACGGCGCGCTCGAAAGCCTGAAGAAGGCCGAGGCCATGGTCCCCGACGCCCTCGAAGTTCCCTACAACATCGCGGTGGTTTACCAGGCTCAAGCGCGCTACGACGAAGCCGAGAAGATTTTGCAGGATCTGCTCAAGAAAACCGAGAAGGCCGAGAGCAGCTACTCTCAATCCGATCGCAACAATCGCGGCATCTTCATGGAACGCCTCGGCATGGTCTACCGCGACCAGGAAAATTATCCCGCCGCGGTTGAAACCTTCCGCAAGATGCTGACTCTGGGCGACGACAACGCCCGCACCGGCTACCAGAACATCATCGATACCTACCGCGAAGCCAAGCAGTGGCCGCAGGCCACGACTGCGGCCAGAGAAGCCGTGCAGAAGCTGCCCAACGACCGCGAGCTGCGCATGGTGCTCGACTCCCAACTCGCCGACAACGGCGATCCCGAGAAGCCTCTCGCTGACGTGCGCTCACTGCTCAAAGGCGCGCCCGAGGACCGCGACGTTTACCTCCGGCTGGCCATCATGTACACGCGCTTGAAGCGCTTTAGCGACGCCGAGGAGTCTCTCAACAAAGCCGAGCAGCTCTCCACCAAGGCCGACGACAAGGAATACGTCTACTTCCTGCGCGGCGACACCTACGAGCACGAAAAGAAATACGACGAGGCCGAAGCTGAGTTCAAGAAGGTTCTCGCGACTACGCCGCAGAGCGCCGCGGCCCTCAACTATCTCGGTTACATGAATGCCGATCGCGACGTCCGTCTCGAGGAGTCACTGAATTACATCAAGATGGCTGTGAGCCTTGAGCCCACCAATGGCGCTTATCTGGATTCCCTGGGCTGGGCTTATTTCAAGCTCGGCAAATACGACCTTGCCGAAGAGAACTTGACCAAAGCCTCCTTGCGCATGGGTTCCGACCCAACCGTGCAGGATCACCTCGGCGATCTTTATCAGAAAACGGGCCGCCTGAAGCTGGCCGCGGCTCACTGGGAGCGCGCCGTCGAAGAATGGAACAAAACCATAGGTCCGGAAGTGGACAACGATCTGTTCGCGACCACGCAAAAGAAACTCGATGCTGCCAAGGTCCGCCTCGCCAAGGAAGATTCGGGCAAGCAGTGATTTGGTACTCATTTCACTATCAATGGGAGGGCCTATCTTGAAAACTATCAAACCATCGGCCTTCTGTTTAATCTTCGCGATCCTGGGACTGGTCCAGGTTTTGAGCGCGCAGCAGTCAAAAAGACCTGCACCCGCTCCCGTGCCCGCGCAAATCGGTGCCGCCCAAAAGGTGTTCATTTCCAACGCTGGTGGAGAAAGTTTCGAGACGGTGTTTGATGAAACTGTCTTCAATGGCGGCCCCGACCGGCCCTACAACGAGTTCTATGCCGCAATCAAGACTTGGGGCCGCTATGAACTCGTATCTTCCCCCGCCGATGCCGACCTGATCCTCGAAATCAGTTGGGTCCTGACCGATACAGGATTGAAACTCCCCGTGCTCGGACAGCTTCGCCTGGTGGTCGTCGATCCCAAGACGCACGTCACGCTGTGGAACGTTGCTGAGTATGTGCGAGGAGCATTGCTGCTGGGGAACCGCGACAAGAACTTCGATCAAGCCATGAACACGATTGTGGCGCGCATGAAGGGACTGATCGCCCCACCCCCGCCCACAGCGGATGCGGTACAGAAATAGACTCGCCGTTTGCTGGACTCCGCGCATGTCCGACAGCTCAGATCGTCCTCTTTCAAATCTCGACATCCGCGTGGCCACAATCAACGACGTCCCTGAAATCCTGCGCCAGCGCTGCGCCATGTACGAAGACATGGACTATCGAGATGCCAATGCGCTGGCGGCAATGGCGTCCCTCTCGGCCGACTACCTGGCCAAGGCCTTGTCCGATGGCTCGTTCAGGGCCTGGCTGGCCTCGGTCGGAGATCGTGTCGTCGCCGGAGGCGCGATCGTCATTTCTCCCTGGCCAGCCCATCCTTACGATCTGGAATGCCGTCGCGCGACCATTCTGAATGTTTACACGTATCCCGAATATCGCCGCCGCGGCATCGCCCGACGCCTCATGCAGACGATGATTGACTGGTGCAGGCGCGAAGGCTTCGCCAGAGTCACCCTGCATGCCAGCCCGCACGGACGCCACCTTTACGAGGCGCTTGGGTTTGAGCCCAGCAACGAGATGCGCCTCAAACTGCGGTAAGGGATAGTTGAATGATGCTAGACTCTCTCTATGCTGGCCGGCTACGCGGTGCAGGTGGAACATTCCCGCGGACGCCGCTTCCCTGAACCACCGCATCCTTACCGCAACGACTTCCAGCGCGACCGCGACCGCGTCATCCACGCCCGCGCCTTTCGCCGCCTCGAAGACAAGACCCAGGTCTTCACCCGCCGCTATTCCGACCACTTCCGCAACCGCCTAACCCACACCATCGAGGTAGCGCAGATCACGCGCACCATTGCGGGCGCGCTCGCCCTCAACGTTGATCTCGCCGAGGCGCTCGCCCTGGTACATGACCTCGGCCACCCCCCGTTCGGCCACGCCGGCGAAAAGGCGCTCGACGCCGCCATGCGCGCCCACGGCCTCTTCTTCGATCACAACCTGCACGCCCTGCGCATCGTCGAAGATTTCGAGCAGCGCTATGCCGCCTTTCGCGGCCTGAATCTGACTTTCGAAGTACGCGAAGGCATCATCAAGCACTCGCGTGATTACGACGCCACGAAACATCCGGAACTGGATGAATATCTTCTCGACCAACGTCCTCCGCTAGAAGCCCAGCTAATCGACTTGACCGATGAAATCGGCTACAACACCGCCGACCTCGACGACGGCTACGAAGCCCATCTGCTGACACTCGATCAAATCCGCGCGGGCGTGCCTGTCTTCGAGCGTTTCTTCCGCGAGGCCGAGCAAACCTATCCGAACGCTCCCGCCAAGCTGAAATTCAACGAAGCCCTAAAAGGAGTGTTGAATCGTCTGGCCGGCGATTTGATCACGAATACGCAGGCGCGGCTGAAGCAAGCCGGGATCGAAACTCTGTCCGATATCCGCTTGCACAAAGAGCGCCTGGCCGCCTTCAGCCCCGAAGTAGAAGCCGAACGCAAGCAGATCAAAGACTTCCTCTACGAGAATCTCTACTACAGCGCGTCCCTGGCAGGAGAAAAAGACGACGCCGAACGCATCGTGGGCGAACTCTTCGCCTTCTGGATGGAGAACCCCTCAGCCCTGCCGCACTATTACCAGGAGAAAGCCGGCCAGGAATCCCTGCCCCGCGTAGTCTGCGACTACATCGCAGGCATGACCGATCACTTCATCATCGAACAGTACGAAAAGCACTGCGGCAGTACGCGCTGAGGCACGCGCTAGGGCAGCACATTCCGCGCTAGGAGTACCTGTAAAAAACTTTTGCTGATTTATGCCCCAAAGCTGAGAATACCCCCTAAACCAAAGTTACCTGCGAAAGGATTGTGATGAAGAAAACTGCGCTGACTCTTCTGCTGTGTGCACTCTTCGCTTCAGCATCGTCGCTGCACGCTGCCGACTGCAACACAATGGCAGGCGGTGTCCCAGTCGTCATTCCACCGCCCGACAAAGAATTTGTGGAAGTCGGCAGCGATAAGCGGGATTTCTTCGAATATATGGTTCCGTCCCATAATCGACTTCTATGCGCTTTTGTGCCTGCCGACTTTTTGCCGCGCCTGAAGAATTCTGCCAGCGGGATGGGACAGTACATGCTGGTGGAGCTGAGCCGCAAACTCGACGAGAAGAACACAGAAGTCACATCGGCCAGTTTCGAACTGGTTGTCTTAGGCATGAAACAGCAGCTCGGCGACTCTTCTACACTCAATCAGACTGTTCAAACAGCTTCGCAAGAAGTCAGCAGCAAGCTTAAAAAGCTTAATCAGTCGAAAGACATATCTATCGACAAGCCCGCGCCGCTGGGCACTCTATTTCAGACTTCAGATGCCTATGCGTTCGCGATGCTCGCATCTGTTTCGTCCGGAGGAGTTACGACGCGGGCAATCAACGCCTCTGTTCTTCTGAGGGTGAGAGAGCGGCTTATATTTGCTTACATATATGGCAGCACCGACGATGAAGATTCTCTGAAATGGATTGAAAAGACGGCTGAACAATGGGTCAACGAAATTCTGACAGCCAATTCCAAATCAGCTAAATAGACGGCCGTCAGGATAGGTGGCGAAAAGTCTCCATTTCACTCATTGACCGGTCTTTCGATCTCCTTAAATCTATCTGTGCGACTGCCTCACCGACTTCCCGCCACCACCGCCGCCACATCAAACAAAATCCTCGGCCCCCGCCGCACTTCCTCCACCCGAATCCGTTCATCGTTCCCATGCTCAGTGTTGCCTTCTTCTTCGGTGGCCGTGTAAGGAGTGAAACCGTAGGCGTTGATCCCCAACGGCCGGTAGCGCTGGTTCTCGGTGTAGCCGCTTGTGATGTGCGGCGCCACCGGAGTCCCCGGGAAATACTTTCCCGAGACTTCGCGGATAGCGTCGTACAGCGCCGTATTCGTTGGCGAGTAATTAGCCAGGCGGAACTCCGCATTCAGCGGCTCAATGGTGACATTCGGATCATCCACCACTCGCCGGATCTCTTCCAGCAGCGCCTTGGGATCTCCTCCCGGCAGAATCCGCACATCCAAGTTCGCCCATGCTTCCGGCGGGATCACGTTGGTCTGTTCCGACCCGCCCATCATGGTCAGCGAAATCGTGTCGCGCAGAAGAAAGTTCAGCGACTCGTCTTTCTCCACATCCTGCTGAAACTTCTTATCCTCAATGGCTTTGCGAATGTTGCGATACTCCCGCCCCTCCTCCGGCGGCTCGTAAGGAGCCATGTCGCGCAGGAACTCCTCCACCACCGGCAGCACTTTCAGCGGCGTGCGGTAGGCCAGAATGCGATCGAGAGCGCGCACCAGGCGATTCGGTGCTGAATCCGGAATCGGCCTCGAAGCATGACCCGGCTGCCCGTGCGCCACAACATGCAACCAGAACGTAGTCTTCTCGCCCACATTCACGCCCACGTACTTAACCTTGCCATCCTCCAGCAGGTTCTCTCCACCTTCGTTGATCAAGAACTCTGCGTTCCCGAGCAGATCCCGCTGGTGACCAATGAACCAGTCCGTGCCAGTGCCGTCGGCTTCTTCGTCGGCCACGGCCAGGAAGATCACATCGCGGTCGAGCTCAACCTTCTCCCGCTTCAGCATCAACATCACCACCAGTTGCGCCAGTCCTTCGTCTTTCATATCCTGCGCCCCGCGGCCCCAAAGCCAGTCGCCTTTGATCTCCCCGCTGAAAGGAGGAACCTTCCAATGCGCCGCATCGCTGGTAACGACGTCCATATGATTCAGCAGGATGATCGGCCGCTTGGCCTCGGCCGTCGTATGCGGCAGCCGCGCCCACAGATCGCCCCGTCCCGGCGTGTATTCAAAGGCGTGATTCTCAATGCCTTCCTGATCGAGAATCTTCTTGTAGAAATCAACGGCCCGCATTTCATGCCCCGGCGGGTTGGTGGTGTCGATGCGCAAGTACCCCTGCATCCACGCCAGTGCGAGATCGGAATACTGCTGCAAGTGTTCTGCGGGAATGCGGGACGAAGCCATCACTGGCGATGGTCCTTCCGAACCGGCAGATTCGGCGAAAGCTTGAGCCGCTATAGTCCACAACACCACGACCAGCGCCAGCATGACGACTCGATGCCGCCGGCCCGTGCATCCCGTTTCTCTCTGCCAACCCGCATTTCCCAACCTAGTCGATCCCAAAGGTGTCCTCCCTGGACTTTACAATTCACGCAGTTTTTATATCAGGTTCGCCAAAATTACCCTCCCGGAAACCGTCGGTGCTATCCTTCCTTTCCGGCCAGAGATACAATATCTTTAGATATCAAGCATTTAGCTCTTTAGCGGCAGTGCCGGGTTTGGCATCCAACCTGTATTAGAAAGGGCAGGCGCCAGCAGGGTTGATGGAGCCTGAAGTTTGAAGTCTTAAGACCCACGTTGCGTCAGCGCGGGCCGGCATGGCGATCATCGCTTGCTTTTATAGGTTATAGGAGACGCAATCAAAATCACGTAACACGCCCGTTTCGGCGTGCTGGAGCGCACCCCCAACCGCTCCCAACTTGGAGGAAGTTTCTTATGAACACTCGCATTCTAGCTACTTTGCCCCTGGCCGCAGTGCTCGCATTTCCGGCCTTCGCGCAAACTTCGTCTACCCAGACTCAATCCGCCACCCCGGCGACCACTCAGTCCACTGATACCGCCACCGGCAAGCAGCCTCTGCAGGCGCCTGCCCGCGAGGGTTTCTGGGGACGTGTGAACCCGTTCGCCCGCAAGACGTACGTCAAGCGGCAGACCGACCCTATCCGCGACCGCGTCAACGAACTCGATGACTTGACCGCCGCCAACAGCAAGGCCATCAAAGACACCGACTCGCGCGCCCAGGCCGGCATCAAGCTGGCTTCGGACAAAGCCAATGAAGCCGATCAACACGCCATCGATGCCGGCAACAAGGCCACCGTGGCCCAGCAGACCGCGCAGCAGGCCACTACCCGCATCCAGACCGTCGAGACCGTGGTTGGCAACATCGACCAGTACAAGGCCTCGAACCAGACCGAGATCCGCTTCAAGCCCGGCCAGACCATGCTGAGCAAGAACGCCAAGGACGCCCTCGACGAGATGGCGAACACGGTCAAGGGACAGCGCGGCTACATCATCGAAGTGCAAGGTTTCTCTTCCGGCAAGGGCCAGATTGCAATCCAGAACTCGCAGAAGATGGCCGAGTCGGTGGTCCGCTACATGGTGCTGAACCACGAGATTCCGGTCTACCGCATTTACCTCGTAGGCATGGGCAATGCCCCGGACGCGGATGCCAAGGCCAAGCACATCAGCGGCGGGCGCGTGGAAATCAGCCTGCTGAAGAACGATCTGGAGCAACTCTCCAGCAATTCTTCGGCTCCGGTGACCACTGCGGACCAGCAACAGCAACCAAAGTAGTTTAGAAATCGCAACAGCTTGGGACACAAGGGCGCCTCGCCCGAGTCCCTCCCCCAGAGAAAGCCTCTCGCGCGAGCGAGGGGCTTTCTCGTCTTTACCTGGAACTCACGCCCGATACGATCCAGGCTTGATCCCGAGCTGATCGAGCTTCGACTGCAGCGTGGTGCGCTTCAAGCCAAGGCGGGCGGCTGCGCCGTCCGGTCCGCCCAGCTTCCCGTGGCAATCCCGCAGAGCCCGGAGAATGCGTTCGCGCTCCTTGTCCCGCAGACTGCCGCTACTGCTACCGTTGCCCTGGTCAACCGCCGCCTGCAATTCCGACAGCGGCGCCTGCAGAACCGCACCCGGAGTCAGAATGACCGAACGCTCCACAAAGTTCTCCAGCTCGCGAATGTTTCCCGGCCAGTCCCACCGCACCAGCATTTCCATGGTTTTCGACGGAATGCCGGTAACGGACTTTTTCATTTGATGGGCAAACTTGCGGCGGAAGTGTTCGACAAGCGGCGGGATGTCCTCGCGCCGCTCGCGCAAGGGCGGTATGAGGATCGGAAACACGTTCAGGCGGTAGTACAAGTCGCTGCGAAACTCGCGCGCCTTCACACTCTGCAGCAGATCCCGATTGGTCGCCGCCAGCAGCCGGAAATTCACCTTCAAGGTCTGCGTGCCGCCGAGCCGTTCGAACTCCTGGTCCTGCAGCACCCGGAGCAGCTTGGGCTGCAGGCTCAGTGGAATCTCTCCGATTTCATCCAGAAAAAGCGTGCCCCGGTCGGCCAGCTCCAGGCGGCCCAGTTTCCGGGCAACCGC
>Ga0209415_10014033_pt1 | contig 13119 bp, 9 predicted proteins | sample PeaSoiSIISIP2007_FD_187696 | JGI IMG/M metagenome (GOLD analysis project Ga0209415, IMG submission 187696) | Peat soil microbial communities from Weissenstadt, Germany - SII-SIP-2007 (SPAdes) (version 2) | ecosystem: Environmental > Terrestrial > Soil > Wetlands > Peat | place: Germany... | reverse complement strand
CTTGGGATTAAAAGTCCCCTGCTCTACCCGATGAGCTAGCGGCCCGACGTTGCGTGCCACGCCGCGGAGGCAGCGGTGCGCGCCGACCACGTTAGCGCTCGCGCTGTGAGGCGCCCCACCGGCCCGGGAAGGGCATGGACCCGCGTCGTGCGTACCCGCCAAAGGCCGTGCCCGTATCGATCGACGGATGGCGTGAGCTCCGGCTCCCGGGCGCACACGTCCTCGAAGAGCCGAGTGAACGCCCCGCCCATGAACACGAACAAAGTTGTCAGCATGAGGGATCGCAGCACCAGCCCGCATTACGGGCGACGCCGTTTTCTCGCCGCAGTCGCTGTCATCGGGTTGGGCACGGGAATCGGTGTCGGGGCGGACGCATTGATCGCCTCGCCGAACGAGGTTCGCAGGCCGGACCACCCGACACCTCACGGCCTCGTCTCGGGGACCTTTTACTCGGTCCGGCGAGGCGTTCACGTCGGGTGGACGGTGTCGTTTCCGCCGGGGTGGGAGCCCGGAGACAGCGTGCCGGTGGCCCTGGTGCTCCACGGATTCGGTGCCGACCATAGGTACGCCTTCAACGAGCTCCGTCTCCAGGACGCCCAAGCCGTGCTGGCCGGGAGCAGGCCCTCACGACCACTCGTGCTCGCCGCCGCCGACGGTGGGAACGGCTACTGGCACCCCCGCGCCGATGGGGACGATCCCCAGGGCATGCTCATGGACGAGTTCTTGCCAATCGTGCACCAGATGGGCGTCACCACTGATCGGGTCGTGGCGTTCGGGTGGTCGATGGGCGGCTACGGAGCGCTGCTGCTGGCGGAGACGTATCGGGAACGCATCCGCAAGGTGGGAGCCGAGAGCCCAGCGATCTGGCCTTCTTATGCCGCCTCGCACAACGCCAACCCCTCGGCTTTCGACTCGGCCGCCGACTGGAGCGCCCACGACGTCGTCGGGCATCTGGCCGAATTGGAGCGGATCCCCGTGCTGGTCGAGTGCGGGCTCTCGGATCCGTTCGCCCCCGCCTCGCGCCAGCTTGCCGCGTTGTTGGCAGCCGGTGAAGTCGAGCTGCCGCCGGGAGGCCACGACATCGATTTCTGGAAGTCCCACGCACCCGCCCAGCTGCGGTTCCTGGCGTCATGACGGCGCGCCCGCGGGTCGCCCAGTGGCTGTGCACCTCCACCGGTGGTGTGAGTCGTGTTGTTCGGGTGGTCAGTGATCCTTGGCAATGCTCTTGGTGCAGTGCTTGTGAAGACGAGAACGAGGCATGTCGTTGTCCGTGCCACGTTCGTATGAGGTTCAATGGGCAACGCAATCGCGGCACGTGCGGGACCCGCCCCCAGCCTCCCGAGACCAGCGTGGGATGGGCCTGGCATGGCCCACCTTCGTCCGGGGTCCCCGACGTTCGTTGACACTCGGTTCCGCGGCAGTCCATGATCTACAGAACCTGACGCACGTGTCAGGCTACTGAGAGGCGTCGGGCACTACGTGCCGTTCGTCTGGAAATGGGGGATCGCAGATGAATCGTCGTAGGACTCTTCGTGCCGTGGCCGGCGGGGCGGCGGCCGTCGCCGTGGTGCTCGGCACCTCCTTGGCGGCATACGCCGTGTCACCGACGGCGAAGGCAACGCCGACCACGAACCTCGTCAACGGCACGAAGATCAAGGTCACCGGGACCAAGTGGCCGAAGAACGACAAGTCCATCGCCATCGTCGAGTGCAACCAAGCCGTCCTCGCCAACCCCGCGGAAGCACACTGCAGAATCTCTGGGACCGGGGCGATCGTCATCACCTCCTCGGGTGCCACCGGCGTGCTGAAGGCCGCGACCTTCAAGGCCTACGTGGGGACGGTCGGCGATGGTTCGTGTGGAACCGCCGGGCATCTCACGTGCTACCTCACCGTGGCCGACGTCGCCAGCATGGGCGCCATCCACGCGCCGGACATCAAGCTCACCTTCAAATAAGTCTCTTACGGCAGGCAAACAGGTCTCTTACAGCAGGCGTTTCGGGTCGGGGCCTTGGGTCCCGGCCCGAAACGCGTCCCCCGGGAGCCAGGGCTCGGTCAGGGGGCGGCTGTGACGGTCCGTCACGACTCGTCCCCCCGTGGGGCGTACCGTGCGACGCGGGATGTCCGGCGGGCGCGAATCCCGGCGACCGAGGTGGTGGGGAGATCGTGACGTGATGGCGTCGATCGACGTTCCGACCATGGAGATGCCCCGGGGCCGGCGACTCGTCCTGGTCGTTGTCGGCGTCCTGTGCGCCGCATGTGGCTCCCACGGCGGATCTCCGACCTCGAGCGCTGCGCATGTCGCCGCGTCTGGCCCCATCGGGTGCCTGGATCCCAGGGGCACGGCCACGCTCCCCGTCGGAGGGTGGCTCCCGGACACCGCCGGGGTCTCCGATTACGAGCCCGAGAACACCGGAGTGCAGCATCCGCCTTCGGCGCGGGCGTCGTTGTTGGCCACCCGCGTCCGCGGGGTCATCGGACAAGGCTTCGACGTCTCGACCGTTCAAGAATTCGCCACCGCCACGTGCGTCGTGGACCGTGACGTGGTGCTGGGTGACGCCGCCGGCGACGTCGCCTTCGTCCGCGTGTTCCAACTCCGTCAGCCGCTCAACGACGGGAGCTTCCCGCTTGTCGGAACCAGCATCGTTCGCCAGCACCTCTCCCACGGCGCTGTCCTGCTCACCAGCCACAGCGCCGACAGCAGCCTCGTCACCGCCGTGCTGGCACGAGCCGACGGACTCGTCGTCGAGCTGCAAGTCCGCAGCTCGACCGGGCAGGACACCTCGGGCTGGCCGACGACCATGCCGACGGCGCCTCAGAGCCAACCGGCACGCCCCTCACCCATCACGCCGGCCCGGGCGGCCCTCGTGACGCAGGATGTCGCCGCCTGGGCCGCAGCGCGAAGCTAGGGGCATTGCCGGGTGTGGCGGACAGACCCGTCGCGGGCGTCGCATCCAGGTCAAAGAGCTCGGTGCACGGCACGAGGGGTGTCGGGTCGGCCTGAGGAGCCGGCGGTGCTCGGACACGCTGCGACCCGGAGCGTGGCCCCTTGCGAGGATCTTCGAGCGGATCCCGCTGATCGTGGCGTCACTCTCTTCGACGACGACGGCAAACCTGCTGGCGAGCCTCGGGGTGGGCGCTCGTGTGCTGCGGTCGGCGCCTGGCCGTCGGCGGAGCGTCGCCGGACCACGAGAGGGTTCCCACCGACGGTGCCCGGGGCGGAGCGGGAATGGGAGTGCCGGGCACCGCCGCCGGGCATCATTGCGTCGGTGCCCCGGATATCAACGCCGTACCCCGAGATCGAGCCGTATGACCACGGCATGCTCGCCGTGGGCGACGGCCAGCAGGTCTATTGGGAGACGTGCGGCAATCCCGCCGGCATGCCGGCCGTCGTCCTGCACGGCGGACCGGGATCCGGCTGCACGCCCGGTATGCGCCGCCTCTTCGACCCCGAGGCCTATCGCACCGTCCTGTTCGACCAGCGGGGCACGGGCCGCAGCACCCCGCGGGTGGGCGAGGAGACGGACCTCTCCACCAACACGACCACGCGTTTGCTCGCCGACATGGAGCAGCTCCGGAGGTTCCTCGGCATCGAGCGCTGGCTGGTCTGGGGCGTCTCCTGGGGCGTCACCCTCGGGCTCGCCTACGCGGAGCGACATCCTGAACGGGTGCGGGCCATGGTCCTCGCCTCGGTGACGATGACGCGTCCCGCCGACGTGCACTGGCTCTACCACGAGACGGGCCGGTACTTCCCCGAGGCGTGGGAGGTCTTCCGTGCCGGAGTTCCGGAGGGCGAACGCGACGGCGACCTGGTGGCCGCCTACCATCGCCTGCTCAACGTGCAACCTGACGTCTCGCTGCGCCGCAAGGCGGCCCGTGCCTGGTGTGACTGGGAGGATGCGGTGCAGTCACTGGACGAAGGGTGGACGCCCAATCCCCGCTACGCCGACCCGACCTTCCGCATCACCTTCGCCCGGATCGTGACGCACTACTTCCACCACGGCGCCTGGCTGGCCGACGGAGCGCTGCTGGGCGAGGCGCAGCGCCTGGCCGGTATCCCGGGCGTCCTCGTCCATGGCCGCTTGGATCTCGGTGGTCCCCCCGACACGGCGTGGCAACTGGCGCAGGCCTGGTCAGACGCGGAGCTCCAGCTCGTCGCCACCGGGCACGGGGGAGGGCAGGAGATGGCCGCGCGGATCGTGGAGGCCACCGACCGGTTCGCAACTCGACGGGGGACCTGACGGGGCCGTCGTGACCCCCGGCTCCCCGACGCATCACGTGGTTCCCTCGCGCCGGCACCCGACGGGCATGGACATGGCGCTCCGCCGGACCCGCACCCGCCCACCGAAGCGGCAACACCATGCCCGATGGTCTCGGGGCGCGACCCGATCGCGCCCCGTGTGCCGAATGCGTCTGGCCCCGGGGACGACCATGCCCGCAGGAGCCCCTGCGCAGGCGCGCCAGCGGCACGGGGGGAAGGACAGGACGCCGTCGTGCTGGTACGAGACCGGCACACCTGCTGCCATCCTTGGTCGGCTCCTGCCGATCGTCCACACTGGGGCGAGGAGGCCGGTGTGGGGGCTGTCAGGCTGGTATTCGGCGCCGAGCTGCGCCGCCGATGGCGATCGTGGCTCGCACTGGCCGTCCTGATCGCCCTCGTTGGAGGGCTGGTCCTGGGCGCGGCGGCCGCCGGACGGCGCACGGCGTCGGCGTTCCCGAGCTTCGTGGCCGCCCACGGCTTCGATGCCGCTGTCTACACCCCCGTGCGCACACCGAGGGCGGTCACACTGCCCGAGGTCACAGCGGTCACCGTCGGCGTCGGCCTGGACACGGGTGCACCGGCATGCCACTGCACTCACCCGATCAACCCCACGGACTTCGGCGTCATCGTCGCGCCCACGACGGGCAGGACGATCTTCAAGCTCGTCTCCGGCCATCTCCCCGACCCGGCAGCTCCCGACCAGGTCCTGGCCTCCTACACGCTGCAGGACGACGGGGAGCACATCGGCTCGGTCATCCACGTGCCCATGTACGCGCTGTCGCAGACCTCCGCCTACAGCGACGCAACCGGGGCTCTCCCGCAGCCCACGGGCCCGACCGTCTCCTTCCGCGTGGTCGGCTTCGAGGCCAGCGAATTCGAGTTCCCGTCCGGGTCGACGCCGTCCTACGACCTCTACGCCACGCCGGCGTTCGCCCGAACCGTCCTCCCCCGCGTGGCGGCAGGTGCCGTGTCCTTCGTCCGGCTGCGCCACGGCGCCGCCGACCTTCCTCGCTTCAGCCAGCAGGTCAGCGCGCGGGGCGCCGATGCCAGCCCCCTGGACGCGGAGGCGGCGTCCATCGAGGCGTCGATCCATCCCCAGGCCATCGGGTGGTGGATCCTGGCCGGCCTGGCCGCCCTCGTGGGGTTGGCGGTCATCGGGCAGGCGCTGTTCCGCCAGAGCGTCGTGGAGAGCGAGGACCATGCGACCATGGCCGTCCTCGGCATCGACCGACGACAGCTCGTGATGGTCGGGATGGCGCGCACCGCGGTGGTGGCGCTGGCCGGCGCCCTCGGGGCCGTCGCCGTGGCCATCGCCTTGTCACCGCTGGCGCCGCTCGGTGAGGCTCGCGACGCAGAGACCTCCACCGGCGTGCACCTCGACCCCCTCGTCTTGGGCCTCGGCGCCCTCGCCATCATCGTCGTCGTCGTCGCCCTGGCCGCATGGCCGGTGATCCGGGCGGCGCGTACGCTGCGCAGCGACGAGCGCGCCGCCACGTCGCGCCCCTCGGCGGTGGTCGGACACCTGGCCGCCTGGGGCGCGCCGCCCAGCGCCGTCGTCGGCGTCCGCAACGCCGTCGAACGACACAGCGGAGGGGGGACGGTCCCGGTCGGCTCCGCGCTCATGGGCACGGTCCTCGCCGTGGTGGCGCTGTGCGGGACCGGGGTGTTCGGAGCCAGCTTGTCGCACCTCACGGCGACACCGCGCCTGTACGGAGACTCCTTCCAGCTCAATTTCACCGACCCCAACGGGGCCGGCCCGGACCCCGCGCTGTTGCGGAGCCTGGAACACGACAAGGCCGTCACGGGCATCACCGAGGGCCTGGCGCTCGAGGTCTCGGTCGACAACGTGCCGGTGGGGGCCGTGGCCGGAACCGCGGTGCGGGGGCCGCTGCTTCTCTCCTCGGTCCGGGGGCACGCGCCCGGCGGCGACGGCCAGATCGGCCTCGGGTCCACCACGATGCGCCAGGTCGGTGCAGATCTGGGCTCGGTGGTCCACGTCACGGTGCCCTCGCCGTCGGGGGCGAAGCGGACCACGGCGTTTCGCGTGGTCTCTCAGATCTCCTTCCCCGTGCTCGGCGGCTCGGTGGGTCTCGGGACGGGGGCGGCGCTCACGCAGGCGGCGTACGAAGACGCCGCCTGCCCGCCGGGCCCCAGCAGCGCCGCCTGTCGCCAGGCGTTCTCGTCCTACCCGACCAACGGCGGAATGCTCGTGAGCGTGGTCCCCGGTCAGCGTGGCCGGGCGGCGATCGGCCGCTACCTCGACGACTACCGGGCGATCACCGCGCTCCCTATCACGCCCACGTCCCTTGTGAACTTCGGCGAGGCGGTGAACTTCCCGCTGATCTTCGGGGCGGTATTGGCCCTGTCCGGCGCCGCCACGCTGATCCACCTGCTGGTGGTGAGCGTGTCGCGGCGCCGACGGGAGATCGGACTGCTCAAGGCGTTAGGGTTCGTGAACGGCCAAATTGCCTCCGCCGTGATCTGGCAGGCCACGACGCTGGCCAGTATCGGCATCGTGATCGGTACCCCGATCGGCATCGTGATCGGCCAGGCCGTGTGGCGGGCATTTGCCAACAACCTGGGTGTCTTCCCGATCTCCGTCGTGCAGGTCTGGCTCCTCGCCGCGCTCGTGGCGGGTGTCTTCGTGGTCGCCAACCTGCTGGCCGTCGCCCCCGCCCTCGTGGCGACGCGTGCTCGAGCGGGGGAGCTGCTGCGCACGCAGTGACGTCGACGGCCGGCGAGGGCGTCCGGCCAACCGCGCAGCACCGGGCGGCTTCGCTCAGCGACCGTGCCGATCGTGCCACCATCGTGCTCCCACGCGGTAGAGCACGTGGGGACGCAGCGGGTGGCCGTGGGCGACGGTGGGATGCTCGAAGTCCTCGGATGGATCCCTCGTCATCGACAGGCGTTCCATCACCTTCCGTGACCGGACATTGACGGCGGAGGTGAACGAGACGATCTCGCGGGCGCCGACGACGGCGAAGCCGAATCCGATGGCGGCCGACGCGGCCTCCGTCGCGTAGCCGCGCCCCCAGAATGGTCGAGCGAGCCGCCACCCGACTTCGACGGCAGGGGCGAACGGAAGGTAGTCGGGCACCTGGTGGAGGCCCACGAAGCCGATGAAGGCGCCGCCCGACCGCTCCTCGACGGCCCAGGGGCAGTACGCCCGCTCGGCGAACTCGGCTTCGAAACGGTCGATGAGCGCGTCACTGTCCTCACGACTCAGCGTCGCCGGGAAGAATTCCATGACCGTCGGATCGGCGTTCATGGCCGCGAACACCGGCCGATCCGCCGGCGTCCAGCTGCGCAGGACCAGGCGCGGGGTGGGGAGCTCGAAGGGCGGCACCGGGGCACCGTAGCCCTGGGGTGCCCACCGGCCTTCAGCCGCCAGGGTCAGCCCGGTGGCGGCCCCCGGGGTCCGGGGCGACGGCGCCCTCGGGCGAACGCGCCCGTGGTGCGGCGCTGCACCTCCTGGGTCGAGGGTGCGGAGGCGCGGTCTTGGGAAGGTCGCCGCTCTCGGTCCCCGCTGAACCCGGCGTTCCAGGGACGTCGGCTGGCTCGGGCCGGTGCCGGGCCCCGGCGCCACCACGCAGGGCGCTCAAGAATCGCGCTGAACGTGTCGATCGTCCGTCTTCGTGGCAGCAATTCCGACCAATCGGCGGGTGGCCCGCCCGGGCGGGCCACCCCGGCACTCCGCCGTCCCGGCGCGGGTGCTCTGGGCGACCTACGCGTTCCTGGGGATCGTCATCGCCGGCTACCTCGTGTCGCTGCTCGTGCGTCGCCCGGGCCAGTCCTGGCCGTGGCTCGATGGCTGGACCGTCTGCAGCATCGAGGTGGTCGCCAGCGGCCTGTGCATCGCACGGGCCTTCGCCCGGCGCCCGGGTCGGCCCGCCGCGCTGATCCTCGGCCTGAGCCTCCTGTCGTGGTCGATCGGCGACATCTTCTTGACCATCGAGTCCCTGGGAGGGGCGACCCCCCCGTCGCCGTCGCTGGCCGACGTCTTCTACCTCACCTTCTACCCGCTGGCCTACGTCGCCGTGATGCTGTTTCTGCGCGGGGAGGTCAAGCGGATCACGGCCCCCAACTGGCTCGATGGAGCCATCGCCGGCTCAGGAGCCGCCGCTGTGTGCGCGGCGTTCGCCTTTCACAGCATCTTGCGGACGACCGGCTCGAGCGCCGCCGCCACGGTCGCCGACCTGGCGTACCCGGTCGGCGACGTGCTGCTGCTGGGCCTCGTCGTCGGCGGCTTCGCCGTTCTGTCGCGCCGGAGCAGAGCGCCGTGGGTCCTCCTGGCGAGCGGCCTGGCCCTGAACGTCCTGGGCGACACGTCGAACCTCTTCCAGAACTCGCTCGGAGCATCGCGCCTCGGCTTCGTCCTGAACGCCGTCGCCTGGCCGACGGCCATCGTCGTGATGTCCATGTCGGTGTGGCTGCGGAAGGCCTCGAACCCGCTCCAACCGCAACGGCCGGCCGGGTTCGCCCTCCCGAACCTCTCGGCGGCCGCCGCGCTCGTCATCCTCTTCGTCGCCAGCTTGCATCCGGTGGGCCGTGTCGCCATCGGGTTGGCGACGGTGACGCTGCTGATCGTCGGACTCCGACTGGCGCTGTCGGTACGGGGGATGCAGACCCTGAGCCAGGAGCGACACCGCCAGTCGGTGACCGATGAGCTGACCGGCCTGGCCAATCGTCGATACCTCTTCGGCGTGCTCGACGCGTTCTTCTCGGAGTGCGACGACTCGCGCGCCCCGCGCACCTTGGCCTTCCTCTTCGTCGATCTCAATCACTTCAAGGAGATCAACGACTCGTTCGGCCACCCAGCGGGGGACGAGTTGCTGAGACAGCTCGGCGCCCGATTGTCGGGCTCGCTGCGCGACACGGACCTGCTCGTGCGCCTCGGCGGAGACGAGTTCGCCGTGGTGCTCGTCGACGGTGACGCCGACTACGCCGTGGCGGTCGCCGAGCGGCTCACGGCCAGCCTCGAGGAGCCGTTCGCGCTCGACGTCGTCCGCACGAGCATCGGCGCCAGCATCGGCATCGCCATGGCGCCCACCGACGCCACCGACGCCGCCGGGCTCGTGTGGTGCGCCGATGTGGCGATGTATCGGGCCAAGCTGGGCAACACCTCGTTCGCGAGCTACGAGCAGAACCTCGACGAGGGGCGGGATCAGATGCGTCTGCTCGAGGAGTTGCGCGCGGCCATCGACGACGGCGGCCTGGTGTTGCACTACCAGCCCCAGCTCGACCTGCGCACCGGGGAGATCCTGGCCACCGAGGCGTTGCTCCGGTGGGCACACCCCAGGCTCGGATTGCTGCCACCGGTGATGTTCCTTCCCTTGGCGGAGGAGGGGGGCCTCATGCGGGCGATCACGCAGTGGGTGCTCGAGGAAGCCGCCGCCCAGTGTGCGGCCTGGCGCCGATCGGGACGGCCACTGACGGTGGCCGTGAACGTGTCTCCGACGAACCTGCTCGAACCCGGCTTCGTCGACATGGTCCGGGCCGAGCTCGAGCGCCATCAGCTCCCTGCGGACGCGCTGGTCCTCGAGATCACCGAGACCTGCGTGATTGCCGAGTTCGAGACATCGCGCCGGGTCATCGAAGCGCTGCGGGACCTCGGCATCGTCGTCTCGATCGACGACTTCGGGGCGGGCGTCACCTCGTTGGCCTATCTGAGCAACCTGGCCGTGCGGGAGCTCAAGCTCGACCGCACGTTCATCGCCGGGCTGGCGGCGGGCGACAGCGATCGCGACCTCGACCTCGTCCGCTCCACGATCGAACTGGGCCACGCTATGGGACTGCGGATCGTGGCCGAAGGCATCGAGGACAGCGCCACGCTGGCCCTGCTCGCCGATCTGGGGTGCGACTTCGCCCAGGGGTACTGCATCAGCAAGCCCAGGCCGGCGGGCGAGTTGGCCATCCGATCGGTCCCCGCCGATTCGGGGGTGGGCGCCCCCCTCTGAGGCTGGCCAGCCCTTGCGGCACTCGCGCCGGGCGGCCGCACGGCCGAATCGAGGCAACCCTGGTCGACGGCCACCGGTCGTCTCGTGCGCCCCTCGAGCGGCACCATGGGGAAGAGGGAACCACGTCGAGGGATCGACCCCACCGCCGTGGGGTGAAGCCCAGACGGACACGCCGGCGGGGGCCGGGCACGACGATCCCGGATCGTCCGGCACGATGAACCGAGCAGGCACCCGTGGGCGCGCCGACGGCGCGACGGCTCAGCGGTCAGCCCCCCAGGTGATCCGGGCCCGGCGGGCCTCTTTGACGTAGCCGTTCTCGACGAACCACCGGGCAGACTCCTCGATCGCCTCGGCGGCCGGTCGCGGTGCGTACCGGAGCTCCTTGCGGGCACGGGAGATGTCGAAGGCCATGTGCGTGGTGGACATCCTGGCCGCTTCGAGGGGCACCGACGGGTGGCGGCGCAGGATCCGTCCCTCGACGAACTCCGACACGTGGGCCACGCCGAGGGACACGGCTCGGGGGACCTTGAGCGTCGCCGCCGGGAGCCCGGTGCGCGCCGCCAGCGTGGCCAGGAGATGTTCGAGCGAGAAGTTCTCGCCGCCGAGGATGTAGCTCCGGCCGATGTCCCCGCGTTCGAGGGCCAGGACGTGGCCTTCGGCGACGTCGTCGACGTGGACGACGTTCAACGTGGTGTCGACGTAGCCCGGCACCCGCCCGTTCAGGTAGTCGAGGACCAGGCGGCCGGTGGGCGTCGGTGCGCGGTCGAAGGGACCGAGCGGGAAGGTGGGCATCACGATGGTCACGGGCACGCCCTGCGCGGCGGCTCGGAGCACCTCGTGCTCGGCCACGTACTTCGAGCGCTTGTACGATCCAAACAGGTGGCTCACGTCGGGGTAGTCGAGCTCGGTGGCCGCCTCGCCCCGGTGCGCCGCCTCGAGGCCGAGCGTCCCCACCGTGCTCGTGTACACGACCCGTTCGACCCCGGCCTCCGTGGCCGCCGCCAGGACGTTGCGGGTCCCCCCGACGTTGATGTCGTAGAACTGGCGCCGATCGCGCGCCCAGAACCGGTAGAGGGCGGCCACATGGAACACGGAGCGACACCCGCGTGCGGCGTGCGCGACGCCGTTCGCGTCGCGCACGTCCGCCTCGACGCGCTCCACATCGATCCCCTCCAGGTTCCGGTGGTCACCGCCGGGCTCGAGCAGCGCCACGACGTCGAAGCGCCGGCGGCGCAGGGCGCGCGTCACGGCCGAGCCGATGAACCCGCTCGCACCCGTCACGAGCACACGGTCGCCCCCGCCGAATGGCACGGCGCCGTCCGTGCTCGAAGCAGGCGAGGCGGTGGTCACGGGGCTACGGGACTCGACGGTCTGACGGTTGTTCAGCCGGCCGAACGCCGGAGCGCGTTCCTGGCCATCTTGGCGCCGAACTCCCAGAACAGGCGCGATCCCCGGCTGGCGTCGCCGAGCACGTCGTCGAGTGCCTCGACGAAGTACTCGACCTCTTCGTCACCGGCGACGAGCGGCGGGAGCAGCTTCACCACGTTCATGTTGTCGGCCGCCACCTGGGTCAGGATCCGGTGCCGGTGGAACAGGGGGACCACGATGAGCTGAGAGAACAGGGCGCTGCGCATGGCCTCGATGGCCTTCCACCGCAGTCGCAGAGCACGCGTCTCGGGCTCACCGAACACCAGGCCGATCATGAGCCCCTTGCCCCGCACCTCGTGCAGGAACTCGTAGCGCTCGACGAGGGGCGCGAGGGCCTTGGTGAAGGCCTCCCCGGTGCGACGGGCCCGGTCGACGACGTCCTCGTCGTCGAAGGCCTGCAACGTGGCGAGCCCGGCCACCATGGCCAGTTGATTCATGCTGAACGTCGACGAGTGCACCACGGCCCGGTCCATGGAGCTGAACACGCTGTCGAACACCTTGGCCGACGAGAGCATCGCCCCGACGGGGATGTAGCCGCCCGACAGCGCCTTGGACACGGTGATGATGTCGGGCTCGATCCCCCAGTGCTCGTGGCACCAGAAACGCCCCGTGCGCCCCATCCCGGCCTGGACCTCGTCCATGACGAGGAGGGTCTTGTGGCGACGGCACAGTGCCTGGACGGAGGGCCAGTAGCCGTCGGGTGCCAGGTTGACGCCCTTTCCTTGAATGGGCTCGACCACGAAGGCGGCCACGTCTCCTTTGGCGAGCTCGCGCTCGAGGGCCTCGATGCTGCCGAAGGGGACCTCGGCGCTCGGGAGCAACGGCCCGAAGCCGTCGCGGAATTCCTTCCCGCCGTTGAGCGACAGCGCGCCGGTGGTCAACCCGTGGAATCCGTGGTCGCAATGCACGACCCGCGCCCGTTTCGTGGCGCTGCGGGCGAATTTGATGGCGGACTCGATGGCCTCGGCGCCGGAGTTGGTGAAGAACGCTCGCTCGATGCCCGGGTGGGTCCGGGTAACCAGGGCCTCGGCCAGGAGGCCGGGGAGCAGTGCACAGTCCATCTGGACCAGGTTCGGCAGGTCGGCGTCGAGGGCCTCGTGCAGGGCCCGGGTGATGGCCGGGTGGCCGCGGCCGAGGGCATAGACGCCGAAGCCGGACAGGAAGTCGAGATAGCGCTCACCCTCGGCGTCGAAGAGGTAACAACCCTCCCCACGCTCGTAGTACCGGTCGATGCCGAGGGTCTTGAGCACGCGGGCCATCTGCGGGTTCAGGTACTGCGACTGCAACCGGAAATTCTCGCCCCGACGGGTCGCGAGGACCTCCTTCAATGCAAAGGGCATCGACGCTCAGCTCCCGTTCAGCTCGACGCGTTCAGGTTAGTGGAGCCCCTGGTCACCGACGCGCGGACGGGGCGCGGCGCCGGTCGACGCTCCGGCGCCACGTTGGCGCGCCGCGGGCGCACCGGCGCCACGTTGG
>Ga0209415_10014032_pt1 | contig 13119 bp, 11 predicted proteins | sample PeaSoiSIISIP2007_FD_187696 | JGI IMG/M metagenome (GOLD analysis project Ga0209415, IMG submission 187696) | Peat soil microbial communities from Weissenstadt, Germany - SII-SIP-2007 (SPAdes) (version 2) | ecosystem: Environmental > Terrestrial > Soil > Wetlands > Peat | place: Germany... | reverse complement strand
GCGGTCCATTTCCTCAAAGAGCGCCTGGCGGATGGCTTCGAGCATGGTGATTTCAGGCATCGCTAGCGCCTCCGCCTTTTGTGCGGCGGTTTGTTGTGCCGGGGAGGGCGTTCGGCAACTTTATCGCGGCGCTCGAGCTCCACCGAACGGTCCTTGGGTCCGCGGCCGAAGGGCACGCGCAATGGAACTTGCGCGGCAACGTCGCCAGTAGCGGGCTGGTTCTTGCCAGTCGGGCCGGCGACCTCATCCCCTGAAATGCTCTCTTTTTTCTCAGCCGACAAAACCGGTTCGTGACGGGGAGCATGGCCGGGCCTATTTCCATGCTGAGTGGCCACTTCCTGCGTTTTGACGAATGCACCGAAATCAGCGACCTTCCACACCGCTACCTCGCTCGACGCGGGCGGCATCACATCTTGTTTCGGCCGGCGCCATTCGGCTTCAATCGTATGGCAGCCCTCGCAATAGACGCCCTGCTCGGCGGTCTCTGCCGGCGGCAGAGGAGACTCCTCGGCAAATTTCTGATCCGCATCCAACTCGTGCTCGATGCGCGCATCGATCTCGGATTTTTTCTTTGGGTCCCAGAGATTGTGTTCCGTCAGATAGGATTCGTAGCGCGCAATCGGGTCCTGCGCCTTCCAGTAGTCGAACATCGCCTTGGGGACGTATTCGGCCGGATCGTGCTGGGCGTGCCCCTTCATGCGCATGGTTTTCACTTCGATCAAAATGGGTCCGCGGCCGGCGCGGCATTCGTCCACCGCGGTCTTCGTTGTCTCATACACGGCCACCACGTTATTGCCGTCCACAATCTTGCTTGCAATGCCGTAGGCGGCGGCGCGGTCGGCAAGATTCTTGATCGGAACCTGGCGCGCGACGGGCGTCGAATAGGCCCACTGGTTGTTTTCGACGATGAGTACGAATGGGGCGCGCTGTTGCGCCGCAAGGTTCAGGCCCTCGTGAAATGCCCCTGTTGAGGTTCCGCCGTCACCGATCCAGGTCATCGCGACGATGTTCTGTCCCAAATAGCGGCCGGCCATGGCCACGCCCGTCATTACCGGAATCAGATCGCCGAGCATGGAGATCGGAGAGACCACGTGGCGGACTTTCAAATCGCCGAAGTGGCTGGTGCCGTCCTTGCCGTGGGTGGGCGAGGTGAATTTCGCCATGTGCTGGGTGAAAATGTCGCGCGGCTTGAATCCCTTGACGAGCAAGGCGCCGATGTTGCGAATCATGGGGGCCAGCCAGTCGCGCGGCTCGAGGGCGTAGGAGGTGCCGACGGAGACGGCTTCCTGCCCGAGGCTCGAATAGACGCCGCCGACGATCTTGTTCTGACGGAAGAGTCTTACAAGGCGGTCTTCGAGCTGGCGATTGAGCTGCATGAAGTAGTAGAGGTCGAGTTTCTGGTCGTGAGTGAGTGCAGGAGTCATTTTTTGATTCGACATTCGAGTTTCATCATCTCACGCCGCTCAGAATAACGGCCAAGAGTCGCAAATCCAGGGCTAAAGCCCGGACCGTTTTCGTGATGCGTCTCGTGGGGCTGAAGCCCCACGCTTCCACCGAAAAGCAACAGTGCCGCGCCGAAGACCGCGGCGCTACACTTACACCTTAACCCACCGCGGAACCAGCGTGTTCGGCAATGGCCGGCGCGCTCTGCAAGCTCTCCGCGAGTGCCTGGCCGCTGATTTTCCTGACCTCTCGCGCAAAAACAGAAGCGAAGTGATCGATCAGCCGCTCGCGGACTTCCGCCATGGAGACGGTGCGGCCGAGAGCGCGTTCGAGTGACGTGACACGCTTATCCGCGATGCCGCACGGAACGATCATGTCGAAATAGCGCAAGTCGGTCGAGACATTGTAAGCGAAACCATGGGACGTGACCCAGCGGCTGAGATGAACGCCGAGCGCGCCGAGTTTTTCCTCACCGGCCGGCGATTCGATCCAGACGCCGTGCTGGCCCTCGACGCGCTTCGCGGCGATGCCGAAATTCGCGCTCGCGCGCAGCATCACTTCTTCGAGCTCATGGACGTACCAGCCGATATCGCGGCGATGCTCGGTCAAATCCAGGATCGGATAGCCAACGATCTGGCCGGGACCGTGGTACGTGATGTCGCCGCCACGGTCGCTGGAATGGAATTCGACGTTTTTCTGCGCGAGCAAAGCGTCCGAGACGCGCAGATGATCGCGGGTTCCATTTTGCCCGAGAGTGATCACGTGCGGATGCTCGCAAAGAAGCAGCACGTCGGGAATCGAGCGCGCTTTGCGCGCCTGGACGAGCTGACGCTGCAGTTCGCACGCGCGGCCGTAGGGGATTAGCCCCGCGTCCACTACCCAGCAGATTCTCGTGCTTTGCGTCAACGTGACCTCTTCAAGAACCGCAAACTGCATGCCGCGATAGATTCAGCGCAAAGGATGGCGCTATCGCACCGGCGATCTATGTCGGAGGTGAAGCTCCGACCCCCCGAAAAACCGCCGGGGCTGAAGCCCGGAAACTTTGGTGGTGCTTTTCGTGGGGCTTAGCCCCACGCTTCCACCAAGATTCAAGAATGCCGCGCTGAAGGCCGCGGCGCTACGCTTAAATCCTAAACCTGCGGGCGAGCCATCACGGATCAATAGTTGATGGTCAGGCCGCGCACCGAATTGAACGCATCACCCATCGCTTCCCATACGGTCGGATGGGCATGGATGGTGGCGGCCATGTCGTCGAGAGTGGCTTCGAGGCCCATCGCAGCAACCGGCTCGGCGATGATTTCCGTGGCGAGGGGGCCGATGGCGTGAACGCCAAGAATCTCGCCGTACTTCGCCTCCGCGACCACTTTAATAAAGCCTTCATGCTGGCCGAGGATGGTCGCCTTGCTGTTGCCGAGGAACGGAAACTTGCCGGTCTTCACATCGAAGCCCGCTTCGCGCGCCTGCTTTTCGGTGAGGCCAACGGAACCGATCTGCGGCTCGCAGTACGTGCAGTTCGGGCAGCGCTTGCGGTCAAACGGCTGCACGTCTTTCCCGGCCATGCGGCCCACCGCGATGATGCCTTCCATCGAAGCGGCGTGCGCCAGCTGGGGAAGTCCGGCGACGATATCGCCGATGGCATATAGACGGGGCTCGTCGGTTTCCAGGTACGCGTTGGTGTGCACGAAACCGCGCTCGAGCTTGGCTTTGGTTCGCTCGATGCCAACGTTTTCAGTGAGCGGGCGGCGGCCCACGGCGATGAGGACCTTCTCCGCGGAGATGGTCTGCGTTTTTCCGGTCTTGTCCTTGAACGCAACCGTCCCAATCTTGGCGTCCCTTTTCACGGATTCGACTTTTGCCTCGGTCTCGATGCGGATGCCCTTCTTCTTGAACGCCTTCTCGAGCTCGGGCGAAATTTCCTCGTCCTCGAGCGGCACGATTCGGGGAAGGGCTTCGAGGATGGTTACTTCCGTGCCGAAGGTGCGATAGATCGAAGCAAATTCGACGCCCACCGCTCCAGCGCCAACGACGACGAGCGACTTCGGGATCCCCGCGAGCTGCAGGATTTCCCGGTTGCTGAGAATGATCCCGCCGTCGATCTCGACTCCGGGAAGCGAACGTGCTTCCGATCCGGTGGCGAGCATCGTGTAGGTGGTTTCGATTTCGGTGGTCTTGCCGTCCTTTTCGACGGAGACTTTGCCGGGCGCGGCGATGCGGCCCCAGCCGGTGATCGAATCCACTTTGTTCTTCTTGAAGAGCATGCCTATACCGCCCGCGTGCTTCTTGACGATTTTGTCCTTACGCGCGAGTATGGCCGGCCAGTTGACCTTGACGTCTTTCACTTCGAAGCCGAATTCCTCGGCGCGCAGGAAATGGTCGTAGAGGTCCGCGTGATGCAGGAAAACTTTTGTGGGAATGCAGCCGACGTGCAAGCAAGTGCCGCCGAGAAACGGGTCCTTCTCCACGACCGCCGTCTTCAAACCCCACTGGCTGGCGCGAATCGCGGCGACGTACCCGCCCGGTCCGCTCCCGATGATCACGAGATCATATTTGGCCAAACCTGTTCTCCCTTGTGGTTCCCATGGACCCCGAGCCGGGATTTCGTGGAGGGTTGGAGACAACCCGGCTCTATCGTCATCGCAGACCCAAGAGTTTAGCAGCCGCTGCCCGGCCATCGCAACCCCGCTGGCGGGCCTCGACCGGGCCAGTTAGTTTGCCCGCGCAATCGCGCACGTGATATAAGGCGAGCGGCATTTTTCGAGGCACGGCGTAGCCGGCCCGGTCCCAAGTCAGCACGCGGATCGACCATTGGATGTCGAAGGAGATGGTGCGGATGGCGCCGGAAATCACACCCAGCGATTCAATGACACAGGAGAGTGAAACTACCCCCACCGCGACCGCCCGGACCACTGGAAACACATTCTTCTTCGGGCCGAATGGCATCCGTGCCGGCTGGCGGATGCTGATCGCGATCGCGCTCTTCGTCCTTTTCGTATTTCTCATGCAGGCAGGTGTGAGGCGCGTCCCGGCGCTCCAGGCAGGGCAGCACGCTATGGCGAAGGGCGTCTTCACGCCGGGCATTGTGCTGATCGCGGAAGGAGTCCAGACGCTCTCGCTCGTTCTCGCGGTGCTGGTGATGACGTTCATCGAGGGGCGGTCGTTCGCCAACTACGGTCTTCCGGGAAAGGAAGCCTTCGGAAAGCGTTTCTGGCAAGGCATGCCGTACGGATTTGCGATGATCACGATCATGCTGGCACTGGTCGCCGCGTTCCATGGATTCTTGTTCGGTGGGTGGGCGCTCGGACGCGCGGACGCCTTGCGGTACGGTTTCCTCTACCTGATTGCATTCATTCTTACGGGGATCTTCGAGGAATTGTCGTTTCGAGGGTATTTGCAGACGACGCTGGCATCAGCAACCGGATTCTGGCCAGCGGCAGTTGTGCTGGCTGTCGGATTTGGAGCGCTACATCTAAGAAACCTGGGCGAAGCGCCGGTGGGCGCGCTTTCCGCGGGAAGTTTCGGGTTGCTGTGTGCGTTCACGCTGCGGCGGACGGGAAACATCTGGTTCGCGATCGGGATGCACACTGCGTGGGATTGGGGAGAGACGTATTTCTACGGGGTGGCCGACAGCGGCCAGCTGGCGCGGGGCCATCTGCTGAATTCGTCCTTTCACGGGCCGGTGTGGCTGACGGGCGGATCGGTGGGACCGGAAGGAAGCGTGTTCGTGTTTGTAGTGCTGATCCTGTCGGCAGCGATCATCCATTTCATGTTTCCTGCGCGGCGGACGGCGTCCTGAGGTAGGTACGGCTGGAATCCTTTTGCGGCCATGCGGCATCTACTGTGGGGCTGAAGAGGGTCCACGGAACGTCATTTGCGCGGCACGTTTGACATGACGCGCAGATACCTCTAAAATCAACGGTTTTGGATGGCATCGCGGACCCGAACTGAGGACCCGAACGATGGATAAGAAGCGTCTCGAATATTACAAAAAGAAACTGGTCACGCGCCGCGAGGAACTGATGCGCGGAATCGCACGCACGCAACAGGAAGGCCGCGAAGCGGACGAGGACTCGACGGTGGATCTCGCCGACAAGGCCGCGAACTCGTACACGAAAGAATTCCTTTTCGGCCAGACGCACAACGACCGCTCGCTGCTGCAGTTGGTCGAGGAAGCGCTCTCGCGGATGAAGGACGATTCGTTCGGTGAATGTGTGTCCTGCCACGAGGAGCTGCAGCAGAAGCGCCTCGAAGCCGTGCCCTGGACCCGCTACTGCCTCGCCTGCCAGGAAAAGAAAGAAGAGGGCCTGCTCTAGGCCCCTGCGGTAACCTTCCGCGCGCTCGTGTCTCTTCCCTCGCCGCCTGATTTGAGGTAGCGTTTCAGATAGCATTTCGGTTAACAACGCATCCGTGATCTTGAAAAGCGCGCTCGACGCACTGGCATCGGTCGTGTTCCCCGGCCCGTGCCGCATTTGCGGCCAGGCGCTGACGAATGCGAGCCGCATTCCGATCTGCGTGACCTGCCTGGATGGATTCGTGCGAATCAAGGAGCCGATGTGCCGCTGCTGCGGCCGGCCGTTTGTTTCGGACGTCGCCGCACAGGCGATCGAGCCGCTATGCCGCCTGTGCCGAGCGAAGTTTTACGCCTTCGACCGCGCGCGGAGCTTCGCTCTCTATGACGACGCGCTCATTGAGGCCGTTCTCCTTCTGAAATATGAGGAGGTGACGCGGCTGGGCGACTGGTTCGCGGCGCGGCTGGCTGAAATCGTCTTGCGCGCGCCGGAGGAGTGGCACGTCGACGTGGTGGTGCCGGTTCCATTGCACAGGGACCGTCAGCGCGAGCGCGGTTACAACCAGGCGGAGCTGATCGCCCGGCCGCTGGCAAAGCGCCTCGGGCTGAAACTGGAAAGGTATCTTTTGGCGCGCACACGGCCACGCCCGCCTCAGCTGGTGCTCTCTCGCAGCGAGCACTGGAAGTCCGTCCGTGGCGCCTACGCGACGCGGGAAGGCCTGCAGGTTGACAACCTCCGCGTCCTACTGGTAGATGATGTATTGACGACTGGCGCGACGCTGGATGCCTGCGCGCGCGCCCTGAAGAAAGCAGGCGCCGCCGCGGTGCTGGGGTTGACGGTGGCGAGGGTCCGCTCCGTACCGGTGATTCCGGGGCCCGTTGTGGCGGCAGGGATGCCGCGCAGCCGACAGAAACCAAGCGGGCAGCAAGAGCATCGAAGATAGTGGATATAATTGTCGAGCGGCGCAGAGGCGACGCGATGGAGAACCGGCACAAAATCGGCCTACGTCCCCGGCCCACTCTCGGGCACGGCGGAGTAGTGCACGAATCCGCGCTCCCGCAGCCGCTGCCTCCGCCCGCGAGCCGGCCTTCGGTGATGCAGGCGCCGGTGCTCGTTCTCAACGCGACCTTCGAGCCGATCAACGTGACGGCGGTGCGCCGCGCGCTGGTCCTGATGCTGAAGGGCGTGGCGCAGGCCGAAGAAACCAACCACTCCGAAGTGCATTCGACAACCAAGGCGATTCAGGTTCCGTCCGTGATCCGGCTGCTCTCGTACAGGCATATCCCGCAGCAGAGCCGCGCGCTCTCGCGGAAAAATATTCTCCTGCGCGACCGGAATACCTGCCAGTTCTGCGGCGCGGCTTTGCCGGCTTCGGAGCTGACGCTCGACCACGTGATGCCGCGTTCGCGCGGGGGCCGCTCGTCGTGGGAGAACCTCGTGGCATCCTGCTACACCTGCAACAATCGCAAGGGTGATCGCACGCCCGAAGAGGCTGGCCTGAAGCTGCGGCGTCGTCCACGGCCGTTCACACTACATACGTCGCGGCAGCTGATGCGCTTGATTGGGCATCGCGATGAGAAGTGGCGGAAGTACCTTTTCTACTGATCGCCGTTACTGACCGCGCTTTGATGCAACCCTTTCGGAGATTCTGCGTCTAATTAATCAAACGCTTCTAGGACACACCCCGGGAGGCGTGACTGGTCTTAACCAGTCCGCTTCCCTTCCTTTTTTTCCGGAACATTTCATCGCAAGTAGTGGGTCACTGTAAGAACCAACCGCGGTCAGCGAGCATATGTCCGGACAGCACGCTAATCGTCCAAGTGGGTTACTTCCGAGCAGGGGAAAGTCAGGAATCTTCCGCGCCAGGACCGGGAGCAAGTGAAGTAACTGCTTCGCAATCTCGGGGGCGTAAACCTAAAGACAATCGAGCGGGAAGTGATATAATTAAAAAATGTTATCAGTGCGTGCCGCGATGCGCTTTTTGGGGGTTGCACTCTTGCTGGGAGGTAGTCTGCTTCTACCGCTCCGGATTGCAACAGCTGACCTTCCCTCGCAAGAGCACCGATTGCTGCTGTTCCATCTGCATACCAACGAGCGGATAAATATCGTTTACCGACTTGGCGATTCGTACCTTCCCGGCGCCGTTGACCAGCTCGATCATTTTTTGCGAGATCACCGAACGGGCGATGTAACCGCCCTGGATCCCAGGCTTTTCGACTTGTTGAGCGATCTCACCGCAGCGGTGGGACGCCCGGGAACTGAGATCGACATCGTCTGCGGCTACCGCACGCCCTGGAGCAACGAGTTCCTCCGGCGGACGACCGCGGGCGTGGCCGAACATAGCCAGCACATGCTCGGTGAAGCGATTGACATCCGCATCCCAGGAGTGCCGACCGCTCGCTTACGCGACGCCGCACTAAGTTTGCATCGTGGAGGAGTCGGCTACTATCCTCAATCCGGATTTGTCCACGTGGATCTGGGACGCGTTCGGCGTTGGTAGCACAATCCGGATTCGGCTTTCACTCGTTCGGGGAGTATGGATATCCTTTTACGAGGACCTTCTCTAGATCGGCGTCAAGCTCATAGATATCGTCGAAGAAATCCACCTCTCCATCGTCCGCGACAATCGCCGTGCCGTACAGAATCAAGACAGGAATGGGCTTGGTAAGACTCACTCCGAACGTTTGGTCTCCGTTCATTGCGCCGAGAATACGATCGGTGTCCCACCCGGGATTGTCGCGCAAGACCCACGCTGCTAATGCGACTGGATTTTCCACACGGATGCATCCGTGGCTAAAATCCCGCCGAGGGCGGGAGAATAGGTGGACGGCGGGCGTACCGTGCATATAGACGTCATAACTATTGGGCATGTCGAACTTCACGAGCCCAAGTGAATTGTCCGGGCCGGGTCTTTGCCGAATGGCCAGCTTGCCCGAGTCGAGCTGCCGTTCCATGTCTTCACTGACGCTATCATCGCTGACAATCGTTCCTTGGGCGTCCACGACTTCATAGGAGTGATCTCTGAGATAGTGCGGATTCTTTTTTAGTTCAGGGACCAATTCGTCACGTTGAATGTCCAGCGGAACATTCCAGTAAGGGCGGAAAATAACTGATTTCAGTTGCGTGGTGAATACCGGAGTCTGATGCTTGAACGATCGGCCGACAACCACGTTCATCGAGAAGGCCGGGCGATATTCCTCAGTCGCCGCATAGAGACGAAATTCAGGAATGTTGACTACGAGTGGCGGCTGCTCAAATTCGTGAGGCAGCCATCGCCATCTTTCCAGAGTGAGTTTGAGCTGCAGGACGCGCTGACTCACAGGTGTGTTCAGATCTTCAAATGTTTGAGTCCCAATGATTCCATTTGGTTCGAGTCCATGACGCCGCTGAAAACGAGCCACGGCGGTTACGAGAGGTCCCGTGTAAGCCAAATCAGGCGCGACGATGGCATCGGTTGCCGCCAAATCGCTCAGAAGGACAAGGAGCCGCTTGAGTTGCGGCACGCCGGTATAGGGATCGCCGGGTTTCACCGGTTTTGGCGGCACCGGAAGCAACTCGCTGCCAGACTCGCTCGCCAGTTTCAGGTAGGTTTTCAACGCGCCGACGGTTTGGCGATATGCGGGGAACGGCGGTTCGACGGTTCTCATCATAGCGTCTACATTTTCCGCGCCTACCAGCTTCTGGCGGACAAATTCCGAGAGATCGAAATTTGCGTTGTCGATTTCCAAATCAAAGCGAACCGTACGGGGATTCACGCGCCCATGGTTTAAGTCGGAGATATAGCGCATGGCCGAAATTGTGATTGCAAGATCGAAGCGGACGAGTTCCGACTCCGACGCGTGACCTGTCTCAATTGTTGCGAGGCGTCCATCCCACCGAGGACCATCGTAATCGACAGGATTGAGGCCTTCCTCCTCGGCGCCTTTGAATAGGTTCGTGAGCGCCTGAGCCTGAGGAGAGGGCTGCCGACCCAGAACCCAAGGCAATCTGTCGCCGACTGTTCCGTAGAATTCCTTAGCCTCAGCACGATAATTCTGAAAATCTGGATATTGCAGGTCGGAGAGATGGGCGGAGTCGATGAAAGTCTGGAGCGAAGCCTGGCCATCCGAAGAAAGTTGCTGAGGCCCTTCAGCGGCGCCGAAGACGGGCACGGCACCGGCCTTTGCTGCATCGACGGATGTTTTCCGGCAGCCGAATAGAATCGCGATTACGGCGAAGAGACAGAGCGCTCGATTAATCCCGCGAAGGTGCATTGGTCGCCCAGGTAGCTAGACTCAAACCGTCGCCCACCAGGGGCTCGGAAGCTCTGTCTTGAAATGCCTAGTGACTCGTCTTTCAAATCCTTGAACTGATTGCGCACTTTTTCAATTTGCTCGCGGTGCGCGGACGCATCGCGGTATGGAAGAAAGTGCGAATGCCGGTCATGGGCGTGCTGTATCCGGCCCGCCTTTTTTGACTACCTATCCCCGACTGCCAGCTAGATTGTCGACATCTTGGCTTCCTGCTCGAACTGCGGGGTGTACGTCTTGCGGCACAGGAACCGTCGCCGATGGAGGACGCGGCAGAAGGTGTGGGACGAGACACTCCAAGTATACACTTCTCCGCTGCCGGCTATTGGCATACGTGTTCTCAAGTCAGACCACGGAGACGATTCGTGATTGCGGTCAGCTCCCGATCAGTCGAATAACCCGACAAGTGGTTGTCGCGGGCTACTGACGGAACATGACTTTCAGCCCTCGGCGCCAGTTGTCGCTCAGGCCGATGCGCGCGGACTGAATTTCGGGGGAAAGATGTTTCAGCACCGTTTCCGCGCTGGCGAGCGGGATGGAGCGTTGCGGGTCACAAACTTGTAGGCCATGCCGAGCAAGTCCCGCAGCACATCCGCATCGACACGAGACAGGCGAACCAGCACGGAGGGATAGCCGACGTAGTGGTCCGTCACGTAGTACACATCGGGGGCCGCGGCCAGCAGCTCGGCACGGTCACCGAAATCCACTTTGACGACAAGCGAGTTGGGTTCAGCCGAGCGATGCGTGGGGACGCACGCCAGAAGTTTTCCATGCGCCTTGAGCGCCAGTTTCCCGTACGCGGTGCCGTCCTCCACGCCAGGCAATGCGAGCCCGATCTTCCGCACGGTGTCGAAGTTGATTGTGCGTCTGGCCATCAGTCAATCTTTTCCGCGTCTCTTGGTCAGTTCGATGAGTTCGTGCATGAGCCGATAGGCGGCAGCAAGAAGCGGGCGGCCCATTGGGTCTTTCCAGAGAGCGTCATACGGACCCTTTCCAAAATGCAGTCCACTCGGTGTGAGCAGATTGATTCTCGCGTTTCCCGTGCGCGGAGCGGGCGGCCTGCTTTCCTTCCAGGGACCGATCGCTCGCACCACGGCTTGTCCGGCTTGCAGCAGAACATCAATCGATGCGTCGAGTGTGCTATCGGGCTTTTCCCAGATAATAGCCGCACCACTGTAGTTGTAATACCGTGCGTGATGGTCTGAATACCCAACGATCAAATCCACGCCGTCCTTCATTCCGACTTCGACAATTACACGCAGGACATCCTTCCCTTCTTCTTGAGGCTGGTTTACACCCAACTCCCGAAGAAAGTGGCACGCCTGCAAGTAATGCCGCGATTCCAGCTCTGGCATTTCAAGAATGCCTGAAGGACTGCAATAGCATCTGCCGTGTTGCCGGAATTAATGTGATGCTTGGCATTCTTAAATGAGGCCCAGGGTTCGGAGGTCAATGTCTCTGTTGAAACCGCCATCCATTGCCAGAGCGGCATGTCGCCAAAGAGCGTGTCTCGAATTGTGGGCCGCTCCTCGGCAGGCTTGCTCTTGGAAAAAGTGAACAACTCACACCCCTTAGACGCTCCGGTTTTATAGCACACCCGTGCCTAACCCCTGGTAAGTCGAATTGCTGGACACGTTACTTGGTCACACTATTGGCGGAACATCACTTTCAAGCCGCGGCGCCAAATTTCGCTGAGGCCGATGCGCGTGACGTGAATTTCGGGTGAGAGGTACTTCAGCACAGTTTCCGTCGTCGGATGAAAACGCAAAGCCGGAGCCGCAAGCCAGACGAGTGGCGGTTTCGGATCGAGTTGCTTTCCGGCGAAATATCCGTAGCGCTCGAAATCTCCATCGCGCTGGTGCCGCCGGACGCGCAGCCAGTAGTCCACGGCCTGAATCGGCAGTTGCATGTCTTCGGAAGCTTTCAACTCGATCACCACGAGCCGCCCTCGCCGTGTGACGCCGAGCAGATCGAGAACTCCGCGATCGCCCGCAGTAAGAGCAGGTAGCTGCGAATAGAGATAGCCGGGATCGAGCTGCGCGTCGAGGCGCGTCGGATCCTGGAGCACGAGGGTTTCGATCCATCGCTCCGGAGCCGCGCGATAGAGCGGATGAGTTGTTTCAGTGGCGAGCGAGCTGCGATGGAGATCGAGCCGGCGCATCAACCGGTCGAGCGCAGGCTCGGTCGCCTCGGTGAGGTGTTCGCGCGAATCACCGAGACCAAATAACATGCCTTCGCGCGACCAGCGAGCAAATTCCAGGCCGCGAAAACAGATGGCGACTTCGGTTGTCCCCGGCACGAGGTGGAGGCCGATGTCGTCACCTGCGGGCGGCGTGTGCAGGGCGAGTGCGTGGATTCGTCCAATGGCTTCGCGGGCCGCCGCGAGCGTGGATTCAACCTCGCGACAAGGAGTGAGCCAGCTTTCGGTGTTACCCGCATCAGCGGCGTCGATTTTCTGCATGCGGCCGTCCTCTTCGCGGAATTCGAAAACTTCCACGCGCGCGGCCGAAGAGAGCGCGAAGGCGCGCTCTCGGATCGATCGGCTGGCGCCTTCGGGAACGAATACACGTAACCCCTCGACGGCGCGGCTCGTGGCACGCTGGCGCGTCATATCAAGCCACAAGATTCCGAACGTGAGAATTCCTTCGATCGCTGCGGCGCCTTCGCCGGGCGCAATCGCGATCGCCGCCCATTCGCGCGGCCCTTCGTGCATGCGTCCGCGGACGTATACGCCGGAGAACGAGTGTTCGAGATCGGGCGCGGCGGTCAGCGAATCGATGGTCGCGTCGGGGAAATGCTCGGCGAGGACGCGGCGCAGGCGCGCGCGAAACTGCTCGCGCGTGACCCGTCCCGCGGCGCGCGGCGAATCCGTGCGCAGGAACTCGAGACGGCCCGGCTTCGCGCGGCCGAATCGGCGGACCTCCAGAACGATGCGATCCTGGGATTGTTCTCGGACGCGCAAGATCCGCCGGGTCAGATTGCTTTCAGCGGACCACAGGTGTACGAGGGGATTCTTGCCGTCGCGATGGAGTTCGCAACGCAGCGCGGCAAGTTCCGCGAGCCATTCGCCGTCCTCGCGGACTTCGGTGCTGCCGGATGCC
>Ga0209415_10014031_pt1 | contig 13120 bp, 10 predicted proteins | sample PeaSoiSIISIP2007_FD_187696 | JGI IMG/M metagenome (GOLD analysis project Ga0209415, IMG submission 187696) | Peat soil microbial communities from Weissenstadt, Germany - SII-SIP-2007 (SPAdes) (version 2) | ecosystem: Environmental > Terrestrial > Soil > Wetlands > Peat | place: Germany... | reverse complement strand
GTAGCTCAGTTGGTAGAGCAGAGGACTGAAAATCCTTGTGTCGGCGGTTCAATTCCGCCCCCAGCCACCACTTCGAAACCCCTGTAAAATCAAGCCTTTCGTCAGTGTTTGCACGCGAGGGCCGGGCGGTGATGTTTTCGGCGACGGACTTAATTTGGGCTAAAACCGAGGCTGGACCCGCCGGGGCAGGCGGTCGCCATCGGCGCAGATGACGGCCTGGGGATCTCCATGTCGAGGCGGTTTTCTCAAGTTGACACCGCTCAAGGCTTGTGTTTAGCTGTGACCGTGAACGTGTAGTGACTATGATCGCGGCAGACCCTCCCATTCAAAGCAACCCTCAAACGGCGCGAGAGGGTATCGCGTCTGAGCCGCTAAAGGACATGACGGTTGAACGCTTTCAGGCGATAATGAACTGGGCTGCAACACTGCCGCAAGTCCCGCCAGGCTTCGCGAATGCGCTCAGAGCCGCAGGCTGGCTGGCGGAGGTGAGCGCCTTCCGTGACCACGAGGAGGCGCTGGTGTCCGAAGGGAGCCATCGTCCCTATTTGTCCGATCTGATCGCCGCCGGCGAGAAGCTTCTTTGGGCCGCCCAGAAGCGCGGCATACCCACCGATAACTCGCCATTTTTCTTCACGCTTGAGGATCTGCAGGCCACGCTTGACTCGCTGCACACCACCTTCCGTTGCGAGTACGGTCCACAGAATTCTGAGAAGACAAACAAACTGATCGAGCGGCTCTTCGATGTCCCGCAACCCTGGAGCGCCCCGCAGCAGGACAAATCCAGGGCTTTACAGGTTGGTGGTTGCCGGATAAGCTGAACCCGGATGCAGAACTGCCTTCAAGAATCCGATATACGGGCCATCGGCGCGGGAATGCTGGCCGACTTCGAGGGCCGCGTTGCGCGGCTCGACAACGGTCTCTGCGCCCCGCTTCATCAAGAGGCCAGACAGCTCGAAACCGAACTCTTGACCGTTTACAAATTCATCGCCTTGGGCGCCAGGCAAGAGCCGGATTTGAATCGTGTCGCCGCCCTGTGGGCCTTGATGGTGGAAATGTGCGACGCTTTCGCCGAACGCCTCTCCGGTTTGGTGAAGCAACATCCAAGCTGCGGCGCCGACACGCATTACGACCGGGTCCTCGATCTTCGCAACAAATGCAAACGGCTCCAGGTGATGCATTAGCAGAAGGGGTTTTCCAATACGAGGCTACGGAATTTTACGATCTGCTCAGGATCACGAGCGTCTCGCCCCACGATTTCAGGAAAGCAGCGATCCTGCGATGCAAGCAACACTTGCGAGCGACGGATAAACCACCAACCGTTTGACGCAGCCTCTGCACGCGTGCGCCGCGCCCGCTGCCAGTTGCCCAGGCCGCTTCCCCGGAACCGGAAAGCGCCGGGCGTTTCGCTCACGAGCGCGAGGACCACACCCCCGTCGCCACCCCTGCCCATTCGGACGCCCGGCACCGCCAGTTCCGCCAACGCGGCGGGCCAAGCCGGGGCAATCTGGCGAGACTGGCAAGCCTGTTGACTGGTTGCTGCCTCCGGCGGTTGTCCCGGCGTGACTCACCGGTCAGCGGTTCCATGCTGGCGCCCGCCCCGCAGGGGGTGGGGCGTCCCCCCGGCGCCTATGGGCTTCCTTTTCCCGAAGCCCGCGCCGGGGACCGGGTCAGCCCCCTTTTGGCCGGGGTGCTCAAGTCCGAACCGCATCCCGCGAGATCGGGGCGTTTTTTTGGAAACTTCCGGGGCGGCGCGAGTTGGGTGGCGCTGGCGAATTCGGCCGCCGTTTGCTGTGGCGAGATTTGCTCGCGATGTTGAAAAGCCCGTGGCGGCGGCGTGGTGCGGGAGCCGATTTGATCTGCAAGTTGCCGTTGCTTGCTCCCTCGGGCAGGGCTCGTCGGGAATCAGCGCGCATCGAGGTCGAAGTCCTCGGGTGTACCTTGGACCCTGCGACGCACTCTGGCGGCAAATTCCACGTACGACATACCGCCGTTCGCGTAGCGGGAGACAATGTCTAAGTAGGTTGAGAAACGAGCGTGGGACGGCTCGACCAGACGGGGCAGATTCTCGGCGATGAACTTGCGTAAACGGGCGTCGGGTTGGTTGCCCAGTCGAATGTCGTGGTAGCCGAGAAGGTTCTTATCCGCTGCTTTTGCTGCCAAAGCGGCATCTGTTAGCGGGAAACGCTGGTTGTACGTCTGATGGACGATGCCGCCGATGGCCTTAAACAGCTTGAACGTAACGAAGGGAATTCTTCGAGCAACGAGGACAGGCGCAGCTTTGACCGCGCAGGCTTTCAAGAGAAGGTCGCGAATCTCGAGCCGGTCGGGATAAAGCCACTCGCGGATGTTCTTGGCTTCGATTCCGGCGGGTGCGCGAAGGTCCGAGAAGACGACGAAGTCGAACTTCCTGTCCCCAGGCATCCGGTGGCCGCTGAGGATGGATGGTGGCTCCTCTTTCCTGTAGAGGCTGTCGTCGTCATGCTCATCAAGGTCCAGGAATCCGCCTAAGAAGTGGAGGGCGTTGGCGTCGCATAAGGCCCTGAAGAGAGCTATTTCCAGGGTTTGTCCGAGCCTCATGTTGAAAGCCTGTTTGCACAGTTCAGCGTGGATTGGGGCGAGGAGGTCCAGCTTTGCCGTTACCTCCGATTGCGGGGTGGAGGCGAGGGCGTACCACGTTGAGTTGGCGTGTTGGAGGCGGATGATCGTGCCTTGGGCTTCGAGAGAGGCACGAGCGTCGGTCAAGACATGTGGGTCAACCCGTAGTGGGTTTGGTCCGGCGTCGGAAATCTTCTGCTCGATCGTTCTGGCGCCTGCCACCTTGTTGGTTCTGAGGATTTTAACCAACCGGGCTTTCGCGATTTCTTGGCGCTGGCTGTGTGTCATGTGCGAGTCCGTGCCGATTAGCGGTGTATGGTTGGATGTATATATATGTAGCAGTATGGCTGGGGCGTTGTCGTGGCCCCATTTCTAGCGTTATCGTTAACGGCCGGCCGCTATGTTGCTGTAAGGATGCATCATTCAGAGTTGATCGCAAGATGAAAGGAAGTGAAGGCGGGGGCTGAAGCGCGTTCGCGTAGGGGTGAGTACGTCGGGCGGTCTGGCGTTGCGCAAGGGCTCGAGCAATCTTGGGGTCTAGGCGGGCTCGCCCGGCGCTTCCATCCACTGCTCCTGCCGGTGCTGGCCTGCCCGCCCCGAACCCCGGCCGTCCCGCAGGCCCCACCCCCGCTTATGGAGTTCCTTTTCAAGGCTCCGCGGACCGAGGGCGGGGTGGCGCCCTCTTGCGGCGCCTTTCGCGCGTGAACGGTATCGCACGAGCTCGGGGCGGTTTTTTGGAAACTCTCCTGGGTGGCTCTGGTCAGACCGGGCATCCCGCAAAGCGAAAAATGCCGTGGCGCTCAGGATGGCTTTTCTGGCCTGCCTACTGCGGCAGGGACCTCACACGGAAAAGCCCAGCATTGCCGGTGACAACGACATCCTGAGTGCTTACGGTCGAGGTCGGAATAAACGGCCGGGCGAAATTGGTCCAGACCACTCCGGGGATTGGGGCAAATTCGAGTTGGTAACTGTCGTAGGGCGAGAGGCTCGCAAGAGCCAGCCGCATAGCCTGAGTCACATTTGGCCATAGAGCGTTTGCCGGAGGAGGCGGTGCAATCCTGATGGCTGGCGCTGTGGTGTAGCCGAAGCCCGTACTCGCTATCGTAATCCCGGTGACGGCTCCACCGCTCAGCGTGGCGATGGCCGTCGCGTCGCTGCCGGCGCCCTGGCTCAGGATGGTCACGGCAGGGTTAGTGGTGTAGCCCGATCCACCGCTTGTCACCGTCGCCCCAACCACGAAGCCGTTGATCACCTGCGCCGTGGCGTAGGCTTGCCCGGGAACCGGGGTGCTCGTCAGGCGGTAGGTGTTCGTGCTGGCGATTCCCGGGATGTCCTGTGTGAAGGCGGAACTTGCGGCGGTAAAAGCCGCGCCCGTGCTGGTCCACGTGCTGCCGCTCGAAAACTGAAGTTGGTAACTAGCGCCCAGGGACAGGTTGGTGAAGCTCAGTAGCGACATCGCCGCGATGCCCATCGTCGGCTGAGGAATGAACGGCGGCGCGATCACTACGGTCGGCGTGTTGGCGTAGCCAAAACCCGTGTTCAGGATGTTGACCGCGGTGACCCTTCCATTGTTGACCACGGCCACGGCCTGTGCCCCAGTGCCACCACCATCAATTATCCTCACGGTGGGCGTGTTCGTGTACCCAAGGCCTCCATCGGTAACGGTGGTCCCCACCACAAAGCCATTTACCACGGTTGGCATTGCGGTCGCGACGTCCCATAACACGGTCGGCAAACCGTCAAATGTCGAGCCCCAGCCCGTGGTCCCAGGCAAGTAATGGACCGCCGCGTTTGTATCAGAAAGGAACGCCGAACCACTAACGGTGGGGGCGTCGCCCTGGAAATAGACGCTACCCAATCCGACACAGCCCGCGAACACGAAGTCTCCGATGCTGGTGACGCTGTTGGGGATCGTCACGCTAGAAAGGCCGCCGGCAGAGAACGCATAGGCCCCGATGCTGGTGACACTGTCGGGGATCGTCACGCCGCTGGCCAGGCTGCACGCAAAGAACGCATAGGCCCCGATGGTGGTGACGCCGTTGCCTATCGTGACGGTGGCCAGTCCTGGGGAGAAAGCGAACGCAGCGGCACCGATGTTGGTGACGCCGTTGCCTATCGTGACGGAGGCCAGGCCGGGGCACTCAAAGAACGCATAAGACTCGACGCTGGTGACGCTGTCAGGAATCGTGACGCTCGTGAGGCCGGACTGGTCGAACGCATAAGACCCGATGCTGGTGACGCTGCCTGGAATCGTGACGCTGGTGAGGTCGGACCGGTCGAACGCATAAGACCCGATGCTGGTGACGGGCAGGCCGTTGATCGCGCTGGGGATTGCCACCGCGCCGCCGGGACCGGTGTATCCGGCGATGGTGATCGCGCCGTTGTTGGTCGTGTAAGTGAGCTGGGCTTGAGAGACGGCGGGCAGCGCCAAAAGCAGCAGCACCGGGAACAGCGCGCAGGCGGTTCTTAAACGTGCGGCCACCGTCTTCGCGCAGGCGGTTCTCGCAGGGGGGATCATGGTTTTCATGGATTTGCAGCCTTTCTGCTACAGCGGATTGAGGCTATCGTCGGCGGGGCGAAGATTATGGAGATCAGCGAACCTCCCAAAAAAGGCCCAGGCCCAGACGTGCCACGGCTTTTGCATGAAGCGGAGTCTATTCGGATGCCGTCCGATGGCAAGCGGGAAACGCTCGACGGTTTGGACTTGCGCCCAGGACCGGGCCGGCGGGCGGCGCCTTCCAACGCTTCAGCGTTGGGATCGCTAATAACGAGCCGATGCGTCCCGAAGGGACGACTGAAACGCGCTCGACTTCAGTCGTCCCTTCGGGACGAGATTGATGTTTAATGACCGCCACCCAACGCTGAAGCATTGGGCTATTCTCGGATGTCCCTCCGGGACAGAATCGAACTGACGAGCGCGAATTGGATGCAGCCCGGTTCCGCGCCGTGGAAAAATCTGAGATGCGCACGCTGAAAAACGGTGAAAAACGGGCGCGCAGATTTTAACTGCGGATCGTCAATGGAACGGGTAGTCTTGCCTTGGTTTCTGCGAAAAAGCCGCAGCGCCAGACTATGCAACATAAGAATTGTGGCAACAAATCCATTGATTGAAATTCGGAATGGCCGCGCTGCAAAGGCGGCCGCTTTGCGTTCGCTGGGACTGAATCCTTACCCCTCGCGCGGCAAACGGACTCACTACACGAAAGCGATTCTTGACCAGTTCGCCAGCCACGAAGGCAAAACGGTCACGGTGGCGGGGCGGCTGATGTCGTGGCGCAAGCAGGGCGCGCTGGCGTTCGCTCATGTCCAAGATCAGACCGGCAAGCTGCAATTATTCCTGCGCCGCAATTTGGTTCAGGCGACCGACGCGAGCGCCAATCGGCTAGGCTACGGCGAAACGAATTTGCTCGACATCGGCGACATCATCGAAGCGACCGGCAAGGTGGTGAAGACCGAACGCGGCGAGATTTCGGTTCTGGTCGAGGAACTCCGTCTGCTGGCCAAGTCAATTCGCCCGCTGCCCGACCAATGGTCCGGTTTGAAGGATCGCGAGCAGGTGTTGCGCAAGCGTTACCTGGACGCGATTCTCGAACGCGCGTCGTTCGAGCGATTCAGCGCAGTTTGCAACATGGTGGCGGCCATCCGTTCATTTCTGAACGCGCGCGGTTTTTTGGAATTCGCAACGCCCATCATTCAACCTCAATACGGCGGCGGAACGGCCAAGCCGTTCAAGACGCACGTCAACGCGCTGGGTTGCGAAATGTATCTGGCGATTTCGCATGAGCTTTATCTGAAGCGGCTGATTGTGGCCGGCTACGACAAGGTCTATACGATTGGCCGCTATTTCCGCAACGAAGGCCTTGACCGCAGCCATCACCCGGAATTCTCGATGGTCGAAACCATGACGGCTTACGAGAATTACGAATACAACATGAATCTCATCGAGGAGATGTTCCGGCACGTGGGGACCAGCGTGTTTGGCAAAACGCAATTCACCGTGCGCGGACATGAAATTGATTTCGGCAAACCCTGGCGCCGCGTGAGCATGTCCGACGCGGTGGAGGAAAAAACCGGCATGGACTTTCGCGTTTGCCAATCTGTGGCAGAGGCGAATGAGAAACTCGCCGCGCTGAACGTCCACGAAGCTCAACCGAGCATCGGCGAGGCGCTGGCCAAGGCGTTCGAGGTGGCGGTCGAAAAAGCTTTGATCCAGCCGACGCTGGTCTTTGGCCATCCGATCGAAATCTCTCCGCTAGCCAAACCGATGGCGGAAGACCCGCGATTTGTCGAGCGGTTCGAGATTTTCATCGCCGGCATGGAATGCGGCGACAACTGGTCGGAGCAAAACGACCCGGTGCATTTGCTGGAAACGTGGCGCAAGGCGTATCGCGCCGAGGAGCGCGACGCGGGAAAGTTTCACACGCTGGATTTCGACTTCATCGAAGCGCTCGAATACGGAATGCCGCCGACGACGGGCATCGGCCCGGGCATCGAGCGCATGGCGATGATTTTCACCGGACAGGAAAACATCGATGACGTGATTTTCTTTCCGATGATGCGCCCGATGGTTTCTCCGCTGAACGCCTCCATTTACGGCGTGCAGGAATCTTCCGTTGCCCCGGGGGAAGACCTCGCGTTGTCGTTTGAGGATTTTGAAGCGCTGTGCGACGACGGCGTGATCAAGCCTTATACCCGCAATTTGACCGTCAAACCTCACGTCCGCTTGTGGAGCACTGCGTCGCCGCTCGGACGGTCGCGGGCTTCGGGCGATGTCGAAATTGAAGGATTTTTTCCTAACAGCGTTTTGCGGTTGTCCGGCTATAAAATCAAATCCGAAGAACGGCTATCGGAAGATGAAGAAAAGAAAAGGGTTTTGGACTTGATTGAATTGTCGTTGGTCGCATTCCTCCGCGAGACATTTCCAGAATGTCAGGCAACGGTATCGCCAGCAACTGTGATGCGCTATTCTTAGAGATTATTGAATGGTGTTAGGGCCGTTTCGGGCGGCGTTGGCACCGCGGGACCGAGGGGGTTGACATGTGCCGCAGGTGAGACTACTTATAGTATCAGATGAGCGATTCATTGACCAAACCACGGCCGAAGAGAACCGAGCGTGCCGAAGCAGTCCGCCACCGCCGCGGCCAAACACCAACTAAGACAATTGGCAGCGGCGTCGTTAGTTTCTACGTTCACGGGCCCGCTAAAAGGCTCGCCCACGCCGGCCTCAACACCGCCGCTCTCATCAAGGCGCTGGAGGCCGGGCTGCCGGTGACGGAGTTGACCGATTTGCAGGCCAGTCTCGCCGTACCAACTGAAAAGCTCGCTCCCATGCTCGGCATCTCGAAAGCTACGTTCCATCGCCGTAAGGGTGCTGGTGAAAGGTTGGGGCCGGCTGAATCCGACCGAGTGGTGCGTTTCGCCCGGCTGCTGGGCAAGGCCATCAAGGTATTTGGCGACGAGGAAGACGCAAGGCGGTGGCTGAACGCGGCGCAGTTCGGCTTGGGCGGGGCCGTGCCGCTGGATTATGCGAAAACCGAGATGGGCGCTCGTGAGGTTGAAAACCTCCTGGGCCGGATCGAACACGGGGTCTATTCGTGACGCTTACGGGCTGGCGTATCGTGCCGGAGGATCAGGCCGCTACGGCATTTGATGGCGAAGGCGCAAGACTCTACGGCGGTCGTTGGAATTCGGTCGGTGTGGCGATGGTTTATGCGAGCCAGCATAAGTCGCTTGCCGCACTGGAAGTTCGGGTTCACATCGACACGACGAAGAAGCTCAAGCGCTACAAGAGCTTCGGCTTTCAGTTCGAGGAAGCCCTGATGGAGGTTTTTAGAGCTAGCGCGCTACCGGAAGACTGGCAACAGGAACCGCCTCCACCGTCACTTCAGCAACTTGGAGACGCTTGGGTGCAGGCCGCCACCTCCCCAATCCTGGCAGTGCCGAGCGTAATCCTACCGGACGAATTGAACTACCTGCTCAACCCCAAACACGCTCATTTCGCAAAGATAAAAATCGGAAAGCCCACCGACTTTGCCTTCGACCCGCGCCTGCTCAAATGATGGGCACCGCCGTGCCCCCGTATTGGCTTCATTATGAGCATTATCTCTGCGGGACCGGCGCCGGCGGCGCCAGCCCGCGCTGCGCTGCCGGCATTTCTCCGCCGGTTCACGGTCCTGCGCGGCGCGCCGCGCGAGTTATGGCTCGTGTTGCTGGTCAAGTTGGCGGCCATCGCGGCCTACGGCATCATGAACACGACCTTCGTGCTCTGGCTCTCGTACGACCTCGGTTACAACGACCAGCAGGCGGGCTTTATGGTGGCGGGCTGGTCCACGGCCATGACTCTGTGCGCCGTCTTCGCCGGTTCTTTGACGGACGCGATCGGGCTGCGCAAGGCCATTTTGTTGGGGCTGGCGGTCACCGTGGCGGCACGCGCCGTTATGACGTTCACCACCGTGAAATGGCTGGCCTTGGCCGGAGGCATGTTGCCCCTGGCCCTGGGCGAGGCCCTGAGCGGGCCCGTGCTGGTAGCCGGTATCCACCGCTATTCTACCACGGCCCAGCGCTCGATTTCCTTTGCCCTCTTTTACGCCCTGATGAACGCCGGGTTCCTCATCGCCAACTACACCTTCGACCACGTCCGCCAGAGCCTGGGTGAACCCCAGGGCCGCTGGCTGCTGCCCTGGCTGCGGCTGGATTTCACCACCTATCGGGCGCTCTTCCTGATCAGCTTCCTGATCGAGCTTTCCCTGCTGCCCATCGCCTGGTTTGCACTGCGCGGGGGTGTCGAGGCCACCGACCAGGGCGTGAGAATCACCCCCGAACAGCCTAAGTACCCGGGCGCGAACCTCTGGAACGCTTTTCGTCTCGCGACGCGCGATGCCTTGGGCGACACCGGCCGGATCTTCGCCGGGTTGTGGCGCCAGCGCGGCTTTTACAAGTTCCTGGCCTTTCTCAGCCTGGCGTCCTTCTTGCGCTTGATCTTCATTCAGATGTACTACACCTATCCCAAGTTCGGCATCCGCGAGTTGGGGGAAGGGGCGCCCGTGGGCCGTCTTTTCATGATCAACTCCGTTCTCATCCTCTTCCTGGTGCCCATCGTCGGCGCGCTGTCCCAGAGAATCCCCGCCTACCGCATGGTCAGCATCGGCAGCGTCGTTGCCGCGGCTTCGGTCTTTTTCATGGCCTTGCCCCCTCGCTGGTTCCAACCGCTGGCCGATGGCTGGTTGGGCCAGGGCATCGCCAACGTCTGCCTCGGAGGCGATGCCCGGTTCTCACCGGATGATTTTCGGGATTTGCCCGCGCTGGCTGCCCGGCTCAAAGCCTCCGCTACCGGGATAGCCGGCGCGCTGGGCCGGGCCATCTCGGAACCAACGCGGGCGCTCCTGGGCCGAGAACTGCTTGCCCGGGCCGCCGATTCAGACCGGTCTCCCGGCTCCGCCCTGTTTGCCGCCGGAGACATTCGCGACGCGTCGGCTTTCGCGGCCCGGTTGCGCGACGATGGCACGGCGGTGACCCGGCCCATTTCCGGCTTCGTTTGGAGCCAGTTCTTGCCGGCCAGCGCGGTGCTGCTGGCGGATGCAGGCCGGCCTGAGGCTGAGCGGCAGGCCGTGCTGGCGCGGGAATTGAATCGCATTCTCCGTGGCCAGACACTCTACCATGAGAGGCGCTTCGCCGGCGTGCCCTTGTCCCCAGCCGCGCGGGCGCTTCTCGAGAAAGACCCCAACCCGGCCACGGGCGGGAGGCTTCCCGACGCGGGCAGGATGCCCGCGCCACGGTTTCCCAACCAAACCTTGCTCCTGAACCGGCTGCTGCTCGAGGACACCTACGCGCGGGAACTGGCCCGCAGCCCGCATCCATTGCGCGTCGCCTTGGCGGAGGACCTGAACGGCATCATCAGGAACGGCCCGCTCACGGAGTTGGCAGGTTCCCCGGGCCTGGCGCGCTTGGTGACGGAAAAGGCGCAACCGGCCAGAAAACCCCGCGGGACCGAACTCGCCCGCCTCAACCGCCGGCTGATCGAGGACGCTTTCCCTTCGGCGATCGCCGGAAAAGGCGCCCATGTTCCGGGCAGCGTCAACCCGTATTACGTCATGATCTTCCTCTTCATCGCCCTGCTCTCGGTGGGAGAATCGATTTACTCGCCGCGGCTTTATGAGTACGCCGCGGCTATCGCGCCCAAGGGGCAGGAAGCTTCTTACATGTCTCTGTCCTATCTTCCCTTTTTCCTGGCCAAACTCCCGGTGGCGATGTTTTCCGGCGTGCTCCTGGCCAGGTTCTGTCCCGAGACCGGTCCGCGCCACTCGGCCACGCTCTGGCTCATTATCGCCCTGACCACCGCGGTTGCCCCGGTGGGTTTGCTGGTGCTCCGCCGCTATATCCAGGTTCCCGAGGCCGGCCGCGAGCCTAACCCGGACATTTCATAGCCTAAGCGCGGCAACGCACTCCCGAGGCTCCGTAGCGCAGGTTTCCAACCTGCTGTATCGCCGACTTCCAGTCGGCAGGCTGTACCTCCTTGGTCGCATCTGCGGATTGGAAATCCGGGATACAGCAGACTGGAAGTCTGCGCTACGCCTTCCGGTCGGCGAAGCTAGTGAAAAATCCGGGCTAAATCTTCACCTTGAACTCCTCCCCCGTTTTCAGGGAGGCCGCGAAGCCGGCCAGGAGTTCGGGGATGAGCTCGAGGTCTTTGAGGCTGATCACTTCGACCGGCGAATGCATGTAACGGTCGGGAAGCGAGACGAGGGCGCTGGCGATGCCGCCCCGCGTCCAGAAGACGGCGTCCGTGTCGGTGCCGCTCGTGCCGGACCTGGCCTCGCGTTGGAAGGGGATTCGCCTGGCTTTGGCGACGGCCTCGAGGCGGGCGAAGACCTCAGGATGATTGCAGCCGCCGCGCGTGAGGGTAGGACCACGGCCGATCCGCACGTCGCCGTGCTGCGTTTTGCTGACGGTCGGGCAATCGGTGGCGTGAGTCACATCCACGACCACGGCCACATCGGGTTTGAGGGAATAGGCGATCTGCCGGACGCCCAGCAGGCCGACTTCCTCCTGGACGTTGGAAACGGCGCAGACCTCGGCCTGGAGTTTGGTTTTGGTGGTCTTGAGCAACCGCAGGGTTTCGGCCACGGCAAAGGTGCCGACGCGGTTGTCGAAGGCGCGCGCGACGACCAGGTCGTTGCGCAGCACATCGAATTGATCGCTCAGCGTGACGGGGTCGCCGATCTGCACGAGCTTCTCGGCCTCCTTGCGGTCGCCGGCCCCGACGTCGATGAACAGGTCCTGGATTTTGGGCGGCTTGGGATTGTCCTCCTCCTTCTTGAGATGCGGCGCGACGTTGCCAACCACGCCCTTAATCGAGCCGTTGCGAGTGTGAATCAGGACCCGTTGGGCGCGGGTGATGGTGGGATCGATGCCGCCCATCTTCTGCACATAGATGAATCCTTCGTCGTTGATGTAGTTGACGGCCATGGCGATCTCGTCGGCATGGCCGGCAAGCATGAGCCGGGGCGAGCCGCCCTTGTTGAGCACGGCCACACAGTTGCCGTAGGCGTCCGAGAACGTGGTGTCGGCGAATTGCCCCGCGTAGTCGAGCCAGACCCGCTGGCCGCGGACCTCGTGCCCGACCGGGCTGGGTGTGTTGACCAGGGTCCTGAGGAATTCCAGAGATTGTTCACGCATCCCTGCAATGTAGCGGCCCAGGCACGAGGGTAAAGGAGAAACGCAGGTGGTTAGAATGGCGTGCAACTATTCAGAGCCGGTTCCGTCCGGTCGCGCTATCGGCTTCGCCTCCCGCACTGCACCTCGCAGTCCAGCCTCGCGCGCCGGACAGCTCTCGCTCCCCCGAGTCGAACCGATAATCACCCGGCGCGCCGCCCAGAGCGCGTCGCCTGTGCAGGGTGCATCAGATCCATCCGTCGCCCGCGAATTCGCTGTAGGTGCGGTAGTCGGCGGTCAATTCCTCCCCAGTCATGATGTCCCGCAGCGCGAAGAAGGTGTAGTCTTCGTCACAGCCGACATTTGGTGTCCTCGAATGGTTTAGGTACCAGGCGATGGTCATCAAGTTAAAGCTTCCGGGGCAGCCGTATGTGTCGCCTTTGTCCTTGGTGACGCAGAAGTCGTCATATAATTGCCTAATCGGCTGCGGCAGTTCATCAAGCTTGAGGTCGCTCTTTCTCTTCCAGACCAGCTCGCTGTCGTCTTCCTCAAACAACGTTGCTCCCTTCGGGATGTCGCGAATTGCAAAGACGCCAACGCCGTGGATTTTTGACGGCATAATCCGCGCATACACTCCATCATGCGGCAACCTGCCTTCTTGTTTCAGTTTCATCTTGCTCCCTTCCCTTTCTTGCGAGGGGTCCGCCGATCGATGTCCCATCTTGCGCCTATTGATCGTCCCAACCCGTCCAAATCTGGGAAGATCGTGGCCTCATTGATTCCGCACATACTGAGGTCCCTTCTTATTTCTTCGATGTCGGCAGACGGAACAAGGATCTTAACTATGCAATCCTTCTCGTCTTCCTGATAAAGC
>Ga0209415_10014030_pt1 | contig 13120 bp, 7 predicted proteins | sample PeaSoiSIISIP2007_FD_187696 | JGI IMG/M metagenome (GOLD analysis project Ga0209415, IMG submission 187696) | Peat soil microbial communities from Weissenstadt, Germany - SII-SIP-2007 (SPAdes) (version 2) | ecosystem: Environmental > Terrestrial > Soil > Wetlands > Peat | place: Germany... | reverse complement strand
CCGCGCGAAAGGATCATCGCGGCTACGTAGATGAGCATCCCGGCCATCGAAACTTTTATCCACGCGCCCCATCCGTGATGCACGGCGACCGACAGGCTGAGCGGCGCCGAGATCGCGACCCATCCGCGCGCCATCAGTCCGAAGAAGGCCCATCCGGTCGCCTGAAGCGCCGGCGAGACGTCTTCGAGCGTCTCGGAAAATTGCGCGGCCCACGGCACATATCCGATCGCGAGAAAGCATCCCATCAGTATCGCGATGGTGGCGACCGTGCGCTGCTCCACATGATGGCCGAAAGTCGCGGCCCAAATCCCCATCAGCGCGGCGCTCAGGATGCCGCCGATGATCGCGATCGCTTTGCGCGATTCGAGCCGGTCCGAGACGATTCCGGTGATCACCAGCACGGCCAGATTCGTGAACCAGAAGTTCGCGTTCATCCGCGCGGCGACCGCCGGGGTGTAGCCGTACGCTTCGGTGAACATCAGCGGACCGAAGACTTGAATGGCGAAGTACAGCGTCAGGTTGGCGGTGGCGCCGAGCACCAGCAGCCAGACCTCGGGATGCTGCAGCAGACGGGCGAACGCCTCGCGCGTGCTGGCGGGGAGCTCGGCCGCGGTCGGGAGCCGGCGTCCCTCGGCCTGCATCGCCGTGATCTCGTTGCGGAAAATTTGCATGCGCAGCGTGGGGCTCAAGTCTTTGAGCCAGAGCAGAATCGGGATGTACATCAGGATACCGAGACCGCCCATGATCCAGATCTGCGATTGCCAGGTGTGATAGATCGGCAGCGTCGCGCCGGCGATCGCGTTGGCGATGAAGTTTGCGCCGACCGGTCCGATCGTGAACAGCCCGAAGGCCAGCGCGCGGCTCAAGCGCGGCGACATGTCGCGCACCAGCGCCGCCCCCGCGCCCGCCATCAGGCCGCCGACGATTCCCATCCCGGCGCGGATTATGACGAACGAGACGATCCCCGTGATGAGCAGGTTGGCGAAGGTGAGGACCGTCACGGCACCGAGGCAGATGTCGATCAGGACCACGCGGCCGTAGCGATCTGCGAGCGGCCCGCCGAAGAAGGCCGAGATGCCCGAGATCAGCACGGCGAAAGTGATGAACGCGCCGTAGCCGACGTGGCTCAGATGCAAATAGGGGAGCAGCAGCGGCAGCAGCGGCGCGAGCTGGAATTCGTACGCGGCGAGGATCGTGGCGAGCACCGTCAGCCCGAGCATCGCCCAGCGATGGGCGCCCTTGGGATAGACCTCCAGCGTGCGCGCCGCGATGAAGTTGCTCACGTGCTCGTCACCTGACCGCGCCGCCTATCTACGCCCATTGGCGTTTATAAACAAGCCGCGAGACGGCAAGCGGACCGGAGTCGAATACGTCGTGCATACCGACACCGAGCCGTCCGCAGGCGCCGGCTGATCGGATAGAAGAGTAGAGAATCGGCTGCTACCATCGCGGAGCATGCTTACCGTACTTCTGCTCTTTGTCTCGAACACATTCATGACTGTGGCGTGGTACGGGCACTTGAAGCACCGGTCTGCCCCGATACTCGAAGCGATCGTCGTCAGCTGGCTGATCGCCTTTGGTGAGTACTGTTTCCAGGTCCCGGCAAACCGGATCGGCTACGGAACCTTCACCGGTTACCAGTTGAAGATCATTCAGGAGTGCATCACGCTGATGGTCTTCGCGGTCTTTGCGTACCTGTACCTCGGAGAGCCGGTGCGATGGAATTACGCGCTCTCTTTCGCCTGCATCGTCGGAGCGGTCTTCTTCGCCTTCTGGGGACGCTTGACCTGAGCCACCAGGCGCGCTCGCGCGAGCGCGTAGGGTGGCGCGGCTACCTGCTCGCCGCGCGCGAGGCTGCCGCGACCGGATTGGCGAATTCAAGCACGCGGCTGTTGGCGGAATCGGCCACCCAGAGGTTTCCCGACGCGTCGACCGACAGGCCGTTCGGAAAGCAAAGGCCTTCGGCGGACAGCGGAACGGGGCCATAGCGGAAAAGCTCGAAGCTCAGAGGGCCTCCGCCGGCGCATGCGTTGCTGGTGAAGCTGCCGCCCTGGCCGAAAACCAAATTGGCGGTCGGAACCGCGGACGGATTGGCGAGCGGCGTGTTGTACTCGAGCACCCGGTTGTTCTGCGTGTCCGAAATATAGACGTTGCCGGCGGAATCGACGGCTACGGCGCTTGGACCGTCGGAGCTGAACAGATCCTGCGTCGCCGTATTTTCCATGAAGTAGGAATTGGTCCATTGCGAGCTCGTGAAGCTGCCGTTCTGGCCGAAGACCAGGTTGGCCACGGTGTTGCCGGCGGCTGGGTTGTTGTACTCCAGCACGCGGGAATTTCCCGAGTCGGTCACGTACAGGTTGCCGGCGGAATCGGTGGCGACGCCGAGCGGTCGGCACAGCGTCTCGGCGGAAAGGAAGGGACCTTGCGGAGTGGGGCAGCGGCCCGTCGAGAAATCAGGCTGGCCGAAGACGAGATCCGGGATGGTATCGCCGGAGCCGCTGACCGCGGTCATCTTGAGCGGGGTGTTGTACTCCAGCACCCGGTTGTCGCCGGTGTCGCCGATATACACGTTGCCGGCGGGATCGACCGCCACGCCAATCGGACCACACAGCGTATTGGCGTTCAGCATCCGTGGAGGGGCGTTCACTCTTGGCGGTTGCTGCCCAATACAGGTCCTGGTGGTGAAGCTCCCGTTCTGGCCGAATACCAGGTTGGCAGGCTGGCCGGCGCTGACCCCGCCGTCGAAGGGGCGCTTGTATTCCAGCATGCGATTGTTGTTGTAGTCGACAACATAGAGGTTGCCGATGCCATCAACTGCTACCTGGCCAATCTCGTAGAAGCCGCCGCGTGGGGCGCCGAGGCAGAGACCCGTCCTTGAGGTCGCGCACTGGTTTGCGAAAAGGTCGGGCTGGCCGATAACGATGTCCGCCGATGCGCCGCTGGTCAGAGCCGCCGCGCTCTTCCATCCCAGTACCCGGTTATTGAAGCTGTCGGCGACATAAAGATGCCCGCTGGAGTCGGTCGCGACCGAGACCGGAATATAGAGCGAGCCGGGACCGCCGAAATTCAGGGTGTTGTGGACCAGGTCGATCTGTCCCAACGCCAGGTCGGCGACTGTGTCGCCCGAGCCGCGCACCTTGGTGCGCTTGAGCGGTGAGTTGTAGATCAATAGGCGATGGTTGCCGCTGTCGGCGGCGAGAAGGTCGCTGGCGGAGTCGAACGCGACGCCGCCCGGACCGCACAGTCCGCTCGCGCTCGGCGCGGGATCCTGGACTGCGGGACCGAATGCGAGACCCGTCACCTCTCCGTCGGCGCACACGGAGGCGGTGAGATTGCGCTGGCCGAAGACCCGGTTGGCGCTGATGTAGCGTCCGGCCACGGCCTGGTTCTTAAGCGGCGTGTTGTATTCAACGATTCGGTTGTTGCCCTGATCGGCGACATAGAGGTTCCCGGCGGAATCGACCGCAACTCCGGTCGGCGAGCAGAGATCCTGCGCGGTGGGCGTCGCCGTCGTGGGGCAGGCCGCAGCGAAGTTGGGTTGGCCGATGGTCAGGTTGGGTAAGGTGTCGACCGGTCGCGCCGTTCTCGCGCGCTTGAGCGGCGCGTTGTACTCGACCACGGCGCTGTTGTACGAGTCCGCGACGTAAAGGTCGCCCGCCGCGTCCAACGCAAGCCCCGCGGGAATGAAGTCGACGTCGTGAAGTAAGCTGTTCGTGATGACCAGGTCGGCGGTGGTGTCGCCGGAGCCGGGCACGCTGGTCTTTACCAGCGGCGTATTGTACTCGAGCACGCGGGCCGAATCGCCGACATAGAGATTACCCGCCGAGTCGAGCGCAAGGCCGAGCGGGTAGGCGAGGCTGTCGTTGCTCTGTCCGCCCAGGTTGACGCCATTGCTGGTCATGCTCCCGAGTTGTCCGAAGACCACCGCCGCCGCTTGGCCGATCGCAACCCCGCTGCTGAACGGCTGATTGTATTCGAGCACGCGGTTGTTGCCGCTGTCGGCCACGTACAGATTGCCGGCCGAATCGACCGCCACTCCGACGGGACCGCAAAGGCTGGCGGCGGTGGGCGCGGGATGGAGATAGGTCGGCGGCGAGATGCAATCGGTCGAGAAGCGGTCCGGCTGTCCGATTATGAGATCAGAGGGTGCGCCGTTGCTGAGCGCGAATGCGTTCTTCCATCCCAGCACCCGATTGTTCTGCGGGTCGGAGACGTAAAGGTGACCGCTTGCATCAATCGCGACCGCTGCCGGGCCAGCCAGCGACGCCGGCCCGCCGAAATTGGGTATGTCGTGAGTGAAGTCCACCTGGCCGAGCAGCAGGCTAGCGGGACTGTCGGCGGTCTGCGCGTGGCCGACCGTTGCGGCGAGTATCGCGGCCGCAAGAACCGCGCTGGCGTACCAGGCTTTGGGTTGAACCATACCCCCGCGCTCCCCACTATCAGTTAGCAGATTAGCGCGAATGGCACAAAGGTTCTAATGCGGGCTACATCGTCCCGCGTTCGCCCCAGCGCTCCCAGAATGTCACCTCGGCGGCGGGACGGCGATCGGGACGGCCCCATCGGCCTTTCGGATAGCCGAGCGGAATCAGTGCGACGTTCGCATACTCCGGCGGCACGCCGAGATGCGCATCGATTTCAGCGCCGAACATCCGATGCATGGTCGTGATACAGGTGCCGAGGCCATAGGCGCGCGCGGCGAGACAGAGGTTCTGGATCGCGGGGAAAAGCGCGCCGGACATCGGCTGTCCCTTGCGCGCGGGGTCGGCATAGAGCCTGACGCAGGCGAAGATCAGCACCGGCACTTCCGCGATATGATTCGCCAGGTAGCGGGCCGACTTGAGCACGCGGCCCTGCGGGCTCTCGGGTTCGTTCGCCAGAATCGCGCGCGCCTCAGGCGTCAAATATCGCTCCCACGCCTGCAGATAGCGCGCGCCGATCAAATCGCGGGTCTCTTTACTGGTCACGACGATCCATCGCCAGGGCTGGCGATTGCCGCCGCTGGGGCCCATCGTGGCCGCCTCGATTATCTTCATGACGATTTCCGGCGCGACCGGATCGGGCTTGAGCCGGCGCATCGAGCGGGTCGTGTAGATCGCCTCGAACAGGTCGAACTCATGATGTCCATGCATGAGGCGCAAACTACGGCATCGGACGGCGATTTATCAACCGCTGTGCGACCGTTCGCAAAGCCGGTTGAAGATCGGCTAAACAGATAGAACCGCGCCGGGAGAAAAAACGATGGCCGAGATCATTTTGCATCAGTACGCCACTTCGCCGTTCTCGGAGAAGGTCCGCAAGATTCTCGCCCACAAGCAGGTGAGTTGGCGGTCGGTCGAGCAGCCGGTGATTATGCCCAAGCCGAAGCTTACGGCGCTGACCGGAGGCTACCGGCGGATTCCCGTGATGCAGATCGGCGCCGAGATCTGGTGCGATACCGGGATCATCGCCCGCAAGCTGGAAGAGCTGTTTCCCGAACCGACGATTTATCCCGGCGCCAGCGAAGGTCTCTGCCAGATCGTAAGCCAGTGGGCCGACCGCCGCTTTTTCTTTTCGACCACGCCGGCGATTTTCGAAAAGCTCGCGGCCAGCGTGCCGAAGGAATTCATCGAAGATCGGACGAAGATGATGCGCGGAGCGAACTTCACCGAGCTGCTCCAGACCGCCCCCGACGCCCGCAACCAGGTCCGCGCCTTTCTCGCGATGATCGATCGGCAGGTGGCCGAGCGGCCTTTCATGCTCGGCAATGCGTTCAGTCTCGCCGATGCGGCCTGCTTCCATTGCGTGTGGTTCCTGCGAATCGAGCCGACCTCGTTCGCGCTCGCGCAACGCAACCCCAATCTGATGCGATGGTTCGAGCGGATCGACGCGATGGGCTACGGCGAGGTCCGTCCGATGGACCCCGATGAGGCGCTCAAGATCGCCCGAGAGAGCAATCCGTCGGCGGGCGTCGCAGAAGATCCGGGCGATCCCAACGGGTTGAAGCCGGGGACGAGCGTGAGCGTCACACCCGACGACTACGGGTTCGATCCGATTAGCGGCACGGTGGTGGCGAGCTCTATCTGGGAGATCGCGGTCGAGCGCGAAGAGCCGGGCCTCGGAGTGCTGGTCAATCACTTCCCCAAGGTCGGCTTCAGTATCCGCCCGGCCTGAACCTCCGAGAGCGATTTCATTGGCTTGACGCTCAGACGACGCGCACACTAGCCTGAAACCGCCGGTGCGAGCCCGGTTTGTCTCGAATTTCCGGTTGCGACGCGGCGTCTATCTAGTGTTTTGGGATTTTGGGATGATTTTGATCGAGTCAGACGTTAGCCGGGCTGAACTGGAATCGGTTGACATCTAATGCTGTTGCGTGCGAGAAGAGTAACGCCTTCCGGCTTGGCCGGGCCGACTTGCAGGAGGCTCAGTGTCGGATAGGAAAATACTTGAAGCGGGCCGTCGCGGAATGCTCCGGAGAGGAGCGTTGCGGCTCGTGCGGCCGGTATTCCTGGCCGCGTTGCTCGTCCTACCGATTCGACCCGCGCTGGAAGCAGCCGCAAACACGATCGTAGTCAACAACGTCATCGACCCGACGGCTGCCGGGTACTGTACCTTGTACGAAGCCATCGCCAACGCGAACGCCGCAGGTAGTGTCTACTCCGACTGCGTAGCCGGCTCGGGCGTGGACACCATCACCTTCAACCTCAGCCCGCCCAGCACGATTGTGCTTACCTCCCCCTCATGGCCTGTTACCATCTTGCACACTCTTACGATTGATGGGACCGGCCAGGCTATTACCATCAACGGCAGCGGCAACCAAATATTCGTAGTGAGTTCGACTGCTACGCTCAATCTGAATAATCTGACGATCGGCGGCGGCAGTTCGACTACCGGCAACGGCGGGGCAATCTCCAATTCTCACTTCCTGAACATCAACAACAGTACCTTCTCTGGCAACACCACGACCTTCGCAACCGGCAACGGCGGGGCGGTCTATAACGCCGGGACGCTTTACGTAACCAACAGCACCTTTGGGCCATCCCTCCCCACCTTCGCGGCCGGCAACAGCGCCCCCAACGGCAACGGCGGCGCCATCTATAGCGACACCGGCAGCACGTTGAGCGTCACCAACAGCACCTTCTACGACAACAGCGCGGGCAGTGGCGCCACGGGCAGCGGCGGCGGCATCTACAGCAGCACCGGCAGTACGACGACGACCGTCGTCAACAGCACCTTCTACGACAACGCCGCTGGCCTCGCGGGGACGGGGGCGAACATCGACAACGCCGGCGGCACATTTACCATCAGCAACTCCATTCTGGATCTAGACAACGGCTCGCCGGGTTTGAATTGTTCGGCCGGCATCCACGATGGCGGCTACAACATCTATTACAACACGGCCGTGGACACTTCGTGCGGCTTCACCGGCACGGGCGCCAACGGCCAGCCCATAGGCTTCGTCAATCCGGGGCTCGACGCAGGATTCGCGGGCGCCGACGGGCTGGCGCCCAACGGGGGGCCTACCGATACGATCGCGCTGCTCCCGACGAACGCGCCCAATAGCCCGAATCCGGCGATCGCGGCGATCCCGCTTGCTCAGTGCATGCCGCCCCTGAGTCTCAATACCGACCAGCGTGGCTATCCGCGGCCGGCTCTTGGCGCCAACGTATTTTTTCCTCCTTTTCCCTTCTCGTCCTGTGACATCGGGGCGTACGAGTTCCAGACCACGCTGTCGGTCGGCAATGTCACAGTCGCGCCGGGTGCGGTGTTCCCCGTCAGCGCGATCCTGGGACCGATCCAGTCATCTTCGAGCGTGTGCGCCTCGGTGTCGCCGGTAATTTTCACTTTCCAGGGCAACGTCGTGGCCGCGAACGCGATCCAAAATGGCCCAAACGCCGGCTTGGCGGGCGCGCTGTTTTTCGCTCCCACCACTGGCGGTACTTACGAACTCCAGGCCTCCTACGCGGGCGGAACCTTCCCCTGCGGTCCGGCCGTCGGCACTGCACTGGTGACCGTCCCAGGTACCTCGGCGACGGCGACGACGTCGCTGACGGTCGCGAGTGTGACTGCCGCGCCCGGTTCATCGTTCACTGCCTCGGCTACGCTGTCTTCGAGCACCAGTGCCTGCACGTCGGGGCAGCCGGTAACCTTTACGCTGCAGAGCTCTCCGCCGGTAACGAGCCTGCCGGTCACGACCGGCGCCAACGGGGTAGCCACGGCTACATTTGCTGCCCCCTCCGGCAACAATGGCGCAATCTTCCTGATTCTGGCCTCCTTCGCAGGCAACCCGAGCTGCGGCCCCAGCAACGGCGGCAACACCCTGACCCTCGGCCCGGCGACGACTACGACGGTTACTGTCACGCCGGTTACCGAGACCGAGGCGGCCCCGTTCACCGCCATGGCGAACGTGGTTTCGAGCCTGGCAGGATGCACATTCGCGGCTGGATCGATAACCTTCACGCTCGAAACCTCGCCGCCGCAGACCGCAACCGGACCAGCCGTAACCACCCCGGTTGGCGGAGGGCCAGTGTCTGCGACTTCTCAGTTTACCGTGCCGAGTAGCGGCACATTCCAGATCGTAGCCTCCTTCGGGGGTAGCTCAGTGCCACTTTGCGCTGCCGGAACCGGCAGCGGGCTGTTGACGGTCACTTCGCCCAATGCGACGGCGACCGCGCTGACCGTCGCGGACGTGACCGCTCCGGAGGGAGCCACGTTCACCGCCGCGGCGGAACTGGTCCCGGGCACTTGCGGTGCGGATCAGGAGATCGCGTTCACGTTCCGGGGTGCTCCGGCATTCGCGACAACCAACGGCAGCGGCGTGGCGAACATCACGTTTACCGCCCCAACCACGCCGGGGGTCTACCCGATCCAGGCATCTTTCGCGGGCAGCCCGTCCTGCGGTGGGGGCAGCGCCACCGGACAACTGACCGTCCCGACCCCGACCCCAACCACGTTGACCATCTCGAACGTTACCGCTCGTCCCGCGACCTTGTTCATCGCGACAGCGAAGCTGAAGCCTGCGAGTTGCGCCAGCGGCCAGAACATAACCTTTATGTTCAACGGCTCGCCGAGGACCTCGGTGACGAACCTTTCCGGGCAGGCAACGACCAGCTATGTTGCCCCCGGCACGGCCGGGCCGCCGTTACCGATCTCGGCGTCGTTCGCGGGTACCCCGTACTGTGCTCCCATCATCAGCAATACCGCATCTGTGAACGTGCAAGGAGCAGCCGGCCCGCCGATCCTGAATGTGTTGCCGGGCTCAGTCTCCTTCGGGTCCGATCCGCTTGGCGGCAGCAGTCTCCAGACCATCACCGTGGCCAACGATGCGAGCACGCCGGCAAATGTCTCCAGCATCACGATTGCCAACGCGCCTGGCACCACGGGCACACCGTTCACCGAGACCGACAACTGCGTTCCCGGCGTTGGCCCGCGCTCCCAATGCAGTATCAGCGTCGGTTACGCGCCGAGCGTCGCCGGGCGGCAGAATGCCAGCCTCCAGATCCATCTCAATAATAATACGGCGAGCAAAACGGTGCCGCTGAGCGGTACGGGAATCGTGGTTGCCAGCGCGGTCCCGAGCCGTATCTCTTACAGGTCACAGAAACGGGGCACCACCAGCGATTCGAGCCAGGTGACCGTCACCAATAATCTGGCCGGCGGGCTCGCTATCGCGGCCGTCTCTACCAGCGGCGATTTTGTGGTTACCAAGAATGGCTGCGCCAATGTCCTCAAGTCGCGTTCGAGCTGCAAAATTAAAGTCGCGTTCGAGCCGACCGCATCCGGCACCCTCAGAGGCTCGCTGACGATCATCGACACTGTGAGCCCGGTGCCGCTTACCGTGACGCTCATCGGTACCGGTCACTGATCTTCCGCCGAGGTTTGGCGCGCGGCCGACTCACCCGGGTCTGACGCCCTCAAGCCCCGCAAACCGTAGACCAGCGCCACGGCGAGCGCCGCAAGATTGATCAAGGCGGCGGCGCCGGCCAGCCAGTTATTCGGATCGAGCGCCAGCCCATACTCGTGGTAGCGCTTCACCCACGCCAGATTGAGCAGAAAGGTGCCGCTCAGGACGGCGAAAATCGAGAGCATCGCGGGCGACTCGAGGGCCATCGGAGCGAGGATCGCGAGCGCGGGATACAGGTAGCGTTCGTGAATTCGCGGCGCCAGCACGAACATCGCGAGGTAGGCGATAAAGATCGCGAGCAGCAACCCGCGCATCGTGCGCCGGCGATAGAGGATGTACGCGGCCGCGAGATAGACCCCGAGGAACAGCGTCATCCCCAGCGCGAACGCCGATAGGCCGGCGATCCGCGTCGATTCCGGTTCCCGGAGCCCGCCCAGCAGTCCCATCAGGTTGAATGCATTGTCGGAAGTCGTCGGATAGCGCCCGGCGGCCGATAAGTAGATCTCGGCGATGAAGTTCCATCGATGGCCGATCTGAAAGGGCACGATTCCGATCATCATCACGCCCACGAACGCAGCGCTCGCGCCGACCCAGTCGCCGCGTGCTGCGCGCAGCAGCGTCCATAGCCCCAACAGCGGCAGCAGCACCAACCCCTGCGGCTTGACCAGCACGGCGACGGCGGCCATCGCCCAGGCCAGCTCGTAGCGCGCGTCGGCAGCGAGCATCGCGCTCAGCAGAATCGGCAGCGCGAGCACCGAATCGCTCTGGCCCCAGGCCAGCGTGTCGAACAGCAGAGCGGGATTGAGCGCGAAGAGCAGCATCCCGGCAAAGGCGGAGCGCGCGGCGCCCAGCCGCCGGATCGCGGCGAAGATCGTGAGCCCCAAGATGAAATCCACGATCAACGGCGGACTCTCGGTCACCAACCGAATCGCGTCGAACGCTTGGAGTCCGAGCGCGCGCGTGATCCATCCGGTCGGCCACAGGACGTAGAGGTAGCCGGGCGGATAGTCGCAGATGAATTGCGGCTCGTAGATGCGGGCCGGTCCGGCGTACGCCATCGCGGAGGACCACAGGTTCCAGCATCGCACGTCGTCCCAGTAGCCCGGGAAGGAGGGCAGCAGCGCGAACTTGCCGATCGCGATCGCCAGCAGCCAGAGCATTGCGCGCGCGACTTGCAGGTCGCGCGTGCGAAACAGCGGCCGCAAGCTAATCGCGAGCGAGGCGGCAACGACCCCGAGCAGCAGGAGCGCGCTTACGATCCCGAGCACGACGCCGGTGGTTGCCACGTCTCCCATCGCGGGTCGAAGGATCCCGGATCATTCTTTCTTTGTCTATCCCGCGGCTTTGTGGTTAATCATCTGACATGTCTGAAAACAGGCCCGGAGTTCTGCCTTTCAAAATCGCCGTGCCCGGCGAAGTGTTGGCCGATTTGCGTGAGCGGCTGGCACGCACGCGGCTGCCCGACGAGGTTCCCGACACCGGATGGGAGTACGGCACGAATCTGCGCTACCTGCGCGAGCTGATCGAGTACTGGCGGACGCGCTACGACTGGCGCGCGCACGAGCGCGAGCTGAACCGCTTCGCGCACTTCCGCGCCGAGGTCCCCGGAACGGCAGGCTCGGAAGGTCTCGGGATCCACTTCATTCACGAGCCGGGCCGCGGCCCGAATCCCAAGCCGCTGTTGCTGGTGCACGGATGGCCGGGGTCGGTTTACGAGTTCGACCGGATCATCCCGATGCTCACCGACCCGGCCGCTCATGGCGGCGACGCCGCAGACTCGTTCACGGTCATCGCGCCATCGCTGCCGGGCTACGGCTTTTCCGATCGTCCGGTTGCGCGCGCGATGAATATCCAGGCGGTGGCCGATATTTTCTTCAAGCTGATGACCGACGTACTCGGCTACCCGCGCTTCGCGGCGCAGGGCGGCGACTGGGGTTCGGCGATCGTCTCGCGCCTGGGCGAGGTTTACGCGAGCAGCCTTTACGGGATTCATCTCAACTTGATAGTCGCCGCGCCGCCCAGGGGGCGCGACGCCGGCGAGTTGAGCGCGGCGGAGAAGGCCTTCCTCGCCGAGGTCGAAAAGTGGCGCCGCGAGGAGACCGGCTATCAATGGATTCAGGGGACCAAGCCGCAGACCCTCGCCTACGGACTCAACGATTCGCCCGCCGGTCTCGCGGCCTGGATCGTCGAGAAATTCCGGAGCTGGAGCGATTGCGGCGGCGACCTCGAGCGCCGCTTCACGAAAGATCAGCTACTGACCAATGTGACTATCTATTGGGTGACGCAGACTATCAACTCGTCGACCCGGTTCTACTACGAAGCGCGACACCATCCGTGGCGGCTCAAGGACGGCGCCAGGATCGAGGCGCCGACCGGGGTCGCGATTTTTCCCGGCGAGATGGTCCGGCCGCCGCGCGAATGGGCCGAGCGCGCGTACAACATCCGGCGATGGACCGTGATGCCGTCGGGAGGCCATTTCGCCGCGATGGAGGAGCCGGCCGCACTGGCCGCAGAGATCCGGGCCTTCTTTCGCGATCTGAAGTGAGCTTCACCAGCGATCCGAATCATGCGGGCGAACTGAGCGATGAAGATTTTCAGAAGATTGCTGCTCGCCGTAGCCATCGCAGTCGTGGCGCTGGCGGGGGTGGTGATCGTTCGGACTCAGCTCCTGACCTCGGGGCAGGAGCGCGTGCCGCCGGTCCCGCCGATCCCGATCGACAAGAACGCGGTCGCGGAGCATCTGTCGCGCGCGGTCCAATTCAAGACCGTTTCCTACGACGATTCGAGCAAGGTCGATCAGCAGACTTTCATCGGCCTGCACGATTACCTCAAGCAGACTTTCCCCAATCTCCACCGGGCGCTGACCCAGGAGTCGGTGAACGGCATGAGCCTGCTCTACACCTGGAAGGGCAGCGATCCGAGCCTCAAGCCCGTCCTGCTGATGGCGCATCAGGATGTCGTGCCGGTGTCGCCGGGAACTGAAGACCGATGGGCCCAGCCTGCGTTCAGCGGCCGTATCGCCGACGGATTCATCTGGGGCCGTGGCTCGATGGACGACAAGGGCAATTTGATGAGCCTGATGGAAGCGATCGAGTTCCTGGTCAAAGATGGGTTCCATCCCCGGCGCACGCTGATGCTGGCTTCGGGCGCCGACGAGGAAGTCGGTGGTACGGGCGCGCAGCAAACCGCCGCGCTGCTCGCGTCGCGCGGAGTCCAGCTCGAATTCGTGATCGACGAGGG
>Ga0209415_10014029_pt1 | contig 13120 bp, 10 predicted proteins | sample PeaSoiSIISIP2007_FD_187696 | JGI IMG/M metagenome (GOLD analysis project Ga0209415, IMG submission 187696) | Peat soil microbial communities from Weissenstadt, Germany - SII-SIP-2007 (SPAdes) (version 2) | ecosystem: Environmental > Terrestrial > Soil > Wetlands > Peat | place: Germany... | reverse complement strand
GTCTGGCCCCGCCTCCCCGGCGCCCGGGCCCACGGTTGATGTGGTTGGTGCTCCCTGGGCTGGGTCGCAGATGTCACGACACCTCCTCGGTGGGCACGGTCCGCCGGCGCCGTTGCGGCCGTTGCACGGCCTTGTCCCATGGTGAACGCCCGGGCCGGTGCGGCCCAAGGGCCATTGGTCCGTGTTTCGCCCCGGACCGGCCCCGGCGTCGCGGTGGGGCCGGGCCACGGGCCGGAGCCGACCACCACCGGTCAGCGGCCGCCTCCGGCCCGCAGGGCGGCGGCAGCTCGGAGCACCAGCCCGGCCAGGCGGAAGATCCGTCGGTCTCCGCCCACGGGCGCCTGGATCAGCTTCAGGTCGTTGGTGACGAAGCCGAACGACAGCCCGGTGGCCGGGTCGGCCCACCCACCCGAGCCGCCGAAGCCGTAGTGCCCGAAGGCGCTGTCGCCGCGGTACCCGAGCGCGCCGGCCCGGTGGTAGCCCATCCGCCAGTTCATGCGCATGCCGATGACGGCGTCGTGGGCCCTGGTCTGTACCTCGGTCAGCGACGCCACGGTCCGCGGCGACAGCAGGCGGACGCCGTCCACCTCGCCGCCCCCGGCGATGGCCGCGTACAGCGTGGCGAGCCCCTGTGCCGAGAACAGGCCGTTCACCGAGGGCATCTCGGTGTGCAGCACCGACGGCGACGGACCCCTCAGGATCTCGTCGAAGTGCGGCACGTACAGCGCGTCGAGGAACCGGCGCGTGAGCTCGACCTTCCGCAGCGTCGGCATGGAGGCGGCGCTCATCCGGGAGAAGAGCGGTGGCGTCGGCCGTACGGGCGGGGTCCGGCCGAGCAGCGGTGCGAAGCGGGTCACACCGTCAGGGGGCATGCCGATCCCGAGCCCGTCGGTGCCGAGGGGCAGGGCGAGCTCCCGGCGCACCAGCTCCTTCATGCCGAGGCCGGTGATGTGCCGGGCCAGTCCGGCCAGCAGCCACCCGTAGGTCATGGCGTGGTATCCGGGATGCCCGGGCCACGGGTCGGGGGACCGGCCGGCCAGCCGCTCCTCCATGGCGACGTGGTCGAGCAGGTCCTCGGGCCCGTCGACCAGACCGGCCATCGAGTGCAGGCCGGCCCGGTGGCTGAGCAGCTGCCGCACCGTGATGTCCTGCTTCCCCGCCGCGCCGAAGGCCGGCCAGTAGGAGCAGACGGGGGCCTCGTAGTCGATCAGGCCGCGGTCGGCCAGGCGGTGGACGACAGTGGCGGCCACACCCTTGGTGGTCGAAAAGCAGATGGTCACGGTGTCGCGCCGCCAGGGCTCGGACCGACGGCGGTCGGCGAACCCGGCCCAGACGTCGACCACGGGCCGGCCGTGCAGGCGCACCGCCAGTGCTCCGCCCCCCCGGCTGGCGGGGCCGAACAGTCGGCCGAAGTACGACACGACCGGTGCGAACAGGGGATGGGCCTCGCCGTCAGGGGCACCGTGGACGAGCCGGCCGTCGATCACAGCCCGAGCTTGCTCCTCCGGGGTCGCCGCCGCCATCCGGCCTCGGGGCGGTCCAGCGCTCCGGGGGTGGCCCGAGCGCGCTCGCCCGACGTTAGCGACAACACTACCGGGGTCGGGGCGGGGTCCTGACGGCACGGTCCGATGTTTGACGGGACAAGGATCCGGGTATAAGAACCGCCTGGTGATCAACGGAGGGTTCGACGTGACAATGGTGAATTCTGGCAACTGGCGGCGCGTGACACGAGCAGCGGCACTCGGAGCCGCCATCGTGGTGGGGACGTTCTCGTGGATGGCGATCGTCGCCACGCCGGCCGGCGCCAACCCCGATCCCACCTGGTACGTGGCGCCGAGCCCTGCCGGAACCAGCTCGAGTGGCGGGAACTGCGCGGCGCCTGGCTTCAACACCATCATGGGCGCCGTCAACGCCGCCGCCACCGGCGACACCATCGAGGTCTGCCAAGGTACCTACGCCGAAGGTGTGACGGTGTCCGGCAAGGCGCTCAACATCAACGGCTCGGCCAGCGCGACGCCGGCCACCATCAACGCCGCGGGGAAAGCCGAGGGTGTGGTCTTCAGCGGTGCGGGGACGTCCGGTTCGGTCCTCCAGGGTTTCGCCATCCAGAACGCCAATGGGGAAGGGGTGCTCGTCCAGGGGACCTCGGACGTCACCGTCACCAACAACGTGGTGAGCGGCAATGACCTCTCCTGCATCCCTCAGACGGGTCCGAACGACTGCGGCGAGGGCATCCACCTCGAGTCCGTGACCAACTCCACCGTGAGCCGGAACACCAGCGAGGACAACTCGGGCGGCGTCCTCCTCGATGACGGGGTCCCCCCCGGCAGCATCGGCGTGGGGGCCTTCGGTGGCTCGACCACCTACTACGGGCCGACTTCGGGCAACCTGGTCGAGAACAACATCGTCGTCAACAACGTGTGGGACTGCGGCATCACGATGCCGTCGCACAACTCCCTGGCCGCTCCCGGTGGGACCCCCAACCCGAGCGCCGGCGGTGTGTTCGACAACACCGTCGAAGGAAACGTGAGTGAGAACAACGGCACCGAGGGCGGTGGAGGCTCCGGGATCCTCATGGCCGCACCCTTCCCCGGCACCGCCTCGTACAGCAACGTCATCGAGGGCAACACGGTTTCGGGCAACGGCCAGGCCGGCATCACCATCCACAGCCACGCGCCGGCCCAGGACGTCAACGGGAACCAGATCACCGCCAACACCGTCGGGCAGAACGCCGTGGGCGAGACCTCGCCCGGTGCCGGCGTCTTCTCCACGGGCAGCACCAGCGCCGGAGACAGCGACGCCGGTGACCCGGCCACCACCGGGATCCTGGTCTTCAGTTCCGTCGATCACGTGACCGGGACGACGATCCAGGGCAACACCATCTCCGGGGACTACTACGGCATCTGGACCTCGAACGTCGACACGAGCGCTGTCAGTGCGAACACCTTCACCACCGTCAACGTCGATGCCTTCGCCGTCCCGGCTCCGGGGAGCGGGTACCTCCTGGCCGCTGCCGACGGCGGGACGTTCGCATTCGGCACCGCTCCCTTCTGGGGATCGGCGGCCGGTTCGGCGACGACGGCGTCGTCACCGGTCGTCGCCATGGCGGAGACCCCTGACGGCGGTGGCTACTGGATGGCCACGGCCGACGGTTCCATCGCCAACTTCGGTGACGCCGCGGCCCTCGGCTCGATGAGCGGGAAGAAGCTCAACGCCCCCGTGGTCGGCATCGCCGCCACCCCCGACGGTCACGGTTACTGGCTGGTCGCCGCCGACGGCGGGGTGTTCGGCTTCGGTGACGCCGGGTACCTCGGTTCGATGAGCGGGAAGAAGCTCAACGCCCCCGTGGTGGGGATCGCGGCCACGACCGACGGCGCCGGCTACTGGCTGGTCGCCGCCGACGGCGGGGTGTTCGGCTTCGGTGACGCCGGGTACCACGGCTCGATGAGCGGGAAGAAGCTCAACGGCCCCGTGGTGGGGATCGCCGCCACGTCCGACAACGCCGGCTACTGGCTGGTCGCCGCCGACGGCGGGGTGTTCGGCTTCGGTGACGCCGGGTACCACGGCTCGACAGGGGGCAAGACCCTCAACAAGCCGGTGGTGGGCATCGCCGCCACGTCCGACAACGGCGGCTACTGGCTCGTCGCCGCCGACGGCGGGGTGTTCGGCTATGGCGACGCCGGTTACCACGGCTCGACGGGGGGCAAGACCCTCAACAAGCCCGTGGTGGGGCTGGTGGCGCCGGCCTGACCCACCCTCGGGTGGTCGACCCCACCAGCGTGGAGGGCGTGGCGCAACCCTGGCGCTGCGGCTCGTCCTGCCCAGGAGGGCGATCCGCCGGGGCTGAACCGGCTGCCGGCCCGCTGTCGGTGACGCGGTGGCATCTGCTCTCGACGCCGGCACGGCGACGTTGGCGCCGCCCATCGACCGGACCTCGCTGACGACCGAGGCGACCGACCCGTCGGGCCGGGCCCCGCGCTGAGCACGGCCGCGCTCGGGGTCGCCTTCGGCTGAGGCGGCGAACGGCCGGTCGCTTGGGCCGGCGGGCGCGGCCCGGCGGGTTGTCGTTCCGTGTCAGCACGAAGCGTGGCCGGTCGGCGACATGCCCTGCCCGACGCGCGCTCCGTGTCGGTCCGAAGGCGCCCCGGACCGCGACGAGGAGGCGAAATACCCCATTGACAGGGCCGGGAGCGCCGAGAAGTATGTGCGCCACTGTGGCTTACGTGACTGGTGTGACTGTTGGGCCATATGGGTGGTTTGAGGGGACCGCACTCGGGTTGTCGTCGGACGGGGACGTCGGCGCTCGAGCTCCACGGAGCCGCCGAGCGCTGCGCTCTGGCCGTCACGACTGTGCTCGGCACGATCGTGGCGGATCGGCCCGGCTGCTCGGAGTGGCGGGGAGTGGGCGAAGCCGAACGGCGAGCCTGCCCGGTCGGCGTTGACCACAGCACGGCACTGATCGAAGGAGGGAGATCTGATGCGGGAAGTCGGGTTCACCGAAAAGGATCGAAGGTCGTTCTCCGCCTGGATACGCCCCAACGTGATCGACGTCGCTCCGTTGTGGGTGCAGCTCTACCGAAGCGCCCTCGCCAACGTCCGGATCCATTGAGGAGCGTCCATGACCACCACGCTCGCTCCGTCGTCGGGACCGACTGACCACGTCGACCGACGCGCTGCTCCCGATGCCGACGAATCCGCGTTGTGGGTCGCCACTGTCGCCCCCGCCCCGACGAGCAGGTGGCCCGATGACGACTGGCCGCCCGATCAGTGGGACTAGCGGTCAGGGAGCGGACGTTGGCGTGAACCGCGTCCTCAGGACGCGGCGCCTTGTTCGGCGAAACACGCGTCACGGTGGGTCCACTCTAAGCTCGCCCTGACATGGCTGAGCACGGGGCGGTGACGGGGGACGGCGGGCACGACCCCGTCTCCGTGCTGGCGGGCCTGGCTCGTCGGGGGATGGTGGTCGGCCATGAGCGCCTCACCGCCGGCGGCGCGGGCGTCTACCCGCACCACAACCCGGCCACGGGCCGGGTCCAGGCCGACGTCGCGCTGGCCGACGCCGATCAGATCGACCGGGCAGTCCAGGTGGCGCGCCACGCACTGGCATCGTGGCGGCGCATGCCGTTGATGGCGCGCACCGCCGTGCTGCACCGTCTGGCCGATCTCCTGGCCGAGCGGGCCACCGAGTGCGATCTGCTCAGCGCCCTCGAAAACGGGACGCCGGCCACCAAGCTCGGCAGCGCCCGCTTCGCCTCGTGGTGGACGCGGTATCAGGCCGGGTGGGTGGACCGGCTCGAGGGCCAGACCTTGCCGTCGCTGCTCGGCCGCGGTCTCGACTACGTCGTGCCCGAGCCTGTCGGTGTGGTGGGTGTGTTCGTTCCGTGGAACGGATCGCTCATGGGCATGGGCATGTCCGCCGCCGCCGCCCTGGCGGCGGGTAACACGGTGGTGGTGAAGCCACCCGAGCTCGCTCCTTTCGGGGCGCTGCGCTACGCCGAGCTCGCGCTCGAGGCGGGGCTGCCCCCCGGTGTGCTCAACGTCCTGCCCGGTGACGCCGTGGCGGGCCGGGCGCTGGCGGGCCACCCCGATGTGGACAAGATCTGCTTCACCGGCGGCGGCGCGGCGGCGGCCGAGGTCATGCGGGCCGCGGCCGGGAGCGCCACGGCGGTGGTGCTCGAGCTCGGGGGCAAGTCGGCCAATATCGTGTTCCCCGACGCCGATCTCGACCGCGCCGTCCCCTTCGCCGCCCAGGCGGCCACGTTGCTCTCGGGCCAGGGATGCGCCCTGCCCACCCGGCTGTTCGCCCACGAGGACGTCTACCACGAGGTGCTCGAGCGCGTCACCGCCACGGTGCGGGCAGCGGTGGTGGGCGATCCCCTCCACCCCGACACCGACGTCGGCCCGGTGATCTCGAACGGCGCCCTCGAGCGGATCCTGGGGGTGGTGGGGCGGGCCGTGGCCGACGGATCGGGGAGGTTGGTCACGGGCGGGTCGCGATCCGGCGGCGCATTGGCGTCGGGCTACTTCATCGAGCCCACCGTCTTCGCCGACGTCGACCACGGCAGCGAGCTGGCCCAGGAGGAGATCTTCGGCCCGGTGCTGTCGGTGTTCGGTTTCCGCGACGAGGACGAGGTCGTGGCGCGGGCCAACGACACGCGCTATGGCCTGGCCGCGTACGTGCACACCAACGACGTGACGCGGGCCCACCGGGTGGCGGGCCGGCTCGAGGCCGGATCGGTGTCGATCAACGGCGCCCAGGGTCTGTCGCCCAACGCGCCCTTCGGCGGGGTGCGCCAGAGCGGCTTCGGACGTCTGGGTGGCCGGGCCGGCATCGAGGAGTTCGTCCGCTGGAAGAACGTGTACGTGGCCCTGTCGTAGCTGCGCGGCGGGCCGGCTCAGTGCAGGTAGGCCTGGCCACCGTCGACCATCAGGGTGGTGCCGGTCACGTAGTCCCCGTCGGGCCCGCACAGGAACACGGCTGCCCGCCCGATGTCCTCCTCGGTCCGCCCCACCCGGCGCAGGGGGATCGAGTCGACGAAACGCTCGTAGCGCTCGGGATAGCGCTCGCCCCACCGGGCGAAGCCCTCCGACGCGGCCAGCGGGATGATGACGTTGGCCCGGATCCCCTCCGGGCCCCATTCCATGGCCGCCGTGCGGGTCATGGCCCGGATGGCCTCCTTGGCCGCCACGTACGCCGCGTAGAGCTGCGAGTCGGCGCGCAGCCCCATGCCGGTGGCGAGGTTCACGATGACACCGCCGCCGCGCAGGTATGGATAACACGCCTGCATGAAGCTGAACGTGGCCAGTGGCCCCGATCGCCAGCTGTCGTCCATGGCCTGGCGCGTCAGCTCGGCCAGTGGGGCGATGGTCACCTCCTGGGCGTTGTTCACCAGGATGTCGACGGTGCCGAAGCGCTCCACCGTGGCCGTCACCGCATGGTGGACGGCAGGCTCGTCCTTGACGTCGGCCGCCACGGCCGCGCCCTCGCCGCCCCGGCGTCCGATCTCGGCCGCCGTGTCCTGCACCTTCTCGAGCGTCCGCCCCGCCGACATGACGCGGGCCCCTTCGGCTGCCAGGGCCAGGGCGATGCCTCGTCCCACACCCTGGCCCGCCCCGGTCACCAGGGCCGCCTTGCCCTCCAGGATCCCCATGGCTATGCCGGCTCCACCAGCCCGCCGGGCAGGCGGGTCAGCAGTTCCGGGCCTTGGTTGGTGACCCGGACGGTCTCCGACGCCAGGTAGCCGCCCACCCCGGGCTCCCACACGTAGCCCTGCACGCACAGGGTCATCCCCACCTCGAGGGCGGTGTCGTCGCCGTCGGTGGTGGCGAACGTCCCGCCGACCACCGGCGGTTCCACGCCGTGGCCCACGCCCACCACCACGGGGAGTCCCGGTCGGGGCTCGCCCGAGCCGTCCCACGCCGCCAGCAGGGTGTCGGGGGTGGCGCCCGGCCGGCAGGCGGCCACCACCGCACCGGCGGCCCGGCGCCACCGGGCCCACAGCGCCTGCGCACCGGACCCGGCGTCGTCGGCACCGTCGGGGACCACGCCACCGCCCGGGCCCACCACCCACGTGCGGGCCACCGAGCCGAGATAGCCGGTGTGGAGGACTTCCACCCGGGTGGCGACCAGATCGCCGGCCGACAGCGGGCGCGCCGAGGGTCGCAGCGCCAGCGGGGGGGTGTCGGGCGACGACCGTGGGCCGCGTTCGGTGGGCGTGGCCCGCACCACGGGCTCCGACGCCAGGATCACCGGACCGAAGCGCACCAGGGCCTTGGCGGCTCGCCCCTTGAGCGCCTGCTCGTCGGCGCCCGCCACGGCGTGCCGGCCGACGTCGACGACGGCCCCCTCGGCCATGGCGAGCGCGGTGCGGATGCAGTGCACCTCGACGTCGGTGCGTACCCGGCGCACGGCGTCGAGCAGCGGTTGGGCGTCGAGCACCTCGGCGTCGGGGCACAGCAGGGAGAGCAGGACCGTCCCGCTCGGCGCCACTCCGTCGGCGGCCACCTTGCGGGCCCCGGCCAGGCCGTCGACGCCTTGGAGTGCGCCCACCACGGTACGGGGGTTCCACGTCAGTCCGGTGAGGTTGGCGTGCGGCACCTCGGGCGGGATGCCGTCGTCCCACGTGCTCGCCTGCAGCCATACCTGGCCGGTGCTGCGCACCAGGACGCAGACGGGCGCCGTCGGCGTGAGCACGGCGCGCCACAAAGAGCGGTGCCCGGTGACGTACTTGATGTTCGGGTACCGGCCGAGCACGAGGGCGTCGATGCCGGCGTCGGCCATGGCCTCCAGCACGCGGCGGCGGCGCGACGCCCGCAGGGCGGCGTAGTCCACGCCGGCGCCGTCCTCGGTGGCCGCCGTCCCCAGGAAGTGCGGGACGCGCTCGGCCGGGTGCGGGGGCGCGGCGGTCATTCGAAGGGCCGGTTGGGGTAGGCGCTCACCTTCTCGTACCCGTCGTCGGTGACGAGCACGAGCTCCTCGCACCGGTAGCCGGTGTGCCCGTCCTCCCACGTGACCGGCTCGATCACGAGGGCCATGCCGGGCTCGAGGGTGAAGCGCTCGTCGAACTCGGGCCCGAGGTCCGACCCGATGCGCTGCGGTTCGCCGCCCTCGAGACCCAGGGTGTGGGCGAGGAAGTAGTGGTCGAGCCAGGGCGCCGTCCCGCCGTTGGCCTCGACGGCCGCCGACGTGAGCTCGACCCCTGTCGCACCCGGCCGAACGCGGCCGAGGACGGCGTCGGTGACCTCTTTCCACCGCGCGAACAGCTCGCGCTGGCGCCGCGTGGGCTCGCCCACCACCCAGGTGCGCCCCACGTCGGAGGCGTATCCCTCGTAGCTCGTCACGCAGTCGGTCCACACCACGTCGCCCCGGCGCAGGATGTGGTCGTTCGTCACGAGGGCGAAGGGCACGTCGCCGTTGGTGCTCCACGGCCCCTCGTCCAGGCGCTCGGGCATGGCCTGGAACACGGGGTCGAGGAAGTTCCCTGTGGCCCCGGCCTCGAACAGCCGGCCCAGGAAGATCGCACTCAGGTCGCTGGTCCGGAGCCCCGGCCGCAGCGCCTCCTCCACCGCCCGGTGGGCCTCCTCGCACAGGGCCCAGGAGCGGCGCATGCACTCCTGCTCATCGGCGGTCTTGTGCAGGCGCGCCGCCGTGAGCAGCGCCGTGGCGTTGGTGAGCTCCGCCGGTGCCAGCAGCGGCGGGAGGACCTCCCACATCGGCACCGTGTAGTCGTCGACGCCGACGACCGAGGGCGTTCCCCCGAAGACGTCCTTCAGCTGGTGGCCGAGCTCCTCCGCTCCCGTGGCACGGTCGGGGCGCAGCGCCCGGTGGAGGTGGTCGGCGGGAAGGTCGTCCGGTGCGTCCTCGACGTACGGGGTGAACAGGTGTGGGCAGGGGTCGCCGGCCACCACCATGGCGACCGGCCGGAGCCGGAGGGTCTGCCCCGTGTCGGCCAGCGGGGTCCAGGCGCCGGTGGCGTAGAGCACGCCACCGGAGGTGAGCAGCACCAGGGCGTCGAGGCCCCGCTCCGCCATGTTGGCCTGGAGCTTGGCCATGCGCTGGTGTCGCATGCGGGCCAGGTCCAGCGACCCCGGACCGGCGGCGACCATGGGGCCGGACCGTAGCACCGGTCCCCCCGGGGGCCCAGCCGCGCCACGGCCACGACCACCGCCGCCTCACGCGCCCGGCGACCGAGTCGTCGGCGCCGGGCGCCCGTCGTGTTGCCGCACCCGGCCCGGCGCTTCAAGATGGCGTGAGGCGGCGGAGGTGGCGGCGCCGGAAACGGGACGGGGGAGTGATGCTGTCGGGTGACCGAGTGGCGCTCGTGACCGGCGCGGGGGGGAGCATCGGCGGTGCCATCGCCCGCACCTTGGCCCGCCACGGGGTGGCGGTGGCGTGCGCCGACGCCGACGGCGCCAGCGCGCAGGCCACGGCCGAGCAGCTCCGCACGCTCGGCGCCGGTGCCGTGGGCCTCACCTGTGACGTGACCGACGAGGACGCCTGCCGCGCTGCGCTCCAGGGTGCGCTGGGCCTGTCGGGCGCGCTCCACGTCGTGGTCAACGCGGCCGGGATCGGGGCCATGGGCCGGACGGAGACGATCTCGGCCGAGCGCTGGCGCCACGTGGTGGACGTCAACCTCACCGGGACCTTCCTCGTGTGTCGCGAGGCCATCCCGGCCCTCGTGGACACGAAGGGGGTCATCGTCAACATCGCCTCGGCGGGCGGAGTGAAGCCCACGGCCTACAACGCCGCCTACTGCGCGTCCAAGGCGGGCATGATCATGCTGACCAAGACGCTCGCAGTCGAGCTGAGCGACCGCGGCGTCCGGGCCAACTGCGTGTGCCCGGGGTCGGTCGACACCGACTTCCTCCGCTCGTTCGTGCCACCCGAGGACGCCAACATGCGGCTGCTGGCACGCAACGCCTCGCTCTTGGGCCGCCCCGTCACCCCCGACGAGGTGGCCGACGCCGTCGCCTACCTGGTGTCGGACGCCGCCGCTATGGTCACCGGGACGACCTTGCACCTCGACGGGGGGGCCACCACATGACCGACACGCTGACGACGCGCTCGGGCGCCGTGCACGCCCGCCTGGAGCACCCTGTCATCGACGGCGACGGGCACACCGCCGAGTACTTCCCGGCCCTGGTGCCGTACCTCGATGCCGAGGGCGTCGACCTCGCCAGCCCGAGCCTGCGTCGCCTGCTGCCTGCCTCCTTCGGCCCTCCGGCGGACTGGGACGCGCTCAGTCCCGACGAGCGTGCCGCCCGCCGGGTGGCCCGGCCGCCGTGGTGGGGCTCGCCCGCCCGCAACACCCGCGACCTGGCCACGTCCATGTTCCCCCGGCTCATGTACGAACGCCTCGACGAGATGGGCCTCGACTTCACCGTGATCTACCCGAGCGTCGGACTGGCGTTCCTGCACCTGCCCGACGAGCGCGAGCGCCGCGCCGCGTGCCGGGCGCTCAACCGCTACAACGCCGAGGCCTTCGGCCCCTACGCCGACCGCATGGCACCGGTGGCGGCCGTCCCCATGCACACCCCCTCGGAGGCGGTGGAGGAGATCGAGCACGCCGTCGAACAGGGCTTCCGGTCGGTCCTCCTGGCCGGCTACGTGCAACGCCCGGTGGCGGCCGTCGCCGGCCGTGACGCGCCGAGCGCCGGGTACGCGCAGTGGCTCGACTTCTACGGGATCGACAGCGCCCACGACTACGACCCCGTGTGGGATGCGTGCCGGCGGCTGCGCCTCCCGGTGGCCTTCCACTCCGGCTCCATCGGTTGGGGGAGCCGGATGTCGATCTCCAACTACATGTACAACCACATCGGCCATCTGGCCGAAGGCCAGCACGCCCTGGCCAAATCCCTGTTCATGGGGGGCGTCACCCGGCGGTTCCCCGAGGTGCGCTTCGCCTTCCTGGAGGGTGGGGTGGCGTGGGCGGCGTCGCTGTACGCGGATCTGATCGGCCACTGGGAGAAGCGCAACCTCGACGCCCTCGGGCACCTCGACCCCGCCGCCATCGACCGCCCGTTGTTCGCCGAGCTCCTGGCCCGCTACGGCCCGCCGTCGTCCCCCGGTGCCCGGCGGGTGGTGACCCGGGCGCCCGTCGACCCCGCGGAGCGCGACGAGTGGGCGCCGTGCACGATCTCCACCGCCGAGGACATCCGCGATCTCTTCGTCCCGAGCTTCTTCTTCGGGTGCGAGGCCGACGACCCCCTGGCCACGTCGGCCTTCAACGACCGCGTCAACCCCTTCGGGGCGCGCCTCAACGCCATGTTCGGGTCCGACATCTCGCACTGGGACGTCCCCGACATGTCGGAGGTCCTCGACGAGGCCTGGGAGCTCGTCGACCGCCAGCTGTTCACCCCGGCGGACTTCCGCGACTTCGTGTTCGCCAACCCCGTGCGCTTCCTGGCCGGCGCCAATCCCCACTACTTCGACGGCACGGTGGTGGAGGCGGCCGTCAACCGCTTCCTGGCCGACGGCTGACGCGCCGGGCCGACGCGTGCTCGACCTCCGCATCACCGGTGGCACGGTCGTCGACGGCACCGGCGCGGCGCCCCGTCGAGGCGACGTGGGGGTACGTGGCGGGCGCATCGTGGCTGTGGGGACGGTGGAGGAGCCCGCCCGGCGCACCGTCGACGCCGGGGGCGCGGTGGTGGCGCCCGGGTTCGTCGACATTCACACCCACTACGACGCCCAGCTGCTGTGGGACCCCACCGCCAGCCCCTCGCCCCTGCACGGCGTGACCACCGTGGTCGGGGGGAACTGCGGGTTCTCCATCGCCCCACTCGGCCCCGACCACGTGGACTACGTCCAGCGCATGATGGCCCGGGTCGAAGGGATCCCCGAAGCCGCCCTCACCGCCACCGGCGCGTGGGACTGGACCACCTTCGGCCAGTACCTCGATCGGCTCGAGGGGACGGTGGCCGTGAACGCCGGGTTCCTCGTCGGCCACTCCACGCTGCGGCGCGTGGTCATGGGGGAGCGGGCCACGTCGGCGGCGGCCACCGACGACGACGTGGCCGCCATGGTGGCCCTGGCCGGACGCTCGGCCGACGAGGGGGCGCTCGGCCTGTCGTCGTCGCTCGGCGAGGCCCACACCGACGGGGACGGCCGGCCGGTGCCGTCACGCGCCGCGGGGGCCGGCGAGATGCTGGCGCTGGCAGCCGAGATGCGCAGGCACCCCGGCACGACGCTCGAGTTCATCGCCGCCCTGGGGGAGATCCCCGAGGACCGGATCCGCCTCATGGCCGACATGTCCCTGGCCGCCAACCGCCCGCTCAACTGGAACCTGCTCGGCAGCCTGTCGCCCACGGAGATCGTCGAGCAGCAGCTGTCGGCCACGGACCACGCCCGGGCCCGCGGGGCCGAGGTGGTGGCCCTGGCGCTCCCCGACGTCATGCGCATGCGGGCCAGCGCCATGTTCGACTCGCTCCCGGGGTGGCGCGACGTCGTCGGGCTCCCGCCGGCGGAGCGCCGGGCGGCGCTGGCCGACCCCGGTCGGCGCGACCAGCTCCGCCGCTCCGCCGCCCGTGCCGCCGAGGGGGGGCTGGGGGCCATGACCCGCCTCGATCTCCTGGAGGTGGCCGACCCCGGAAGGCCGGGGCACGGCGACGGCACGGTCGG
>Ga0209415_10014027_pt1 | contig 13121 bp, 7 predicted proteins | sample PeaSoiSIISIP2007_FD_187696 | JGI IMG/M metagenome (GOLD analysis project Ga0209415, IMG submission 187696) | Peat soil microbial communities from Weissenstadt, Germany - SII-SIP-2007 (SPAdes) (version 2) | ecosystem: Environmental > Terrestrial > Soil > Wetlands > Peat | place: Germany... | reverse complement strand
AATCCTTATATTCACCATAATGCTTAACTAAACCAGCTGTGTGGATGACAGTATCGACGGTTAAACCTAATGATTTATATCCTACTTCGGACAAACCTAAGGTCTGACTACATATTTCTCCGTTAAGAATTTTAACTCTATCCCAGAAATTATTTGTTTTTGAGGGAAAATAAAACTCAAATAAGTTAAGAAACTTCGATTTATCTTGTCGCACTAAACAATAAACGTTTATATCCGGAATTTGTAGTAGTTCCCAGAGAATATGCATACCTAAAAACCCTGTTGCCCCTGTCAACAGAACACTTTTTATTGAAGTTGCATTGTCACTGGTGATATATGGGTGCGAATTATATCGTTTGATTTCAGGATAAACTCTTTCATCTATTTCCATAGGTTGGAACACACAACTACTCATTATTTTGACTGCAAGCTGTCGTACTGTGGGAAAATCGTAGAAATCCTGCGCAGATAGTCCCCAATTATAGGGTAGCAGGACAGTTAATATCTCGACAATACTTAATGAATCCCCTCCCACCTTGAAGAAATTATCATCAATACTTATGTTTCTATTTTCAAGAACTTCTTTCCAAATATTTACTAGCTCTGTCTCAATTGAATTGGTTGGCTGAATTTTAGATTCTATCTGTCTCAATGGAGCTTCTATTTCAGGCAAGAGGCTCTTATTCACCTTTCCGCTAGGGGTCATAGGCATTGCATTCAATCTTTCGAAGCGTGCTGGAATCATATAATTTGGGAGGTGAGTGGATAAGAAGTCGGCTAGTTCTAACTCAGAACAGTCCTTTCGCCCGGTAAAGAAAGCACATAAATACTTTTTTTCGTTTTTATCAACTCGGCAAACAACCGCCGCTTCTGATACTTTTTCGTGGTAAAGCAAGCAGTTTTCAATTTCTCCCAACTCTATTCGATAGCCTCTAATTTTAATCTGGCAGTCGTTCCTACCGATATATTCTATATTCCCGTCGGATTTCCAACGCGCGCTATCGCCAGACCTATATAACCGTTCGCCATGAACAAACGGATTGGGAACAAACTTCTTGTCTGTCAGATCAGGCCGATTTAGGTATCCTCGTGCCAATCCATATCCCCCGATGAAGATCTCCCCGCTTACTCCCGGTGCGACCAATTCCATGTTCTGATCTAAAATATAGATTTGCGTATTACCAATCGGTTTACCAATATCAACAGATAGTTTTTCTGTTAGCTCCTGAAAGGTTGACCATACGGTAGTTTCTGTCGGACCATACATGTTATAGATTTTAGCATTTGAAAGTTGTTTGAGACTCTTCAATAGACTTTCCGATAGCGGTTCTCCCCCAACAAATATTTCCGATAACCTTTGTAGACATCTTGAAGAATCTTCGTCCCTCAATAATAGTTGTATTCTTGAAGGTGTTAATTGTAGCATATCTATCTTATGCTCGTATATAAGTTTATGGATGAGACGTGGTGTTATTTGCTCATTTTCAGTAGAAATTACAACTTTCATCCCTTTTGTTAGTGGTAAAATAGTTTCCATAACAAATATATCAAAGGAAATAGTCGTCAATGAAGCTATCGATTTCTTCTCTGAAAAATCAATTTGATCCGTGATGGCATAAATAAAATTGACGACAGACTTATGTTCAATCATAACCCCTTTAGGCTTACCAGTTGAACCAGAAGTATAAATCACGTATGCCAGATTGGAAGGCCTATTTTCATTTGTCAAATTTTTATCGTCGCCAGTGTATGTAGAAGGATCCATCACATCGATACACTCTAAATCTAAACATAGTGTTGAAAAGAATTCAGATTCTCCCAGCAATATTCTAGACCGACTATCTGTTAGCATATATCGTATCCTTTCGAAGGGATATGAGGGATCTATCGGGAGGTAAGCGCCACCGGCTTTTAAGACGGCCAGAATGCAAACCAACATTTCGAATGAACGTTTTACCATAACACTTACGATGATATCCTGACGAACTCCTCTAGCTCTTAAAAGCCTTGCTAACTGGTTAGCTCGCCTATTGAGTTCTATATAGGTCAAATTTTCTTGCTTGCAAGATAGCGCGATACAATTCGGAGCTTTTTGTACTTGGGCTTCAAAAAGCTGATGAATTGTACTTTGTTCTGGTATATTTAACTGCGTTGAATTAAAATCGTTTAACTGGGAAAATATTTCTTCAGAAAGCATCGAACTCATGGAAATACGTTCCGAAGGGTTTTTCATGGAATTTCGGAGGATGTTTATCAAGCCAGTGTGCATTTGCATAATCTCTTCGCTATTCAAAACGTCTAAGCGGTAGGCGTAATCAATTATAAGGGTACCTGTTGTTTCTCGATCATTGATATGGATCGTTAAAGAATTTATTTCATTTCCATTGAAATGCCATTTGGAACTGTATTCAATATGTTCTATCCCAAAAGTCGCATTTTGGAAGGACATAGAAATATCTATAAGTCTTTGAGAGGTTTGGTGTTGTTCTCTAAAATCCTTTAAAATCGTGCTATATGAAAATCTCTGGTTCTTTAATATTTGTTTCCATTCTTTTGATACAAAAGTTAGGTATGTCTTAAAGTCCCAATCACCATCTAATATGATCCTAAAAGGAACATTACTGATGAACATTCCCAATGTATTTTTTTGTTTTACATTAGAGCGATTTAATACCGGCGTACCAATCACAATATCGTCGGTAGAGGTCGTTCTTGAGATATACAAAGCGAGAGCTGCATAAAAAACAATAAACTCTGAAACTTGATGTTCTTTACAAAATCCTTTGATCTCTTGAGTTAGATCATAGTCAAGCATGAAAGTACTTCTATCTGCTTTCATATTATTGATAAGCCTTCCAGTGCGAATACTTGTACATTGAGGAACAGATAAAAACTTTTTTTTCCAAAATTGTTGCCTTTCTCTATACCTATCAGAGTCGACATAAGCAATATCTTCTAAAATGAAGTCAACATAGGATGGTTTTAGCTCCTCTGAAATTAATTCACCTTTTTCAAATTTTTCATAGTAGTGAAATATATTACGTACTAACAATGTAAATGACCAAGTGTCGGCAATCAGATGATGTATTTTAACGTAAAATGCATCGACACCTTCATTTAAATTAATATGAGCAAAATAAAATAAATCCGTATCATTCAATATAAAAGGGGATCGTGTCAGTTCCTCTTCGAAAGATGATAATTCTTTAAAATTAAAGCTAAATTGTTGCATCTTAAGTGGTGTATAATCCGATATATATTGTTGCACTCCTTGATTTATTTGAATGAGCCTGATTCTTAACGCATCATTTTGTTTTATTACGAGATTTATGGATTGTTCTAATAAAACTGAATCTAATGGTTTTCTAAAATAAAAAGTTACAGATAAGTTAGAATACGCAGTATTCTTGTTAAAATTTTCTATATCCCAGATTGACTTTTGGGGAAAGGTAAGTGGATACATCTTTTTCATTTATTTCTCTCTCCTTCATTTATTATATAAAAATTAATTAACACCAAACCTCCACTTATGTTGAAAATCCATCTAAATATCCCCTATTTATTTGTTTAGAATTTTAGCATTTTTACAGGAATCTTGTTTAATGATCTCGAACTTATACTAAAATAAGGAGGAGTGATTTTTTGAATATCTTTACCCTACTTAAAAAGGCTCTAACTAGATTTTACAATAACGTTATTTTACTATTTAGCACTTACCAGAGCCTCGATCCTAATTGCAGATTAGAGCTAATTAAAGAATTAAATATCGAAAATATCAATCGCTCAAAAAATTCAGCGTCCGCTCTCTTGATATTAGACGTTTTGATCATGTATTCCGATTTTCTCAATTATCGCAAAGGTCTCTGGATTACTACAGTTGCTTATAAATTGCTATTTTACTTTCACGGTATATTTGCACTAGCGATGTTCCTATTCATCCTTCTATCACTTTATTCTGCAAATTGTTCTTCATTACACAAAAACTTCTTGCATAAATATTATGGTGTTAGTTTTGCGTACTTCCTAATCTTTTTCTCAGCCTTTGTTTCTATCAATGACCAGCTTATTCATGGACAAATTACCGTTTATATCCTAGGAATCTTCATAATTACTGTTAACAACTACCTCATTCCCTTTACAAGTATATGGATATACCTTTCCTCGTACACTATCTTTTTACTAGGTATATCCCACTTCCAATCTAATTTTAATATTTTAAGAGGTCATTATTTAAATGCTTCAATTCTTGTAGTAATAGCTTGGCTTCTTTCCACGATGATGTTCAATCTTAGAGTCCGAGACTTATTAAGTAAAAAGACTATTGAGTTGCAAAAGTTAGAACTTGAAGAAACCAATAATGGGCTTAAACTTTCAAACATAGAGTTGCAGAAATCACTGCAAGCGCTTGACGAATCCCAAAATATGATCTTTACCCTCATTCAAGCTTTAGAGTCAAAAGACACCTATACATGTGGACACTCCGAACGTGTAGCAGAAGTGGCAATTCAATTTGCACGATTTTTAGGCTTAAGCGAGCTCGACCAAACCTCCGTTTGGCGGACAGGTATTCTTCACGACCTAGGAAAACTAGGTATTCCTGATGCCATCTTGAATAAGAACGGCCCACTCACCCATCAAGAATGGATTACTATGAAACTGCACCCTGTCTATAGCGAAAATATCTGCTCCAAACTTATTTTTACCCGTGAAATTCTCCCGATTATTCGTTCTCATCACGAACGATATGACGGCACCGGTTATCCTGATCAATTAAAACAAGATGATATTCCCTTCCTCGCTCGAATCATCACCATAACGGATACTGTCGATGCTATTATATCGAAACGTCCTTACAGACCTGCTCGAACTTTGGCGGATGCTTTAAACGAATTACAAAAAGGGTCTGGTACTCAATTCGACCCATCCCTAGTTCAGGCGTTCTTAGAGTTCTCTAAAACCCAACTTATTGTGACAAACCACGTAGGTTCTTGTCTATAACAAGATATTGTAATCATCTCATAAATCCCTTGCGAAACAAGGGGAAACCTGTCTCATGAAAATAAAAAACCTCTAGCGAGATCAAGAAAATATCCCTGGCATCTTCGACTTGTTATTTTCTTTCATATGCCTTATTTTTGAAATTACCTTATTTATTACAATTTCGACATGGCCCGTAATGTATAATGGAAACCTAAATAACTGTTAAGGTGGGATGTTAGCGAATGGGTAACGGAATAAAGATTATTATCGCGGATGACAATCGTAATTTTTGTCAAATGCTACAGAACTATCTTCAGGACCAAGAAGATTTAGTCATAGTTGGAGTCGCTAACAATGGTTTAGAAGCCTGGGAACTCATTCAAGCCAAAGAACCAGACTTGATTATTCTTGACTTAGTGATGCCCCATTTAGATGGTCTGGGCGTATTGGAACGAATTAATACTCGCACAATAATGACCCGTCCTAAAATCATTATGTTAACAGCTTTCGGACAGGAATCTCTAACTCATCAGGCAATGATGCTCGGTGTGGACTACTTTATACTTAAACCATTTGATTTGGAACTTCTTACTAAACGTATCCGCTCATTAACTCAGACCATGCCATCATCCGCTCCTGCTCATTTGTCTTCAACTTCTCAAATCTTGACACCAATGAGTAACGGGCTTAATCTCAACGTCGAAGTGACCACGATGATGCATCAAATCGGGATTCCTGCCCATGTCAAAGGATACCAATATATTCGAGAGGCCATTTTGATGGTCGTGGAGGATATCTCCCTGTTAGGGGCAATAACCAAAGAGCTATACCCTGGAATTGCGAAAAAATTTGATACTACACCCAGTAGGGTAGAACGCGGAATTCGTCATGCGATTGAGCTAGCATGGGAACGTGGACATACTGATACATTGAAACGGATTTTTGGATATGCGATAAATATTGAACATCAAAAACCAACCAACTCCGAATTCATTGCACTTCTTGCCGATAAATTGAGAATGATGAGTAAGGTGAGCTAGACCCCTCACAGTACCTGCTAGATCTTAAACCAGCCGAAAATCGAACAAGCTGTTCTTCATAGAAAATAAGAAAAAAGTCCCCCACCAAGTTAACCATGATGCGGGACGCAGAATCTTTTCTTAAAAAGTGCTTTTATTTTGTTGTTAGTTCATTTTCCTTCGAATACCGAAGATCGTACCCCTAAATGGACTGATCCCTTGTCGGCAACCTTTACTCATTATCTGCCTTGAGAACCGTGGCCATATTGGTTACCGTGGCCATATTGGTTACCGTGGCCATATTGGTTACCATGGCCATATTGGTTACCACGGCCATATTGGTTACCACGGCCATATTGGTTACCATCGTAATATTGGTTATCACCGTAATATTGATTATTGTCATAGTATTGATTGCCGCCGTAATATTGACTATCAACAGTGATAGTTTCACCAGGATAGATCTGGTCAGGGTTTGAGAGTTGAGGATTTAAAGCCATCAAATTACTAATCGTTGTCCCATAAGCCATAGCGATACTGTGCAAAGAATCTCCTGGTTGTACTGTATATTGCATTGTATAATTCCTCCTCAATTTCCATTTATAACCATATCTATATATATGTTGGGACAAATTTTTCCTGTGCACGTACTTATTTTAATCTCTTTCTTCAGTAACATAGTCCGAATAAAAATAGAATTCAGAGAACCATGATCTTTTACGGATCATGGTTCTCTGATAAGTTATCGATCTCACTCGGTATAGTGTTTGTTTATCAACTTACCTTTTAGTTGATAGTTGGAGCACTTTAGCCGACGAAATTCCGCGACGCAACGGCTGTCCATTCGGCGAAAAAGCAGTAGAATCTTTCCGACTAAACATGTACAGAAGAATATAGCAATCCTCGCAAAGATTTTCACCTCTGTAATTATAAACTCTTCCTTTGCTAAAAAGGGCGTCACATCTTCCGCAATTCATTTTAAACATCACTAACTATCACACCTCTCACGAACACGGAAAGTATCGAAAACCGTATTGTATTTATATTTTAAGACTATCTTTATTTTCAATGATCCGACCGGCTATCTTAGTTCCTAGATAACGAAGGTAATTTTCACTTTCTTCCCAGCTTGAATAATTGCGATCTTCAACCGACTTACCACTCTTCATTACGCGGCGAAGTAAAGGAATTGGAACCCTATTCATTTGGTTAATATCAAAGTTCTCTATTGATCGTTCAAATTCATCTTCTAAGTTAGTAGTGCTCCAGTACTTAGGCCCTTCAGAAGATCTTGTCTCGAGAACACGTTTTACAAACTCGTTAGTAAGTGCACCGAAAGTAATTAATATTTTGGGCTGATATTCTTGAACACTTTCCCTGAGCATGATAACTTCTTCAGATACTTCTGTTGCCCAACAATTTGAGGTTTTAGAAACTATTCCTATATCACTGACAGTATTTTTTACAAAGATATTTTCAGGATCAATTCTTGTATGAAGTTTACGATAAATCTTGTCCTGAATCTCATCTAAGATAGGAGCCCAAATATCGTGACAAACGGCGAGATTATTTGGATTAACTAAAAGCCAAATTGGATACGATCTATCTCCCAATTCTTTTTTCATTTTATTAGCTAACGTTGAATATTTATCAAGTGCTAAGCTGAACAATCGAATCCCCCCTTTAGTTAGTTTAAATGTGCCTAAAGTCCATGTTTTATAGTGCAGTAAACGAAAGTTTTGTAGCTTCCTGTTCTAGTGTTATACATTATCTATAGCAAAAAGCATGCCAACTCTCAGACCCGCTAGTTTGAGCCTTTTATCAACTTAATCTCAAAGAGGTGTAGCAAATGCTACACCTCTTTGAGATTAATAAAACCCTATTAAGGCATCTTATCGTCTTTATGCTCTGTCTTAATAGAGTATATGACCTTTTTTGTAAATGAATGTTCCCCATGCTAATCTGTATCATATAATTCAAGTTAAGATTACGCTAGTCGATGGGGGTCGATCATTTTGGAATAAAAGATGTCAATGCTACCATCGCGCTTTCACTTTAGTGCCTTATAACTTTACACCATACTTTTGCAGACGATAAAGTAGAGTTGGACGAGTAATCCCTAGATATTTAGCAGCCTTGGTCTGATTATTATTATGCTTTTCCAAGGCCTTGATGATAAGGTGTTTTTCCAATTCTTGCAAAGAGAAACCGCCCTCTGAAAGGGCTAGGGCGGGCGTTATTGGTTCCTCTATATTATTCAATAATTCCTTGGGGAAATGTAGCGGTTGAATCTCAACGCTCTGACAGACTATAAGCGCTCTTTCGATCGTGTTCTGAAGTTCTCTGATATTTCCTGGCCAATTGTAGTGGGTTAGAATTTTCATTGCTTCCGTTGAAATTTTTTTGCTATGGGAAGGGTCAAACTTCTCTAGAAAATGATTAACTAGCAAGGGAATATCTTCCTTCCTAGATCTAAGCGGTGGCATGTTGATACGCATGACGTTTAAACGATAGTAAAGGTCTTCTCTGAAACTTCCGTTAGAAACGGCCTTGGTAAGATCTACGTTAGTAGTGGCAATAACTCGTACGTCTACATGGATTGTTTCAGTTCCCCCCACTCTCTCGAAACATCTTTCCTGAAGTACCCGCAGTAGCTTAACCTGCATACTAAGCTGCATTTCTCCGCACTCATCGAGAAGAATCGTACCTTTATTGGCAAGTTCGAAACGACCCTTTTTTTTACTGGTCGCCCCTGTAAAAGCACCTTTTTCATGACCAAATAGTTCGCTTTCTAATAATTGCTCCGGAAGTGCTGCGCAGTTCACTGCTACAAAGGGCTTATCAGCCCGGTTGCTCGCCTTATGTATTTCCAAAGCAGCTACTTCTTTTCCTGTTCCACTTTCACCAGAAATCAGAACAGTTGTACCAGTTTTCGCAACCTGTTGAATCAAAAGGGCGACCTCTTTCATTGCATCGCTCTGTCCAACTATTTTCCCATATCTCTCGCCTAATTCCTGACGCAAAAAATTAACCTGGTCTTCCAACTCAGACAGATGTAAGGCTTGCTTGATTTGTACTTTTATTTCTTCCAGTTTAAACGGTTTAGTAATATAATCCGCGGCCCCAATTTTCATCGCTTCAATTGCAGTGTCAATGCTCCCGTGTGCTGTGATCATAATTACAGGAATATAGGGGTTAAGTTTTTTTAGCTCTTTTAATACCTCAATGCCATCGACGTCTGGCATCTTTAAATCCAATATTACCAAAGAGGGGTCGGTTTCCTGAGCCAAATCAATACCTTGCATACCTCTCGTGGCGGTGGCCACCTGATAACCTTCTTGACTCAGTGCCCTCTCGAGAGCCCAGCACATTCTTTCCTCATCGTCAATTACCAGAATTCTTGGTATCAAGAAGATCACCCCCATCACAAAATTGAGGTATTATGGGAAGATTAATAATAAAAGTTGATCCTTTGGTTAGGTCGCTGTACACCTCGATAGTTCCACCATGCAACTTTATATTTTGATAAGTGATCGATAGTCCCAGACCAGTACCTGTTTTTTTTGTCGTATAGAAGGGATCAAAGATTCTTAACTTTTCCTCTGCCGGGATACCCTCCCCGGTATCAGAGAAACTTATACTAACCATGTTGTTGGTTTCTTTTGTGATTATATCCAGTTTGCCTCCCGCAGGCATGGCCTCGGTGGCATTTACTATTATATTTACAAATGCTTTTTTTATTTTTTCGGTATCTGCTAAAATTTCAGAAAGTTTATCATCAAGCTGTAAGATAACATCCACTCTCTGCTTTCGTAACATCGCGGCCAAAAAAGAGAGGACGCAGTTGATTAAATCGTTGACAGAACATTCTTTAACAGAAGCTTTGGTCGGACGACCAAAGTCCAGCAATTCTTGAATTTCCATGTCCTGACGATCCACCTGTTCGTCTATGGCTCTTGTAAATTCTTCGATTCCGATTACCTGAGAGTATTCTTGCTTCATAAGTTCGACCAAGATTTTGATAATACCAATGGGATTACGCAATTCATGAGCCACACCAGTAGCTAACCTACCAAGCGCAATGAGGTGTTCAGATTGTCTCAGCTGATCTTCCAACCGTTCTTTTTCGCTAAGACCTACCGCCATCCGGTTAACTGCTCGGGCTACCTGGCCCAACTCACCCGACATTTCAGGTAATAAGTGATGGATATCTTTCTCCATATTCTCTAATCCCTGCTTTAAACGCTCAACTCCAGTGGTTAAGTTTCTGATTATTATCAGAGTACCAATCATTACTAAGGCCAAAACGCCAAAGGTAAAATATCGCACCAGCCTCCCAAAGAAACTACTCTCATAAAAGAAGGGGTTGAGTCGCTCCCCGACCCACATAACTGCTACCACGTTGCCTCTAAGGACAACAGGAGAAATATACTCAACGACCTGATCATCCCACGAACCAGAAATTCGAAAGAGAGGTTCATTGCCCATCTCAGCCGCTATCAGGCCGGGTTTAGTATTAGTAAATATTTCTCTTTCCCTCTGAGCTTCTTCTTCCTGCGAAAGGTTACGATAGTTATGTAGGAAACCTAGGATAGTGATCTTATCAGTGCGGGGGACATATAAACCGAAGCGAATGCCTGAATTTGCTGGGACTTGTGGTTCTGCGACTTTGGTAAATTCGCTATTCAGAATACTTGATAGGATAACCTCAGGCTCTGCCCCTAGGGATTCCAGATTTCTCGAAAATTCGATATTAGTACTTTTTGCTAAAGCCTCCAGTCTCTGTTCTTTTTCTAAGAATACCACTTCATCCGTCCGTGACGCGAAAAAGATGTCATACATCAAGGCAACTAACGGTATGAGAAGAACTGCAGCAATTATAATCACCATCTGATTGGTCAGATTGTTACCTTTAAAAGAGGATAATGTTATTTTAAGATTCTTCAGCTGTAGCGCCCCCCTCTAATGGTAGAATCCGCATGGCTTTGGTAACTCCGTTACTGTAAAAGCCGAGAAATAATCTCGGCGTGTTTTTCGTTCATCCTTCCTGAATTGCGGATCACAATTCCATGATGCTTCATTCTATCCATATCTTGAGATTATCTTTATTTTCAATAATCTTTCCAGCTATCTTTTTTCCGACATAACGAAAATAATTTTCGCCAAAATAATTGTGCTCTTCAATAAACTTACCACTGGTATTCACTAGGCGAAGTAAAGGAATCCGATTGGTTTTGTTTATATCAAAATTCTCAATTGATTTTCCAAATTCATCGCCTAAGTTAGAAGTGCTCCAATATTTTGGCCCTTTTTCAGGTTTGATCTCATAAACACGCCGCAAAAATTCAAAGGGGAAAGCACCAAAGGAAATAAGAATCTTAGGTTTATGTTCGAAAACAATTTCCTTGAACAACTCAATTTCTTTATCGACTTCTGCGCCCCACCAATTCAATGTATTAGGAACAATCCTACTATCGCTAACAGCATTCCTAATATAAATATTTGACGTATCTATTCTTGTATGTGTTTCCCTATACACTTTGTCCTGTATCTCTGCTAAAGCAGGCGTCCAAATGTTGTGACGAACAGCAGGATGTTTTGGATTGACTATGAGCCAAATTGGATAAGCTCTTTCTCCCGTCTCTCTCTTGATCGTCTTATCTAAAGGTATATATCTGTTAAGGTTTAAGTTAGACAATCGAATCCCACCTTTCAGTAATTATGGTTGCTACAAAACAACCTAGGTTGGTGTCCGTAAAATTCCTGATACCTATGGCACCCAAGTATCACACCTGAAGGTGTGATACTTGCTCATCGAATTTTGATGACCATATTAAAATTTAGAAGCAGACTTTAGTAAATTACACGCCATTGATTCACTGCTGTTATCCTTTTCACAATTCAAAACGGCCCTTGCTCGTTCCAAAGCGTTAGTGGAAGAAGCAAAAATCTCATTCTCAGCCATAAAGATATTGTCAAGGCCAATATCGGACCCTACATTCGATTTCTTAAGCATTGAGTCAAGTTCCGGCTTTACACCACTGATGATCAGTATTCCACCAGCTTCCCTGACATTCCTGATAAATACCTTTAAAGCACTGAGTGAGGTTAAATCCATAGTCGTGACATACTTCATTCTTAAGATGAAAACTCTGGATTTAGACACTATATTTTCCAGTTTATCTGCTAAGTCCGATGCTGCACCAAAGTAGAGATTTCCTTCCAGTTGAATGATGAGCACATCCACCTTTTCGTTGACGGATAAAATTTCTTGTTCGATAATTTGCGAATCCTTTCCTTGGGACGGGATAAGAAGTTTGATCGGTGCTTTGTTAGTATCTTTCAGGTACAAAACAATGGATAAAGCAATTCCCGCATAAATTGCATAATCCAAGTTAAGCAACACGATAACTAAGACAGCTGTAACCCACATGGCAATCGAATCCGAGGATAATAGACCTGCTTTGACCACCTTCTTGATTTCCTTTTTATCGATCAAGTTGTATCCAGTCACGATTAGAACTCCAGCAAGACAGGGACTGGGTATATATTTGGCATAGGGAGCAAAGAAGAGAAGTACTAGAGCTACAAACACACCGGACAGGATTCCTGAGAACCGTGTAGCTGCTCCGTTGACGTAATTGATGGCCGAACGCGAGAAGGAACCGGAGGAGGGGAAACACTGGAAGAAGGAGGCCACTATATTGGAGATACCTTGTCCAATGAATTCCTGATTCGAATCGATTTTTTGGCGTGTGTTCGTGGAAATGGCTTTGGAGATCGATATAGCTTCGACCAGGCCTATGATAGAAATGGCAAACGCCCCACTTAATATATTCTTGGCAGAAGTCAAACTGAATTGTACCATTTTAAAGGGAGGTAGGGCGGAAGGAATCGTACCTGTGAGTTTGACGCCTTTCTTTTCCAAAGCAAACACTATGATAAAAAAGATGGGCACGGTAATCCCAATTAAAGCACCGGGCAGGTTTTTGCTGATCTTTTTGCAGATGACAATAATCGCCATCGTCATTACACCCAGTCCCAGGGCATAGTAGTTAGTTTGGTTGATATGAGTTATGATGTAGTACATCTTTTCCATAGTGGACATTTCAGCTGAATTTT
>Ga0209415_10014026_pt1 | contig 13121 bp, 6 predicted proteins | sample PeaSoiSIISIP2007_FD_187696 | JGI IMG/M metagenome (GOLD analysis project Ga0209415, IMG submission 187696) | Peat soil microbial communities from Weissenstadt, Germany - SII-SIP-2007 (SPAdes) (version 2) | ecosystem: Environmental > Terrestrial > Soil > Wetlands > Peat | place: Germany... | reverse complement strand
GCTTCTCGGCGGCGTCGTTGAAGGCCTCCATCCGGCCGGCGACCGACGGGTCGCCCGTGTACTTGCCGAGCGAGTTGTTGTGAAAGAAGGGGGCCGTCGCCCAGATGCTTACGAGCGAAGGCGTCCGGTAGTAGCCGGGTCCGCCCCCCGGCACCGTGAACTTGTCCGTCGAGTCCGTGTAGGGGTTGTAGACGTCGATCTGCCCGACGGAGGGCTGGTTCTTGTAGGTGTCCGACGAGAAGTCGTTCCAGACGTGGCCGCTCATGGCGTTCGTGGCCAGAGCGCGGGCGGCGTTCGTCTTTATCTTGGTGATCGGGTAGCGGGCCTCGTCGGAGAAGAAATTGTCGTCGCGGAAGTGTTCATCCAGGACGGCCTCGGCAAACCACGCGTCCGGGTCGGCTCCGGCCGGGGGCCTCTTGCTCGAGTGGCAGGTCGCGCAGTTTGCCGCGAAGACGAGCTTCCCCTTTTTCAGCACCGACGGGTCGCTGGTCATGAAATCCCTTCCCCCGGGAGCATCCTCGAGGTGCAGCGGCCTGAGGCGCATGAAGAACTTCGCGACGTTGCCCACCTTCTTCTGGGTCGCGAGCCAGTAGACCGAATTCTTCTGGGCGACGCTGATCTGGAACGGCTTCTGCGGAGTCAGGCCGATCAGGGCATTGTGCAGCGTCAGCCAGTACTGCGAAAACGCACCGATGTTGATGTAGACCCGCAGCGTGGCTCCGGCGACGCCGACGGAGTCGGCCCCGTCCTTGAGGATGTGCGGAACAGGGGTCGGGGACGATTCACCGGGGATGAGGAGCGTGTCCCCCGAGACGTTCTCGACGTGCGCGACCGAGAGGCGATCGCCCAGCAGGAAGATCGGGTTGATTGCATTCGGGTTGTTGATGTGATCCGTGGCGATGCGCGAGGTGTCGGACGTGCCGGCGGGCTGTGTCTTCAGCATCTCCCAGAAGAAGCCGCCCTCCTTGACGTTGTGGGCGAAGACGGCTCCCTCGCGGATGTACTGGTTTCCGATGGCGGAGTTCAGGTTCTCAAGCTTGGGATTCTCCGGATCGGCCGGGGGATTGCAGGGATTGAACGCAATGTGGCAGGCGCCGCAGGCGACCCCGACGCGGTAGGGTTTCACCAGGTTTGGGTTCACGGCGTAGTCGGGGTCGCTGTAGTAGCGCTGCCCGTCCCATTTCTTCTTCGCGGCGTCGTCAAAATCAGGATTCGGGAAGAGGCGGTACCCCATGATTCCGGTGGAACGCCCGTAGACTTTCGGGTCGATTGCGCTGGATTCGGGCTCCACCGCCTCATCGATCCAGAGGCCGTATTCGTCCGGCTTGGTGGCCTGCCTGTAGCCCGGGGCGTTCATCAGGCCCATCTCCTTGAAGCGGTTCGGGCGGTTTCTCGAATCGATGGTCTTTAGCATGTCGATGAGCCCGTAGCTCTCCTGGGACATTCGACTCCAGAACTGCTCGTCGCCGCCGCACCACATGTTCCACGTGTTCCGGCCCTTGATCTCGTCGTCGGTCAGTGCGATGCCGCCGTCCATGGGCTTGAAGACGTCGACCGCCAGCTCGGGGAAATCCTCGGGTTTGCGGCCGCCCCCGTCGTCGACCAGGGAAACTGATTTGGTGCAGCCTGCGCCCATCAGGACGGCAAGGACGCAGGCAGGGGCGAGGATATTGCAGAGTTTGGTTTTCATGACGCGTTCCTCCTTGAAAAGCTTCCTGGGTTCTTGGCAATTGGAGCTACGATGGTTCTTAAGCGTGATCAACTTGGGGTTCGAGCAATTTTGGCCGGATGGGAAACCGTGGGTTGCAAAGCGGTTGCAGGCGCCGCGCAGGAGCGAACCGGCGAGGGAGGGCTCGTTCGTCTCCCGGGCATCTTGATTCCCGTCGATCTTACCCATCGGGTAGCCGGTATGCGGGCGTGGCCTCATTGCTTTGACATCAGGAACTCGATTGCCTGCAGGACGCCGCCCCCGCCGAAAGGCAGGAGCACGGCCCTAACGAAGGGCTGCTGGTGCCAGGGGAGGAAGGCGCCCTCCTCGTTGGCTTCCATGTCCGCCTGGAGCGCCTGCAGCGCATCGGCGACCCCGTCGCGGCCGGCGGCCCTGGCGTCGGCCGCGTTGAGTCCTATGTGTTGGACGGCACCGCGCTTGGCCTCGGTCGCCGTCCTCTTCAAGAGCAGCGCGCAGAGCGCGCATATGGCCGCGTCGGCGCCAAGGACAAGGAGCACCGCCGGCGCCAGGGGCCAGTTGGCGAAGAACCTCCAGCGCGCAACGACCAGCAGCGTGAGGACCACGAACGGCAGCATGATGAGGGGAACGGCTTCCGCGGTGAGCCGCCCGATGAACGAGACTTCGATATAGGCGCTCGCGGCCTTGCGCTCGGCGTGCTTTTCGATCGATTGGATACCCTCATAGGCCTTTGGGGGCCAGAGGCTCGGCTCCTCGCGGCCCAGCCTTGCAACGAAGCGGCAGCAGCTCTGTGTCTCGTCGACCACCCAGAAGACGAGGTAGAGAAGCAGGACCGAAGCCGCGGAAAGCAGAACGCCGTCGCAGATTGCGCTGAACTTGCCGCGGGTCGGAGCCGCTGGAGGCCCGATGACAAAGAAGAGGCAAGCCGACGCCAGCGCGAAGGAAGCGGTCATGAGGGCGACCCGGGCGTGCCTCCTTGCGGGCGTGGAGCGCTCGCAGAGGTAACGCCACAAGAGTTCGGAGCTGATGTAGCGGGGTCCTTTCCCCGGAGTCTCCTGCCCCTGGCGGAGCCTGCTGGCGGCGGCGACTGCGCCACTGTAGTCGCCCGTCTTCTCCTCGAGGGCCGCAACCGCCGCCTTGTTCTCGCTATCCGTCAGGAGAAAGTCGTCGTCCAGGGGCCGCGTTCTCCCGAGCACCTCTTTGACGGCCGCTGCGAATCCGGACAGGCTCAGAGGGGCCGGGGGCGCCGCGACGAGCCCGAATTCGCTGCGCAAGACCTCCCGGCTGCGCTTCACCCGGCTGGCGCAGTAGTACAGGCTTCCGCTGGCCGTGGCGATCGCCAACAGCCTGAAGAGTTCCGAGGGCCAGATGCTCACGCCCTCGACCCAGGTCAGCGGCTCGATGCCATCGTACACGGCGGTGAAGAGCAGGGCGACAGCGGCGACCGCCACGACCAGCCAACCTACGAACCAGATGTCCCGCGCCTCGTATTCGTCGAGCCTGACTCGGCCGAGGGAAACAAACAGCGTGATGGCTGCAAAAAGCGCCGCTCCAGCCGCAGCCAGCGCGATGTCGAAGAAGTGATTCTTCCAGAAGTGCTCGTGCGGCAGAAGCGGCATGTCGATTCTCGGATGCAGCTTTTCCTGGTCCGCACCCTCGGTGCTCGCAGGATGCCTTTCTTGGGCCGGGGAAGGAGCGACAATAAGCGGCACGGGGTAGGTGCGGCCAATCTCGAAGCGCAGGGGCTGCCTCAGACTGCCGTGCAGCCATCCGCGAACCGGCATCTCCGATCCGACCGCCGCCTGGACTGCAAGGAAGGCGCCGGTCTGCTCCGAGCTGCGAAACGGCGCAACGCCGACCTGGCGCCTCTGGAAAAGCTCGAAGCCGTATGAAGAGGCCACCACGAGATTCCGCGTGTAGGTTGTCGACGCAGGGTCGAGGAACCTGGCGTCCAGCTTGTCGGTGAAGAAGACGGCGTCGGGAAACCGCGGGCGAAGGATCTGAAGCAGGAGCAGCTCGTCGTAGACGTTGGAACCCAGGAGCCCGATCGCCCGAAGCCTGGGTGAGGCCGACTTGGACTGCCTTCCAACGGCCGAATTCCCGGGATTGTCTCGTTCATCCAGCCGGTTGGCGAGGACCATCCCAAGCCGGGCTATATAGTCGACCTGATGCTCGCCCTCGGCGCGCGGGAACCGCCGCGAATCGGACGAATCGGCGCCGGATTTTCCCGAGTCATCGGCTTTGCCTTCACCGCCCACGGATGCCGTGGTTCCGCCGACGCCCGAAATGTAGTACGCTCTGAGTATCTCGCGCGGCCAGCCGCTCTCATCGTCGAACCTGAGTTCCCTGTAGGAATCGGCCCGCAAATGGGCAAGCTGGGCGCCACTGGCCGGCTTGTAGCCGGATTTCGGATCCATAATCTGCTTCAGCTTCGCCGCAAACGTGAGGGGGAGGACTCGGCCGTATTCCGTGTCCCAGTCTGACACGATCGCGATTCGCGTGCTTTCATCGCCTAGATTCACCCCCCGGAGCATGAGCTCGTTGAAGAAGGCCTCGGCCAGGTCCTCGTCCGTGCACGTGAGGTTGACCAGTACCGGGCCATCCTCCCTCTTGGCGAGGCGTCCGCGACCGCTCGGCTCCTCCTCGGGCCCGGGACCCGCCGGGCCAGATTTCGGGGGCGGGCCGCGCGTCCTGCCGTCAACGAAAAGGTCCAGGATGCCGTCAGCCATTGTCGCCGTTGCCGAGTAAAAGGTCGTCTCAGCCCCTGCGCTGGGCTTGCCAAGGCTCCGGGCGGCCTTCGTCTCCGCGAGAATGTCGACCAGGGTGCTGGACCAGTATGGGCCGATGACCTTGAAATCGATTTTGGCGGCCTCGATGCCGTAGCTAGTCAACAATTGCGTCGTCAGTTCGCGCCTCAGGTCGTCGAGCGCCGCCAGGGGCTTCACGAGGACACTCTCGTCCTGGACCCATACGACGAGAACTGCGGCGTAGGGCGAGGGGCCTTTCCTGGGAAGGCCGCCGACAATGAACCATTCGGCGGGCACGGGCTGGTCGACAGACGGCGGCTTGCGTCCCGGCCCAAGGGACCAGGCAGGGGGAGGCGAAATCAGCAGCACGTGCTCGGGATCGTCCGCAACCAGGCCCTTGGCGCCTAGCCCGCTCACCATGGCCGCGCGAAATCGGATGCGCGACTCCCGGGCCTCGGTCGAATGAAAATCGCCCGGCACGATCACCGGCAGGAGGCAAACCCTCCTCTCCCCGACCAGGGCCCTGAGGCTGTCGCCGGAATTGATCGGCCCGGGAAGGCTGCCTCCCGTTGCTCCCGGCGCGGGGCCGGCTCCACCGGAATCGGATTTCTTGGCCGCCCTGACCCAAGGGCCAAAGGGGTCGTCCGTAAGGTGCGCGTCCACGAGGGTTCCCTTGTCGCTCGTCGGCTCCACTGCGGATGGGTTCGGAGATCCGAGCCTGCCGCTGGTCAGGAACGCCCCCATCGCAGCCGCGAGGAGCACCATGAACTGCCATGAAGGCAGGGACGAGCCGGAGGAGTCGGCGGCCATGGAACTCAGAGGCGAGTCGAGATTGAAAAGATGCCGGTCATGCGCTGCACCGAGGCCTGCACCCGGCTAGCCGCCGACTGCCGGCGAGGCTGGAAGGGGGGACCGCCATCGGTGTTCGGTCAGTGGAATGCGGCATTCAATGTCCTAGGGGTGGAATTTCGTGAAACGGAGCGGCGTCATCAGCCACAACCAATGCGATGATGGGAACGCGGGGAGACCCTAAGTAGGCCAACTGCCAGCAAAACGGAAAAAACCGCGTGAATATACGCAAAAAGAATTCTTGGAATGCCCGCTCTCCAACGGGGACCGGGCGGGGGAGGCGGCGCCGAAGACGGGTCCGAGTTGTCGCCAACAGGCTCAGAGACGGCGATTTCGAATACTTGGCTGGATGGGCATTCCCTCCGCCCTCGAGGCGCGGGTGTCCCGATTCATTTCCTGGCGCGCGGCACAGACGGTCGCCGACCGTGCCGGCCCGCCGAGGGCGCCCTAACGCCAGCGGTAACCGAGCCCGACCAGGAAGATATCGGAGTCCCGGTTGTAATTGCTGACGACGCGGTCCCAGATTACCCGGGCGATCCAGTGCTCGGACAGTTGCCTGGCAATTGTGAGCGAGACCAGCGGCGCGACGGCGGCCGGATTCCTTAGGCCCACGTTCACGGTCCGTCCCGAATTCACGGGGTGATTGCGGTCGACGAATATGTAAGGGCCCACGCCAATGCCGACAGAGGTGCTGTCGTTAAGAAATGTGTTGACCGGCCACAATTGGAACGCGACCCCGCTGCGACGGACAATCTTTGGGTCGCCCTCGTAAATGAACGACGCCGTCCCGTCCAGGTGCGGCAGCAGCCCCTGGCGATATTCCGCCGCGCCCGCCAGGGCCTTCTGGCTCAGGAACGTGTTCACGACGCTCTGGCCTCCGAAAACCGTGAACTGCGGCTCGGTGACGTACCCCGCCTCGGCCGCATCCTCCTTGCCGGGCTGCTTGCCCTCCGGGCGCCGGTTTTGCCCGAACCAGTAGCCGACACCCACGGTGGCGGTATTCGTCTGTATGGCGCTCGACGGGCTGATCCGATTGACCATGAACCGATAGAACCAGCGGTCGGAAAGATAGCCCGTGACGGAGAGGCTAAAAATGGGTGCCGTGCCATGAACATCCGCCGAGCCGTCGCCCGCCATGGGCTGGGTGTCGTAAAAGTAGTAGACGCCGGCGCCGAGCGAGAGCGCGATCCGATCATTGAATAGGGGCATGTTTCCCCATGCCTCCCAGGCGGTTCCGTCGCGATAGTGGCCGGGAAGGTGGCCTTCGTTTATGTACGCGATCGAGGAGGCGAAGTACTTGTAGAAATCCTGGCGATAATCGATCTGCCACGAGTAGGTTGAGTTCTTGACGCCCGCCTGGGTCGTCGTGCCGCCCAGGAGGGACAACTCCTGCGCGTGGAGGTTGAGGCAGGCGCAAGCCAGGAGGAGGGCCGAAAGTTTCCAGGGGTGGATCGATTTGCTCATGGTTCGGGTGATTGAGACTGACAGGCTTTGCTGGTGTGGGTTCGCGGGGGGGGACCCTGGGCCGGAGGTCGCGGACGGGTCGACCGCCGTCGGTTTGGTGCCCATGGATTCTCCCGAGAATACCCCATGACCCGACGAATTCGATGGGGTGTTCACTGCATCGCTCGAACGGCGCCAGACCCGGTTCGTCCGGAGCATCCCGGCGTTCGTCGCAGGATTGGCGCGTTTCGTCGCAAAACCCGGGGTCCCCACGGCCAATTTGCGTGCGTTTTCCGGGGATAAGGCCAAGCGTGGCGCCATGAAAAGACCGCCTCTCGTTGCCGCGCTTCCGCTTCTCCTCTCCTTCTCGCCGATGCTCCTGGGCCAGCCGCTGACGCTGCCCCAGCCAAGCCCCGGGGCGACCGTATCGCAGACCATTGGAATCACCGAGGTCTCCGTCGTCTACCACCGCCCCAGCGTCCTCAAGCGCGAGATATGGGGAAGCCTCGTTCCGTACGGATTCAACGACCTGGGTTTTGGCACCTCAAAGTCCGCGCCGTGGCGCGCCGGGGCGAACGAGAACACGCTGATATCCTTCCAGCACGACGTCATGGTCGCGGGAAGCCGGCTGGCGGCCGGCACCTACGGCCTCTTCATGGCTATTGCGCCGGACGGCACGGTGACCGTGATCTTCTCGCGGGACACCGGCTCGTGGGGCAGCTTCTTCTACGATGAGAGCCGCGACGCCCTGCGCGTGTCCGTGAAATGGGAGGACGCGCCGTTTCGCGAGCAGCTCACCTATGATTTTTCCGACGTGACGAAGGACTCGGCCGTGCTCGCGCTGTCGTGGGAGAAGAAGCGGATCCCCATCCCCCTCAAGGTCCGCACCGACGAGAACGTCGTCGCGACGGTCGGGGACGAGCTCCGAAGCTCCAAGGGCTTCCAGAGCCAGGCATGGGTGACGGCCTCGGGATACCTGCTGACAAACAACATAGACCTGCCGCTGGCACTGGAGTGGGCCCAGACCGCTGTCAGCGGCAGAGGGGGCGTCGGCGAGCGCAACTTCGCCACGCTCTCCAACGAGTCCGACATCCTTGAGAAACTAGGCAGGGCTGACGAGGCCAAGCCCCTCGTGGACGCGGCGCTCAAGATGGGGACCGCGCTCGAGATACACCAGTACGGCCAGCGCCTGCTCACGCTGGGCAAGACCGAGCGCGCGATGGAGGTCTTCAAGCTCAACGCCGAGCTCCACCCGGACGTCTGGCCGGTGAACTACGGCCTGGCGCGCGGATATTCCGCGCTCGGCGACTACAAGGCCGCGCTCGAGGCCCTCCAAAAGGCCCAGAAGCAGGTTCCGGACGGCGACACCCTAAACGCCTCGACCATCAAGGTGAACATCGAGAAGCTGAGGCGCGGCGAGAACATCAACTGAGCCGGGGCCGGGCGCCGCGGAAGTCCGGCGCAGGCCGTGCGTTCGCCTCCGGGCGCGACCGGCCCCCGCGGGTGCGCCGGACCTGTCTTGTTCGGAGGGGTCGGCCCGGTCCGGGTCAAGTCCGGTGCCTGGATTCGCGGCGGTGCCCAAGGCTCCGGCCGCCCGGAATGGGCTTGGACTCCTGGGGAAAACGAGCGTGAGTTGAGATGGGCGCCCCAGGCCAAGCAGTCCCTGGCGGCCCCGGCCTCCATGAGCGGCCCGTCCCAACCACTCCCGCCCCGTCTCGGCAATGTCCTCGTCAACCACCTGGGGTTCCCCTGCAGGGGGAAGAAGGAGGTCGTTGTCCGCGGCGGGCGGGACGCGCCGTTCGAGCTCCAGGACATGTCGCAGATGCGCCCGACCGGAATGGGCGACCGCGAGGATTACCGGGCGGTGCTGAGCGGCCGGCTTCGCAGGGCGGATTCCCCGCTCGGCGCCTTCTCGGTGGGGGATTTCTCCGAGTGCGCGGCGCCGGGCATCTACCGCGTGACGCTGCCCGAGACGGGCGAGCATTCGTATCACTTTGCCGTCTCGGACGGCGCCTTCGGCCAGCTGCCCCCCATGCTGCTCAACTTCGTCCACAATTGGCGGTCGGGCGCCTTTGAAAGCGCGTTGCGCGGGCCGACGCACCTCGACGATGCGCGCCGGACCGACGACGGCTCGGCGGCGGACGCCACCGGCGGCTGGTACGACGCAGGCGACCTGCGCAAGTGGATGGTGCACACGAACCTTCCCGCGCTGGCTTTCATGGACGCGCACGAGCGCCTGCCATGGTACTACGCGGAATGGGAGCGCGTGGACGAGGGATGGTCGCCGTGGCTGCTGGAGGCGCTCTGGGGCCTGGACTTCATGCTGAAGATGCGGGACCCGAAGACGGGCATGTTCTTCGAGGACGTGGGCGGGGGGGGACACAGGCGCAAGCAGGCGGGCATGTCCTGGTGGTACGAGAACCACGCAGGCTGCTATGCCGACAATTCCGAAAACTATTTCACGGACAACGTGCCCGACAGCGGCGACGAGCGCCCGCTGCGCATCCAGTACAACCCGATCGCGCAGTTCACGTCGGTGGCAATCCTCGCCCGAGCCGCGCGCACCTACAGGGCTCTCGACGCCGGCCGTTCACGCCGCTACGCCGAGGCCGCCGAGCGCGGCTGGCGGCTGGGCCTGGACCCCGACCCCAGGTACCTCGAGGCGGCCGGCGCGGACTTCGGCGCGTGGACCTCCGTGCGCAGCTGGCGATGCCTGGCGGCGCTCGAGCTGCAGCGCTGCGGCAGCCTTCCCTGGAAGGAGGTCGCCTCGGCCGCCGACCGGCTGCTGGAGAATTTCGACCCGAAGCTGGGTTTCTGGAGGGACCGGGCCGGCGGAGCCGAGCCGTTCCGCGGGATCCTGCATTCGGCGCAGCCGCTCATCGCCCTCTCGGAGATTGCCCGCGTGGAGCCGGACCCCGCGCGGCGCACGGCGGCCCACGGCGTCCTGCGCCTGTGCCTGGAGCGTTACGTCTTCCCGCTGGCGGCGCTCACCCCTTTCGGGTTCATGCCGTTCGGCGTCTACGCGAGGGCCGCCAGCGAGGGCGACCTCTACCGTCCCTGGAGGGACGGGTACCTTTACCGGTCCTTCATGCCGGCGCACCATCCCCAGCGGATCAACCACGGCCTGAGCGGCCACTGGACGAGCTGGGCCCATGCGCTCGCGCTCACCGGGAATCTCCTCGGGGAGGCGCGGTGCACCGAGCTTGCCTGGAGGCAGCTGCACTGGCTCACGGGCGCGAATCCGTCCAACTCCTCGGTGATCAGCGGCGTCGGCTACAACAACCCGATGCCCCATAGCCGATTCCTGGGGACGTTTCCCGGCGGGTTCTGCGCGGGCTTCATAGGATCGGCCGAGGACCAGCCGCTGCTCGACCTCGACGGCGACGCCCAGTGGAACACGACCGAATACTGGATGACGCCGCTTGGCAACGCCCTCATGGCGCTTAGCCTCCTCAGTCCGGCGCGCGGCGCGGCCAGCCTGAAGCTTGGCGCGCCGGCGCTCGGCGACCGGGGGCCGCCGAAACAATAGAGGCGCGCCGGGAGCAGGCTCGGGATGACCGCCCGGGGCGGACAAACCGGGGTTGCGCCGTCCGGCGGCACCGTCCAGATTCACGCGGGGCTTCGCCCAGCCGCCCCCACCCATGAGCAAAATCACCCTGAGCACCCTGTGCCTGGCACTGGCCGCCGGGGCCCTCCTTGCCGCCGAAGGGCACGATTCAGCCGGAGCCGCCAGGAAATCCGTGTGGCAGACCGGGCCCTGGAGGCGCCCGGAGCCTAACCCGAAGGCGAAGCTGCTGCCCCTGGTTTCCGTGAAGGGGAACCATTTCGTGAACCCTGAGGGCGAGACGGTGCTCTTTCGCGGATTGTCAGTGGCGGATCCCGACAATCTGGTCGAGCGGGGGCACTGGAATCGCGAGCTGTTCGCCGCCGCGAGGGACATGGGCGCCAACCTCGTGAGGATACCGGTGCACCCGGCCGCGTGGCGCAGCCGGACGCCGGAAGCCTATATCGTGCTGCTCGACCAGGCTGTGGACTGGTGCACGGACCTCGGGATGCACGTGATCATCGACTGGCACTCCATCGGAAACCTTAAGAGCGGGATGTTCCAGCAGCCGGTCTACGACACCAGCATCGCCGAGACGCTCGGTTTCTGGCGGACGATGGCGATGCACTTCAAGGGCAACAATACCGTCGCCTTCTTTGAGCTGTTCAACGAGCCGACCCACTTCAACGGGATGCTTGGCTCGCTCAGCTGGGCCGACTGGCGGGAGCTGAACGAGGAGATGATCCGCGTGATCCGCTACTGGGACAAGGACACCATCCCCCTGGTGGCGGGGTTTGACTGGGCCTACGACCTGGACGCCGTCCACTACGACCCCGTGCGCGCGGAGGGGATCGGCTACGTCACGCACCCCTACGCCGACAAGCGGCCGCAGCCGTGGGAGCCGAGATGGGAGGAGGACTTCGCGTTTGCCGCGGACCGCTACCCGGTTATCGCCACGGAATTCGGCTTCAACCTCAAGCCCGGCGAAGTGGTCGACGACAAGCACTACGGCAACCGGATCACCCGCTTCCTGGAGCAGCGCGGGATCAGCTGGATGGCGTGGTGCTTCGACCCGGACTGGGGGCCGCGGATGCTCAAGAGCTTCGACGGCTTCGAGCTCAACGGCAGCGGTGAGTTCTTCAGGCAGGCCATGCACCGGCCGCCGGCACCCCCGGCGGAAAAGCGGGGCGATTGAGGCGGCGTCTGGCCTCGGGCCTACGGCCGGCACCGCGCCCACAGCCCGGCGATCTCCCGGCGCAGCACGACGGCGTCGGACCACGTGGGCGCTAGGCCCGTGATGTTGTATCCGCCCCCGCTTCCGAAGCCCCCGAGCGGGCCCATCTCCGGGCAGGCGTAGAGGGTCTTGTCCCTGTTGGACCCTGCGCTCCTCCAGAGCTTCACCACCGCCCGCACGAACGCCAGGTAGGCCCTGGCCTCGGGCGTCAGCCGGCCGTGGTGGGTCACGGGCACCTGGCAGTGGTGGCCGTTGAACGGCCGGAAATGAAACTGCTCGCTATTCTGAACGAGATCGGGGTGGTCCAGAAGCCGCGCGACGTAGCTGTCTGTGCTGAGGTGCTTGACGACCGCAAAATGCGAGAAGTCGAAGTTGATCTTGATCATCGCTCCGGTGGCCTGCTGGTACCGCTCGGCGATCTCGTAGGTCTTTTCAGGGGTCTCGGTGCAGGTGTCGCGGTGGACTTCCAGCGAAACGACAACACCGCCGATCCGCTCCGCCGCGCGCACCATGCGGATCCAGTGCCTGGTTGCCACGGCGGGCGGGGTGTCGTGGTTGTCCATCTGCACGTTGATGTGCACGGCGCCGGCCTCCTTCTGCGCGCGGATCAGGGCCGCGAACGCCCCGGGGTCGTCCGAGGAGATGAAGCCGAGCAGTTGGCTCAGGCCATGCTTCGCGGCCAGCCGGCGATGCTCGGGCGTGAGGACGCCCGTTATCCCGTCGAAGCCGGCCGCGGCCGCGGCCTTGATTTTCGTTTCCAGCGACGCGGGCTTCCCGCGCGGCGGGTATTCGGCGAGCGACCAGAGGGCGGCGATGTGTGCTATGTGAGGCATATTTTTGGGACTGTGGAAAGGCATGCGGCCCGGCCCGGGCGGCCGGGGGCCGGATTCCCAAGGGCGGGATGGTCGGTGAACTCGGCCGTTGCCGTCATGCGGCTTGCGCGCTACGCGGCGGCGGGCGGTTCGCGCTGCAGGGACAGCAGCGCGATGACGGCGGCGAGGGTGAGATAGCCGGCCGCAAACTGGAGCGCAAGCGTGCGGCCCACGCCAGACAGAGCCCACGGCAGGTAAAGCCCGCCGCCGGGCTCGACCGAGTGGATCACGCCGAAGAGCGTCAGGAGGGCGCCGGCAAGCAGGGTGGTGACCGCCGCGCCCGGCCGCTTGTCGACGAGGGCCGCCACGAACCCGGCCCAGATCATGGACGTGATGATGAATCCGTTGCCGAGGGCGACGATCACGCCGAGCTCGGGCATCCCCTGGTCGGTCGACGCGAGCAGCCGGGCGAAGCGGTCCGGCGGCACGTAGGCCGGATCGCCGAGCTTGATCGCGAGCATGCGCGCGATAGCGGGGAAGAAGCTGAACACGACGGCCGCGGCGTGGCGCTTCGGCGTCGCGTCGAACGCCTGCGCCGTGATCTCGATCGAGACAAAGACAAGGATGGGAGCGAGGACCGTCAGCGGGACCAGCTCCACGAGATTCGAGAGGTAACCGAAGACGCCGCCGAGCCCGACGAACACGGCCGTGAGGAATGTGTAGCCCGAGCGCGCCCCCATCTTCTTGTAGGCGGGCTGGCCGATGTAGGGCGTCGTCTGGGCCACGCCCCCGCACACGCCCGCGA
>Ga0209415_10014024_pt1 | contig 13122 bp, 10 predicted proteins | sample PeaSoiSIISIP2007_FD_187696 | JGI IMG/M metagenome (GOLD analysis project Ga0209415, IMG submission 187696) | Peat soil microbial communities from Weissenstadt, Germany - SII-SIP-2007 (SPAdes) (version 2) | ecosystem: Environmental > Terrestrial > Soil > Wetlands > Peat | place: Germany... | reverse complement strand
GCGGGCGGGCGGGCGGGCGGGATTCCCTTTTCACGATGTGCGGTGAGCCAGCCACCCATGGTGCCCGGCACTACAGGCGGGGTTGGTCCAGAATGCGCCCGGGGATGATAGGAAGTGCCCCCCTGCGGGGTCGGCATCCAGGACGGCGCCCCACGCGCCGATGACATCCGAAGACCTGGATTGCAAAGTGGGCAGTACGATTTGGGGGGCCGTAGGGAGGGCACACGTGGTAACCGCAGCCAGCGACAAGAGGATGCGGCGCCGCGGGGGACGACGCCAGCAATCGGGCTCGACGCCCGCCGCCGTGGGAGCCGCGTTGCGCGGGGCCCGAGAGGCCACGGCCGCCGGCCTCGAAGAGATCCACGACCGCACGGGCGTGCCCTGGAAACAACTCGAGGCCCTCGAGGCGGGCGACCTGTCCCTGTTCCCCGACCTGCGCTCGGCCGTCACCGCCGTCCGGCGCTACAGCGACCTCATGCAGCTCGACGTGGACGGGTTCGTGCGGGTGACCGAGGACCACTGGGGCCCCGGCCAGACCGGGGGTGAGAACGGCGGCGGCGCTCGGACCAGCGGTGCGTACCTCACCGCCTCGGTCCCCACCGGCCATCTGAGCCGCTACCCCGGCGACGGCACCCACCTGCGGGCGTTCACCCAGACCGACGAGGTGCCCGGCGTCCGGCGCTCGGACCCCCCCGTCGGCAACGGCCACGGCGCCAACGGGCAGTTCAGCACCACGAGCTCTTTCCCCGCCGCGCCGGCGACATACCTCGGCGTCCGCCCCGCCCCCGTGCTCCTGCAAGGCGCGGTGTGGCTCACGGCCATCCTGCTCGCCGTGGCCCTGGGCGCGTTGGCGGTCCAGCACTACCAGCCCAAGTGGCTCGCCGACATCCACGTGGTGCACCGCCCACTGGCCTTTCCCCCGACGTCGAGTGCCATTACCACCCCGGGCACTCCCGGCCAGCCGGCGAGATCGGGGCCGCCCTCGCCGGTGACGCTCGCCGACACGAGCCCGGGGAGCGCCACGGTGTCGGTGCGGGGCGCGAACTACAGCGTGGTGGTGGCGGCGTGGGCGCCGTGTTGGACCGAGGTGCACACCCCCGAAAGCTTCTCGCCCGTCTTCGCGGCCACGATGCAGCAAGGTCAGGTCAAGGTGTTCGACCCCGCCGACGGTCAGGTGTCGGTGAGCATGAGCGCGTCGCTGGTCACCGTGCAGGTACGGATCAACGGCAAGACGGTGCCAGGGTGGCTGTTCAAGCCCACGACGGTCCCCTTCGTCCTGAACTTCGACTCGACCACCACGTCGTGAACCTGGCGGCGAGGACGCCGCCCCCCGGTCAGGCCAGCCGTGTCTGGGGGACCGACGCCACGTGGCCCTGGTCGCGGATCTCCCGCACCGCCAGCACGGGGTCGGGGTCCGAGAACAGCAGCTCGTCCCCGTAGTCGGCGGGACGGCCGGTGGCGTCGAGCGCCCACCATGACGCCTCGAGGGCGATGCCGTTGGGATCGGTGAAGTAGATGGAGCGGATGAAGCCGTGGTCGACGACGTCGGTCACCTCGGACCCGGCCGACTTGAGGCGGTCCCGCACGTCGAGCAGGGCGTGCTCGTCGGGCAGGTTGAACGACAGGTGGTCGAACTGCACGGCCCGGGGATCGGGCACGCCGGCGGGCTTGGCGAAGGTGTCCAGGGCCATCCCCGTGTACTCGAAGAAGGCCACGGTGTTCTGGGCGCCGAACTCGAAGAAGTAGTGGCGGAACTGCGGGGTGCCGATGGTGGCCACCAACCGGGCGCCGAGGACGCCATGGTAGAAGCGGACGGTGGCGTCCATGTCGTCGGTGATGAGAGCCAGGTGGTTGATCCCCCGCCAGCGCGGAGCCTCGGCATCGTGGGTCTCGGTCATGTGCGTCCTCCGTGCCACCCGTGGGCGTGGTACCCGCCCTCCACGCTAACGGCCCGGGACCGGTTCAGCGTTGCTCGGGGTAGATCGACGGGTCGTCGAGGGGCAGGCACAACCACTGGACCATCTGCCGCAACTGGTCGTAGGCGTCGAGCCGTGCTTCGGTCGTCGCCGTCCGCTCGGCCCGCTCGATGGGCTCCCACAGGCGACGGGCCATCGTCGGGCCGAGCTCCAGCAGGCCCCCGCTCCCGCCGGTGGCGTACTTCGCCAGGACGTAGTGCACGAGCGCCCCGACCGGAACGCCGAGGTTGGCGCTGAGCGTGCGGAGGGTGACCATGGGGTCGACGTGCGCGTACAGCGCCACGTCGGCCTTGAAGTTGGCGTCGGGGTCGTCGTCGGCCCACGGCCCGGTGAAGGGCTCAAGCTTGACCATCTCCGCACCAGACACGGCCCCATCCTGCCCGAAAGGCCGTGCGCCGAGCGGCGCACCTGTCCGGCTACGAGGCGTTGTCGAGCTGCGTGCCGGGGGCCGGCGCGGGGCTCACACCCTCGAGGCCCCCCTCAGGGGCGACGGTGTCGGCGTCGAGCTCGGAGGTCGCATGCGACGGCGAAGCCGACAGGGCGACCGGGACACCGTCGTCGACCATGGTGGCGCTGAGGCTCTCGGCCGCCCCGACCAGGGCACCGGCGGCCACGGCCCCGCCTGACACCGACGCCAGGCCCGCCAGCGTGCTGACGGCCACCTTGGCCGAGCGCGCCCGACCCGACCGGGCGCCCTTGATCTTGGTTAGCTCGTCGGATTGCAAGGCGGCCAGCACGGTCTCGATGGCCTCGCTGTCGAGCTCGGAAGGCCACCCCCGCTCCAACATGATCGATTCCAGCAGGGCCTCCAACCGAGCGGGCGCGATGCCCGAGATGGGCAGGGGCGCCGGCGCCCGCTCCTGGTCCCACTCGGTGAAGACCTTGGTCGGCGTGCGCATGAGCTCCACGATCTCCGCCGCGGGGACCGGAGGGCTGAACCGGAATCCCTGGACCTGGTCACACCCGTGGGCGTCGAGGAACTGAAGCTGCTCGTCGGACTCGACGCCCTCGGCCACCACCACCAGGTCGAGGCTGTGGGCGAGGGCGATGACCGCTCCCACGATGGGGGCACCACCGCCATCGCCGTCGATACGCTGCACGAAGGACCGGTCGATCTTGATGGCGTCGATGGGCATGTCGGCCAGATAGGTGAGCGCGCTGTATCCCGTGCCGAAGTCGTCGATCGAGCAGCGCACGCCGAGGGCACGCAGCTCGTTCAGGCTGGCGACCACCTCGTCCACGCGCTCCATGAGCACGCTCTCGGTCACTTCGAGCTCCAGCAGCGTCGGGTCCAACCCGCTCTTCTGGAGCACACGCGACACCATCTCGACCACGGGCTGGTGGGCGAATTGGCGGGGCGAGAGGTTGACGGCGACGGGCATCGCCGGCAGGCCCTGGTCCTGCCATCCCCGAGCTTGGCGGCAGGCCTCCTCGAGCACCCACTCGCCGAGCGTGGCCACCAGACTGGTCTCCTCCGCCAGGGGGATGAACGCCCACGGCGGGATGAAGCCCAGCTGGGGGTGGCGCCAGCGCGCCAGCGCCTCCACTCCGACGATGTCACCGGTCGCCATGGCCAACTTGGGCTGGTAGTGCACGGCCAGGCGTCCCGTCTCGACGGCGGCTCGAAGACTGTCCTCGAAGGCGAAGCGCAGGCGCGCCCGTGCGCTCATACCGGAGTCGAAGATCTGATACGTGTTCCGGCCCGCCGCCTTCGCCTGGTACATGGCGGTGTCGGCGTGCTTGAGAAGGGTCTCGGCGTCGGCGCCGTCCCACGGGGAGACGGCCACCCCGATGCTGGCCTTGACCGTCAACTGGCGACCGCCGACGTTGAAGGGGTCCTCGAAACGGTCCAGGAGGCGCTCGGCGATCTCGACGACCAGCCCGTCCTTCCCGCCACTGTCGGGGATCAGGAAGGTGAACTCGTCGCCGCCGAATCGAGCCAGGGTGTCGTGCTCCCGCAGGCATCCCTGGAGGCGCTTGACCACGGACTTGAGCAGCTCGTTCCCCACGGCGTGACCCAGGCTGTCGTTGATGTCCTTGAAGCGGTCCAGGTCGAGGAACATCACCGACACGGCGCTGTTGGTCCGCTCGGCCTGCCCCAACGCCAGGTGCAGGCGGTCCTCGAAGAGCAGGCGGTTACAGACACCGGTCAGCGAGTCGTGCTGCGCCCGGTACTCCGCCGCGGCGTGGGTGAACACCTGGTGCAGGAGGTAGAGGACCAGGAGCGAGGGAAGCAGGGTGGAGCCGATGAGCAGGACCGGTTGGTGGTCGGAGATCCCCATGACGGACCCGGCGCTCAACACGCCGGGGACCACGAGCCCCACGGCCACGAGCATGGCGACCCGCACCCCCCGGGGTCGCACCGATCGCAACGGCACGGGGTCGAAGGCGGCCTTGAGCGACGGGTGCAGGAACGCCGCGGCCCACACGCCCGCCCCCACCAGCGCCGTCTTGGCCACCAGCCCCGCTGACCCGGTGCCGGCGCCCAGCGACTGCGCCGCGTAGCTGGAGTTGGCCACGAAGAGGAACGCGAATCCGGCGATCAGGAAGCGGTAGCTGGTCGGATGCCGGTCGGTGAGCGATACGAGGCTGCAGGCGAGCCACAGAAGGACCATGTCCAACAGCGGCGCCACGACGGCGGGGACCTGGCGTCCGGGGTCCCATCCCTGTGAGGGAACGAGGACGAGGGACAGGATCACGAACCCGATGGCCAGGGTCGGGAGCATGGCTTCCGCCAGGGAGTCCGTGGAGCGCTCCGGCAGCCGCTGGTGGATCAGCGAGACGAGCCCGACGATGGCCAGGACGTCTCCCACCGTGTTCGTGACCATGGGCGCGCCGAACTGCGTAGGGGGCCCACCGGCGTGCAGCGTCTGGAGCAGGTCGCCCACCACGAGGCAGAGGAGCCCCGATCCCAGGCACCACCAGGCGGCACGCCACGGCGGCAGGTGGAAGCTCCTCTTCGACCGGAGCCCGTAGCCCACGGCGACGACTGCGAACAGGCCGATCACGACGGCGTCGGTCGACGGGTTGAAGACGGCCGCCCCGATGCTGCCCGCCAGCGAGCCCGACGAGAACACGGTCATGGGACCCCGACGTCGGACGTGCCGTCCGTGCTCCCGCCTGGGGTAATAGGTGGCGCTGCCACGACCGCACCTCCGGTGTCCACGTGTCTTGGGATCTCGTCGACGCTCAACTGGGCGCGTCTTTCAGCACCACGATCTGTTTCGGCGCCGATCGACCCGGCCTTGAGCCGACCGGGGCCACGCATCGTGGCCATCGGCCGTGCCTGGGTGCGGGGCAGGCGTTTGTCAAGGACCTGGTCGGGTGAGCCGATTAAGGCAGTACCCATGGCCTCCAAAATCGAGAAGTCGACCACCAAGGTGAAGGGCGAGGACGCCGAGCCAGGCATCGCGCCGATGGACGCCGACCCCGGCGCGGGCGAGGACGCGGACGCCGGCGCGGTCGAGGAAGCGGGCGCGGGCGAGACCGAGCGCGTGGTTCTGGCCGTGGGGTCGACCTACTTCCACAACGGCCGGGTTAGCCCTGAGCACTACGCCTCGGACCTGGCCCCCTCGTTTCTCGGGGCCATCGCCGCCAGCCACACCCTCCTGAGGGAGTTGTTCAACGAGATGGGGGCGTCGGAAGGAGCCTCGATCCAGGCACAATGCGATCGTTGGCACCTCCGGTACGGAACCGACGTCGGCCAGGCCCAGTTCTCCGTCGAGGACGTGGCACCCGCCAATGCCAACGGCACTCGGTCGGGGTCCGGGGACCCCGACGGGTGGGTCCGGGGGCTGGTGGCCTCGCGCGACGCCGACCACGCCCAGGCGCTGGCCTCCTTCGAGGCCGAAGCGACCGAGGCCGCCGCCGCGGGCGCTCCCCAACGAGCGGCCATCGCCTACCGCGCCGCCGCGGCCGCCGCGCTGGCGGCGGGCCGGGGCGATTCCGCCAACCGCCTCCAGAGGCTGGCGGGAAAGGCCTACATGGAGATCGCCGAGAAGCCCGACACCCTTCCCCAGGGCGTGTTCATGGCCTATCGGGAGAGCGCCCGGTGCTTCCTCGAGGCCGGCAACCTGCCCCTGGCCCACAAGTGCCTGTCCAAGGCGATCGCCATCGGCGAGACCCTCGGGTACACGGAGTCGGCGTGAAGATCTATCTCTCCACCGAGGGCACCTATCCGTTCGTCCTGGGGGGAGTGTCGACCTGGGTCGACATGCTCGTGCACGGCCTGCCCCAGCACGAGTTCGAGATCGGGGCCCTGGTCGACAACCCTCACCACCGGATCAAGTACCGCCCCCCGGCCAACGTCACCCTGCAGCCCATCCCGTTGTGGGGGCTGGAGCTGGCCGAGGAGTACCTGCCGCGGCGCGACGGCTGGCGCCGGGCGTGGAGAACGACGTCGCCCGTGGTCCGCCATCAATTCCTCCCGTCGTGGGAGCACCTGGTCGACTGCCTGGCGGCGCCCGAAGCGGACCCACAGGCACTGGGCGACAGCCTGTCCGAGGTGACGCGTTTCGCCGAGCGCTACGACCTGCGCCGGGCCCTCGGGGACGCGGCGGCGTGGGCGCTGTTGCTCGACCGCCTGCAGACGAACCCCATTCACGCCCGCACCGGGCTGGCGCCCGCCATGGACTTCGCCCGCACGCTCTACCGATACCTGCTCCCCCTCACCGCCCCCACCCCGGTGTGCGACGTGGCCCACAGCTCGGCGGCGGCGTTGTGCGCCCTGCCGGCCATCGTCGCCAAGTACCGCTACGGGACCCCGTTGGTGCTCACCGAGCACGGCATCTACCTGCGCGAGCGCCTGTTGGCCATGTCGACCGAGCCCTTCGGGACCAAGCTGCTGTTCGCCAACTTCTACCGGGCGGTGGTCGAGCTCGCCTACCGCGAGGCCGACGTGCTCACGCCGGTGTGCGGGTACAACGCCGGATGGGAGCAGGCGCTCGGCGTCGACCCGGCCCGCATCCGGGTCATTTACAACGGCGTCGACCCGGCCCGCATCGACGTGTGGCCCGAGCCCGACGACGCTCCCACCATCGGCTTCGTCGGTCGTATCGACCCGCTCAAGGACCTCCTCACCCTGATCCGGGCGTTTGCCCGAGTGCGGATGGTCATCGGCGGCGCCCGTCTTCGCCTGTGGGGGCCGGCGACGTCGCCGGCCTACCTCGAGGAATGCAAAGCCACCGTGACCGAGCTCGGCCTGTGGGACTCGGTCACCTTCGAAGGCTCGACCAACGACATCGCCGCTGCCTACGGCAGCTCGCACGTGATCGCCCTGTCCTCGATCTCCGAGGCCTTCCCCTACACGGCGGTCGAAGCGATGTTCGCGGCGCGCCCGATCGTGGCCACCGATGTCGGAGGGGTGGCCGAGGCGATCGGTCCGGCGCAATGCCGGGGGACGTCCATGGTCGTCGAGCCCGGAGACCCCGGGGCCATGGCCGACGCCCTCGTCGCCGTGCTCGGCGCCTCGTCGGCTGAGCGCGCCCACCTGGGCACGTGGCTGCGCAACCGAGCCATGACGTTGTTCACCGCGCAGCGACTGTTCGACGATTACGACGACGTCTACCACGGACTGTTCGACCAGGCGTCGGCGAGAACGGCGTCTGCCGGCCCGGCGTCGGCCCCGATCGGCGATGGTGCGCCTGTTGCGGACAGGGCCCTGGTGCATGCGGTCTCATGACCCCCACCGCGCTGCACAACACCGAGGCCGGTGAGCTCGGCCTCCATATCGCCGCCCGCACGGTCGTCGGCCGGTGCCCGGCACCACTCAACGCGGTGGAGGTGGCGGTGGTGCTCGAGACCTGTGGCTATACCGCCCGGCGCGCCCGCGCCCTGGGGTCCGACGGGCTCAACGCCCTGTCCGAACGAGTGTTCGCGCTCGTCCCCCTGTACTCGCCCTCGCTGGCGCGCCAGGCCCTGGCCCCCGTGGCCCTGCGGGCCCGGCCTCCGGGGCCACTGGACCTCGCCCGGGGCCTCGCCTACTCCTCACCGTGGTTGGTGAGCCTGGCCACGCTGCTCATCGCCGGGGTCTCGTTCTGGTCGTCGAACATCGCCATTGCCCCCGTGGCCAACGCGGTGACGTTGGCCACCGCCATTGCCCTGCTCGTCACGGGCCCGTTCATCCAGGCCTTCGGACGACGGGCGTCGTTCTACATCGGTCTCGAGGACCAGGGCATGGTGGTACGCATCACCCGCTTGACCCTGGAGGCCGGGTTGGCGCTGACCGTCCTGGCGTGCCTGGCCTTGTACCTGCTGCGCGACCACATCCTGCTCGCCGGCACGCCCGCCACCGCCCGGCTCGGGCTCGCCGCCGGCGTCAGCATCGCCAGCTTGCAACTCGGCTTGGCGGCGTTCTACGTCCGACGCGCCTTCATCTCCATCGGAGTCATCGTGGGTGGGGGGGCCCTGGTCCTGGTGGGGTTCGTGAGCCAAGCCGGGTCCTACCTCGACCCCACCACCTTGATCGTCTGGCAGATCCGTCTGGTGGCCTTGATGGCGGCGGTGTGCTGGGTGTGCAGTGCGTGGTGGCTTCTCCGTGTCGACTCCTCGGCACCGGCACCGCTGTGGCGACCCTCGGGGTCGGCCCTACTCCGGGCGGTGGCACCCTACGGGCTCTACGGCCTGGCCTTCTTCGCCATCGTGGTCGTCCCCCAGCTCGTAAGCGGGGGGCTGCTCGAGGGCCACTACAACTTCAACGCGCCGTTCGCCATGGCCAGCGGTGTCGCCATCGTCGTCCTCGTGCCCTTGCTGGCGCAGACCGTGGCCACCAGCGAGCATCTGTTGGCGCGCCAGTTCCCGGCGTGGCTGTCGCGCTTCACCGTGGCCCAGACCGACGAGTTCCGTCGTACGGTGCTGCGGTACTGGCGCCAACAGCTGGCCGTGCTCGGGGGGCTCAGCGTGGTGGCCGGCGCCCTGGTCATCCTGGGTGCCCCCCGGCTGGGACACGCCTTCCCCATCCTCGAAGACCTCGCCCGGCACCCGGGCCTGCTCGCGGCGTGCACCGTGGGCTATGTCCTACTCGGCACCGGGCTGTTTTCCTGTCAGCTGCTCTTCGCCCTCTCCGCGCCGATGGGCCCGCTCACCGCGGCGTGGTCGGGTGGCGTCGCCCTGGCTGCCGTCTCGATCGGCGCGGCCTGGGCCGGACCGACGGTGTCCGCCGTAGCGGGGCTGATGGTCGGAGCCGGCGTGTACGCCTCGGTGGCCGTCGTGCTCGCCTACCGGGCCTTCGCCCATGCCGACCTGACCTTCTACCGGACCCTCTGAGGACCGAGGAGCGCCGTCAATGGTCATCCAACTGTCCCCGGTCTCGCGTCCGCCCTACCCGCACACCGGTCAGGGCCACGACCGACGCCGCCGACCTCGTCGGGGCGCCCGGGCGCGCACCAACCTGTGGCGGGTCGAGGTCGCCGCCATCGCCGTGGCCCTAGTGGTGGGCACCATCGCCCTCACGGCGTGGCCGGGAGCGACGCCGCCGCGTCCCATGCCCGCGGGCCTGTCCCTGGTGCACTCAGGCCTGGCCATGGCCGATCCGTTCCAGACCTCGGTCCCCGACCGTGACCTCCTGGACCACTACGTCTTCAATGGCTCGGCCGCCGCCGGTGTCGGATGGGTCCGGGCCACCGCCCAGGGGCTCGACGTCGGCGTCCGTCCCCACGCGGGGTGGGCCGGATGGTTCGCCGTGACACTGCCCGCCGCCGGTGTCGACACGGTATGGCACGCGGTGGTGTCGCGACCTTCGAGCCCCGTCGGGTCGGGAGTGGGGGAGGCGGTCTTCGCCGTGCAGTCAGCTTCCACCCAGCACAACGGGTCCATCAACTACGTCGTCGTCTCGGCGCTTTCGACGCGCGGCAAGGGGACCTGGCAGGTCGGCGCGGCCCACGGGTTCGTCGCCGACGCCTTCACCCAGCGCCTGTGGGAAGAGCCTCTGCGCGCCGGCGCCCCGGCGACCGAGCCGGTCACCATCCGGACCGACGGCCGCCACCGTCTCACCGTGTGGCTGGGAGACCGGCAGGTGTTCTCGAGCGACCGCCTGCACATGCACGATCCCGCTCCCTTCCAGGCCTACCTCGAAGTGCAGGGCCGCGGCATCGGGTACGTGTCGAACTTCAAGGACTTCTGGGTCACCAGCGACGCCCCGGTCACCGTGACGGGGGTTCCACCGGGGTCCCATGTCACGCTCGGCACCGGCCACGGTGACGTGCACGCCACCGCCGCCGCCACCGGGCGGGCGGCGCTCAATGTCCCGGCCCCGGCGCTGGTGGGCACGGGCACGCTGACGGTGGCCGACCGGTCGGGTGTCCGCCGTTTCCCCGGCCTGCACTACGCGGGCGGAGACGTCGTGCAGGTTGCGGCTACAGGTTGAAGGCCGAGCCCATGCTGTTGGCACTGTCGGCCATTCCCAGCAAGGGGAGCCCGAGGAGCTCTTCGGTGGTGCGCAACAGCGAGTAGTGGTTGAACAACACGGCTGACTGCGTGCCCGGCGACGTGCTCGGGCTGGCCACGAGGGTGGGGACGTGGCACCCGATATCGGTGGTGTTGGAGGCGCAGTCGTCGCTGAGGTCGACCCCGCCCTCGTCCCACGTCACGAACACGACGACCTGACCCGCCTGGTAGGAGACACTGTCGAAGATGGTCGGCAGGTTCTCGGCCAGCCAGGCGTCTCCCTGGGCGGTGCTGCCGTTGTGCATGTCGTCGGTGAGGTTGGGGGTGATGAACGAGAAAGCGGGCAGGGCGTTGTCGGCGAGGTCGGTGGCGAGCTGCGTGTAGGGCACGTCGTAGCTCACCCGCGGGCCATGGCGATAGGCGCGCTTGAGCTTACAGAAGCTCAATGTGCGGTAGTAGGGCGGCGGATTGTGCCGCACGGCATACTCGGCCGAATTCCGGTGAGAACAGTCCGATCCCATCGACTCCTCGTACGCCTTCCAGGTCTCGCCCTGCCCGAAGATGCTGGACACGTTCGTCGAGCACCTCCGACTGGGGTTGCAGTCGCCGGAGAACATCCCGAGCGAGTCCAGGGCCAGTCCCGAGGTCGCCGCCACGTAGTTGGGCAGACTGGGATGGGTGATGTTGTGGTAGTTCGTCGCCAGGCCACAGGACCCGGCCAGGCTGTTGATGTAGGGGGCATCCGAGGACCCGATCACGTCCGAGTAGCCCCGGTTCTCCATCCACACCCAGATGACATGTTGGTAGTCCGTGCTCGACAGCGACATCGTCCCGCACGGACCGGGTGAGGCGCCGGCCTTCGACGGGCTGAGCCCGACCGGTGAGACGAAGGCGGCCACGATGAGAATCCCCGCGCACACACCCAGAAGTCCCTTCACCCGGCATCACCCCCGACCCACGGCGCCCCGCCCCCCGCTGCAAGCAGGTGCCAGGCTACCCGGGCGAGCCGAGTCCGGCTCGCTCGACAGGGGCGCCGGGACCGAGCAACGACGTGGCATGCGCCGCGACCGTCTCATCTGAATTGACTAGATCGACGGGAGCAGCCTCTCGGAGCTGATTTTTCGTGGTGCAGAGGGGTGGTTCGTGTCACCATGCTTCGATGACCGATCGGCGTTATGACCGCAGACAGGTACTGGCCGGAGGCGCCACGGCGGCGATGGCCCTGGGGATATCCAAGTCCAAGCTGCTGCGCAGACACCATCGCAACCTGGTGCGGGCGGCGGCGGCGACACCGGCGGCTGGTTCGGACTTGGGGGCGGTCGAACACGTCGTGTTCCTCATGCAGGAGAACCGGTCCTTCGACCATTACTTCGGCGTGTTGGGAGGCGTCAACGGGTTCGACGCCGGTTCGCCCGCGTTCGCACAGAACTGGCCCGGGGGAGCCAATCCGACATTGCTCCCGTTCCATTTGGACACCCTGACGACGAACGCCGATTGCACATACGACCTGTCACACACCTGGCAAGCCGAACATGATTCCGTGCACGGCGGAGATATGAGCCAGTTCGTCTCGACTCACGTGTCGAACGAATTCGAGGGCCAGGAGTACGGCACCTTGACCATGGGCTACTACGACAGCAACGACATCCCCTTCTACTACGACCTGGTCCAGAACTTCACCATCTGCGACAACTACTTCTGCTCGGTCCTTGGGCCCACCCATCCCAACCGCCTGATGCAGATGTCGGGGACCATCGACCCCGCCGGAGTAAAAGGCGGGCCCATCCTCGTCACCAACGACGAGGTCGACCTGGAATACACCTGCTCGTGGACGACCATGCCCGATCTCCTCACGGATGCCGGGGTGTCCTGGAAGGTCTACAACCCCCACGGGCCGTCATATCAGCCTCGCCATCCAAACTCCATGCTCCTGTGCAAAAACGTCTTGATGTACTTCGCCCAGTTCAACCAGAAGGGTCACAGGGCGGAGCACACAAAGGCCTTTGGGAACTACGGGCCGAACGTCCCGGAGGGGACACCCTTCTCCACGCCGGGCAAGGACCACTTGGCGCACGACGTCAAGAGGAACGAGCTCCCGGCGGTCTCGTGGATCATGGCCCCCAACGGGTACGACGAGCACCCCCCCGCACCGTCCGCCCTCGGCGAGTGGTACACCGCACAGGTGCTGGCCACCTTGATGTCGAACCCGAAGGTGTGGGCGAGCACCGTGCTGTTCATCATGTACGACGAGAACGACGGGTGGTTCGACCACGTCCCGCCGCCGATGCCTCTTCAGGGAACTCCCGGCGAGTACCTCACCGACAACCCCCTGTCAGCGGACGCCGGCGGTATCACCGGGCCCGTCGGCCTGGGGGTCCGGGTCCCCATGATCGTGGTCTCCCCCTTCAGCGCCGGCGGATGGGTGTGCTCGGACGCCTTCGATCACACCTCCCAACTGCAGTTCATCTCGCAGCGCTGGGGCGTGCCGGTCCCCAATGTCTCGGAGTGGCGCCTCGGCGCCGTCGGGGACCTCACCGCCACACTGCCCACCCTGTCCGCCCCGAACACGACCATCCCGACCTTGCCGGCGACGTCCGACAGCACCACGACCGGCCTGATCGCGATGGAATGCGTTGGACAGCAACTGGTCGAGAAAAATTACCTTGCTCCGGAGTACCCGATCCCAGGAATCCCGGGTACCCAGACCCAGCCGACGCAAGGGCCGAACACCCTCACCCCGACCTAGCGGGCCGGGCGGAGGGTA
>Ga0209415_10014023_pt1 | contig 13122 bp, 14 predicted proteins | sample PeaSoiSIISIP2007_FD_187696 | JGI IMG/M metagenome (GOLD analysis project Ga0209415, IMG submission 187696) | Peat soil microbial communities from Weissenstadt, Germany - SII-SIP-2007 (SPAdes) (version 2) | ecosystem: Environmental > Terrestrial > Soil > Wetlands > Peat | place: Germany... | reverse complement strand
CTGCTGATCGTGGTGGCTATCATTTTGATCATCGCTGCGATCGCGATTCCTAACCTATTAAGGGCACGTATGGCGGCCAATGAGTCGTCTGCGGTGGCCTCGATTCGTACCATCAACACCGCGGAGGTCTCTTACCTGTCGGCTTATGCGACCAACGGCTATGCCAACACGCTGGCGAAGCTGGGGCCGACCTCAGCCACAGGCTGCGCGACCCCGACGGCCGCGACCGCTTGCCTAATTGACTACGTTCTGTCCACCGCCACGGCTACGCCTGGCAAGAGCGGCTACATTTATGCTCTGGCCACCTTCAGCAGCAACACTGGCTATGCGATTGGCGGCGGTGCGTTGAACTGGAACCAGACCGGCGTTCGCAGCTTCTGCTCGGTCGAAGATGGCGTGATTCGCTACAAGGTAGAGACGGCGACGGTTGCCCCATCTACCTACGATGCCAGCGAAGCGGCTTGCCAAGCGCTCACCCCACTGCAGTAATTGAGCCGGATTACGCTGTTAACAAAGCCAGGGAGCGATGGAGAGCATCTCCACTGCTCCCTTTTGTTCTTCCCTCCTCTGCCTGGAATGGTTCTCATAGTCTCCGCATTCGGCCACTTCCACGAATCTTTCAACCCACTGCAGCCCCACCAGTCTTCCACTGAGACCAATGTCGTTTTGGGACGACAAAAAATGGCATCCCAAGCCAAAGACTTCCGCGCTGTTGGGGATCTCGCTGCTCGTCACAATGAGAGCAATCCGTTCATTCTATTAGACTTAACAAAATCCTCACGCCGTCTGCCGCCTCCGCCCACGCTTGGCCGGAGAAGTGCAATGGAAAGTCTAGAGTGTTCGGGTAGGAACGGGGAAAAGGGGAAAATGAGATGTCTAAACAAAAGGGCTTTTCACTGATTGAGCTGCTGATCGTGGTGGCAATCATTTTGATCATTGCTGCAATCGCGATTCCCAGTCTGGTGCGGGCGCGCATGGCGGCCAACGAGTCGGCTTCCGTGGCGGCTGTTCGAACCATCAACACGGCTGAGGTTTCCTTTATATCGGCTTATCCGACCACCGGCTTTGCCGCCACGCTTGCCCAGCTGGGGCCGACTTCAGCGACGGGCTGCGCAACGCCGACTGCGGCTACCGCTTGCTTGATTGACTACACGCTATCAACCGCGAATGTGGCTCCCGGCAGGAGCGGCTATCTCTACAGCCTGGCCACCTTCAACGCCAATAGCGCCTATGCCATCGGAGGCGCGGCCTTGACCTGGAACAACACAGGCGTGCGCAGCTTCTGCTCGGTGGGAGACGCCGTCATTCGCTACAACGTCGAGACCGCTACAGTTGCCCCTTCGACCTACACGGGCTCCCTGGCGGCTTGCACCGCGTTGACGCCGCTGCAGTAGTCGGATCGCGCCAGATGGTTAGAAATTTGGCGAGTACCTTGGGGAGGGTATAGCGCCGAAAGAAAGGGCCAGGACCTCAGTCCTGGCTCTTTTTACTTTAGTAATCGGCAGGTATCGCTCCACCAACTCACGAGTGGATTCATTTTGCATATAATTCTTCACTGGGAGTGAAACCACTCCGCCGCCATGGCCGTCATAGAAATTCTCGGCTTGGAAAAGACCTACACCGTTGGCTTCTGGCGCAAGAGGCCGAAGTGCGCCTTAAAGCCGCTGCACCTGCGCGTAGAGGAAGGCGAGATTTTCGGCTTTCTCGGGCCCAACGGCGCCGGCAAAACCACCACCCTCAAGCTGCTCATGGGCTTGGTCTTCCCCACCGCCGGCTCGGCTCGCATCCTGGGCCTGGACTTCAACCATCCCCAAGTAAAAGCTCAGATCGGCTTTCTGCCGGAACAGCCTTATTTTTACGACTACCTGACTGCCCGCGAACTTCTGGAATACTACGGACAGCTTTCCGGAGTGGCCGCGAAGGACCGCTCGCGCCGGGTCGGCGAGATGCTGGATCAAGTCGGGCTCAAGGACGCTGCCGGAGTTCAGCTGCGCAAATTCTCCAAGGGCATGTTGCAGCGGGTCGGCATTGCGCAAGCCATTCTGCACCATCCCAAGGTTGTCTTTCTCGATGAACCCATGTCCGGCCTGGACCCCATGGGCCGCCGCGAAGTCCGCGACCTGATGGAGCAACTGAAACTGCAGGGCAAAACCGTGTTCTTCTCCACCCACATCCTTTCGGATGCGGAAGCCTTGTGCGATCGGGTGGCGATCATTCACCAGGGCGACTTGCGCGGAGTCGGCGCCGTGGCCGAGCTCACTTCCAGTATTCAGGGCAAAGTGGAGATAGTCTGGCAGGGAACGCTGGTGCCCTCCTCGCTAAGAGCTCTGGGCGCTGATTGCCACGTGACCGGCGACGCCATCCGCGCGGTGCTTCCCGAGGGACGGCAGGACGCCGCTCTGGAGGCGCTGGGCCGCGAACGGCTGCGGCTGATCTCGGTGATTCCTGTCCGGACTTCCCTGGAAGACTATTTCGTGGCCCAACTCAAGCCGGTGGAAGAAACCGCGGGGGCAACCGCATGAGCGCACGCATCGTGCATATCGCCTCTAACACGTTTCGGGAAGCGGTTCGCGACCGGGTGCTCTACAACTTGATTGCGTTCGCGCTGCTGATGTCGGGTGCGGCGATTCTTGTCGGGCAGATCTCGATCGACATTGAGCGCTTGGTGGTCATCAACCTCGGCCTCACGGCAGTTTCGCTGTTTGGGATGGTCATCGCTATCTTCTTCGGGATAGGCCTGGTCTCCAAGGAAATCGAGAAGCGAACCCTCTACACCGTGCTCTCACGGCCAGTGCAGCGTTGGGAATTTATTGTCGGCAAGTTTTTTGGCTTAGCGGGCACGTTAGTGGTGAACACCTTCTTCATGGCCATCGGCGTATTCGCCGCCCTGCTGTATGTTTCCCACCGCTTCCAAGGCTCGGACGGTTGGGTGCTGGTGGCGCTGTATTTCATTATTCTGCAATTCCTGATCATCACCGCCCTGGCGCTGCTGTTCTCTTCGTTCTCTTCTCCATTGATGGCGGCGGTGTTTGCCTTTGCCCTATTTGTAATCGGAAGCTTCGCCGAAGACCTGCGCGGTTTCGCGGCCATGACCCAGGGCGTCACCCGCTGGCTGGCCACCGGCGCGGCTTATCTGGTGCCCAACTTCTCCGCGCTGAACGTGATCAGTTCAGTGGCGCATGAGCAGCCTGTCGCCGGACAACTGGTGCTGTTCAACACACTCTACGCGCTCATCTACGCCGCCATGGCGCTATGCGGCGCGGTCCTGATTTTCGAACGCCGGAACCTCAAATGAGCGGCTCACGGCGGGTCACGATTGCAGCCAGTTCCCTGCTCATCGCCTGCCTGCTGAGCTCGGTGCTCCTGTTGCGCCAAGTTGACCAAATGCGAGCTGGCGCCACGCTGCAGGAAGTGCTCTATATCACTTCGCCCAAAATGCTGAAGCGCCTCAGCCTGGGCTACGACGGCTTGCTCGCCGACATCTACTGGACACGAGCCGTGCAATACTTTGGAAGCCATCACCAGGCCGGCGCCAATCACTACGCCCTGCTGGCGCCGCTGCTGGAGATCACCACGGCCCTCGATCCTCATCTGCTGGTGGCTTACGAATTCGGCTCGAATTTTCTGGCTCCTGCGCCGCCCAATGGCGCTGGCTTGCCCGATCGCGCCATCGCGCTGGATCAGTTCGGCATTCGCAACAATCCGAACGAGTGGCGGCTCTACTACGACTTGGGGTTCATCTACTACATGGACGTCAAGGATTACGCCAAAGCCGCCGATGCCTTCGCCACCGGCTCGCGTGTGCCCAACGCCCATCCTTTTCTGCGCCTGCTGGCTGCGCAAATGGCGCAGCACGCCGGCGAGATCCAGACCGCGCGCATGCTGTGGATCGCTACTTATAAAACCACGCAGGACGCGAATATCCGCGCCAACGCGGTGGCGCATCTGCGCGCCTTGCAAGTCGACGAAGACGTCACTAATTTGGAAGCGCTGGTAGGTCTCTATCAAAGTAAGGCCGGCCATCTCCCGTCGAGCTTCTCGGAGATGCAAATGGCGGGCATGCTAGGCGGCATCCCGGTCGATCCTCTTGGGGCTCCTTATAAGTTGACGATCGAGGGCCGCGTCGAAGTACGCGATCCCGACAATTTGCCGTTTATCGAGAAGGGCACGCCCCCGGGTTACGTACCGCCGAGGACGCCGAAGTTCTTGCCGGCGGACTAAAGCGGAGTCAAGCTGTCTTGGCAGTCGTTGGTCATCGCCTTGCATCCACCAAGTAAAAGTCTTGTAAAAACGCCTCTTACACGCGCTCAGAGCCCCCAAACTGCGGATGAATAAGGGGCGGCTGGCATAGAATAGGCTTCATGCAGGCGGCCTCTCGCGCGACCGAGAAACGCCGCTTCCTGATCCGAAGTGTGGAGGTTCCGCTCTGTTGAAATCCCTGGTTCTCCTGCTTATGGCCGCGTGTGGCTTCGCAGCCGCCGCTCCTGCGTCGGATGTCCATGCCATCGCGCAGGCGGTTGACAACCGCTACAACCACCTGCAAACCCTGCAGGCAGAGTTCAGCGAAATTTATCGTGGAGCCGGAGTGGAACGCACCGAATCGGGAACGCTGTGGCTGAAAAAGCCTGGAAAGATGCGTTGGGAATACCGTTCTCCCAAACCGAAGCTTTTTTTGAGCGATGGCAAAGAGGCCTGGTTTTATCTTCCCGAGGATCGCCAAGTGCGCCGGACACCGGTGCGCCAGTTGGATGACCTGCGTTCGCCGCTAGCTTTCCTGCTGGGCAAAGCGCGCCTGGAAAAGGAGCTGCAAGGTCTGTCGCTTGCGCCGGACGTGACCCCGCTGGCTCCGGGGGACGTAGTCCTTCGGGGTGTCCCTAAAGCATTGGCAGAGCGCGTAAATCAGGTCATGCTGGAGATTACGGCAGACGACCGCATTGCCCGCATCATAGTAGAAGACGCCGACGGCTCCGCGACCGAGTACCGCTTCACCGAGCAGAAGGAGAACGTCGAGATTGCCCCGGGACGATTCCAGTTCACGCCGCCGCCCGGAGTAGAAGTTATGGCGGGCGAGTTGGGCCCGTAAAACGAGATGCGCGAATGGCTACAAGAAAAGAATAGATTGGCGTAAGTGATTTAGTTCTAGCATTTTGAGGGAAACCAAGGAAGCAACACTCCGGTTCGCAACCGAAAGGGCAGATTAACCCTAAGTTCATGTTTTGAATGCTAGACTTGGATCATTAGGCCGGTCGGTCGGATCCCATGGCGGAATTTCTGATCAAAGTGGCGGACGATCGCGGACATCTGTTGCAGCAGGTGGAGCGCGGTTACTCGGAATCCGAGGTCCGCGAACGTTTCGTGCAGCAGGGTTACCTGGTCTACTGGGTGAAGCCGCGCGGCCTTCTTTCCGGCGGCGATTCAACCTTTTCGCGGGGCCGCAAGATTCGTCAAAGTCAGTTTTTGATTTTCAATCAGCAGTTCTTGACGCTGATCAAAGCTGGCTTACCCATTCTGAGTTCGCTCGACTTGCTGATCCGCCGTCAAAAGACCCCTCACTTTCGCTCGATCTTAGAGAACGTTCGTGATCGGGTGAAGAGCGGCGAGTTGCTATCCGACAGCTTCGCGGCCCAAGCCGTGTTCCCCAAGATCTACACCACGACGTTGCTGGCGGGCGAGAAGAGCGGCAACATGGAAGAAGTGCTCGGCCGTTACATTGCGTTCCAGCGTTTGGCGCTGACCTTCAAAAAGAAGCTGGCGGTTTCGCTGGTGTACCCGGCGCTCCTGGTGATTATGGTGACGTGCATGCTGGTCTTCCTGATCACCTACGTGGTGCCACAGTTCGCGCTGCTTTTCGAGAATCTGGGTGCGCAATTACCGGCGCCGACGCTGCTCATGCTGAATATTGGCACCCACGCGCAGAAATACGCGCCGGCTGCAGCCGTTGTCCTGGTCATCCTGATCGCGCTCTTATGGCGCTGGAAGGCTACGGACCGGGGAGCGGAGAACGTGGATCGTGCCATTTTAGCCACACCGGTGCTGGGTCCGATTTGGCTGAAGTATCAGGTTGCCAACTTCGCGCGCATGCTTTCGACGCTGCTGGCGGGCGGTCTGTCGCTGGTGCCGTCGCTGGAGACTGCCGGCGCTTCCATGAGCAGCCGCCGGATCCTGAACGGCATTTCCCAAGCCACCACCCGGGTACGCGAAGGTCAGTCGCTGGCGAAGAGTCTGGAAGAACAGAAAATGTTTCCCGACCTTTCCGTGGAAATGATTGAGGTGGGCGAGTCCACCGGAGCCTTGCCGGCCATGCTGAACTCAGTGGCGGAGTTTTACGAGGAGGATGTGCAGACCGCGCTGGGGGCGGCCATGGCCCTCATCGAACCGGTAATTCTGATCATCATGGCGGTGTTCGTGGGTGGAGTGCTGATCTCGCTGTATCTGCCGCTCTTCTCACTGGGATCGAGCGGCACGCTGCACTAGCGAGATACGACCGGCAGTGGCTGCAGGCAGATTGGGATGGCGGTTATGGCGGAACAAAAACCCGTATTAGTGAGCGGTGGCAATGGGGGCAGGCTCGTGCCCGCGGTTGCGTCCGCCGATGTGGAGAAAGCGCAGGACATCGCGCGCCGCTACCGCTGCGAGTTTGTCGACCTGCGCGATTTCCAGTTGCACCACGATCTTTTCAAAAAGATCCCAGTCCATTTGATGTTCCGTTACAACTTTGTCCCGTTGGAGGAGACGCACGACGGCCGCCTGGCCATCGCGATCGCCGATCCCAGCCGGCTGATGATGATCGACGAAATCAGCCTGCTGCTCGGAAAGCGCGTCATCACCAAGGTTTCCACCCTGGCGCAGATCACGGACATTCTCAAAAAGACGGAGCAGTCCAAACGCGTGCTGGAAGAGGCCAGCGAAGGCTTCGCCCTGGACGTGATTCGCGAGGAGGACAACGCCGACGAGACCATCTCCATCGACCGCCTCACGGCCGACGGCGACAGTCCCATCATCCGCCTGGTCGACACCACCATTTTTACCGCCTTGCAGCGCCGGGCCAGCGACATTCATATCGAGACCCGCGACGATTCCGTCTGCATCAAGTTCCGCATCGACGGCGTGCTCACCCAGGCCATGCCGCCCATCGGCAAAGAGCACCACTCGACCATCATCTCGCGCATCAAGGTAATGAGCGAACTCGATATCTCTGAGCGCCGGGTTCCGCAGGACGGCCGTTTCCGCGTGAAATACGGCAACCCTGAGCGTCCCATCGACTTCCGCGTTTCCATCATGCCTTCGATCCATGGGGAGGACGCCGTGCTGCGCGTCCTGGACAAAGAATCGATGAGCGAAAAATTTCACAAACTGGTTCTCGACGTGGTGGGCTTTGACGAGGACGATTTGCGGAAGTTTCGCCGTTACATCTCCGAACCCTACGGCATGGTGCTGGTCACCGGACCCACCGGCAGCGGCAAAACCACGACCTTGTATGCGGCGATGAGCGAGATTAAAACCGACGAAGACAAAATCATCACCATTGAAGATCCCGTCGAATACCAGATTCGCGGCATCACCCAGATTCCAGTCAACGAGAAGAAGGGTCTGACCTTTGCGCGCGGACTGCGCTCAATTCTGCGCCACGATCCCGACAAGATCATGGTGGGTGAAATCCGCGACACCGAGACCGCGCAGATCGCCATTCAATCCGCGCTCACCGGGCACCTGGTGTTCACCACCGTCCACGCCAACAACGTAGTGGATGTGATTGGCCGCTTCCTGAACATGGGCGTCGAGCCCTACAACTTCGTATCCGCCCTGAACTGTATTCTGGCACAGCGGCTGGTACGCTTGATCTGCAATGCCTGCCGCAAACCAGTTCGTTACCCCTCCGAGGTGCTGGCCGCGAGCGGGCTCGATCCGGAGCAGTGGTCGAAAGTACCATTCTATGAGGGCCAAGGCTGTATCGAGTGCGCCGGCACCGGGTTCCGGGGACGCACCGCGATTCATGAGCTGCTCGATCTGAGCGACCGCATCCGCGAAATGATTCTGCTCAAAAAACCGACTTCGGAAATCCGCCGCGCTGCTCGCGATGAGGGCATGCGCTTCCTGCGCGAGTCTGCTTTGGATAAGGTGAGACTGGGTTTGACCACCCTGAAGGAAATCAACAAGGTCACCTTCATCGAGAGCATGCGCTAGGGAAGCCCGGGACGCACCGATCGAGCGAGGGTTCAGATAGGGACCTTCAGGTCTTGCGTTTCCCGGAGCAGTCGGGTTTCATGGTTGGAGAGTGTGGCGAGGAATGAGTCATCGGTTCAATTCGGGTTCCAGGCCGAGCCTGGCCTGTGAGATCAGCGCCGATCGTGTGCTCGCCGGCCGGGCGGCCGAACGCGGCGGCGCGGTGCAATTCGCGGCTTACAATCTGGGCAAGGGGAATGTGACTCCCGACCTGACTGAGTCCAACGTCCGCGATCCCGATGCCGTCTCCCAAACCATCCGCGACGCGCTGGGCAGCGTGGGGGGGCGCTCCCGGGATGTGATCGCCGTACTGCCCGACGCCGCCGTGCGCATCGTGCTGCTCGATTTCGATGCCCTTCCCTCCAAGCGCCAGGAAGCCGAAGCCGTGGTGCGTTTCCGGCTGAAGAAATCGCTGCCGTTCGACGTGGACAAAGCCCAGGTCTCCTATCACGCTCACCCGGCCGGCAGTGGCGTTCGGGTGGTGGCGGCCGTGGCACTCAGCAGCGTGGTGGAGGAATACGAATCTGCATTTCGCGAAGCCGGGTACAATCCGGGAGTGGTGGTGCCGTCCACCCTGGCAGCCTTGGGAGCGGCCAGTGCGGCCCGGCCTACATTGGTGGTGAAGGTTGACGCTCGCACCACCACGATTGCGATTCTTAACGAGCAGCAGGTGCTGCTTTTCCGCACCCTCGAGAACACCAGCGGTGTGGCCATCACCGGCGAACGGTTGGCGGAAGATGTCTATCCTTCGGTGGTGTTCTTCCAGGATACGTATCACTTGAACCTCGACCGGATTTTTGTGGCCGGCCTGCCGGACCTGGCGGCGGCTGCTCCCGCGCTGCGGGCCCAGACCAACGCCGAGGTGCAAGAGTTGGTCAGCACTTCGCAGGCGGGGACAGGCCGGAACTCGATTCCGAGATGGCAAATCGCCGGGGTGGTGGGAGCCCTGGTTTCCTGAGCATGCGTCTGGACATCAATCTCGCGACTCAGCCGTATCAAGATGCCAGCCGTTTCTGGCGGCTGTGGGGCGGAGCTCTGGCAGGGATGATCCTGCTCACACTGGTGCTGGTGTACACCGCGATTGCCGGATGGTCGGCGGCAGCAAAAGATCGCGATCTGATTCGCCAGCGGGAACATGAGATCGCCCAACGCGATCAGGAGCGTCAGAATGCGGAAACTCTGCTGAGCCGCCCCGAGAACCGCAGCACCCGCGACCGTTCCGAGTTTCTCAATCAGCTTTTCGAGCGCAAGGCGTTCTCCTGGACAAAAGTCTTTGAAGACCTCGAACGGGTCATGCCGCCCCACCTGCACGTAGTAGCGATTAGTCCCCAGATGTCGCCGGAGGACCAGCTGGAAATCAGGCTGGAAGTTGCGGGAGAATCCCGCGACCGCGCTCTGGAACTGGTGCGCAACATGGAAAATTCGCGGCACTTCCAACAGACCGAGATTGTCCAGGAGACCGACGCCACCGCCCCTGCTTCCGGGGACAATGTGCGCTTTGAAATCAGCGCGCTGTACGCGTCCGAGGCAGGAACTGCAGCCCCGCGAGGTGCGCCATAATGCCCGACCTGCGGGACACTCTCCGGAAACTGAAGATCGGGTTCGCCGGTCTTGCGGCAGCAGATGTGATCGCCGTGGCCGTGCTATTTTCTCCCTTGGTCGGCTCGGAGCCCGCGCGCCGCCAGCACTTGGATCAGCTTTGGAAGGAATTGCAGCTGAAGACGCGGCAAGTCGAACCGCTGCGCGGGTTCGACAAGAAAATCGTCGTGGCACGCCAGCAGATCGATGATTTCTACAAGCAGCGCATCCCAGCGCGCGATTCTGCAATCTCCGAGGCGCTCGGCAGGGTAGCGAAAGAAAGCGGCGTCAGCATCGAGCAGTTTAAGTTCACCGTGAAGGACCCCGAGCCGGTGGGCTTGCAGCCGGTTCTCGTCGAGGCCAATCTCTCGGGCAACTACCTGCAACTGGTGCGCTTCATCAATTCACTGGAGCGCGATCAGGTGTTTTTCATTGTGGACAGCGTCGAACTCGGCGGCGAGCAGAGCGGCACGGTCAAGCTGCAAATGAAGCTTGAAGCGTATCTGAAAACGGTTACCTAAATGCAGATCGGAGCGGAAAACCGGAGCAAGCTGATCGCGGCCATCGCACTGATGGTGGTGGCAGTCGTGCTGATCGGGCGCTGGCTGTTCAGCTCCGAGGGCACGCCATCCGCGACCGCCACCAGCACATCGGACAGTGCCGCTCTGGACATAGACCGGCCCCGCCCGGCCGCCCCAGCGCGAAGCGCGACCCACGGCAAGAAGGTAGCCACCGCGGCCCGCTCGCTTGATCCCAGGCTGCGCTATGATTGGCTGAAGGCCAGCGAAGACACCAAGTACACCGGCCCCGGGCGCAATATCTTCCAGGCGCAAGTGGATATTCCCAAGCCAATCGTGAACCCGGCCACCGACAAGCACGCAGGGCCTCCGCCTCCGCCGCCGGGACCACCGCCTCCGCCGCCCATCGATCTGAAGTTTTTCGGCTTCGCCAGCCGGCCGGGCGAGCCTAAGAGGGTGTTTCTGTCGCAGGGCGAGGATGTCTTTATTGCCTCGGAAGGCGACATCATTGATCGCCGCTACAAGATTCTGCGCATTTCTCCCACTTCAGTGGAGGTGGAAGATGTGTTGAACAACAACCGGCAGCAGATCCCGCTCACGCAGGGATAACGCATAACGCCATTCGCCAGGCAGTCAACATGCGGGCACAGCCTCCATTCCGACGCAACCAGCGCAACTCCGAGCGCGGCTACATTCTGCTCACCCTCATGCTGGTTCTCGCCATGCTGGCAATTGCCGCCGTCGCCATCGCTCCCAGCCTGACGTTCCAGGTCCAGCGCGACCGCGAAGAAGAACTCATCCATCGCGGGGTGCAGTATTCCCGCGCCGTCCGTCACTATTTCAAGAAATTCGGCCGCTATCCCACCCGCATCGAGGACCTGGAGAACACCAACAACATCCGCTTCCTGCGCAAGCGTTACAAGGATCCCATCACCGGCAAGGACTTCAAGCTGCTCCATTTCGGCGAAGTGCAGATGACTATGGGAGGTGGAATCGCGAGCGCCACCGCAGTCGCGGCCATCAGCGCGACTGCCCCGGGGACGAACCCAGCGGGCGCTTCCGGACAAATGGGCAGCCTTTCCCTCTCTGTCTCTACACCTCCCGCAAACAACCCGTCCAGTTCCGGCACGCCCGGCTCGGATACGAATTCCGCTTCTCCGAGCACTGAGAGCTCAACCCTTGGTGGAAGCGGAGGCTCCGGCCAGGTTTTTGGAGGCGGCCCCATCGTCGGCGTAGCCAGCACCAGCAAAGCTCAGAGTATCCGCGTGTTCAACAATAAGGATCACTACAACCAGTGGCAGTTCATTTACGATCCTGGCACCGACCGCGGAGGTCTTCTCAATACTCCAGCCCAACCGCCGTTGCAAGTGGCCGTTCCCAACCCGCAATCGGGTGCTCCGGGCAACCCCACCACCGGCCCTGCCGGCGCAATGGGAACAGGAACTGGATTTGGCTCCGGTGCCAGTTCATTCGGATCGCAGCCTCCGGCACAAACTCCAACTCCGGCCCAGTCTCAACCGCAGCAATAAAATCAGGGCAACTCCAGTGTCCGGGGAGCTCGACGCCTTGAGCCTGCAAGCAAAAAGCCCTGCCTCATCGGCAGGGCTTCGTAATTCTTGTCGCGCGGAGTCTTTACACGTTGAACGATGATCCGCAGCCGCACGTGCTCTTCACATTGGGATTTTCAAATTTGAAGCCGGCGCCCTCGAGAGTCTCGACATAGTCGACGATGCAACCGTTCAGATACATCAGCGACGTCGCGTCCACGTAGACTTTCAGGCCATCCATATCGAAAACTTTATCCATCATGCCCGCACCGTTTTCAAACGACATCGAGTAGGAAAACCCGGAGCACCCGCCGCCTACAACCCCCACGCGCAAGCCGGCAGGAACGGGATTCTGTTGCGCCATGATCTCCTTGACCTTGGCGACCGCATTGGAAGTCAGGCTAACCGGCGCCGTCTTGGGTGTTGCTTGCGGAGTGGTTGGGGTGGTAGTCGTCGTAGCCATTCGTATCTCCTTGAAACCGCTTGGTAAAGCTCATTATAGCAAATTCGGGACTCCGGAGCGCCGGAAAACCTTATGCGGCTCTTTCCTGGGTTCTTCTCGCCTCAATTAGATGACTCCCAGGGGACCTGAGACGCACGTTGCGACAAAGAAAAGCGTCGGAGTCGCCTTTCGGGGCTATAATTTGTAGTGGGCCCTTACCCTGATCACGGTTTTTGGGGCCACACCCAACCTCCGTGTAAGACTCAGGGGCCGGCTCGAGATCGGTACCAAACCGAGGTGGCTTATGTCTCCTGGCCTATTCTGGCTGCTGATTGTCTGGGGCGCTCTCACCGTCATTCTGATTGTGCTTCTGATCTACCGTAGCACCCTCACCATGCAAGAAGACGATCAGCTCTTCCTGGATGAGGCGGAATCCCATATGGCACAAGACCAGCTCGACCTCATGTCCAAGGTGAACAAAATCACTCCTTTGGTGAAAGTGTTGGGTGGGGCTTCCGGGCTCATGTTCCTGGTGATTGCGGGTCTGTTCATCTACCAGGGCTTGACCCAAGTGCAGTAGGTTTGATTTTTTTGTAACTGGCTACTGCCGACCAGCGGACCTCGGCCCAGAATCCAGCATGAGGACTGCGTACAAGTACGTGCAGCTTTCTGGGACGAGTTTTTTCGACGATTCGGGCCTCACCTTCTACACCGCCCTGCCTTTTGCCCCTCCGGGGTACAATCTCTGCAAACGTTTTGCCGTGCGAAAGTGGCGGAATTGGCAGACGCACCAGACTTAGGATCTGGCGGGGAA
>Ga0209415_10014020_pt1 | contig 13123 bp, 14 predicted proteins | sample PeaSoiSIISIP2007_FD_187696 | JGI IMG/M metagenome (GOLD analysis project Ga0209415, IMG submission 187696) | Peat soil microbial communities from Weissenstadt, Germany - SII-SIP-2007 (SPAdes) (version 2) | ecosystem: Environmental > Terrestrial > Soil > Wetlands > Peat | place: Germany... | reverse complement strand
GGCAGCTACGGCACGATGGGCGTCGGGCTCGGGCTCGTCGTCGCCTCTTGCGTGGTGCACCCCGATCGCCCGGTCGTCCACGTCTCGGGCGACTCGGCGATCGGCTTCTCCGGCATGGAGATGGAGACGCTGTGCCGCTACAACATGCCGGCCAAGATCGTCGTCCTCAACAATGGCGGCATCGGCCCCGGCATGCCGGAGATCCCGCAGAACCCGATGCTCAACATGCGGCCGAACACGCTGATCTACGGCGCCCGCTACGACAAGATGATGCAGGCCTTCGGCGGCTACGGCGCCTATGTCGAGGATCCGAAGGACGTGCGCGGCGCCCTCGACGAGTGCATGAACTTCCCCGGCCCGGGCCTCGTCAACATCAAGCTCAGCCAGGGCTCGGCAAGGAAGGCCCAGCCGTTCCGCTGGCACAGCTGACATTTTGCAGCGCCTAGCGCTGCAAAATGTCATCCCGGCGCAGGCCGGATCTACGGCAAGGGGCCGCTCCGCGAGGGGCGGCCCCTCCTTTTTTGTGCAGAGGGTCAGCGTGGCATCCGATCACGTCTTCCCCGGGCCAAGCCCGGCCAAGACGATGGGCAGGTGACTCGGCTTGGGCGGACAACGCTCTCTAGTCGGCGGCGCTCGGCGCGTTCTGCCGCAGACGTTCGACCTTGGCCATCGCCATCGCGCCGGGCCATTCCTCGGCGAGCCACGCCGGCAGCGGCTCGCCGGGGCCGCTCAGCGCCAAGGCCTCGTCCTCGTCGCCGCGGCCGTTGGGGAAGAGGGAGAGCGCATTCGGCATCTCGTAATAGATTTCGAGGCCGTTGCCGTCGGGATCGGTGAAATAGAGGCTGCGCTGGCAGACATGGTCGGTGGCGCGCTGGATCTCGACGCCGCTCTCCAACAGGTGGGCGTAGGCCTCGCGCAGCGCCGCATAGCTGGCGACCTTGAAGGCGACGTGCACGAGCCCAAGCTGCCCGCGCTCAGGCCGCGCGGCATCCCGCGGCGCAGGATGCTGGGTGATGTCGATCGTATGGAAGCCGTCGCCCAGGGTCATGAAAACGCCCCCGTGCTCGGGGTCCTGCTCGGCGATGCGGAACCCGAGCGCGTCGCGGTAGAAGCGTTTGGACGCTTCCTCGTCGGCGACCCGGAGGAGCACGTGGCCGATACCCGCCAGCTTGATCATCGCGCCTCTCCCGTTTCCACATTGTAATCGAGCCATCATTTTAGCGAATAGAATGGGTTGAGCGTAGCGAAACCCGCTCTGCCGAAGCGAAAGACGTGGATGACCGGGACAAGCCCGTTCAAGGGGCGTAGAGTCGGGACGCAGATCTAACGGGAGGCGATCATGGCCATATTCACTCACGTCGCGGTCGGCACCAACGACCTCGCCAAGGCGCGCGCGTTCTATGACGCGGTGCTGGCGCCGCTCGGCTGCAAGCGGCTGAAGGATTTCGGCGACGGCGGCTCATGCTGGGGGCAGACGACCGAGGAGTTCATGGTGCTGAAGCCGGCTGATGGGAAGCCGGCAACCGTTGCCAATGGCGGGACGATCAGTTTCGAGGCGCCGAGCCGCGCCGCGGTCGCGGCGTTTCACAAGGCCGCGCTCGCCCTGGGCGGCAAGGATGAGGGCGCCGTCGGGCCGCGCACCTTCTGGCCTAATGCCTATGCCGGCTATGTCCGCGATCTCGACGGCAACAAGCTCGCCGTCTACTGCCGCAAGGCGGAGTAATCCTGCGGTCGATCGTCACCCGGGGGGTCGCAAATTGCCCGCCGGGTCGTAGGCCCGCGTCTGCAAAGAATTGAAGACGGGATCGATGTCGCTCTTCCCGATCGGCAGCGCATCGTTCCCGCAGACCGTGGCGTGGATGACCCAGACATAGCCGCCCCGCCAGCGCGGGCCGAGGCGCTCGACCGCAACGCAACCGCGCCTCCCGTCGGAGAACTCGATCGTGCTCTGAGCGCCGCTGCTGGTGCCGCCCGGCTCGAAATTGCGCCAGTCGACACCGCGCCGGGCCACCTGATTGAGGTCCTTGAAATCCTCGGGCATGTTGGTGAAGCCGGACCACACAAAGCAGAATTTGTTGAACACGCCGGCCGCGGTCACCTTGTATGGATCAAAGATTTGGACATCGGCCTCGACCGCGAACCGGGCGACAGTGACGGTCAGCAAATGATGCGCGATCGTGCATTCGCTGCCGACCGCCGGCTGGGCGCCAGTGGCCATCATGCTCATGAAGTTCTCGACCGGCGGGCCCTTCTGGCATTTGCCCGGGGCAGCGGAGTCGATCCGCGCTTTGTCGCACGGGATCTCCGGCCATTTGTCCTCCTCGACCCGCAGCTTTCCGTACATCGGCGAGAACCGCTGCGGCGCCGGCGGCGGGGCGGTGACGTTGACCTCGGGAAGCGTCATTGGCGCTTGTTGCGCCACACTGACATCGGCCCACACTAGAAATGTCCCGGCCGCGACTACCACAACTGTCGCGATCATTCGCATCGCAGAATCTCCTGCCCGGTTGAGAGGGATCGAACCACGAAAAACCGCGATTCCGAAGCAAAAGCCGCACGGGCGCCGGCTGCCTTAGCCTCCGGGACGCGCGCCGACCGGTCGGCGACGCGTTCTTGCCGCGATGTGATCGCAGTCTTGCCGCCGACCGCCGCGCATGCCGACTGTCGTCAAACCGCGCGCGGCCTCGACATGATGAACGCCGCCTACCACTACCTCGACCTGGTGCCCAAGGGGAGCGACGAGGCCGGCCTCCCCTACAACCAGGCCTGGGTGCGCCACCACGACGATTACGGCTCGCCCGACAACGATCCGCGCGGAGGGCCGGTAAGGCTAACTCACCGGGTCGGGTCGTCGGCGAGGCGGACCAGGAGCTTGCCGAAATTCCGGCCCTGCAGGAGGCCGATGAAAGCTTCGGGCGCCTGCTCCAGCCCCTCTACGATGTCCTCGCGGTATTTGAGCTGGCCGGCGCGCACCAGGGGCGCCACCGCCGCGCGGAACTCGCCAAAGCTCTGGCGCTGGTCGCTGACGATAAAGCCCTGGATCCGGAGCCGCTTGCGGATGACCGCGCCGAGATTGGGACCGGGGCGCGGGCTCGTGTCGTTGTATTCGGCGATCATGCCGCACATCACCATGCGGGCGAAATCGTTGAGCCGCGGGAAGACCGCCTGCTGCACCGCGCCGCCGACATTCTCGAAATAGACGTCGATGCCCTGGGGGCAGGCACGGTCGAGCGCCGGGCCGAGATCGCCCCGATGGTCGATCGCCGCATCGAAGCCGAGCTCCTCGGCGACATAGCGGCATTTCTCCCTCCCGCCGGCAATGCCGACGACCCGCGCACCGGCACGCTTGGCGAGCTGCCCCGCGACCGCGCCGACCGCGCCCGAAGCGGCCGCGACGACGACGGTCTCGCCGGCCTTGGGCTGGCCGATGTCGCGCAATCCGATATAGGCGGTCATCCCCGGCATCCCGAGGACGCCGAGCGCGGTCGAGATCGGCGCCTCGGCCGGATCGAGCTTCTGCAAGCCGCCGGCCGGGACGGCGCTGTAGAGCTGCCAGCCATAGCCGCCCGCGGCGTAGTCGCCCTCGCGCAGCGCTGGATCGCGCGAGCGCACCACCTGGCCGACAACGCGGCCCTCGATGACCTCGCCCAACTCGGTCGGCCGCGCATAGGAACGCACCCCGCTGATCCGGCCGCGCATATACGGGTCGAGCGAGAGGTAGATGCCGCGCAGCACCGCTTCGCCCTCGCCGGGCTCTGGCAGCGCGCCCTCGGCGATGGCGAAATCCTCGGGCACCGGCATGCCATTCGGCCGCCGTTTCAGCACGATCTGTCGATTACGCTCGGGCATCGCTCTCTCCTCAGCAGGGTTTAGCGGATGATGCCATAACTCTCAGCGTCTCGTGACGGGGATCGCCCGGCCGCGTAGGATCGCGCGGGGATGTCGCGCGAGGAGAGGATCATGGCCGCTGTTCTGAAGAATTCCGCGCGGGAGCGGCTCGATAAGGGCGAGCTGGCGCTCGGGGTCATCCTGCGCCAGGCGCGCACGGTCGACATCGCGCCGATCATGAAATCCTGCGGCTATGATTGGCTGTTTCTCGACCTCGAGCACAATTCGATGGATCTAGACACCGCGGTGCAGATCGCGGTCGCCGCGCTCGGCGCCGGGATTGCCCCGGTTGCCCGCGTGCCGGCCGGGCAATTGTGGATGGCGACAAGGTTCCTCGACGGCGGCGGTCTCGGCATCGTGGTGCCGCATGTCGATACCCACGACGAGGCGCAAAAGATCGCGCAGGCGCTGCGCTATCCGCCGCAGGGCCACCGCTCGGTCGCCGGCGGCCTGCCGCATTTCGGCTATGCCAAGGTGGGCCTTGCGGAGACCTGCGCTGCGATCAATGCGGCAACGCTGGTCGTCGTCATGCTGGAAACCCCGACCGCGATCGCCAACGCCGCCGCGATCGCCGCGGTGCCAGGCGTCGACTCGCTCCTGATCGGCACCAACGATCTGGCGATGGAGCTGGGGATCCCCGGCGCATTTGGCGACGAGCGCATCGTCGCCGCCCACCAGGCCGTGTGCGACGCCTGCCGGGCGCGGGGCAAGTTCGGCGGGGTCGGCGGCATCGCCGACGAGGCGCTGTTGCGCCGCTATATCGGCATGGGCGTGCGCCTCGTCCTGCCCGGCAGCGATCTTGCTTTCATGATGGAGAGCGCAAGCAAGCGCGCCGCGGCGATGCGCGCCTGCCTCTGAGCGGCCGGTTCCTGTCGTCCCGGTGACGGGGCAACCCGCCGGAGGCCCGCTTCCGACGGCCATCGGCCGCCGCCAATCCGACGCACTGCGCGGCATCCTTTTGATGTGCGCCGGCGCGTCGGTGTTCCCGTTCATGAATGCGGCGGTCAAGCTGCTCGGCGCGCGCTATCCGGTAACCGAGATCGTCTGGGCCCGCTTTACCGGGCACCTGATCATCATGCTCCTGCTGTTCTTGCCCCAATATGGCTGGCGATTGCTGGCGACGCGGCGCCCCGCCGTGCAGGTCGCCCGCTCGTTCTTGATGCTGGCCGGCAATCTCCTGTTTGTCGTGGCGATCGCGCGGGTGCCGCTCGCCACCGCCTCGGCGATCGGCTTCACCGCCCCGCTGATCGTCACGGCGCTGTCGGTGCCCCTGTTGCGCGAGAGTGTCGGGATCCGCCGGTGGGGCGCCGTCGCTTTCGGCTTTGCCGGCGCCTTGCTGGTGATCCGGCCGGGGAGCTCCCTGCACGATCCGGCCGTGTTGCTGTTGCTATTGTCGTCGGTCGGGAATGCGCTCTATCAGATCGCGACCCGATGGGTCAGCTTTTACGACGAACCTGCGACCGGGATCATCTTCTCGGCATTGCTTGGCTCGCTCGTCATGAGCTTTGTGCTGCCGTTTGTCTTCGTGGTGCCGCGCAATCCGCTCGATATCGCGTTGTTCTTGAGCCTCGGAATCCTCGGCGGCGCCGGGCATTACCTGGTGATCCGCGCCTTCCAGTTGGCGCCGGCCGCGGTCATCGCGCCGCTCGGCTATGTCGAGCTCATTGGCACGACGACGCTCGGCTACCTGATCTTCGACAATTTCCCCGATTTGTGGACCTGGGTCGGGGCCGCGATCATCATCGCCTCCGGCCTCTACATCGCGCTGCGCGAGCGCCGCCGGCGCGCCACCGGGCGGATGGCATAGCGGACGGAGAGTTGCGAAATGGATTTCACGATTCCGGACGAGCTGGTTGAATTGCGCGAACGCACCGAGCGTTTCGTCCGCGAGGAAATCCTGCCGCGCGAGGGGGACAAGCGGCAGACGCCGCATGGCCCGACGGAGGAATTCCGCCATGAACTGGTAGCGCTGGCCCGCGCGAAGGGGCTCCTCTCGCCGCATGTCGGGCGCGAATGGGGCGGGCTCGGGCTCGACCACCGCGGCAAGGCCATTGTGTTCGAAGCCGCCGGGTACGCGCCCTTGGCGACGATCGCGATGAACATCTTCGCGCCAGACGAAGCCAACATGCACCTCCTGGAGCAGGTCGCCGACGAGCGGCAGAAAGAGGAATGGCTGCGTCCGCTCGCGGGGGGCATCATCCGTTCCTGCTTCATGATGACCGAGCCGGCCCCGGGCGCCGGCGCCGACCCCTCGATGCTGCTGACGACGGCGCGGCGCGAGGGCGGCCACAACGCCGCCGAATTCGTCATCGACGGCACGAAATGGCTGATCACCGGCGCGATCGGCGCCGATCTCGCGATCATCATGGCGAAGACCGAAAGCGATCCGCTGGGGCCGGCCGGCGCGACGATGTTTCTGGCGCCGATGAATGCGCCGGGCATCCACATCGAGCGCGTGCTCGACACGCTGGACCAGTACATGACCGGCGGCCATGCGGTGGTCCGCCTCGACGGCCTCAGGGTGCCGGAAACGGCGGTGCTGGGGCGGGTCGGCGAGGGCTTCCGCTATGCCCAGGCGCGGCTCGCCCCGGCGCGCCTCACGCACTGCATGCGCTGGCTCGGCGCCGCCCGGCGGGCGCACGACATCGCCACCGATTACGCACGGCGCCGCACCGCGTTCGGCAAGCCCCTGGGCGAGCATGAGGGGGTCGGCTTTATGCTGGCCGACAACGAGATGGACCTGCACACCTGCCGCCTTGTCGTCTGGCACACCGCCTGGGTGCTCGACAAGGGCGAGCGCGGCCGGCACGAATCGAGCATGGCCAAGGTGATCTGCTCGGAAGCGATCTGGCGCGTCGTCGACCGCAGCATGCAGATCCTCGGCGGGCTCGGCATCACCGACGACACGATCGTCGCCAGGCTCTTCCGTGAGGTCCGCCCGTTCCGCATCTATGACGGCCCATCCGAAGTCCACCGCTGGTCGATCGCCCAGCGGGTGTTACGCCAGGGTGGGGCGGGGTAGGCTCAATCGCCGAAGCGCCTGTGGAGGAAGTCGCGGACGTCTTCGGCGCAGCGGTCGGGGACAGCGTCGCAGATGTTGTGCGGCATTCCGTCATAGACCCGGAACTCGACATCGGCGAGGCGGCGAAACGGGTCGTAATTGGCGACCGTGCCGACCGTCTCGCCGCCGGGGATGACGATTAGGGTCGGGACGCGGATACGCGCGACCTCCTCGCTCCAATCGTAGCTCGCCATCAGGAGAACGAATTTAGCGATATACGCCGGATTGTTCTTCGCCGCCTCGTCGAGAAACCAGTTCACGAGGCCCGGATCGGCATCTTTCGGTAGGCGGTCGGCGATCGTCTCGGCGAGAAAGCCGCGCAGCCCCTTGGCCTGGATCTGCGGGATCCAGCTCGGCGCCTCGCTGTTCTTGAGCCCCGGCGTCGAGCCGAACAAACAGAGGCTCCTGACCCGCGCCGGCCGGGTCATCGCCATCTGCTGGCCGAGATAGCCGCCCGCCGAATTGCCGACGATATGCGCGCTCTCGACGCCGATATGGTCGAGCAGTTCCGCGACATCGTTCACGAGGCGGTCGAGGGCGAGGAGCCGCCCCTCCGGCGGCACCTGCGAGCTGCCGTGGCCGCGCAGATCGAGCCGCACCACCCGGTACTCGCGGGCGAGATGCGGGACCCAGGCGAAATAGCGCCGGCCGCTGCCCATCGCGGCGTGCAGCAGGAGGAGGGTCGCCGGGCGCCGCCACGGATCGGTGAAATCGTCGACGTAATAGGCGAGCGAAAGTCCGTCGCTCGTCGTGAAGCTCGCCGCTTCTGTCATTTCGCCGCTGCCGCCGTCACCGGGCCGAGCGTCGCCATGAACTCGATCAAATAAGGTTTCCACAGCTTGGCATAGTAATGGCTGAAATGGCCGTGCGTGTCGGGGCCGGCCGGGATCAGTACGTAGCGGCCGTGCTTGACGCGCTTCATGGCGCGCTCGACGGTGCCGAGCTCGGGCGGGTTGGCGTGGTCCTCGGCGTCGTTGATCAAGAGGACCCGGGCCTTGATCTTGTCGAGGTCGGGCTCGGGGTTGTAGTCCTGGATCGCCTCGATCGCCCAGAGCTGGTTGTTGGCGTCGCCCTTCCCCGCCTCCTCCAGCCGGCGCTCGTAGAGCGCGTTGGCGGCGGCGAGGGTCGGCGCCATCTCCTGGATGCGGGTCGGGCTCTCGGTGCCGAAATTCCCGGCCGCGCTATAGATGTAGTGGCGCGGGTTCTTCTCGTAGAAGCCCCCGTTCCAGTCCGGGTCGTGGCGGATCGCCTCGGCGGCGGCGCGGCGGCCGAGCCAGTTGCGCCCGCTGATCTCGACGGGCTGGCAGGAGAGCGGCACCACCCCATCCATCAGGTCGGGGTACATCTCGGCCCACATCCAGGCGTGCATGCCGCCCATCGAGCTGCCGATCACCAGGCGCAGATGGGCGACGCCAAGACCCTCGGTGATCAACCGGTAGCCCGATTCGACCATGTCGCGATAGCGGTAATGCGGGAAGTTGCCGCGCAGCCCGTCCGAAGGCTTCGACGACCCGCCGCGGCCGATCGCATCCTGCATGATGATGAAATACTGCCGCGCGTCGAGCGGCTGCCCCGGCCCGAACAGCTCAGGAGCGAGCGTCGGGCGCAGCCAGTTCGCCCCGGTGCCGGTATTGCCTTGCAACAGCAGAACGCCGTTGACGATCGTCCCCGCCGCGTCGCGCCGCGCCACCCCCATCGTGCGGTAATGCAGCCGCAGCTCCGGCAGGGATTCGCCCGAGGCGAAGACGTAATTCCGGATGACGAAATCGGCTTCGTGGTAGTTCGGCCAGCTTTGGGTCGGGTCGTTCGTCGGCATCGGCTGTGCTCCCTGATGGATCGGGATTGTTGCTCGCAGTCAGGTTGTCATTGCGCGCGGAGCGACGCAATCTCCCGCCGGTGGGCATCGGGAGCGTCAGCTTATGATTCAGGGTCGCAATGCCGCCCGCGTCGCCTTCTTGTTGGGGGCGCTACTCTCGTCGAGCGTCGCGGTGCACGCGCAATCCCTGTTGCGCTGCGGGCCGTTCACCCAGGAGGCGCTTGACCCGCCAGAGCCGCGCGAGGCGCCGAGCGCGGTGCGGCAGTTCGAAAAGATCAACATTGCCGTCAAGACCCAGCCCTATCGGGTGCTGTATCTCGGAGATTCTCTGACCGAGCTGTTCGATCCGGGACTGTGGCATCAGCACATGGAGCCGCGCGGGGTCCTCAATGCCGGGGTCAGCGGCGACCGCACCGATCATCTGCTCTGGCGCCTGCAACACGGCAACCTCGATGGCCCGGCGCCCGCCGGCGTCGTAATGCTGATCGGCACCAACGACCTGACCCACGACCGCTCTCCCGCAATCGCGGCCGAGGGCATCCGCACCAATCTCCTCTATTTGCGCCAGCACCTGCCGGCCGCCCGCATCGGGCTTTTGGGCTTGTGGCCGCGCGCGATGTACCCCGACGCTCCGCTGCGCGGCGCGAATGCCGCGGTCAACCGGCTGATCAAAAATTGCGGCGACGACCGGGCGGTCTTCTATGCCGATATCGGCGGCGTGCTGCTCGATCCCGAGGGTCGCCTCACCCCGGAGATCGCACCCGACCGGTTGCATTTGACCGCGCTCGGCTACGCAAGGCTGATGCCGCGGCTCGATGCGCTGATCGACCGGCTGCTTGCCGGGCATTGACGGCGCGACACGCTGGTTAATTGTTTTATCAGGGCTAGCGGCTATGCTGCACGGCTCCCGCCCCGACAGGTGACCCATGGCGCACGGCTATCATTTCTTCATGAACCCGGGACCGACCAACATCCCGGACCGCATCCTGCGGGCGATGGATCGCGGCACGATCGATTTCACCGGGGCGCAGTTCCGCGCGATTTCCGAGGAATGCTTCGCCGGGCTGAAGCGGGTCTTCAAGACCAAGGAGACGATCCTCGCCTATGCCGCGACCGGGCATGGCGCGTGGGAGGCGGCGCTGGTCAATCTGTTCTCGCCGGGCGACAAGGTGCTGGTCGTCGAAAGCGGCTTTTTCTCGCTGAACTGGGGGATGCGCGGCGAAGCCTTCGGGCTCGAGGTCGAGACATTGCCCAACGATTGGCGCCGCGCCGTCGACCCGGCGCGGCTCGAAACCCGGCTGCGCGAGGACCGGGAGCATCGGATCAAGGCGGTGCTGCTGGTGCACAGCGAAACCTCGACCGGGGTCGCCAACCCGGTCGCCCAATTGCGCCGCGCGATCGATGCGGCGCGCCATCCGGCGCTCTTCCTTGTCGACACGATCTCCTCGCTCGCTTCGATGGATGTACAGACCGACGAATGGGGCATCGATGTCGTTGTCGCCGGTTCGCAGAAAGGGCTGATGCTGCCGACCGGCATGGCCTTCACCGCGGTCAGCGCCAAGGCGCTCGCCGCCGCGGCCGAAGCGAAATTGCCGCGGGTTTATTGGGACTGGAAGCGCCTCCTCGGCGAGGGCAGCCAAGCCTATTGGAACGGCACCGCGCCGGTGCATTTCTTCTACGGCATGCAGGAGGCGCTGCGCATGCTGGAGGAGGAGGGGCTCGACAACGTCTTCGCCCGCCACCATCGCCTCGCCGAGGCGACGCGGCGCGCGGTGCGCGCCTGGCGGCAGAATGACGGGCCGGAGGTCTTTGCGCTCGACCCCGGCGCGCAATCGGACACGATCACCGCGGTGCTGGTGCCGGAAGGCTACAACGCGGACGAGGTGCGCCAGACCTGTCTCGACCGCTTCAACGTGTCGCTCGGTGGCGGGCTCGACCGCCTGAAGGGCCGGGTCTTCCGCATCGGCCATATGGGCGACCTCAACGAGCCGATGCTGCTCGGCACGATCGCCGCCGTCGAGATGGCGCTCGACCTCACCGGCGTGCCGCACGGCAAGGGCGGCGTCCAGGCCGCGATGGAGTATCTCGAAGGCGAAGGCTAAAGCCGCGGTCCCGAGACTGCGATTGCGGCGGCGCGCTGTCGCCGCTATATACCCGCCTCGGCCGCTGGCTTACCCGAAGGGTTGCGCGATGAAGGAAGGCATTCATCCGGATTATCACGAGATCACGGTCGTGATGACAGACGGCACCACCTACCCGACGCGCTCGACCTATGGCAAGGCGGGCGACACGCTGCGCCTTGAGATCGACCCCAAATCGCACCCGGCCTGGACCGGTGGCCAGCAGCGCTTGCTTGACACCGGCGGCCAGCTCGCCCGCTTCAACCGGCGCTTCCAGGGCTTCGAACGCAAGAGCTGAGGAGCGGGTCGTCGAGTCCTGACGCCCTCTTGAACCCAACAACCGAATAGCTATCTAACATTCGCGTGGTCGCCACTTGTGGGGCCGTGCAACCTAGACTGGCCCCGGCCATTCGGGCGGGGCATCAATCCATGTTGCTCACTGGAGGATATGGTCATGGATCGTTTCGATTTCTCCCCGCTGTTCCGTTCGACGATCGGCTTCGATCGGCTGGCTCGCCTCGTCGATACGGCGACCCGCGTCGACAGCACGGCGCAGTCATACCCGCCCTACAACATCGAGACGACCGGTGAGAACTCCTATCGCCTGACGATGGCGGTTGCCGGGTTCTCGCAGGACGAGCTCGACATCACCGTGCACGAGAACACGCTGATCGTCACCGGCAAGGCGCAGAAGGTCGAAGAGAACGGCCGCTATCTGCACCAGGGCATCGCCCGGCGCGCCTTCGAGCGGCGCTTCAGCCTCGCCGACCACCTCAAGGTGACCGGCGCGAGCATGGACAACGGCCTGCTCCACGTCGATCTGGTGCGCGAGGTTCCCGAGGCGATGAAGCCGCGCACGATCAAGATCGCCGGCAGCGCGCCTTCCCACCCGCAGGTGACCGAGCAGAAGGCCGCCTAACCCGCCGCCGCAACGGCAGCATCCCAAGCGAAACGCCCCCGGGAAACCGGGGGCGTTTTTTGTGTGCGCAATCGCGGCGCCGTCATTGCAGATGCTCGGCGAGCCATTTCTTCGCGTCGTCGTTACCGCCGGAAGCAGCCTTCTGCATCCACGCCCGTGCCTGCTCCAAGTCGCGCGACACGCCATAGCCGTTTGCGTACAGAAACCCGATATTGCGTTGGGCGGCGGCGTTTCCGTTATCGGCGGCCCGACGGTACCAGCGCATCGCCTCGACATAATCCAGAGGGACGCCATGGCCCTCGTCGTAGAGAAGACCGATCCTGTTCTGCGCCAGGGCATTCCCCTGATCGGCGGCCTTGTGGAGCCAGCGCATCGTCTCGGCATAATCCTGTGTGATGCCCTTGCCGGTCTCGTACAACACCCCGACGTTGAATTGTGCGACAGCGTTTCCCTGGTCCGCTGCCTTACGGTACCACCGCATCGCCTCGACGTAGTCCTGCGCGACGCCCCAGCCGTTCTCGTATAGAAAGCCGATGCTGGTCTGCGCTTCGGCGTTTCCCTGGTCCGCCGCCTTGCGGTACCAGCGCATCGCCTCGGCATAGTCCTGCGTCACTCCCCAGCCGTTCCGGTAGAGCCACGCGATATTCTTCTGCGCGACTGCTTCGCCCTGATCGGCGGCCTTGCGGTACCAGCGCATTGCCTCCGCATAGTCCTGCGCGACACCCTCTGCGTTCTGGTAGAGCCACCCGATATTGTTCTGCGCTACAGCGTGTCCCAACTCGGCAGCTTTGCGGTACCAGCGCATTGCCTCGACATAGTCCTGCGCGACGCCCTTGCCGCCACCGTAGAGAAATCCGATCTCGTTCTCGGCATCGGCATTTCCCTGATCAGCGGCCTTGCGGAACCAGCGCATCGCCTCGGCATAGTCTTGCGCGACACCCCAGCCATTCTGGTAATGAATCCCGAGATCCCTCTGCGCGGGGGCGGATCCCTGATCGGCCGCCTTGCGGAACCAGCCCGACCGCCTCGGCATAATCCTTTACGACACCCCAGCCGTTTCCGTACAGCAGCCCGACCTTAAGCTGTGCGTCTGCACTGCCCTGATCAGCGGCTTGGCGGTACCAGCGCAGCGCTTCGGCGTAGTCTTTTAGGTCGAGCGCTGCCTTGCCCTTTTCCAGTGCGTCCGCAACCGAAACTTCCGACGGCGAGGCGGGAACAGGGGTGGCGGCGGGGACCGGCGCGGGCGCCGGCGCTAGAGCGGGAGTCGGGCTCGGCATGGGGCCGCCCGCAGAGCTAGGCGGCGGAAGGGATTTCGCCCG
>Ga0209415_10014019_pt1 | contig 13124 bp, 16 predicted proteins | sample PeaSoiSIISIP2007_FD_187696 | JGI IMG/M metagenome (GOLD analysis project Ga0209415, IMG submission 187696) | Peat soil microbial communities from Weissenstadt, Germany - SII-SIP-2007 (SPAdes) (version 2) | ecosystem: Environmental > Terrestrial > Soil > Wetlands > Peat | place: Germany... | reverse complement strand
CAGCGACCAAGTGATTAACAGTCACCTGCTCTGCCACTGAGCTACCGGGCAATCTCATTAACGATCATCGAGTTAGGCAAGTGCCGTTTGACTCTTCTACAGTCGTTTTCTACAGTGGAGGCATGAAAATGAGGCATCCTAGGAAGAAAACGATGTGGGAAAGAACCAGCGTGCAGAACCTTCTTCGCAACCGTCCGAGCGGTCAGTATTACGCGAGACACACAATTTCCGGCAAGCAAAAATGGCTCTCGCTCGACACCGATGTCCTCTCGGTCGCGAAGCTGCGGCTGGCCGACAAGACGGCCGAGATCGAGAGGCTCCGCGGCACGGCGGTAAACGTCGAAACCGGCAAGGCCACGCTGCATGACCTGATCGAAGCCTACAAGGCGCGGACCCTGGCGAATTCGGACATCAAGTCTGCTACCGTGACGGCGCGTCTGGGCGCGGTGAAACGCATCCTGAGGACCTGGCCGGGGATCGAAGGGCTTGAACCGCGCCAAGTCACGCCACCCGCCGTCTTCGATTGGGCGGCCCGTTTCAAGGTCGAGGGGACGAAGTTCCAGCCGCCGGGGGCGAAAGCGCCGCGCCGGGGCAACTCGGCTACCTCGGTCAATAGCGCCATCGACGCCTTGCGGCAGATTCTCGACCTCGCGGTCGAGCGAGGCCAAATCCACGCGGACCCAGTCACTGCGCGTCGCGCTTTGAGCGGTGGCCGGTTGAAGAAGAAGATCACGAAAAAGCCTCTCGTATTGCCGAGCCGGACGCAGTTGGACGCTCTGTTTGCCGCGATGGAGAACAACGGTTCAGTCGGCGGCGGCGGTGCTGAGGCGGCGGACTTCTGCCGCTTCCTGATGATGTCTGGTGCTCGTTTGGGTGAGGTGCCTTTGACCCTCTGGCAACTCGTCTTGTGGGAGCGTCAGCTTGTAAACCTGCCGGGCTTCAAGTCTGAGACCTCGGCCCGGTTCGTTCCGCTGTTTCCCGAACTGGCAGTGCTGCTGCGGAAGGTCCAGGAGCGGCGAAAGTCAGCCGCCCGGTTCAACCCAGCGGGCAAGGCATTCCTTGAACCGACCGACCCGATTTTCCGCATTAAGGAGTGCCAAAATACCATTAATGCCGCCTGCAAGCGAACCGGCATTCAGCGGATCACGCACCATGACTTCCGGCATATCTTTGCCACCACCTGCATTGAAAGCGGCGTGGACATCCCGACCGTGGCCGGGTGGCTGGGTCACAATGACGGCGGCGTTTTGGCGATGAAGACTTACGGACACCTGAGGCCGGACCATAGCCAAGCTGCGGCGCAGAAGGTCCGGTTCGGCCATGCGCCTGCGGCCAAGTAGTTTACACGGCAGACTGTAGAAAGAACTGTAGAAAAACGAAGCTGACTTGACAATCGGACGAGTGTACTACAGTTGTCCAACATGCAATTGAAATGGCTAACCACCCGCGATCTCGTTGGCCGTCCTGGTGCCGTGCTCAAGGCGCTACCGCAGGACGGTGCCGCCCTGCTGACCACCAACGGCAAGCCGAGAGCTCTGCTCCTTCCGGTCAATGAAGCATCTTTTCTGGAAGACATCACGTCGGTCATGGGCTACCTAGCCGAGCAAGGGGCGCAGCGCGCCCGCGCCAAGGCGGTGGCGGAGGGACGCGATCAGATGAGCGATGAGGCGATTGACGCCGTGATTGCGAAAACGCGCGCGGCGCGCCATGCGACGGCGCGGTGAAGACGTGGGTGCTCGATACGAATGTGGTGGTGTCCGGCTTTCTCAAGCCGCACGCCCCTCCCGCGCGGTTACTCAGCGCGTTTTTCACGCGACGCCTCCGCTTGGCCTATGACGCCCGAATGCTCGCGGAATATGGCGAGGTGCTTGCGCGGCCCGAGTTCGGCATTTCACACCATGATTTTATCGGTTTCCTCCTGATGTTGCAGGCGAGCGGTGAACTGCTCAAGCCATCGCCCGTGTCGATTGATCTGCCGGACCTGGACGATTTGCCCTTTATTGAAACCGGGCTGGCCTCAGTAGAGAAAACAGTCGTAACGAAAAACTTTGCCCATTTTGAGCCGGCAGCGAAACTCGGATTGCAGATTTTGCTTCCAGCCGAAGCGATTCACGCTTTCGAAAATGCCCCTCCGTCCTAGTCGTTCAAAGGAAGTCGCTCGGAATGCCAGCGACCCCCTGCCGCCGCGGCAGGCGAAAGTGGCTGGCGTCCTGACGGCTGTCGTCGAGATGGCGCGCGTTAGCCCGTCGGATGCGCTCAGGATCTTGTGGATGGCTGGCGAAGGATAATGCAACGGCCTGCCCGATAAAGGGGGCGGTTTCCCCATAGGCCGGGAAAGCGGACAAATCAGGCTCCAGGGTTAGGGCCTATTCTGATTTGCGGATGCGTGTCAAAGTAGGCGCATGAACTCAGAAAACAACTCCACCGCGCCCATCGGGGCCGTAGTCGCCGAACCGACACCGCGTCCGCTCGAAACGCTGACCTACTCCGTCGCCGAGGCGGCTCTGATCCTCGATGTCTCGCTCGCCACGATTTATCGCTTGATCGCACGACGGCTGCTCAGGCCGCTGCCCGGTCTGCGGCACAAGCGGCTTCCGAAACGGCAAGTCCACGCCTACCTTAATAGCGGGCAACCGTTGTCAGTGTAGGGCACGGCGTACAACCCCCGCTCGCTATGATCCAGGTCTATGGCCGCCCATGAACGTCCCCAACAAGGATCGCGTGAACCGACTCGTCCTGGAACTGCTGGCCGAGGACCCGGACGATGCGGCGGTCGCCTTGTTCACCCGGCTTTGCCGGCAATCGCCAAAATTGCGGGCCTGGCTTTGGGATGAATTCGCGCGCTCGCCGAAGACCCGCTCGAAGTTCGCCCGCTTGCTGGCGCAGCCTGGCGTCAAGGCGGGCAAACTAACGCTCGCCCACCTGGCCGGCGAGGACCGCGCTCGGGCGGTGGAAAGCGACCGGCTGCGCACCCGCTGGCTCCCGGCATCGGCGGCCCGGCCCTACGGCGGCCTCAGCCGCCCCGAGGTCGAAGGCTGGATTCGGCGTTACCAATCCGGCTCGCTCCATCCGGCCACGTTCCAGCTTGCGCTCGCGTGGCGACGCACGAGCGGAACGCAGCCGGCAAGCCCTGCCCTGGTTCGGGCGAGCGCCGCGTTTCTGGCGGAAGCTTTGGGCCGGGACAACCGGGGTCTCCTCCGGCAGCTCGTCCGCATCGAGCGCTTCTTCCGCGCCCGCCAGAAATTGGGCCGGCCGGCCTACGGCTACTCGAACCGCTGGAAAGTCCAGGTGCTGCTTTACGTGCTGAACCATCCGAAACCGTGCTACCGGACGGGCGAACTGTCCGCATTTCTGGCGACCAGGAAAATCCGCGTTTCGGGCAAACTCATCCGGCGTTTCTGTACCCGTCACGGCATTGCCCGCGATACCCGGCCCGGCCGGCCGCGTACGCGTCGTTGAGTAGCGCCCCCCTGTGTGCCCCGCTTCAGGACAGCCGAGCAACGCGACCACTCACCAGAACGCCCGCGCCTACCATGTGGCTTCTTTCCAGCAACCGTCAGTCTTCAGCGCGCCTGATAGCCGGCCAGAAAGAGGGTCTGTCATGGTGGAGCCGACAAAGGAGGACGACCTTGACGGAGCCGAGCACAATATCGGGGCCGGGCGCGCCGATACTTAGGCGATCCCAAACCTTACCCGCCAGGGTTAAGGAGAACAGCGTCCCTCCCAGAGAAAACGCATCTGCGTTTTCATAACTTCGAGCCGCTGAGTCGGCAGTTTTTGCGATGCTTAGTCCGAAGCCACAGTTGAATCTGAAGAGCGCGAAGGAATACTTTCGCGAGCATCTTTCCGTAGGCGACTACTATTCAGTGGGCCAGAGGGTGGCGGGTGAATGGTTCGGGGAGGCTGCCGAAAGGCTGGGGCTCAAGGGCAAGGTGGGCGAAAAGGAGTTTCTGGCGTTATGCGAGGGGTTCAATCCGAAGACGGGGGAATGGCTGACGGCGCGGAAGAATTCGACGCGGATCGAGGACGGCAAGGTGGCTGCAAATAGGCGGGTCTTTTACGATTTCACGTTCAGTCCGCCGAAGAGCGTTTCCGTCGTGGCGTTGTATCAGGATGTCCGCATTGTCGAGTTGCACGACCGGGCGATCGGGAGGGCGATGGTCGAACTGGAAAAGGTCGCCGCGACACGGGTGCGCAAAACTGGGCAATACGGAGACAGGGAGACGGGAAACCTCGTCGGGGCATCGTTTCAGCACGATACCAGCCGGGAATTGGACCCGCACCTGCATACCCATTGCGTGGTGCTGAACGCGACTTTCGATCCGGTCGAAAATCGCTGGAAGGCTTTGGAGGCGTCGGGCATGTACCGGGCGCAGAAATTCGCCGAAAATTATTACTACCATGAACTGGCAAAGGGGCTGAGGCTGCTCGGTTACGAACTCCAGAGCAACACGCGCGACTTTGAAATCAAAGGCGTTCCGGCAGGCTACGCGATTACACACGGGATTATCACGAGCAGAGTGCGGCTGAAGATAGCCTGATCGGGCGCATTCTCTGGGCGTTTCAAGACCGCGTTGCGCCCAAGAACTCAAGCACGTGTGCCTGTCGAAGTTGATCTGTTTCAAAAGCGTCGAAAGACAGAAACGTCAAATTTGAGCAGCCTGATCGAAACTTGTCACTGGTGTGAAAGTCGAATCCGGACTCCAGATCTGCACCCAGAGTTCGCAGCACGGTAAGGATGACTCCGAACATGATCCGGGCAGCTTGGCCCAACTGCCCTGCCGATCAACGAATTCGATTCACGATGAGGTTTTCGCCACCCACAGGTGTTTAAGGGCTGCGATAATGGGAGCGCCCGACTTAAGGATGCACCAATGTCTTGAGATACCTCGAAGACAGATCTTTTTCTGGCTTTTTCAGCAGCAATCACATCAACCGTCGACCATGTCAGGCAGACGCGGTGGAGGTCAGGCCACGCGCTCGACGATCACCGGAGGCGGAGTCGGACGCTTCGGGGCCACGCGGTAGGCGTTCTTAAAATACTCGAGCGCCCGCTGTAGCTTCACCTCGTCGTTGTAATGGATCATCATGAGCGGCTCGCCCTGTTTCATCTGGGTGCCGACCTTTTTTATTTCGGAAACGCCGACTGAATGGTCTATCTTGTCGTGCGGTTTTTCCTTGCCGGCCCCGAGAAGGTGGACGCCCCGTGCTATCATTGCAGCGTCGATCGTGTGGACATATCCGCGCTTGGGCGCGGGCAGCTTGCGGATGTGCATGGCCTGCGGAAATTTTTCCGGGTGATCAATGTATGAGGTGTCGCCGCCCTGCGCGTTTACAAGGTCCTTTAATTTCTCGAACGCTGATCCGTCCGAAAGGTGGCGCTGCACAGTCTGTTTTGCCGAAAGCATTGATCCGGCTACGCGTGCGAGACGGACAATCTCCATGCCGAGCTTGAGTACGAGCTCCTTAATGTCCTCGGGACCCTCGCCCCTGAGCAACTGGATCGCCTCCTTCACCTCGAGGGCGGTTCCGACGGAGTCGCCCAACGGCTGGTTCATGTCGGTCACAAGCGCGACACAGCGGCGCTTCATCGAACGGCCGACGCGGATCATCGAGCGCGCCAGCTGCGTTGCCTGCTCCAAATCCTTAATGAACGATCCATTACCCCATTTTACGTCGATGACGAGACCCTCGGCGCCCTCGGCGAGCATCTTCGACAAGACGCTGCCGGTGATCAAGGGAATGCTTGGGATTGTGCCTGTGTCCTTGCGGAGCTCGTAAAGCTTCGCATCGGAGGGCGCCAGGTCGTCGTTCTGGGCGACGATGGCCCCGCCGATCTTGGCGAGCTGGGCGGCAAACTGCTCGTTCGTCTGATGCCCCTTGAACCCGGGTATGGCCGCGAGTTTCTCAAGGGTGTTGATCACATAGTCGTGCTCGATGCCGCACATCATGGGTACGACGACGCCTGAGGCCATGGCGAGCGGCACGAGGACAAGGGAGGTCTTGTCGCCGACGCCGCCGGTCGAGTATTTGTCTATCTTTGGTTTCGCAATATGCGAAAGATCAATGACTTCTCCAGACAGCATCATTTCCTCGGTGAGATCGGCTGTCTCCTGCGCTGACATCCCTGAGAAGTAAATGGCCATGGCGAGCGCGGCCAGTTGATGGAGGGGCATCTTCCCGTCGAGCGTGCTGTCTATGATGTATCGAATCTCCTTCTGCGTGAATTCGCCGCCGTCTCTTTTCTTCTCAATCAAGAAGTTAAACGGGGGTTTTATGAAGCGTCGTGCTGGGATGGTTCGTTTGCTCGTCATGGAGATGGATAAGGGGTACCGGTAAGGCCCCGAAGGCGGAAAAGCGTACGAGCCAATACGCCCTCTTGAAAATCGCGAGCTGAGGCCGTTGCTAAATCAAGGTAATCTCAATTCTTCAAAGGGTCGGGATTTTAGGGAGGCGGGTTCGGCCATCCAAGCCCGCGCTTAGGATGCGGTTTGCCAGGTCGTATTTGCGGGCAATTCGGCCGAACATTGAATTGACGGCGGCGGATTAAGGCCTGCACGAATGGCATCGCCGTATGCACCTGCTCCTCGGTCGCGTATCGCAACACCGAAAAGCCTGCAAGCATCTGCGGCACGCAGTCCCTTTTGCGGCCTTCAACATAAATATCGAGGGCTCCATTGATCGCCTGTTGCGTCGGCATGATCGGGTATTCGCGATGGTTCATTGGAGTTCCGGAAGCTGGAGTTTGCCTCCGGACAGGCGTGACAACACGAGCAGGGTCAGTAGTCCATGCCTCCTGAAGCAGGGACGGACGCCGATGCTTTCGGGTCAGGGATCTCGGTGACCATGCATTCAGTCGTGAGCAAAAGGCCCGCGATCGAGGCGGCGTTCTGCAACGCGGTGCGAGTGACCTTCGTTGGGTCAACGACGCCGGCCTTCACAAGGTCCTCATATTCGCCGGTGGCCACATTGTAACCGTAGTTTCCTTTGCCCGCGGCGACTTCGGCGGCGACGACACCACCCTCCGCTCCGGCGTTGGCGCAAAGCATGCGAATCGGCGACTCGAGGGCGCGGCGCACGATCTGCGCGCCGATTGCCTCGTCGCCTTCGAGCTTGAGGCTCGCGATGACCTTGACGCAACGCAGGAGCGCCACGCCGCCGCCGGCGACAATACCTTCCTCGACAGCGGCCCGCGTGGCATGGAGGGCGTCCTCGACACGCGATTTCTTTTCCTTCATCTCGACTTCGGTCGAGGCGCCGACGTGAATGACGGCGATGCCGCCGGCGAGTTTCGCCAGGCGTTCCTGGAGATTCTCGCGGTCGTAGTCGGAAGTCGTTTCGTCGATCTGGCGGCGAATCTGCTTCACGCGGCCCTGGATGTCGTGCGTCTTGCCGGCGCCCTCGATAATGGTCGTGCTCTCCTTGTCGACCGTGATGCGCTTGGCGCGGCCGAGATCGGCGAGGGTGATGCTCTCTAGCTTAAGGCCAAGGTCCTCGGTGATGCACTTGCCGCCGGTGAGGATCGCGATGTCTTCGAGCAAAGCCTTGCGACGGTCGCCGAAGCCGGGCGCCTTCACGGCGCAGACGGCGAGCGTGCCGCGAATCTTGTTCACGACCAGCGCGGCGAGGGCCTCGCCTTCGATTTCCTCCGCAATGACAAGAAGAGGTTTGCCGTCCTTGGCGATGGATTGGAGCAGCGGCAGGAAGTCCTGCAGGGTGCCGATCTTCTTTTCGTGGATCAGCACGTAGGCGTCCTCGAGTGTCGCTTCCATCTCCTCGGCGTTGGTCGCAAAATACGGGGAGATATAACCCTTGTCGAACTGCATGCCATCGACGACGTCCATGGTCGTTTCGATCGACTTGGCTTCCTCGACCGTGATGGTGCCGTCCTTGCCGACCTTGTCCATGGCGTCGGCAATGATGGTGCCGATGGCCTCGTCCCAATTTGCGGAGACGGTGGCCACCTGGCGGATTTCTTCCCGGTCGTTCACCTTCTTGGAAATCCGCGCAAGCTCCGCGACGACAACGTCGACGGCCTTGTCAATACCACGCTTAAGAAAAATCGGATTCGAGCCAGCGGTAACGTTTTTCAACCCTTCCTTGTAGATGGACTCCGCCAGGACAATAGCGGTGGTGGTACCGTCACCGGCGGCGTCCGAGGTCTTCGAGGCGACTTCCTTCACCATTTGCGCGCCCATGTTTTCATAGGGATCGGGCAACTCGATCTCCTTGGCCACGGTGACGCCGTCCTTGGTCACCGTGGGCGAGCCAAATTTCTTGTCGATGACGACATTGCGGCCCTTCGGGCCGAGCGTGACTTTGACCGCGCGCGCGAGGAGCTCGACGCCGCGGAGAATTTTGTGACGAGCGGTCTCGTCGAAGATGAGTTGTTTGGCGGGCATGAGGTGCAGTCGTTGGTTGAGGATTGGGATGGGAATGTCGGATGAGCTCAGGCGATGACGCCGAGGATGTCGTCTTCGCGGACAAACGTATATTTCTGGTCGCCGAGCTTCACCTCCGCGCTGCCGTATTTGGCCAGGAGGACCTTGTCGCCGACTTTCACCTCGAATGGCATGACCTCGCCGTTCTTCGTTTTCGTGCCGGTGCCGAGGGCGATCACTTTCGCCTCCTGCGGTTTTTCTTTGGCACTGTCGGGAATGATGACACCGCCGCGGACTTGCTCTTTCTCCTCCATGTGTTGAACAAGGATGCGATCGCCGACGGGTCTAATCTTGAGTTTAGGCATAGGGAGTTTGGTTTAGAGGCCAGATCGTGTTCATGCAGCGAATACGGTAATCGTCGGCCGCTCTCGCGGTGGATACCGGCGGGCCAGCTCTTCCGGTGTCGCCAGTTCGTAACTGATCTTGCCTTCGGCAATCTCGCGCAACGCCGTGTCCTCGGCGGAAAGCTTCTCCAGCGACTCTACCAGGGCGCGATTGCCGCGTTTGAGCTGTTTCACGCGGATGGAAACCACGTTCACGAGGATGTTCGGATCGTTGATAATCTTGAGCGCGGCGTGGAGGTATTCGTCTCTTATTGTTGGCAAAGGATGGGTTGTCTTCTCGCGAGTTTCGGCGAGTTCGTCATTATATAAACCAAGCGACCCAAACACGACGTATATCGCTCCATCCGTCGCCATGATGGGCAATGCGCTGCCCGACGACCCGGTTGCAACGATCTTTCACGGATTGGCGCCGTGGTGTCTAAAAACTCGAATGGATTAGACGATCTTACGGAAAACGGGGCGGGGAATACCTCGCCGATGTCTTGCGCCGACTGCCGTCGATGATGGCAGACCAGGTCAAGGACCTCGTTCCCGCTCGCTGGAAACCTGCTTCGCAGTAAGATCACGCGGCACCATGCCGCAGTCCTCATTCCGCCCCAACCATGGGCTTCAGAGGACGGATAGGTTGAGCCGCCTGCTGCTGTCTGCGGGCGGCCCGCCAGCCCTCCCGGTGCTTGCGCCCCCAGTCGACGAGCGCCCGCTCGAACCCAATGTCGTATCCCAGACGTTCGGATTCCAGCCACTTGTGCTTCAGAATCTCCTCCCGCTCCGCGAGGAATTCCTGGTAGACGCTGGATTGCTTGACGAACTTGCGCAACGACGGGTCGGGCTCTTTGGATGGAGTCATTTGGAAACGGTTAGATTAGAGCGACGGCGGCTCAAGCAACCAAGAGGACGGCAATGTTTATTATGACGCGTCGTCTTTTCGTGCCGCTTGCAGCGGCGGTATGGTGCCCACCTTGCATCAGCCGAGATAAGGCGAGATTTTCTAGGCACTAATCGGTTCCAATGAACCAAAGGGAAGACAGTGCTTTAAGGCGGCGGCATGGCCCGGCGCAACAAGCTTGTCGCGCGTTGCGCGGCGTTTGGCCTTGGTGCTTTTCGAGCAGAGCAAATGGCGGAATCCCGGCGTGCGTCGCATGAGCTTGCCAGTGGCCGTCAGCTTGAAGCGCTTCGCGATGGATTTTTTTGTTTTTTGCATCGCGAGATTTGAAGGGCGAAGATCGTCGACCAGTCCGGGATAAGGGTTTGTCGAGCGGCGGAATATCATGCGCAGATCGCTTCGTCCTCCCAAAGCAGAGCTCGGAGCATAAATGCGTCTTTCTCGTGCTCGGCGACCAAATCGGCTAGCACATTGGCTGTCTCGCCATCACCAAAGCCTTCCGTGGACAGCGTTATTCCTGCTTGTAGTTTCGCAACAATTTCTTCGTGCAATTTGATCAATTCTCGCACGACGTCCCCGTCCACCGCTGCGGTGGGTTCACGTGTCGGACGGTGCGCCATGAAATCCGCCCAGCCCGTGTGCGCCCGTTTTCCCAAGGCGCGAGTTCGCCTTGAGATATGCGCGAGTCTTGCGCCTTGTTCCTGAAACTGGTCCCCGAGCGACGAACGGAGACGCGCGAACGTCCGCTCGGTGGGATTGAAGCGGTGGTCCTGCATAACTGTGAAGATCATGTTTTCCTGGGCCAGCAACAGATTGAGCAATCGGCCGATTTCCACTGCCACCGTGTTGGTCATGGCCAGTCGATCGCCGCACGCGATTTCGGATAGGTCATCTTCCTCGGATTCCGGAGCGGGGCGCCAGTCCTGCTTTGCCACCGTTGCGTCTGCGATTCGGCAGTCGGTTTCCAGGCCGGCAGACAGCTCAGCCGGGGGAGAATCGGGAAGGAAGGGAAGACAAGGAAGAGAGTTCATAGGCTTAGGGGCTGAGGCCCGTATGCTAAACACGGCAAGCCCCATAAGCGACGGATTACGCCGAAAGAAAGACGTCTGGGGGTAACATGACCCAGGCCACCTCATTCCGCCGATTATAGCTGAGACGGGCGCGGAAACCTCAGCATGGAGGCGCGGTAACCCGCCGGACTCGCGCAGCACCAGATCGGACCAACGCAGCGTCTTTGCCTCAACGCGCTGAATTCTAGCAACGCTGTGGAAACCTTCCCCAACCGTTGCCTGCAATGGCGCAACTGGTTGCCCTTGGCCGCTCGCTCCCGGTGGCCTCCGGCGCCAAGCTCGGCAACCACGAGCTGAAGGTGATTTGCGTGGGCGGCGACGGGGACGGTTACGGTATCGGTATCGGCGCCAATCATCTTGTCCACACGATGCGCCGAAATCTGGACATGACCTATATCGTCATGGACAACCAGATTTACGGGCTCACCACAGGACAGGTCTCGCCAACCAACGTCAAGGGAATGAAAACCAAGAGCTTGCCCCATGGCAGCGTGGAGACCCCCATCAATCCCATTCCGATGGCCATCGTGGGCGGCGCGCCTTACGTGGCTCGCACCTTCAGCGGCAAACAAAAGCACATGGTCGAAATCCTCAAGGGAGCCATTTAGCACAATGGATTTTCGCTCGTGGACGTCTTTAGCCCCTGCGTGGCCTACAACAAGGACAACACGTACAAATGGTTCAATCCGCGCATCAAGATCCTCGAGGAGCAGGGCCGCGATCCGACCGATTTCAAGAAGGCGATCGAACGCGGTTACCAGTGGGGCGACGAGATTCCCGTCGGCCTATTCTGGAGACGCACCAACCTGCCGACTCTCGAAGAGCTTGAATCGGTGCTCCACGATGGACACGGCCCGCTCGCGTGGCGCAAACTCGGTCTGAGCGACGAGCAAGCGCGCGCGCTGATCGGGGAATTGCTTTAGCCTGGATGCGTTGGCTTCGGAAGCGCGTCCAGAATCTTGATTCAGCGGCGGCGCCTCCCATGCACTCGTGAGTGCGGACGATCCTGCGGTGCGTTGAATCATTTCGTTCCGACACCGGCGCGTGGAACGGTGATGAAGGATGCTCGTCGATGCTCGAGAAGCTTTTTGCAAGGTCTTAGTCGGTAAGATCCCGATAATTTCATTGAGGCCGCAAAGGGCGCCTGGCGACACGGCTGTTCGGTCTACCCCAAAATGCGAAACCCTCGGGGGGAACCGAGGGGTTCTGAAAGCTTTCTTTTTCGTTCGAGTCCGATCGGTGAGATCGGAGAGGGCTTTCTTCTATACCTATGGCGCTTAAAAAGGTGGGTGTCAAGCGGTGGGTGGATTTTCGGAGGCTGCCTCGGCCAGCTAAGGATGTATCCAAGACCCTTAGGATCCATGTTCAGCGGAGCAGGGCGCGAATCGGCCCTTTTCGCTACTTACCATAATAATTATGGGGCCTGTTCGACGAAGGGAAGATCACTCCATGGCGGACAGATTGCCGTCGATGATGACCGCCGGGTCGAGGCGCGGGGAACGCCATTTGAGTCGGCTTAGGTTCGTGCTCTCATGCTGGGAGGCGATTGGGCAAGGCGCGAATGCGTGCTGCAGTTTCAAGGGGATCCGCTTTGTTTGCAACGAGACGGACGCTGCATCATCGGAGTGGAGGACTTCACTCGAATTGCCTATCTCCGCGATGCGCGGACTGGAATCCTCGGGTGACGCACGAAAATTTCTTTCTACAGGTTATCCCGAGCTCGGGATAAGGCTACTCGGGCTTCTACAGGGGTTTTCTACAGTGGAGGCAGAAATTGGATCAAAATGGGCGGCCTTGAGAATTGCGCGATCACGTCACAACTCACTGTCGAGTAGAGGTTAGTCAACATAGATCGAGGTGGGCTAAAATCGGCAAGAAGGCCGTTCTAGAATTAACAGTCACCTGCTCTGCCACTGAGCTACCGGGCAATTTTTCACTATAAAAAGAACGACTTATGCGCCACTTTTCCCTCGGAATAAATGTCGCAAATGCAACAATTAGATATGGCTATTCCGGTGTTTGACGGGCTTTGATGGACGATCAAAACGACCACAGCTTTCACCACAGAAACGGATCGCAAACACAGTCATTGTGGGTCATTCTGAAGCCGAATTGAACGCTTGCACATCCACAACCTCGACCGAGATCGCAATTGAGACAGCCCGCAGACGGCGCAAGAAAGCTTTAAAGAACTTAACCAAAAGGGGAGAAATCTGGTATTTCCAGAAGCGGGTCAACGGGAAAAAGGAGTTTCACGGGCGTAAGACTCCATTTTCACTGGGTACAAGCGAGCTGTACCTGGCCCAGACTCTCAAGGGACACCCCAAAACATACCAGCTGGGGACGGGGTCAAAACATACCACCCGTAGCAGCGGGTTGATGGAAG
>Ga0209415_10014017_pt1 | contig 13125 bp, 21 predicted proteins | sample PeaSoiSIISIP2007_FD_187696 | JGI IMG/M metagenome (GOLD analysis project Ga0209415, IMG submission 187696) | Peat soil microbial communities from Weissenstadt, Germany - SII-SIP-2007 (SPAdes) (version 2) | ecosystem: Environmental > Terrestrial > Soil > Wetlands > Peat | place: Germany... | reverse complement strand
CCGCGGTCCCAGCCGCCCAGCCAGTCGTTGCCGCGGTCCCAGCCGCCCAGCCAGTCGTTGCCGCGGTCCCAGCCGCCGAGCCAGTCGTTGCCGCGGTCCCAGCCGCGCCCGAAACTCCCCGGACCGCCCCGGATCAAGATCAAAGGGGTCAATCCAACAGGCCTGCCGTGGCGTCGAAAAACGGTGCGGCTGCGCCCCCGAGGGCGAAGGGTCGAGGTGCGCCGCCCGCGGGCAGCCGCCCGCGTCTCAAGGAGCGCTATCTGGGCGAGTACCGCGCCCAGCTGCAGAGCGAGCTCGGTCTCCGCAACGTGATGGAGGTGCCGGGCCTCGAGAAGATCGTGATCAACATGGGGGTGGGTCGCGCCACCCAGCAGCAGTCGCTGATCGAGGGCGCCCAGCGCGACCTCCAGGTCATCACCGGCCAGAAGCCCGTCGTGACGCGGGCCAAGAAGTCAATCGCCGGGTTCAAGCTCCGAGAGGGCATGCCCATCGGCGTGAAGGTCACGCTCCGCGGAGATCGCGCTTGGGAGTTCTTCGACCGCCTGGTCAGCCTGGCCATCCCGAGGATCCGGGACTTCCGAGGCTTGTCCCCTCGGTCGTTCGACGGACGCGGCAACTACACCTTCGGCGTCGTCGAGCAGCTGATCTTCCCCGAGGTCGACTACGACCGAATCGACAGCATTCGGGGAATGGACATCACGATCGTTACCACCGCCCAAACCGATGAGCACGGACGTGCGCTTCTGCGCGTGTTCGGCTTCCCGTTCCGACAGGAGACCCGGTAGTCGCTATGGCAAAGAAGGCATTGGTCCAAAAGCAGCAGCGAATTCCGAAATTCAAGGTCCGGGGATATACCCGGTGCCAACGATGCGGCCGGCCCAAAGCCGTCTTCCGCAAGTTCGGGCTGTGCCGGATCTGCCTCCGCACGATGGTCCACGCCGGGGAGATCCCGGGCGTGACCAAGTCGAGCTGGTGATGGGGGTGACGTCATGACGATGACCGACCCGATCGCCGACATGCTCACCCGCATCCGGAACGCCAACTCGGCCCAGTTCGAGACCGTGAAGATGCCGAGCTCGAAGCTCAAGGAGGCGCTGGCGGCAATCTTGGAGCGCGAGGGCTTCATCGCCGGCTTTGCCGTCGAGAAGAACTCCGATCGGCCCGCGCCGACCCTGGAGATCACCATGAAGTACGCTGCGGATCGCACGCGGACGATCGCCGGCATCAAGCGGGTCTCGAAGCCGGGACTTCGCATCTACGCCCGGGCGGATCGCATCCCCCGAGTGCTCGGCGGTGTCGGCGTCGCAGTCGTGTCGACCAGCCACGGGCTCATGACCGACCGCGAAGCGCGCAAGCATCACCTTGGAGGAGAGGTCCTCTGTTATGTCTGGTAACCGCAGCCGCGACCGCGCCGGGAGCGCACGCTGATGTCTCGGGTCGGTCGCGCCCCGATTCCGGTCCCGAGCGGCGTGTCGATCACGTTGTCGGAGGACGCGGTGACCGTCACAGGCCCCCAGGGCTCGCTGGCCCGCGCCCTGCCTAGGCCCATCTCGATCGAGCAGGACGGAGACGTCCTCGTCGTATCGCGGCCCAATGACGAGCGTCAGAACCGGGCCCTGCACGGGCTGACCCGGTCGCTGGTCGCCAACATGGTCACCGGAGTAACGCAGGGATACGCGAAGGAGCTCGAGATCGTGGGTGTCGGCTACCGGGCCATCGCCAAGGGCCCCGATTCGATCGAGCTCGCGCTCGGCTTCTCGCACCCGGTCCAGGTCGATGCGCCCGACGGCATCACCTTCGAGGTCCCAACCGCTACGCGGATCATCGTGCGCGGGATCGACAAGGAGCGTGTCGGCCAGGTGGCGGCCAACATTCGCAAGATCCGAAAGCCCGAGCCCTACAAGGGCAAGGGCGTCCGCTACGCGGGCGAGCGGGTAGTCCGCAAGGCCGGGAAGGCCGCCAAGTGAAAGCCGACAGCGCCCTCCGCACGTTGCGGATCCGCCGGCACGCCCGAGTTCGGGCGAAGGTGTCGGGCACGGCGGCGCGCCCGCGTCTCGCCGTCAGCCGGTCCAACCGGCACATCTCAGCTCAGCTCATCGACGATGTGGGTGGCCGCACGATGGCGTCGGCTTCGAGCGTCGAGCCGGCTCTCCGCGCGCGTCTCGGTGAGGGTGGCGGCGGCAACATCGCCGGCGCAGAAGCGGTCGGACGGCTGGTTGCTTCCAGAGCCAAGGACGCCGGCATCACCCGCGCCGTTTTCGATCGGGGCGGCTTCGCCTACCACGGCCGGGTGGCCGCGCTGGCCGACGGCGCCCGAGCCGAAGGACTGGAGTTCTGATGGCCGACCTGCAGTACGAAGAGCGCACCATCCGGGTCAACCGGGTGGCCAAGGTCGTGAAGGGGGGTCGGCGGTTCTCCTTCGCCGCCCTCATGGTGGTGGGCGATGGTAACGGCCGGGTCGGGCTCGGCTACGGCAAGGCCAAGGAGGCCGGCCTAGCGGTGCAGAAGGGCATCGAAGAGGCGCGCAAGAACGTCTTCGAGGTTCCCCTCGCCGGGACGACCATCACGCACCCGATCGTGGGCCGGAGCGGTGCCGGCCGGGTGATGCTGAAGCCGGCGGCGCCCGGCACCGGCGTGATCGCCGGCGGCGCGGCGCGGGCGATCCTCGAGCTGGCCGGCATCCGCGACATCCTCGCCAAGTCGCTCGGCTCCTCCAACGGCATCAACGTGGCCCACGCCACGATCGCCGGCCTGAAGCTGCTGCGGCGCCCGGACGAGGTGGCCGCGCTTCGGGGCAAGACGGCCGAAGAGGTGACCCCGGCGGGGATGCTGCGCGCCTACCGGGAGCGCCGCCGGGAGACCGATGTCTACGCCCAGGACGGCCGACCGTGACGGCGGCGCGCGCGGGCACGGCGGCCAAGGAGGCGTCCGGTGCGACCCTGCGGGTGACCCAGGTGCGCTCCGCCATTGGCAGCAAGCCCAAGCACCGCGCCACGATGCGTGCCCTCGGCCTGCGCGGGATCGGCAAGGTCAACGTCCTGCCCGACCGCCCGGAGATCCGCGGGATGGTGGCGCGGGTGGTCCACCTGATCAGTGTCGAGGAGATCTCGTCATGAGGCTGCACGATCTCGCCCCCGATGAAGGGGCCAAACAACCGCGTCGGCGGGTCGGGCGGGGCACCGGTGGCCGGCGGGGCAAGACCGCGGGCCGCGGAATGAAGGGACAGCACGCCCGGACCCAGGTGCATCCGGGGTTCGAGGGTGGCCAGCTCCCACTCATGCAGCGGATCCCCAAGCTGCGCGGCTTCAAGAACCCGTTTCGCGTGGCCTATACCCCGGTCAACCTGGACGCATTGGCGGCCCTCCAAACTTCGACGGTGACCGTCGAGGAGCTGGTGAAGGCCGGGCTCATCCGCAAGGGTGCCCTGGTCAAGATCCTGGGGCGCGGCGAGGTGACTCGGGCGCTCACTGTGTCGGCGCACGCCTTCTCGACCTCCGCCGAGGCCGCCATCACGGGTGCAGGCGGTAGCGTCGTGCGGGTCCCTCTGCCGTTCGGCCACGGGAGGCCGCCCGCCAGTGGGAACGCCCTCATGAACCGCTAGCGTCGGTTCTTCGGTGCACCGAAAAGAGGAAGGGCGATGATCTCGAGGCTAGGAAACATCTTCCGTGTTCCGGATCTCCGGAACAAGGTGCTGTTCACCCTCCTCATCATCGCTCTGTACCAGCTGGGCGCCAACGTTCCGGTTCCCGGCGTCAGCTACGCCAAAATCCAGCAGCTGCAGCACACGGCGAGCGCGTCGGGCATCCTCGGCTTCCTGAACTTGTTCTCGGGTGGCGCCCTCGTCCGCCTGGCCATCTTCGGCCTGGGCGTCATGCCGTACATCACCAGCTCGATCATCATCCAGCTGCTCACGACGGTGATCCCGAAGTTGGAGGAGTGGCGCGAGCAGGGGGCGGTCGGCCAGAAGAAGATCACCCAGACCACGCGCTACCTCACCGTGTCGCTGGCGCTCATGCAGTCGACGGGGCTCGTCTACGCCTTCCACGGCCACGACGCCGGCCTGCTCGGCACGAACATCGACCTCATCCCGAGATTCACCGTCCCCCTGGCCGCCTTCATGGTGCTCTGTCTCACGGCCGGGACGGCGTTCGTCATGTGGCTGGCCGAGCTCATCACCCAGCGCGGCATCGGCCAGGGGATGTCCATCCTGATCTTCGCCAACGTGGTGGCCTCCATCCCGACCGGGGGGAAGGCGATCCTGGCCGAGGGCGGCGACCTGAAGTTCGGGACGATCGTCGGTGTCTCGCTCCTGCTCCTGGTTGTGATCGTCTTCATGGATCAGGGCCAGCGGCGAATTCCGGTGACGTTCGCCAAGCGCGTGGTGGGTCGCCGCATGTACGGCGGCTCCAGCACCTATATCCCACTCAAGGTGAACCAATCCGGCGTGATCCCGATCATCTTCGCCAGCTCGGTCCTGTACATCCCGGTGCTCTTCTCGAGCGCTGTCCCCTGGCGCAGCTTCCAGAACTTTGTGCGGACCAACATCACGCCGACATCTCTCATCTACATCGGCATGTACTTCGTGTTTATCGTCTTGTTCACGTTCTTCTACGTCTACGTCGCCTTCGACCCGCATCAACAGGCCGACATCATCCGCAAGCAGGGCGGATTCATTCCCGGGTTCCGCCCGGGACCGCCAACCGAGCGGTACTTCGCGCACATCCTCTCTCGGATCACGGTGGTCGGCGCCCTGTTCCTGGCGACGGTGGCCGTGGTGCCCTCGATCCTCATGTCACTGTGGCATCTGACCGGGTTCCCCTTCTACGGGACGACCCTCCTCATCTCGACCGGGGTGGCGCTGGAGACGATGCGCCAGATCGACAGCCAGCTGATGATGCGGAACTACGAAGGCTTTCTCAAGTAGGAGTCGGTGGTACCCGGGGTCAGGCTCGTGGTCCTCGGTAAACAGGGGGCCGGCAAAGGAACTCAGTGCGTGCGGCTCTCCCATCACTATGTGGTGCCCCACGTGTCGACGGGAGACATGCTGCGCGCGGCAGTGAAGTTGCGGACGCCTCTCGGCATCCGCGCCCGGGAGGTCATGGACAGTGGTGAGCTGCTCTCCGATGACCTGGTGATGGAGATGGTCGGCGAGCGCCTCTCCGAGGGGGACATCCGCGCCCGGGGTTTCGTCCTCGACGGCTGTCCGCGCACCCTGTCGCAGGCCGAGGCGCTGGCCGACCTGCTGCGGCCGGACCGACTCGACCTGGTCGTCAACCTCGAGGTCCCGACCCCCCAGGTGATGCGCCGCCTGGTGGCGCGCCGGGTCTGCGTCGACTGCGGGACCAACTACTCGGTGTCCGCGCCGCCGACCGTCAACTGGACCTGTGACGTGTGCGGCGGCGAGGTCATCCAGCGCGAGGACGACACCGAGGACGCCATCCGGCGCCGCCTGGAGCTCTACGAGGACGAGACGGCACCCCTGCTCGACTTCTACCGCCGCCACAACCAGCTGGTGTCGGTCAACGGCAGCGGGGCCGCCGCAGCCGTGACCCGTCGGATCGTCCGCGCCATCGACGAACGCCACCAGGCCAGCCGCCGGGAGGGACCGTGAGGCGTAACGCGGCGGAGCTGGCCAAGATGCGCAAGGCGGGCGCCGTGGTGGCCGAGATGCATGAGGCGACCCGGGCCGTGGCCCGGCCCGGCGTCACGACGGCGCAGCTCGATGCGGCCGCCCGGGAGGTGCTGACCCGACGTGGCGCCACCTCCAACTTCCTCGGCTACGGCAGTCCCCCCTTCCCAGGTGTGGTCTGCACGTCGCTCAACAGCATGATCGTGCACGGGATCCCCGGGCCCCGGGTGATCGAGGAGGGGGACATCCTTTCCATCGACTGCGGGGCCATCGTCGAGGGGTACCACGGCGACGCCGCATTCACGATGGGCGTGGGGGAGGTGTCGGCCGAGGCGAGGCGGCTGATCGAGGTGACCGAGGCCTCGCTCTACGCCGGGATCGACCAGATGACGGTGGGGAACCGGCTGCACGAGATCGGCCGGGCGGTGCAGCAGGTGGCCGAGGCGGCCGGGTTCTCGGTGGTCCGCGAGTACGTGGGCCACGCCATCGGGACGGCCATGCATGAGCAACCCCAGGTGCCGAACTACTGGCCGGGGACCCCCGGGCCGACGCTCAAGGCCGGAATGGTCTTCGCCGTGGAGCCCATGGTGAACGCCGGCGGGGCCGCGACCAGGGTTTTGGAGGACCACTGGAGCGTGGTCACGGCCGACGGGAGCCTCTCGGCCCACTTCGAGCACACCATCGCCGTGACCGAATCGGGGCCCGAGGTGTTCACCGTGCGGCGGTGAGGCCCAGGTGGGGTGGCAATTTCCGCTGATTACGGTAAACTCTTCGTTCGGCCCGCCGCCCTGTTCGGAGTCCGGCGGCTGAGCGCCTAGCTTCGAGCTCCCGACCCGGGGCCGCGCCGTGGCCGGGGCTCGGGGCCGACCACAGATTTAGGAGAGATCACCTGCCAAAGCCCAAGGAAGACGCCATCGTGCTCGAAGGCACGGTGACAGAGCCGTTGCCCAACGCCATGTTTCGGGTCGAGCTCGAGAACGGCCACAAGGTGCTGGCGCACAGCTCGGGCAAGATGCGGATGCACCGGATCCGCATTCTTCCGGGGGACAAGGTGCAAGTCGAGATCACGCCCTACGACCTGAACCGCGGGCGGATCACCTACCGGTACAAGTGAAAAGAGCGGGGACCCAGTCGTGAAGGTTCGGCCGAGCGTGAAGCCGATGTGCGAGAAATGCAAGATCATCCGGCGCCACGGCCGGGTCGTTGTCATCTGCGACAACCCCCGTCACAAGCAGCGCCAGGGCTAGGAGGACGTCGTGGCCCGTATCGCTGGGGTGGACATTCCCCGAGAGAAGCGACTCGAGATTTCGCTCACCTATATCTTCGGCATCGGTCAGACCATGTCCCAGCAGATCTGCGCGGGGACCGACGTGGACCCCAACACCCGGGTGCGCGACCTGACCGACGAGGAGATCATCCGCCTGCGCAACTACATCGACGCCAACCTGCGCGTCGAAGGTGACCTGCGACGGGACGTCTCCCAGGACATCAAGCGCAAGATGGAGATCAACTGCTACCAGGGGGTGCGACACCGCCGCGGCCTCCCGGTGCACGGGCAGCGCACCCACACGAACGCGCGGACCCGCAAGGGCCCCAAGAAGACCGTGGCCGGGAAGAAGAAGGTTCGCAAGTAGATGCCCCCCAAGACCACCAAGCAGGCAGGGGCGCGTCGGCCGCGTCGCCGGGAACGCAAGAACATCGCCTACGGCGTCGCGCACATCAAGAGCTCCTTCAACAACACCATCGTCGCCATCGCCGACCCCGAGGGCAACGTCTTGGCCTGGGCCTCGGCCGGCAACGTCGGCTACAAGGGATCACGCAAGTCGACCCCCTTCGCCGCCCAGCTGGCGGCGGAGGCCTGTGCACGGCGCGCCATGGAGCACGGCGTGCGCAAGGTGGACGTCTTGGTGCGGGGCCCGGGCTCGGGCAGAGAGACCGCCATCCGCTCGTTGGCGGCCGCCGGGATCGAGGTCGTGGGCATCAAGGACGTCACCCCCATTCCGCATAACGGTTGTCGCCCCAAGAAGCGGCGCCGGGTCTGAGGGGACGAGATGGCTCGATACATCGGCCCCGTCTGCCGGCAGTGCCGGCGCGAGCGGACCAAGCTCTTCTTGAAGGGTGAGCGCTGCTACTCGCTCAAGTGCCCCGTGTCCGAAGCCGTCACCGACCGGCACTCCCGGGCCTACCCGCCGGGCGAGCACGGCCGTGACCGCATGCGCCAGGGATCGGAGTACCTCTCCCAGCTGCGCGAGAAGCAGAAGGCCCGCCGGATCTACGGGGTGCTGGAGAAGCAGTTCCGCAACCTCTACGAGGAGGCCAACCGCCAGCCCGGCATCACCGGCGAGAACCTGTTGCGGATGCTCGAGATGCGCCTCGACAACGTGGTGTTCCGGGCCGGCTGGGGCGCCAGCCGCCGCCAGGCCCGCCAGTTCGTCCGCCACGGCCACGTGCTGATCAACGGCAAGCGGGTGTCGATCCCGAGCTACCGGGTCCGCCAGGGAGAGACCGTCACCTTGAAGGAGTCCTCACGCGGCATGTTCGTCGTCCGGCGCAACATGGACACGCTCGACCGCCAACGGCCGCCGTGGCTGCAGAGCGGCGACGCCGGGTTCGCAGTGGAGGTGCTCAACCCGCCGCTGCGGGAGCACATCGACGAGCCAGTCCAAGAACAGCTGATCGTCGAGCTGTACTCGAAGTAGCCCGAAGCCGGGCGGGCGAGGGCCCGGCTCGGACCAGACCAGAGATTGATCCAGAGGAGCCCCATCGATGCTCATCATCCAGCGCCCCACCGTCGAGGCCGTCGACGAGGAGCACGACAACCGCCAGCGGTTCGCCGTGGGCCCGCTCGACCCCGGCTTCGGCCACACGCTCGGCAACTCGCTGCGCCGGACGTTGCTCTCGTCGATCCCCGGCGCGGCGGTGACCCAGGTCCGCTTCGACGAGGCCCTCCACGAGTTCACGACGCTCACCGGCGTCAAGGAAGACGTGACGGACATCATCTTGAATTTCAAGGACCTCCTGGTGCGGGTGGAGTCCGACGAGCCCGTGACACTGCGTTTCGACAAGCGGGGTCCCGGTGAGGCCACCGCGGCCGACCTGCAGGCGACGGCCGACGTGGAGATCCTGAACCCCGACCTGCACATCGCGACGCTCAACGCCAAGGGGCGCCTGGCGCTCGACGTGACAGTCGAGCGCGGCCGCGGCTACGTCTCGGCGGACCGCAACAAGAAGTCGTCGACCATCGGGGTCATCCCCGTCGACTCCATCTTCTCCCCCGTCCGCCGGGTCACCTTCGAGGTGGAGCCGGTCCGGGTGGAGCAGTCGACCGACTTCGACCGCCTCGTGCTCGACATCGAGACGGACGGCTCGCTCAACCCCCGCGAGGCGCTGGCCTCGGCCGGCGACACCCTGCGGACCCTGGTCGGCCTGGTGGCCGACCTCGAAGAGGCACCGCGGGGCCTCGAGCTCGGCGAGACCGGCACCGCCACCAGCGGCTCGCCCGACCTCGACCTGCGCATCGAAGAGCTCGACCTCTCCGAGCGCCCCCGCAACTGCCTCAAGCGAGCCCAGATCAACACGATCGGCGAGCTGGTGGACAAGACCCTCGACGACCTGCTCGGCATCACCAACTTCGGGCAGAAGTCGCTCGACGAGGTCATCCAGCGGCTCGACGAGCGCGGCCTCTCGCTGCGGACCAAGGACTGAGAGACGATCGGCCATGCAGGGCACACCGAAGCGGGGCCGCCGGCTGGGTGGCGACGCCGCGCACCAGAAGGCGATGTTGGGCAACCTGGTGGCGTCGCTGTTCGCCGCCGAGTCCCTCGTCACCACCGAGTCCCGGGCCAAGGCCATGCGGCCGGTGGCGGAGAAGTGCATCACCGCCGCCCGCCGGGGCGGCCTGCACCAGCAGCGCCGGGTCCTCGCACTGCTGCGGGACAAGGACATGACGACGAAGCTCTTCACCGACATCGCACCCCGCTACGCCAGCCGTCCGGGTGGCTACGTCCGCATCTTGAAGCTCGGCCCCCGTCCGGGGGACAACGCGCCGATGGCGCGCGTCGAGCTGGTCTGACCGCCGCCGCCCCGACCGCGTGAGCGCGCCGGGGATCACCGCTGCCTGAGCATGCCGGTTCGCTCGACGCGCCCCGTCCAGGCCGCCGCCCCGACTCGGCGGGCCCCGGCCAAGGTCCCACCCGCTCGGGCCGGGGCGGCCAAGGCCCCAGCCGAGGTTGACCGCGCCGAGTCGGCCGAGAGCCAGCCGGCCGACACGCAGCGCTGGCGGTTGCTCGTGGCCTACGACGGCCGCGGGTTCCGCGGGTTCGCCGCCCAACCGGGCGCGGCCACGGTGGCGGGCGCGCTGAGCGGGGCGCTCACCCGGGTCACGCGGGCCTCCGAGGCGCTCGTGATCACCTGCGCCGGTCGGACCGACGCCGGCGTGCACGCGGCCGGCCAGGTGGTGCACGTGGACCTGCCGGCCCCGCTCCCGACCATCCGGCGGGGCGGTACGACCCGGACGATGGCCGGTGCCGACCTGATCGCCGCCGTCAACCGCCAGCTGGCGCCCGCGGTGGTGGTCCGGGCCGCCGAACCCGCGCCCGACGGCTTCGACGCCCGGCGCTCGGCCACCGCCCGCCGGTACCGCTACCTGATCTGGAACGCGCCGGCCCCCGACCCCCTGCTCGCGGGGGTCGCCTGGCATGTCGAGCATCCGCTCGACCTTCGGGCGATGGCCGCGGCCACCGACGCGCTGGTGGGGGAGCACGACTTCGGGGCCTTCTGCCGGCGCCCCCCGGGGAGCGCGGCCGGGAGCCCGATCGTCCGGCGCGTGACCCGGGCCGGCTGGACGCTCGTCCCGGTCGCGGACGAGTTCGAGCCCTGGCCGAGGGGCGCGGACCGGCCGCCCGGCCGGCTGCTCCGCTTCGAGATCGAGGCCGGGTCGTTCTGCCACCAGATGGTGCGGTCCATCGTGGCCCTCCTGGTCGAGGTGGGTCGCGGCGAGGGGAACGTGGCATCGACCGTGGCCCGGCTCCGTTCGGCCGATCGGGCCGGCGCCCCCCGGCCGGCGCCCCCCGAGGGCCTGTGCCTGGTCGCCGTCGCCTACGGCCCCTGAGGGGTGGGTTGCCGCCGGGGGTCCGGGGGCCGTATCCTGTCAGGTCGGCCCGCGTCCAGCGCGGGCCTCCGGAAACCTGCCACGGGCCGCCGATCGCCCGGTGGGCGGGAGTCGGACCGTTGCGAAGGAACCTGTCTGTGCGTACCTACATGCCGAAGGCGAGCGAGCGCGATCCCGCCTGGCACGTCGTCGACGCCGAGGGCCTGGTGCTCGGGCGCCTGGCCACCGAGGTGGCCCGCATCCTGCGCGGCAAGCACCAGCCCTTCTTCGCCCCCCACGCCGACACCGGTGACCACGTGGTCGTGGTGAACGCCGACAAGATCGTGATGACGGCCGACAAGGCCGAGGCCAAGCAGGCCTACCGCCACTCGGGCTACCCGGGCGGTCTGAAGCAGCGCAGCTACGCCTCGCTGCTGGAGGAGCGGCCGACCGAGGTCGTGCGGCGGGCGGTGCGCGGGATGCTGCCCAAGAACACGCTGGGGCGCCAACAGCTGGCCAAGCTCAAGGTCTACGCCGGTCCCGACCATCCGCACGAGGCCCAGCAGCCGAGCGTGCTCGAGATCCCCGGCGCGCGCCGGAACCCCCGCTGAGAGGACCGCGATGCCCGTCCCGCTGACCCAGACCACCGGTCGTCGCAAGCAGGCCGTGGCCCGGGTCCGTTTCCGGCCCGGCGACGGCAAGATCACCATCAACCGGCGGGCCTTCGAGGAGTACTTCACCTCGGCCACCCACCGCATGGTGGTGACCGACCCGCTGCGCCTGACCAACACCGCCGAGTCCTACGACATCGACGCCACCATCGACGGCGGCGGGGTCTCGGGCCAGGCCAACGCCCTGCGGCTGGGCATCGCCCGCAGCCTGTGCGGCCTCGATCCCGAGCTCCGAGCCGCACTGAAGCGGGCCGGCTTCCTCACGCGCAACGCCCGTGAGAAGGAGTCCAAGAAGTACGGCCTGAAGAAGGCACGCAAGGCCCCGCAGTACTCGAAGCGATAGCTCGTTGTCCCGAGCACGCTTCGGCACCGACGGCATACGAGGCATCGCCAACTCCGAACTCACGGTCGAGCTGGCCCTCGGTCTCGGCCGAGCCGCGGCGAGGGTGCTGTCGGCGCCCGCCTTTCTCATCGGACGCGACACGCGCCAGTCCGGCCCATTGCTCCAGGCCGCCTTCTCGGCCGGCGCGGCCTCCGAGGGGGCCGACGTGGTCGACGTCGGCGTCCTGCCCACGCCCGCGCTCGCCTTCCTCTCCGAGGTGCGTGGCCTCCCGGCCGCGGTGGTCTCGGCCTCCCACAACCCCTTCGAGGACAACGGCATCAAGCTGTTTGCCTCGGGCGGCAAGCTGCAACCGCAGACGGAGGAGGCCATCGAGGCGGAACTGGACCACGTGCTCGTCGATTCGCAGAGCCGCGTCGGACCGACCGGTGCTGCGATCGGCACCCTCTCGGGCGATGCGGGCGCGAGGGACGAGTACGTGGCGCGCCTGTGCACCGCGCTCGGGGAGCGTCGGTTCGACGGCATGCGCGTCGTGCTCGACTGCGCCAATGGCGCCGCCTTCGAGGTGGGGCCGGCGGTGTTCTCGTCGCTCGGCGCGTCGCTCAGCCCGCTGGCCGTCACGCCCGACGGGACCAACATCAACGCAGGCTGTGGCTCGACCAACCCCTCGACGTTGGCGGCCAAGGTGGTGGAGACCGGTGCCGACCTCGGCCTCGCCGTCGACGGCGACGCCGACCGCTTGCTCGCCGTGGATCACACGGGGGCCGTGGTCGACGGCGACGTGCTCCTCGCCCTGTTCGCGCTGGACCTGGCCGAACGCGGCCAGTTGCCCGGAAATGCAGTCGTCGTCACGGTGATGACGAACCTCGGCTTCCACCTGGCGATGGCGGCCCGGGGGATCGGCGTGCGCGAGACCCCGGTGGGTGACCGGTCGGTGCTGACCGCGCTCGACGCCGAGGCGCTCACCCTCGGCGGCGAGCCGTCCGGACACATCGTCTTCCGCCATCTGGCGACCACCGGCGACGGCATCCTGACCGGCCTGTCCCTGGTGGACCTCGTCCAGCGGAGCGGGCGGCCGCTGGCCGACCTGGCGCACGGCCTCATCGAACGGGTGCCCCAGCTCCTCGTGAACGTGGAGGTGGACCGACCCGACCGGCTGGCCGGCGCCGACGCCGTCTGGCAGGCGGTCGCCGAGGTCGAGGCGGCGCTCGGGGAACGGGGACGGGTGGTGCTCCGGGCCAGCGGCACCGAGCCGCTGGTGCGGGTCATGGTGGAGGCCGCTACCGAGGTCGAGGCCGCCCAGGCGGCCCAGCGGCTCCGCGACGCGGTCGAGGGCTCGCTCGGCAACGGGCGCTAGGCCGCCGGTCGCATCGACGGGGCGGCCACCCCCGCCCCG
>Ga0209415_10014016_pt1 | contig 13125 bp, 9 predicted proteins | sample PeaSoiSIISIP2007_FD_187696 | JGI IMG/M metagenome (GOLD analysis project Ga0209415, IMG submission 187696) | Peat soil microbial communities from Weissenstadt, Germany - SII-SIP-2007 (SPAdes) (version 2) | ecosystem: Environmental > Terrestrial > Soil > Wetlands > Peat | place: Germany... | reverse complement strand
GGCGGGGTGACCAAGGCGAGCTCTGCAAGTGTCTCCGCGAGCGGCCCGGCGGCAGAACGCACCGCTCCCACCAAGCGCGAACCCACGAAGGAAGAAGGCACGAAGGGCGCCTCCAACGGCAAGCCGAAGGGAGGTACGCCGGCCACCTCCACCACCACCGCCACTCAGACGACCGCCACGCAGACCCAGTCGCCGGCCGCGACGGCGGCCAACGTGGCCTCCGACGAGGCCACCGTGGAAAGCGCCAAGGCCAGCGTCGTCAGCGCTGAGGAGGCAGTGGCGGACACGAGGTTGTACGCGCCCACCGACGGCACGGTCGCCTCGATCGCCGCGGAAGTGCCCGGCGCGAGCGTCCCGGCGGGCTCCGGTGGGAGCTCCAGCGGGAGCGGCGGCTCAGGCAGCTCCGGCTCGGGCAGTGGCAGTTCCGGCTCCGGCAGCTCCCTCGGCGGCGGTGGCAGCGGCTCGGGCAGCGGCGGCGCAGCGAGCGCCGGGGCCTCCTCCGGCACCGGCTCCAGCGGCTCGGGCTCGTCCTCTTCGGCGTTCATCGTGCTGGTGAACACCGAGAACATGCAGGTGGTGGTGCCGCTGAGCGAGTCCGACGTCACCAGGGTGAGGGCCGGACAGGCGGCGACCGTGACGGTGAATGCGCTGCCTGCGGAGAAGCTCGCCGCGCGCGTGGCGGCGGTGGCGCTGCTGTCCACCACCAGCAGCGGGGTGGTGAGCTACGACGTCACCCTTGACCTGGAACAGGGTGAGAGCGACCTGCGGCCGGGGATGACCGCCTCGGCGGAAATCGTGGTGGCACAGGTCGAAAACGCCGTCAACCTCACCAGCTCGGCGTTCTCCGGGCGCGGGACCACGCAGACCGTGACGGTGGTGCGGGCCGGCAAGGACGTGCGCCAGCCGGTCATCACCGGCCTCGTCGGCAACACCACGACACAGGTGCTGAGCGGGCTGAGCCCCGGCGAGGAGGTGTCGGTGCCGATCGCCAGCGGGCTCTCCCTGGGCGGTGGCACGGGCACTGCGGGAGCCGGGCGGACCGGCGCCCTCGGCGGGGGCGGCGGTTTGGGCGGGGGCGGAGGCGTCAGGTTCTTTGGAGGAGGAGGGGCCGGCGGAGCCGGCCCGGGAGGAGCCGGTGGATGAGCCCTCGAGCGCGCAACGTGATCGACGTGCAGGGCGTCACCAAGGTCTTCCAGGTCGGTGACATCCGCGTGCGCGCGCTGCGCGGCGTGACGCTGCGCATCCAGCGCGGCGACTTCGTGGCGATCATGGGCTCCTCGGGCAGCGGCAAGAGCACGCTGATGAACATCCTCGGCTGCCTGGACGTGCCCACGAGCGGCGCCTACCACCTGGACGGGGTGAACGTGAGGGAATTCGCGGAGGACGAGCTGGCCGACGTGCGCAACGGCAGGATCGGGTTCGTCTTTCAGAGTTTCAACCTCGTGCCCCGCACGCGCGCGCTCACCAACGTGGAACTGCCGCTCGCATACGCCGGGGTGGGCAGGGCCGAGCGCCGGCGCAGAGCCGAGCAGGCGCTCGAGTCGATGGGCATGGGCCACCGCTCAGAGCACCTGCCCTCCGAGCTCTCCGGCGGCCAGCAGCAGCGCGTGGCGGTGGCGCGCGCGATCGTCACCAACCCCTCGCTGATCCTCGCCGACGAGCCCACCGGAAACCTCGACTCGCGCTCCAGCGAGGACGTGCTGCGCATCTTCGAGCGCCTCAACGGCGAGGGCCGCACGGTCGTGCTGATCACGCACGAGCCCGACGTGGCGGCCCAGGCCAAGCGGGTCGTGAGGCTGCGCGACGGCAGGATCGTCGAGGACCGCCGCACGAGCGAGGTGGATGGCGCTCCACCCCCGATGCACGCGCTGAAGTCGGCGCACGGCCAGTACGCCCACCCCCTGCAGCCCTCGGCCTGAGCGACTGGCCCACGCATGACTCGCATCCACCCCACCATCCCAGCAGCCACTCAGCGAGACCTGGCGCGGGGGCCCTTGCACCGATGATCGGCCGCGAGACCCTCAGGATCGCCGTCGACGGGCTGCTGGCCAACCGCCTGCGCTCCTCGCTGACGATCCTCGGGCTGGCGATCGGCGTGGCCTCTGTGATCGTGCTGATCGCCGTCGGCAACGGCTCCTCGCAGACCGTGCAGAAGCGGATCGAGAGCCTGGGCACCAACGTGCTGCTTGTGACGCGCGGCTTCCAGCGCGGGGGCGCGAGCGCCACGGCCGCCACGGCGCCCCTGACCGAAAAGGCGGCCGAAGCGCTCGAGAACCCCGACAACGCCCCCGACGTGCAGAGCGTCTCGCCGGTGGTGAACGCCGCCAGCGCGACGCTCGTGTTCGACGGCACCAGCTACTCGCCCTCGACGTTCGTGGGCACCGCGCCCTCCTACCTGACGGCTCACACCTACCAGATCGCCGAGGGCACCTCGTTCACCTCCCAGGACATAAAGGAACACAGCGCGGTGGTGGTGATCGGACCGACGGTGGTGGAAAACCTGTTCCCCGCCTCATCTCCGATCGGCCAGTCGATCCAGGTCAACGGCGCGAACTTCCAGGTGATCGGGGTCACGAAGTCCAAGGGCGCAAGCGGAGCGCTCAACCAGGACGACATCGCGATGGCGCCGATCAGCACCGTGCAGGACCAGCTGACCGGCTACGGACCGCTCAGCTCGATCACCGTGCAGGCGAAGTCCCAGGACAGGCTGAACGCCGCCGAAGCGGAGGTGAGCTCGATCCTGCAGGGTCAGCTGGGCACGAGCGCCGCCAACCCCGGCTTCAACATCATCAACCAGGGCTCGATCCTCGAAGCCTCCAGCTCCACCAGCTCCGTGTTCACCACCCTGCTGGGCGAGGTGGCCGCCATCTCGCTGCTGGTGGGCGGCATCGGCGTGATGAACATCATGCTGGTGAGCGTCACCGAGCGCACGCGCGAGATCGGCATCCGCAAGGCGATCGGCGCGCGCCACAGCGACATCCTCGGCCAGTTCCTGACCGAGGCGGTGATGGTGTCGATCCTCGGCGGGGCGATCGGCGTGCTGGTCGGCGTGGTGGGCAGCCAGTTCGAGATCGCCGGCGTGCAGCCGGTGATCGCCGGCTACTCCATCTTCCTGGCCTTCGGCGCGGCGGTCGCGACGGGGCTGTTCTTCGGCACCTACCCCGCGAGCCGCGCCGCCGGACTGAGACCGATCGAGGCGCTGCGTTATGAGTGACACTCCCGCCCGGTCCACCGAGCCAGATACCACCACGCCAAGCGCCGCCGAGCCACACGCCGCCGAGCCAGATCCCACCGAGGAGACCCCCATGAGCACAACTGGAGAGCAGCCACCTGCCTACGCCGAGGACGAGGAGGTCTTCGAGGAGGACGAGGACACAGACGGCTGGGAGGAGCAGCCCCTCACCAGGCGTCCCCGCCGGCGGCTGCTGACGCCCCTGACGGCTCTGCTGCTCGCCATCCTGGTGGGCGCGGGAGGCTTCATCGCGGGCGTCCAGGTGGAGAAGGGCGAAGTGCCCGCCGCCGCGAGCGGCGGGGGCAGCGGACGCCTGGCGTCGCTGCTGAGCGGCGCCGCGACGAGCGCCACGGGGCGCTCCGGCGCGGCCGGTGCGAGCGGAGGGTCCGCCGCGAGCGGCTTCTCCGGCGCGGGCGGCGGCTTCGGCGGGGGCGGCGCGAGCGCGACCGTGGGCCAGGTGGCCAACATCTCCGGCTCAGACCTCTACGTCACCGAAACCCAGGGCAACACCGTCAAGGTGGCGGCCTCCGCGGCGCAGATCACCAAGCAGGTGAGCACCTCCGTGAAGGGCATACACCCCGGCGACACGGTGATCGTGGCGGGCACCCACCTCTCCGACGGCTCGATCCAGGCCGCCACCGTGCGTGACAGCGGTAGCTCGAGCGGCGGGATCGGCGCTCTCTTCGGCGGCTCGGCCAGCGCCTCCGGGAGCGCCGGCAGCAGCGGGACCAGCAGCGCGACGCCGAGCCTCTTCGGCAGATAACCATCTATCAAAAAGGAACTACATGTCTCATATCCATACCCACAGTCGCAAGCCGCTCCTCGCCGGAGTGCTGGTGATGGCGCTTGCCTGTCTCGGCCTGGCGGCGTGCGGCTCGTCGGGCAGCTCATCGTCCTCCTCCTCCACCACCACCAACGCGGCCAACACCTCGACGACCGGCGCCGGGACAGGGCCGGGAGCACGAACGGGAAGGTTCGCGGCGATGCGGGCGTGCCTGCAGAAGGAAGGCATCACGCTCCCCGCCCGTACCCCCGGACAGCCACGGACGCCCGGCGCCGGCGGATTCCTCGGCGGGGGCGCCGGTCCGCAGCTGCCCAAGGGCGTCACCCGCGCGCAGTTGCAAGCGGCGCTGAGGAAGTGCGGCGGCGGACGCGGCTTTGCCCGGCCGGGCACAGGGCGCTTCAACAGCCCCGCGTTCCGAACCGCGCTGAGCGCCTTCGCGGCGTGCATGCGCCAGAACGGGATCGCTCTGCCGGCGCCCAACACCTCGGGAACGGGTCCGGTGTTCAACACCAAGGGCATCGACACCGCCAGCGCGCAGTTCACCGCGGCCAGGACCAGGTGCCAGAGCAAGCTGGCCGGCGCATACGCGCGTCCCGGCGGGACCGCAGGCGCCGGAGGTGGCGGCGCGTAGCCTTATTCTTCGGAGGCGCTGCTGAAGGGCAGCGCACGCGAGCCCAGGTCGCGGTTGCCCACCGCGGCCTGCGGGTCGCGGATCGCCGAGGAGCTGGGCTTGGCCGACACCGTCGACTCCTGCAGCGCGCCGATCCGCGCGATCAGGGCATTCCACTGCGCGGGGCTCAATTCGGGGGCCACCGCCTGGGGCAAGGGAGCCGGCCGGCCGGCCGCACCGGCGGAGTGAGCCACGGTGGTGCTCGCCGCCGGGTTGGGCGCCGGGGCGCCACCAACCGGACGGAAGTCGATGTGGATGTGGCTCCACTGCACGGCCTGCGCCTGCGTGTTGGGCGCGTCGGGGTATTTCATGAGGCTGACGATCTGGCGGGGCACGAAGCGGCCCTGGAGCGTCAGCAGCGTACGGATCGTGAGGTCGGTGATCGACCCTGCTCCCTGGTGGCCGGCGATCGGGATGCCGTTGATCGCCGAGACGTCGACCGCCGTGCCCAGCTGGTGCGCGGCGGTGAGGCTGCTCGCGGCGGCGAGCCGGCTGTCGGTGCAACGCAGGGCGCTCACGGTCGGCTGCAGGCCGCTGCGCGAGAGGAACTCCAGCACCGCCAGCACGCGCCCGTCGATCGCGCCGGAGGCGACGTCCTGGCGGCCGCACGCTCCAAGGTCGATGCCGGGGTCCGAGAGCACCGTGCGCTCCAGTTCGCTCTGGCTCATCAGGAACACCTGCGCCGCCGTAGCGTCGAGCAGGTCGAGCGTGCCCCTGGTGCCCTTGGGGTGCAGGGCGACGGCGAGCTGGCGCCAGTTCTCGAGGATCGGCTGCGCGTCGACGGTGGTGCTGTCGCCGGCGGGACGGATGGCGAAGCGCAGGCGCGCCGTCCGCGCGGTCGAGGCCGCGCCGAGGCTGCCCACGGCCTGCGAGCCGAGCGGCACGCTCAGAGTGGCGGCGCTCTGGCCCGGAGCGCTCTTGAGGTGTCCGAGCACGGTGCCCTGCGACACCACCGACCCCACCCGCAGCGGGAGCCAGGGTCCGCGGCCGCCCTTGGCGTTCTGGGCAGCGGCACGCACCGCGGCCACGCGCGCGACCGGGTTGCCGGGGTGCGCGTAGAGGCGCACCCTGCCCATGCCGGCGGGCACCGCCCCGGAGCCTGGCGCGGCCGGCTGTTCTTCGGCTTCCGGTTCGACTGGGCGCGCGTGAGGGAGCTTGACGTGCAGCGTCAGCGGTGGCTGGCTGCCGGCGCTGGCGGACAGGACGGGCGGCGTGTGGGCGCTCGTCTTGGCGGCCGCCGTGGCGGCGAGCGGCAGGGGCGCGCCGGCGCCGAAGGCGACACCCGCGCCGCCGCGAGCGCTGCCCAGCGCCCGTGCCGCCGACCTCTGGTCGGCGGGGGCAGCGGGATCGGGCACGTGGTAGCGGGGCGCGATCGAGCCCAGTCCGGCGTAGGTGAAGATGTCGCCGTAGATGTCCTGCAGGGCCAGGTAGTTGCCCAGCTTGTGCGAGCGGCCCAGCTTGACGATGCGCCCGTCCTCGACCGCCGTCACCGCCTCCTCAGGCGTGCCGAGCAGGTCCACGAAGCGCAGTTCTTCCGGGGTCTTCCTGACCTTGGCCCCCACCGACCCGGACCCCTGGCCCGAAGCCGCGGGGCTTGCCGGGACGTCCAATCCCGAGGCGGCCGCGGCAGGCGCCGGGGCGTCTGCGGTGCCCGGGTTCGACGCACCGGCCGCAGGGGTGGAGGTCGAGCCCTGCGCGCTCGCCGTCCCGGGAGAGGCGCCGGTCGCGGCGCCTTCGACGGCCACAGCGCCCGCGGTGGCGCTGGAGGGCGAGAGCGTCAGGGCCGCAGCGGCGGGGTCCTGCGCGATGCGCGCCCCCGCGACCGGCAGGCGACCCTCGGTGAGGCCCGTGAGGGTGGCGATCACCGACTGGGGGTAGGAGGCGATCAGCTTGGCGCGCAGCAGCACCGATTCGACGTACGCTTCGGAGTGGTTGTAGGCGAGGATCGCGGTGTGCAGGCTGCTCGACGCGCCCGCCGCGTGCAGGTAGCGGGCGGCGGCGAAGATCGCGTCGACCGGGTTGTAGGGGTCCGCGTAGCCCGCCCCCAGCGCGTCGACCCCGTACTGCAGCCACGTCTCGGGCATGAACTGCATCCAGCCCACCGCCCCGGCGGTCGAGACCGAGAGGTCGTTGCCGTAGTCGGTCTCGACCTCGTTGATGGCCGCCAGGATCTGCCACGGCACCCCGTACTGGGTGCCGGCGGCCTGGTAGATGGGCAGCAGGAACAGGGGCACTCGGTAGTATTCGAGCGCCTGTGCGGACACGGCGGACTGGCCCAGCACCGATGCCAGCGTCCCCGCCTGCGCGGCCACCACCTGCGGGGGCGGGGCGACGTTGTTGGGGGTCCCTGGGGGGACGCTCGCCGGGGAGCCCCCGGCGCCCGTGCCGGCAGCGACGCCGCCGGTTCCCTGCTTGCCCTGGGCCGATGAGCCGCCCTGCGCGCCGCCGGTCTTCGAGCCCCGGCGCCGAGGACGAGCGGGCTGCGTGCGCTGCACCACGACCGTCGGCGCGCTCGCGGCCGGGCGTGAAGGGCTTGCGGCCGGGCTCGAGGGAGCGGACGGGGCGGGACCGGCAGCGGGGGTCGGCGTGGGAGTCGCGGTGGCGGTCGGCGTCGTCGCGGTGCTCGTGGGGGCGGGCGGTGTGCTTGCAGCGGTGGTCGTGGTGGTTGTGGTTTCGCCGCCGGCCCCCTGTGCGGGACCGCTCGGCGCCGGGGTCGAGGCGCTCGAGGACGTCACGGTGTCTTCTGTGGACCCGCCCGCGCCCGCGGGGGTGTCAGCCGTCGCGGCAAGCGCAGTCGCAGCGAGCGCCCCCCCGCTCAGCGGACCGCCCAGCCCCGCAGCTGTCAGCCCACCCCCCGCCAGCGCAAGCATCGCGCGCCGCAAACGGCGGCGCGAGCTATTCATCGGCGGCCTCGGCAGGCCGTAGTCGTCGTGACTTTCCATGGTCGTGGTCGCGCGGACGGCTCGCGATCGCGGGCCAGCCCCCTTTTCCTGTCATATCGGCAGGCAAGCAAGAATCGGTAAAGGGTTCGTAATCCCAGCGTAAACCGGCCCACCGGACGGGCGCAGCGAAGCCATCGTGGTGGCCAGAGGGCCTGGACTCTTTGAGTGCCCGTCAAAATGAGGGTGCGGCTGGGGTGGTCGAGGGTCGAGTGGAGCAAGGACGCAGGGGTGAAGGCTTGGTGGTGCCAAGTCGAGCCCCGAGGACGCAGCTCCGCGAAGGCCATCGGCCGCATCCAGACGTGCACTCATTTTGACGGGCACTCTAGACACCTCTTAGGCGGAATCCGCCGATTCCCTGCGCGCCGGGCCGGCGCAGGATCTCTTGCACATCAGGCGCTCACGCCAGCGCGGGCGCGGGCGCTGCAGGCCGCGGAGCCGCCGAGGACAGCCGCCGCTCCACCACGACCCGCCCCCCGTGCTCGGGGTTGAGCGTGATCGAGCGCCGCACGACCCGCTCGGAGCGGGCCTCGGCCGGCGCCAGGCTGACATCGGCGAGGACCGTCTGCAGGACCCGCTTCATCTCCAGCTGGGCGAAGCTCGCGCCCAGGCAGCGGCGCACGCCGCCACCGAAGGGGATCCACGTGTAGGTGCCCGCCGGGCGCTCCAGGAAGCGCTCGGGCAGGAAGGCGCGCGGGTTGGGATAGATGTCCTCGCGGCGATGCAGCAGGTAGATGCAGGGCGCGACCGCCACGCCCGCGGGGATGGTGTGGCCGCCGAACTCCATCGGCTCGCTGAGCTTGCGCAGCACGATCGGCAGCACGGGGCGCAGGCGCAGGGTCTCCTTGACCACGGCATCCAGGTACTCCTCCTCCCCGCTCAGCGTCTCCTCGCGCAGGCGCGCGAGCTTCTCGGGGTGGCGCAGCAGACGCTCCAGCGCCCACGAGAGCGAGGTGGCTGTCGTCTCGTGTCCGGCAACGAGCAGGGTCATCAGCTCGTCGCGCAGCTCCTGGTCGCCCATCGCCGAGCCGTGCTCGTAGCGCGCCTGGACGAGCATCGAGAGGATGTCCTCGCGCTCGGCGAGGTCGGGCTCGGTGCGCCGGCGGCGGACCTCCTGCAGCACCGCCGCGTCGACCGGGTCCATGACGCCGCGGAAGCGGCGGTTGCGTTCGATCCGCGCGGGCCCCAGCGCCGCGAGGGCGGCCAGGCGACGCGGGTTGGTGACCCAGTCGATCATGCCGCGCAGCAGCTCGCGCATGCGCTCCAGGCGGGGGCCCTCGGCGATGCCGAAGACCGCCTGCACGATCACCTCCAGCGTGATCTCCTGCATGCGCCCAAGCAGCGCGAAGGGCTCGCCCACGGGCCAGCGCGCGATGTTCTCGCGCGCGAGCTCGACCATCAGCCGGTCGTAGCGCTGCATGCGCTCGCCGTGAAAGGGCGGCAGCATCAGCTTGCGGTCGGCCATGTGGGAGGGCTCGTCCAGGAGCAGCACCGAGCGGGGTCCGACGACCGGCTCGAGCACGGCGTTGGCTTCGCCGGCGCGCAGCACCGCGGGGTCGCCGGTGAAGACGCGCTTCACGTCATCCGGATCGCACAGGAACACCCAGGTATTCTCGTTGCGGATGTTCAGCGTGAAGACATCGCCGTAGCGCTCGCGGCAGCGTTCCATGAAGGGCAGCGGGCGGGCGCCCCAGCCGAGCGTCTGCAGCGCGCTGGGCATGCGCGGGCCGGGGGGCAGCTTGGGATCGGCGGCGACACTCACCGTGCAAAGAGTAACCGACCTCAGCCCTGCCTGGCCAGACAGCCAGGGGGCGGGGCGAAGGCCACACCGCTCCGTTGCACCCACCGGTGGGTTATGAGGTTTGCCACGATATACACCGAGCAGGTAGAGTCCGCGCTGAGAGAGTCCGCGCGTCCATGCAGATGCCGTCCGAGGAAAGGGATGAGAGGTCATGTCCAGGTTTAGGGGTTTCGCCGCAGCGCTCGTCGGCTGCGTGTGTCTTGTGGGGGCCGCGACGGCACAGGCGGCCGAGACCATCTCGAACTTCCACGTCGCCTTCACCCCCGACGTGCTGGGGTCCCCCACCAATGCTTCGGGCGGCGCCTCGTTTGCGTCCACCATTCCGGGAGAAATACCCCAGCCGGTCACCGGCTTCACCGTCAAGGGACCAGCGGGGCTGGGCATCGACACGACCGGCACCAAGACCTGCAACGCGGCCGCCCTGGAAGCGAGCGGCCCGAGCGCCTGCCCGAAGGAATCAAAGGCCGGGTTCGGCGGCGGCATGGGCGCGTTGAAGCTGGGCACGCAGGTCATCGAAGAGCCCTTCACGCTCGACTTCTTCCTCGGGAACAACACGCCCGGCCACATCGTGATCCTGCTCTACGTCGAAGCCGTCTCGCCCGTCTCGCTCCAGCTCGTGTTCTCCGCGAACGTGGTCAACGAGACCAGGCCGTACGGGCTTGGCTTCCACTTCAACATCCCGCTGATCCCGACGCTGCCGGGCGCATCGGATGCCACTGTGCTCAGCGCCCACGTGACGATCGGCGCATCCAACGCCGCCTACTTCGAGAAGGTCCACGGCAAGCGCAAGCTGGTGCACATCAAGGGCCTGATCGTCCCCAGGACGTGTCCGCGCGGTGGCTTCCCGTTCGAGACCGAAGTCTCCTTCCAGGACGGCACGTCCAACACGGTCAAGGCCACCGTGCCCTGCCCGCGCAAGAAGAAGTAACGGCTCGATGCGCCGCTGGATCCGAAGAAGAAATAGCGGCTCGGTGCGCCGCGGGACGCTCACTCTCGGCGCCGCGCTTGGGATTGGCGCGGCGTTCGGGATCGGCGCGGCGCTCCCGGCGAGTGCGCCGGCCGGGTGGCCCTCCCACGCCGCCGCCGGCGCGCTGAAGGCGCTGCCGGGGCAGCCGGAAGGGACCACCACGAGTCTCGTCCCCTCCTTCTCGCCCGACCGGCTGGGCGCCGCCGCCGCGCTCACGCTGAACATCGATTACGCGGGCGTGCCGCACAGGGTGCCCGCGCCGGTGAGGAACACGGTCGTGCACCTGCCCGCCGGGCTGAGCTTCCACATGCAGAGTGTGAGCACGTGCTCACACGCGGGCGTGAGCCGCGGAAGCTGCCCGGCCTCCTCGCGGGTGGGAGCCGGCAGCGACGTCGCGGTCGCGCACCTGGGCTCGCAGACGCTGAGCGAGACCGCAAGCGCGAGCGCGTACCGCGGACCCAACCAGGGTGGGCACCCGACCCTGCTGATCGCGAGCCAGGGCCTGACGCCACTTATCGAGCGCGTTGTCATCACCGCCGTGCTGCAGCGTGACCGCCCGCCCTACGGGCTGGAGCTGCAGATGTCGGTACCCCCGATCCCCACGCTGCCCACCGAACCGAACGCCTCGATCCTGCGCTTCACGTTGACGATCGGCGGCGGCCACGGCCCGCGCGGCGTCGTGCAGACACCTCACAGCTGCCCCGCGGGCGGGTTCCCCTTCGGCGCGGACTTCACGTTCACCGACGGCTCCACCGCCAGCAGCACAGCAACCGCGCGCTGTCCATAGTGCCGCATCGACCAGCCGGCCGGGCCACGAGCCGCACACGGCGATCGCTTCCACGCGACGCGCCCGCACGCTAATCTTGCGCCATGGAAGCGATCCTCTCGATCATTCAGGTCATCATCGCCGTCGTGCTGATCTTCCTGGTGCTGATGCACTCGGGCAAGGACGCCGGGCTCTCGGGCGCCTTCGGGGTGGGCAGCGGCACAGGTCCGCTGGGGGGTGGGTCGCTGGTCGAGCGCAACCTCAACCGCTGGACGGTGGCGTTCGCGATCCTGTTCGTCGCAAACACTATTCTGCTGCTGAAGAAGCCCTGGGCTTAGCAGCGCGGGTCCCCGCGCAGCGGCACAAGCCTCAGATCCCCCACCGACCGGCTCCCGCGGACCCCCTTGTGGGGTCCTTCTCAAAATCGATCCGCCCCAACGGGCTCGGGCTCCTCCACGGGCCGCTCTGCCTCAGCGCGGGACGCCTCCAGCCCGTCGAGCTCCTCCAGCCGGTCCAGGATCTCCAGCGCCTCGACGCGCAGCGCGCCGTCGCTCGCCCGGTAGTCCTCCTCGGAGAGCTTGCCGGTGGCGTAGTCGAGCTCCAGCTCGCGCAGCTCGCGGTACTTGGCCTCGCGCGCGGCCTCCAGCTCGGAGCCCAGGCGCGTGCGCGAGCGCACACTGACGCGGCGACGCAAAGCCCGCGGCGCGGGCCACAGCGCGATCAGCCCGCCGAGGAAGACCACCGCGCCGCCGATCCAGATCCACATCACCAGCGGGGACACCTCGAAGCGAAACGCTGCCGGGGGCGGGTTGGACAGGTAGGCGCGGGCGAGCACCGCGATCGCGATCACGCCCTCGTCGGGGCGCACGAGCGGGATCTTCTGGTTGGCGATGGTCACGATCCGTTGCAGCGCGGGGGTGTTGATGTCGGGCGCGACCGCCGTCCAAACGTCGCGCGTGAGGCCGGCGTCCATCGCGATGTGGCTGACGGCGGTGCCGCCGATGAAGTGGCCGACCGAGCCCTGGGTGGGGTCGCCGGAGTCGTAGTAGCCCTCGTTCGGTTCCAGCCACGCCACGTGGCGGCCCTTCTTGGAGACGTCGAGCAGCGCGCCGAGCGTCATCGTGGCGCCCGTGTGCGCGGGGTCGTACGTGGGCGTGACCGAGGCAGTGGGACGCACGTAGCGGATGTCGTAGGCGCCCACGCGGGCGGAGTGGCCCGGAGAGAGAGACAACTCGGCGACGTGCTGGAAGGAGGAGGAGGCGGCGACGCCGACGAACAGCACCGCCATTCCGAGGTGCACCACGTAGCCGCCGTAGCGGCGGCGGTTGCGCGCGACGAGCCCCACGAGGGCCCGCGGCGGGGAGGCGCCCGTGGCGCGCCGGCGCGCGCGCACCCCGCGCAAGAGCTCCTGGCCGAGCGAGCCCACGACGAACGCCGCGCAGCAGAACATCGCGAGCGCGAGCGGCCGCGAGGTGACCCCGGCCGCCACGAGCACCACGAGCGCCAGCAGACCTGTGGCCAGCGGCACGACGAAGTTGCGCCGCGCGTGCGCGAGCGTGGCGCGCCGCCACGCCACCACCGGGCCGATGCCCGAGAGCAGCACCAGCACGAGCGCGAGCGGGACCGTGTAGCGGTCGAACCACGGCGGCCCGACCGAGGCGGCGGTGCCGGTGAAGGCTTCGGAGATCAGCGGGAAGTAGGTGCCCCAGAAGATCACGAAGCACAGCCCCACGAGCACCACGTTGTTGGCGAGGAAGACCGACTCGCGCGAGAGCAGCGAGTCCAGGCGGTGCTCTGAGCGGAGCACCGCGCGGCGCGAGACCACGAGGTAGATCGAGCCGGCGATCATGCACGCGATCAGCACCACGAACGGCACCCCCAGGGTCGCGCCGCCGAAGGCGTGGATCGAGTTGAGCACGCCCGAGCGCACGAGGAACGTGCCCATGATCGAGAGCGTGCCGGTGGC